>WNFR01006678.1_pt1 | contig 17734 bp, 8 predicted proteins | sample 5400221 | NCBI WGS metagenome assembly WNFR01 (sample SAMN13153357, study PRJNA577476) | soil metagenome | isolation source: 40 cm soil under Madrone tree | place: USA:California | collected 2016-06-14
GCACCGCGACCGAGCGCACCATTGCAGAAATCTGGGCGGAAGTGCTGCGGCGGGAGAAGGACAAGGTCGGTATCGACGACAATTTCTTCGACCTGGGCGGCCATTCGCTTCTCGCAACTCAGGTAATTTCACGCGTGCGCCGCGCGCTCAATATCGAACTGCCTTTGCGTACCTTGTTTGAGTCCCCGACTGTTGCGTCTCTAGCCGAGCAGGCCGACAAAACCTCACTCGCGAGTCAATCTGAAATTCCACCCATCGTCAGAGCGCCGCGCAACCAACCTCTCCCGCTCTCGTTTGCGCAGCAGCGACTGTGGGTGCTCGATCAGATCGAGCCCAACAATTCGCTCTACAACATCCCGCGAGCAGTTCGTCTTAAGGGCGAGCTCAATGCGAGGGCGCTGATTGATTCGCTAAACGAGATCGTCCAGCGTCATGAATCGCAGCGAACGACTTTCGCCAAAGCAGAAGACGGCAGCCCCATACAAATCATCTCCCAGTCGCTGACGCTGAACGTGCCGGTGGTCGACTTAAGTAGCCAACTCGAATCGGACCGCGAGCTCGTTGCCAGGGAAATTGCAGCCGAAGAGTCGCGCACACCATTCGATCTCGCAAAGGGGCCACTGCTCCGTGCCAAAATTTTGAAGCTGGACGGCCGGAATCACGTTCTGCTGTTGACCGTGCATCACATCGTCAGCGATGCCTGGTCGGCGGGCGTGTTTTTTCAGGAATTGAGCGCCCTCTACACGGCTTTTTGTGAGGGGAAACCCTCTCCGCTCCCCAAACTCTCGATACAGTACGCAGATTACGCAGCGTGGCAACGGAATTTCCTTCGTGGTGAAGTTTTGGAAACTCAGCTCAGCTACTGGCGCGAGCATTTGAAGGGTGCGCCACCTTTGCTGCAGCTCCCGTCAGACAGGCCGCGTCCAGACATCCGAAAATTTGATGGAGCTTATGAGCCTATCCCATTGCCAAAAGATGTGAGCGACGAGGTCAAAACATTCAGCCAGCAAGAAGGTGTCACTCCTTTCATGACGCTGCTTGCGGCGTTTAAGGCGCTGCTCTCTCGTTATTCGGGGCAGCAGCACATTGTTCTCGGCACAGACATCGCCAATCGCACGACCGCAGAAACGGAAAAGCTGATTGGATTTTTTATCAACCTGCTTCCTTTGCACACTGATCTCTCGGGCGACCCCAACTTCCGCGAACTGGTGTTGCGCGTGCGTGAAGTTGCGCTCGGCGCTTATGCTCATCAGGACATTCCATTCGACAAACTCGTCGAAGACCTCCAGCCGGAGCGCAGTTTGAGCCACAACCCAATCGTGCAAGCGTTGTTTGTGATGCAGAACATACCGAGTCAAAAGCGCGAATTGCCTGGACTGGAGCTTGCGCCGTTTCCCATGTCGATTACGCGTTCCAAATTTGACGTGGCCGTCTTCATGCGCGACAAAGGCACTGAGATGGTTCAGGATTGGCTCTACAGCACGGAGCTGTTTGATCGAGACACAATCTTGCGCATGGCATTGCATTTCGAGACCCTGCTGCGTCACGCGTTGAGCCAGCCTGACGCGAGACTCAGCGCACTCGAAATGCACAGTGAGCGGGAAAAGCTTCAACTCGAATCGGAGAAAAAAGAACGAAAGCAGTCGCAACGAAAGAAGCTCATGACGGTGGAACTGAAGGCGGTAAATCTGACTGGTGCGTCGCGGGAGACAGAATGAGGAGCTAGAACTGACAAATTGCGATTGCTCCTTAGTTCGGGAGTGGGTCTATAATTCGACTGAATTCCCTCCCTCAATTTTGCCCGACTAAGGACCAGGATGTGCAAGGTTTTGCAGTCATGCCCCAAGTAGCTGAGTTTAATCCTGTGTTTCTAATCGTAAGCTGCTGATCTTGCGTAGCTTACTATGATTTTCTTCGGGAAGATGGCACTGAATCTAGGAAGGTTTGGCAAAACAACTGCAAACGTCATAGTTAACGGATAGGTGTGCAAAATAAGCAGAGTGATCGGTCCGAAGTTGGGAGGGATGGCTGTGGAAAACACTGTTGCCGTAAAGAAAAGTCTAGGAACAATTCGCCGCAAAGCAGTCGATCTGTCGCATTTCAGCCCGGTAAAGGAGAGTCAGTTCAGCGAGGACCAGCAGCTTCCTTTGGTGATGGAGCCCGCGGCCGACCAAGTTGACTTGGCGGACTGGGCGCGCAACAACCGCGACTACATCAATGCCAAGCTGCACAAGCATGGCGGCATTCTGTTCCGTGGATTTGGGCTGTCAACGCCTCAGGATTTCGAGCGAGTGGCGGCCGCCGTCTACAACGAGATCTATGCCGAATATGGCGATCTCCCTCGTGAAGGAGTGGCTGGGAAGATCTACACTTCTACTCCCTATCCAGAAGACAAGGCCATTCTCTATCACAACGAGAGTTCGCACATGAACGCCTGGCCGACGCGCATCAGCTTCTTTTGCGTGATCGCGGCCAAAGAGGGTGGCTGCTCTCCGATCGTGGACTGTCGCAAGGTTTACCAGGGGATTGATACGGCAGTACGCGAGAAATTCGAAACATTGGGCCTGATGTATGTCCGTAATTTCTCGGACGGCTTGGACGTGAGCTGGCAGCGTTTCTTCCAGACCGAAGACCGCGCCGTGGTAGAAGAAGCCTGTCGCAAGCAGGGCTTCATTGCCGAATGGTATGGCAAAGATAACCTTCGAGTTCGGCAGCGCTGCCGTGGGGTTCTTCGGCATCCGGTGACAGGAGAAATTTCATTTTTCAACCAAGTCCAGCTGCACCATGTCCACTGCCTCGATCCGGATGTTCGCCAATCGCTGCTTTCGCTTTTCAAGCGCGAAGACCTGCCCCGGCACGTTTATTACGGCGACGGTTCTCCGATTGAAGATTCCGTCATGGACCACATCGGCGAGATCTACGAGAAGAATGCCGTGCGGTTCCAGTGGCGCGAAGGCGATATGGTCACGCTTGACAATATGATTACCGCCCATGCCCGCGATCCATTTGTCGGGCCGCGGAAAATTGTTGTTGCATTGGGTGACCTGGTTCACGGCGCCGATCTGGATCGCGCGTCAGCATAGTAATCTGGAGCGTTCCCCCTCGGACTGCTCGCTGATATCGCAAGCTCTTCAGGGCTTGCATTGATTACGCACATGAGAAGAAGGACGGAGTAGAACAAATGCAGGAACAAGCCACTGCGGGCTTCTGGCTGTCACCGCAGCAGAAATTTGCCTGGAGCTTAGGACAGGAACCGATGCGCACTCCCGCGCGGGCGGTCTGCCTGGTATCGCTCGATGGCAGGGTCGATCCAGAGCGGCTCAGGCAGTCTCTGCAGGAAGTCGTCTCACGGCACGAGATTCTGCGCACTGTCTTTCGCCGCCAAACGGGAATGAAGGTTCCGTTCCAGGTTGTACTGGATTCGGCGGAGTTCGCATGGGAAGAAGCCGATTTTTCAACGGTGACGGATGCGGAGCGAGCCTCCGCCGTTCAAAAAATAGTCGACGGAGACGCCAGCCTTGAGACTGATCTTGCCGAAGGCCTTGCGCTCCGAGCTCTGCTGGTCAAACTGGGCGATGAACGATTCAGTCTCATCCTGAGCGTTCCTACGTTGTGCGCGGACGCGCGGTCAATGCAAGTCCTGGTGCGCGAGCTCGGGCTGATCTACTCCGGACAGAGCGAAGCATTAACGGACCCGCTTCGATATGTCCAATTCGCGCAGTGGCAGGCTGACCTGTTGGAATCCGAGGAAGATGACGCGCGGCAAGGACGTGAGTTTTGGCTCAAGCACCCGGCTCGTACTTGGCCAGTTCTATTTGTAGGGTCAAAAACAGAACAGGACCTTTTTAAGCCGGCGCGTCTAGTCGTCAAGGTTGGAAAAGAGCTCGCGTCCACGATCTTGGAATCTGCCGACAGCTCGGTGATTCTGCTGAGTGCGTGGAAGTCGTTACTGTATCGCCTCTCTGGACAAAGTAGTTTTTCAATCGGAGTTTTGGCCACAAATCGCGACTACGAAGAACTCGAAAACGCAATTGGATGTTTCGCGCGAACTCTTCCCATTGCTGCTCGCATTGAGAATGATTTCAAATTTGCCGACGTGCTGCGGCGGACTGACGAAACTCTGCATGAAGCAGTCGCGGCGCAGGAATATTTTCTTCCCGAAGCAATCGGTACTGATGGCGAGCTGATCAGTTTCGCTGATTACGATCTCGGCGGGAAGCACACATACGGTGGGGTGGGGTTTCGGCTGGAGCGTCTGCACGCGGTCAGCGAGCGTTTCAAGCTGCGGCTGGTTGTGGTGCGGCGAGAATCGGAACTGGAACTGGAGTTTCACTACGACGCTGCGCGGCTCGAGCGTGCTTCAGTTGAACGCATTGCCGGGTACTATCAGAATCTTCTGGCGGCTGCACTGGCTCATCCGGAGAGTCCAGTTTCGCGTTTGCCGCTGCTGTCGGAGAAAGAACGGCAGCCGCTTCTGGTGGAGTGGAACCAGACAGCATCGGCATTTCCCGAAAAGCGATGCTTACAGGAACTGTTCGAACAGCAGGCGGCGCGTACTCCCGAACGCCTGGCCGTACGCTGCGGCGAGCAGGCGCTTAGTTATCGCGAGCTGAACGAACGCTCGAACCAGTTGGCGCACTATTTGCAACGGCAGGGAGTTGGACCGGATCGTCCCGTGGGACTCTGCCTGGAGCGATCGGCAGAGAGCATGGTTGCGGTGCTGGCTATCCTCAAAGCCGGAGGCGCTTATGTTCCGCTGAATGCGGATAATCCTCCCGCACGACTAAAGCAGCAACTCGATGGCGCAGCCGCAGTCATCACAGAATCCAAGCTGCTAGCCAATCTCCCTGAGTTTGATGGACAAGAGTGTCCGCCCCACACGATCGTTCTTGATCGCGACCAGCAGCTATGGGCGAAGGAACCAACACTAAATCCGAAAGCAAACACCAATCCTGAGAACCTGGTCTATGTGATCTACACCTCCGGCTCAACCGGCATGCCGAAGGGCGTAGCCGTACGTCATCGCAATCTGGTCAACTACGCCGATTTCATCAGCAAGCGATTAGAGCTAGAGAAATATCCCGAAGGCCTGCAGTTTGCAACCGTGTCCACGCTAGGAGCGGACCTGGGTAACACCTGCATTTATCCTTCGCTGATTTCTGGCGGCTGCCTGCACATTGTGCCCTATGAAATGGCGACCGATCCGCGGCAGTTCTCCAACTATTTGGCGAAATATCCTGTGGACGTGCTGAAGATCGTGCCATCGCACCTGCAGGCGCTGTTGCAATCGGAAGAAGCCAAGAAGCTGTTGCCGAGGAAATACCTGATCACCGGCGGCGAAACGCTGACCCCGAAGCTGCTGGAGAAGATCGAAGCACTGAATCCTGAATGCGAAGTGCTGAACCACTACGGGCCGACAGAGACCACGGTCGGATCGCTCACGCTAACGCTAAAAGACTATGACTGGAAGAACTCGCATCTGGCGAGCATTCCCATCGGGCGGCCGATTCAGAACACGCAGGTGTACGTGCTCGACCAGAATCTGGAGCCCGTTCCCATCGGCGTCACTGGCGAGCTGTACATCGCGGGCGCGGGAGTGACGGCGGGATATCTGGGACAGGCGGAGAAGACTGCTGAACGCTTCATCCGGGATCCATTCGTAACTGATCCCGAGGCGAAGATGTACCGCACGGGTGACCGGGCGCGGTATCTGGAAGACAGCAATATTGAGTTCCTGGGCCGCGGCGATGACCAGGTAAAAATTCGCGGGTTTCGCATTGAGTTGGGGGAGATCGAGGCGGTCCTAGCGCATCATGCCTCCATCAAACAGGCAGTGGTGATCGCGCGAGAAGACGAACAAGGCGATAAGCGCTTACTCGCCTATGTCGTCAAAACCCGCGAGTCATCGGGTGCGGGCGATGTGAACGGAGAAGACCTGCGAACGTATCTGAAGCAGCAGTTGCCGGACTACATGGTCCCGCAGTCGGTAGTAGTGCTTGCCAAAATTCCGCTGAATGCGAACGGCAAGATCGATCGTCAGGCGCTGCCGGAACCGGAGGAGGCGCAACAAAAGACATACGTAGCACCGCGCACCGCGACCGAGCGCACCATTGCAGAAATCTGGGCGGAAGTGCTGCGGCGGGAGAAGGACAAGGTCGGTATCGACGACAATTTCTTCGACCTGGGCGGCCATTCAGCCCAAGCGGCAGGAAACGCAGAAGAAATGAGCATTGTAGCTGTGTCTCGCGAAGCCTACCGAGGCTAGCGCTAAGGTCTGGTGCTGCAGTCTGGTTCTGTGCAGAATTATTTTGCGGGTGTTCTGCAGAGTTATGCGTACAATATTACTGGCTTTGCTTGCGCCCTCCCCCAAAGAAGCGCTGCCGCGGAAGCTGGTAAAAAGTGACTGTGGATAATACGGGGAATCATTCTGCCCAGGTTTCCTTGGGGACGTCCGGTACGTATGTCTTTCCGACGACGTTTGCCCAGCAGCGCCTGTGGTTTCTCGAGCAGCTGCGACCCGGCAGTGTTTCTTACCTTGTTCCGTGGTCTCTCCGTTTAACAGGAAAACTGAATGTCGAGGCATTAGAAAAGAGCCTCAATGAGATCGTCCGCCGGCACGAGATACTTCGAACCACCCTCTCGTGGAAAGATGGCATGCCAGTTCAGTTGGTGGCGGGTTACCTGTCCATTTCTCTCCCGATCCTAGACCTCACCGCCGCATCTAATCCTGTTGAGAAAGCCCAACGGATTTCACGCGAGGAGGCGCACAGACCTCTTGATCTGCAGCGTGGTCCGCTGGTGCGCGCACGACTGCTCCGGCTTGGCCCGGAAGAGCACGTCCTGCTGCTGACCATGCACCACATTATTTTTGATGGATGGTCGCGCCGCATTTTGGTACGCGAACTGGCGGCACTTTATGAGGGCTTCTGTTCCGGCCATGCAGCTCAGCTCACTGCGCCAAAACTCCAATATGCAGATTACGCAGTGTGGCAGCGCAAACAATTTCAGGGCGCTTACCTCGAAAAGCAGGTCTCCTATTGGAGAGAACAGCTCGCCGGAATCCCAGCCAGCCTGGATTTACCCACAGACCATCCGCGGCCCGCGATCCAGACCTTCAATGGAGCCAAACTGCCGGTGGCGCTCTCGCCGGTGCTGACGGGGAAACTCAACGAGTACAGCCGCGAACGCGGCGTGACGCTATTCATGACTTTGCTGGCGGGATTCCAGGCATTGCTGGCGCGTTACAGCAATCAGGACGACATTGTCGTCGGCTCTCCGATTGCCAATCGCAATCGCGCAGAAATCGAAGAGATGATCGGGTTCTTCGCCAATACTCTGGTGCTGCGCACCAAATTCTCCGCAGACCCGAGTTTCAACGATCTCGTCGCACAAGTGAAGGAAACAGCTTTGGGCGCTTATGCCCATCAGGACGTTCCCTTTGAAAAATTGGTGGAAGAGCTGCAGCCTGAGCGAAATCTGGGCCACAATCCGCTTTTTCAAGTGTTGTTTTCGTTTCAGAACATGCCACGTCAGGCCTTTGAACTGGCTGGGTTGAAGGTCAGTTTCCTGGATCACGGTGAGGCCACGGCGAAATTCGACATCTCGGTGTTCCTCTCTGAAACTGCCGATGGCGTGCGCGGACGAATTGAGTACAACACCGACTTATTTGATGAAGTAACCGTCCGTCGGATGGCAGACCACTACGCAGCCCTGCTGGAATCAGCTCTGAAAGACCCAGGGTCGCCACTCACTCGGCTGCCAATTCTTACGGAGAAAGAGCGCAGGCAGATTCTCGTCGAGTGGAATGCAACCCAGGCGGAGTATTCGCGCAATGTTTGTTTGCATGATCTCGTCGAGCAACAATCGCAGAAAACGCCGCGCACTATTGCTGTCGCAATAGGCGACCAGCAGATCACTTACCAGCAGCTCAATCAGCGCGCCAACCAATTCGCGCATTGTCTGCAGAAGCGCGGAGTCGGCCCGGAGACTCTGGTTGGAATTTTTCTCGATCGTTCGATCGAGATGGTCGTTGCACTGCTGGGTGTGCTGAAAGCTGGAGGCGCTTACGTTCCGCTTGATCCTGCTTACCCTTCCGACCGAATCGGATTCATCCTGCAGGATGCCGATATCCCCCTGCTGATTACGCAACAGAGCCTGCTTCCAGTTTTGCCTGCGAGTCCCGCAACCATAATCGACATGGACGCGGCACAGGAGCACATTTCGCGCGAGAACCAGAATTCTCCCCGGGCCGAAGCAGTCCAGGACAGCCTGGCTTACGTGCTCTACACATCAGGCTCAACGGGAAAGCCCAAGGGCGTCCAGATCACTCACCAGAATCTCGTGAATTTTCTGTTCAGCATGCAGCGGGAGCCGGGATTACGTGCAAGCGACTCGCTACTGGCGGTTACTACTCTTTCCTTCGATATCGCCGGGTTGGAGCTTTATCTGCCCCTTATTGCTGGCGCAAAGATTGTGCTCGCATCCAGAGCAGAAGGCGCCGATGGGCGCCGGCTGCTCGAGCTTATGCAACGGCGGAAGCCGACGGTCATGCAGGCGACTCCAGCAACCTGGCGAATGTTGATCGAGGCAGGATGGAAAGGATCGCCGAAGCTGAAAATTCTATGCGGAGGCGAGGCGTTGCCCGGAGATCTGACTGCTCAACTCCTGCCCCGCTGCGCAGAATTGTGGAATATGTATGGGCCGACCGAGACCACTATCTGGTCGTCGGTTTATCGCGTGCAATCGTCTGCGGCTACCGCATCAATTGGCAAGCCTATTGCGAATACAACGTTCTATGTCCTCGACTCTCACACGCAGCCGGTGCCGACCGGAGTTGCCGGGGAGCTGTACATAGGCGGTCATGGCGTGGCTCGCGGTTATTTCCGTCGGCCGGAGCTGACGGCGCAGAAATTTGTTAATGATCCGTTTGCGGCCAAGCCAAGCGCACGGCTCTACCGGACGGGCGATCTCGCAAAATACTTGCCCGATGGGAACGTTCAATATCTAGGGCGCAACGACTTCCAAGTCAAGATTCGCGGATTTCGTATTGAACTTGGCGAGATTGAAAGTGTGCTCGCGAAGCACACCGCCGTGCAGCAGGCCGTGGTCGCAGCACGAGAGGATTATCCGGGTGACAAGCGGCTGGTCGCGTACGTTGTCACCAGGCCTGGACAGCACCTGAACATCACCGAAGCGCGCGCATATCTCAAACAGACGCTGCCCGATTACATGCTTCCTTCGGCACTGGTTGAACTCGATGCCCTTCCGCTGACACCAAATGGCAAGGTCGATCGCAAGGCGCTGCCGAAGCCTGATTTTCAGCCTGCGACTTCCGCTGTCATCGTCCCCGCACGCGACGAGACCGAAGCAAAAGTATTACAGGCTTGGAAAGCTATCCTGAAGACTGAAGCCATCGGCGTCACTGACAACTTCTTCGATCTTGGCGGACACTCTCTAATGGCTGTCCGCCTCCTCGACGAGATTAAAAAGCTCACCGGGGTCGAGATTCCCCTCACAGCTCTGTTTCAGGGGGCAACCGTTGAACATCTTGCAGGGATTGTTCGCGGAACCACCACAGTACCTCAGACTGTTGTCCAGCAGATTCAGGCGGGTGGAGATAAGCAACCATTTTTTGCGGCGGTGTTGGCTGGCGTAAATCCATTGGGCTATGTTCCCCTCGCAAAGTATCTCGGGCAGGAGCAGCCGTTCTATACTCTGCAGACTCCCGGACCAGGGCCTCATGCCACGAAGCGACCTTATAACCAACAGGAATACGAACAGGTAGCAAAGGATTACATTCGCGCCATGCGCGAGATACAGCCGAATGGTCCTTATTACATTGGAGGGACTTGCGAAGGCGCGCGCATCGCATTCGAGATGACCCGGATTCTCGAATCGCTGGGTCAGGAAGTCAACCTGTTGGCAATCATCGACACCTGGGTGCTCGAGAACACGCAGAACCGAAAACTCTGGAAGATTTACTACTATTCCGTCCGACTGCGGCAATTCTGGCGTCAATCCTGGAAGTCGAAAGGTGAGGCGGTCCGCAGAGCAGTGCGCAACCGCATGCAGTGGTGGTTGAAAACATCAGTTCCACGCAAAACGGAATGGACTGAAACATACTGGCCCGGTGAAGACTTCATTCCAGTGCAAATTAAAAGCCGGATCACAATTTTCAAAATCCCCAAGCAGCCCTTTTACTACAACGCAGACCCACTACTGGGATGGGGAATGCGGACTACATCCGGAGTCGATATTCAGATTATCCCGCACGGACGGCACCGCCTTTTGCTACGTGAACCTTACGTGCGCGAACTGGCGGCGGCAATGCTGCAATCTCTGGGAACCGTACAGGAAGAGAGTGGCCGTGTGTTCACCAGCAACGTTCAGCAAGAACAATCCTCCGGAGTGGCAGTGGTTTCGCGATGATGATTGCAACGCAATCGCGTTTTCTCCTGGAAGAGGCTTCAGCACAGAGTGTGCAGCTGCAGGAATTCGAGTTCCCGGAATTTCCGAACCGACCAATTATTACGGCCCTAGAAGGCAACGACGTCCACGTTTGGTTTGCTCGTGCGCAAGGACATTCTCCGCATACTGTCATATATAAAACCCTGCTCTCAAGCGACGAGCTTGACCGTATGGCCCGGTTCCGGTTTGAACACGACCGGCAGGCCTTTACTTTCGCGCATGGCGTCTTAAGGAACTTGCTTGGTGCATATCTCCACGTCCCACCGATGGATCTGCGGTTCGATTATTCAAAGCACGGAAAGCCTTCAGTCTTTCTTCCCGCAGGCACCGATATTCAATTCAATCTCTCTCATACAGCCGGAGCTGTGCTCGTGGGGATTTGCCGCAATCGGGAAATTGGCGTCGACATCGAGAAAGTACGGAATGATTTCGAACTGATGGACATCGCAGCGAGGTTCTTCACCCTCAACGAACGAGAGACTCTGCTTTGCTTGCCGGAATCAGAACGCCCGCAGGCTTTCTTTCACTGTTGGACCAGGAAGGAAGCGATACTTAAAGCTCGAGGCGATGGACTCTCATTTCCACTGGACCACGTGGAAGTCTCGGTTACGGCCACCGAGGCTATAGTCGGCATAGACACTGCGCTCGAGACAGTCCCGCAGCGGTGGCGGATACTGCCGTTGAATGTTCCGGCGGCTTACGCAGCCGCAGTGGCGCTGTCCCAGCGTTAGCAGTTTGCGGATTTATTGGATTGTAAGTGGCAACATTTCGCAGGGATACTGAGGGGGGTATGGCTAGAATTTGGCATCGCAAACAGGAGGGCTCAAACTGCAAAACTTTTCACCCTCGGTCTGTTCGCGAAGGCGTGATATGCTACGTCCAATGTTGTGAGTTGCCACCGGTTTTTAGGTATCAGCGGCATTCAGCGCCACTCCATTGATGTGCCGAAGTCCAATCCGAACTGGCTGTGTTTGGCCCCTAACATGTAGGCAGTTCAGAGCGAAGCTGTGCGCATCTGCAACTGCTGGGTGGTAAAAGGATGAAGCCCGATTCGCGTTGGGAAGAACGGCCAAGTGCTGATATTGCTGGAGTCTGACTGTTTTTTCAAGGAGCCGGGCCGATGGAATCGAAGAACGGTCGCTCGAACGGCGGACCCTATGCGCCGTTCTCTTCAGATTTCAGTACGGACCCATCGGGCAGCAAAGACTCAAAACTGGTCAGCGTAGTAATTCCCGCATATCGGTGCTCCCAATATATCGCGCAGGCAGTTCAGTCGGTCCTAGCGCAGACTTTTCCCGCTCACGAACTCATCGTTGTAAATGATGGGTCTCCCGACACGCCGCTCTTGGAAGCTGCTCTGGCCCCTTACAAGGACAGTATTCGTTACATAAAGCAGCCTACCCGCGGCCCTTCAGGCGCGCGCAACACGGGTATAGTGCAAGCTCGGGGCAACTACATAGCGTTTCTGGACGGCGATGATTATTGGTGTTCCGACCACCTGGCGAAGCAAATCGAGATTCTGCGGCAAGATCCAAGGTTGGACCTGGTTTATTGCGATTCGATCCTGATGAAGGACGAAAGACCTTTTGCTCGGGCTTTCGACATTGAGCCGCAATGCGCAAAGGTCACGTTCGAGTCGCTGCTGGTGGAAGACTCGGCTATCAGTACATCGAGCACTGTCGTCTCACGTAATGCGATCATGGCGGCTGGAATGTTCGACGAAACTTTCATGCGCTGTGAAGATTTTGACACGTGGCTGCGCATGTCGTTCGCGGGAGCTTGCATGGCCTTTCATACTGAGGCGCGGGTTTACCACCGGATCTCAGACATCGGTCTTTCCGCCGACCGATGGTCCATGAAAAAGGACCGCATTCGGGTTTACCAGAAAGTAGATGCCACTCTGCGAATATCGGAACAACAGAGAAGAATCGTCCACGAGATGGTCGCCAAAACACAGGCGCAGTGCGACATTGAACGAATGAAACATGCGCTTGAAGCGGGCGACTACAACGAAGCGGTTGAGGCTGCTGATCACGCCAGCGCACTTAAGAAGAGTTGGAAGGTGCACGTTTCACTGTTCTGCTTAAGAACCGCTCCGCGATTATTTCGCCGCCTGCATTTAGCGCGCATATTCCTCTTGGGACGCCACAAGAATTCGAAGAGGCCAGCGGCTTACCTCAGTTACGTACAAGACCATCCTAGTGCGTCTGGGGACGAGAACACACGCGTGGAAGCCGCCGCGGCATCGGCAGAAGTTGTGCCGCGAGGGCGCAATTGATTGCTGACAAACTGAGAGTTGCGTTCCTGGGGTGTGGCACAATTACCAGAACGCAGCACCTACCAGCCGCACTTTCCCATCCTGGGATTGAAATTGTCGCGCTGGTAGATTCGGACGAGAATAGGGCAGAGGCACTGGCCCGCGCGTTTGGCATCAAGTGTTCCGCTTTCTCAGACTACCGCGATGCGATTAAAGGCGCGGGTGCGGTGGTAAATGCCCTCCCCAATTCTCTGCACGCGCCCGTTACGCTGGAGATTCTGCGCGAGGGCAAACACGTCCTCTGCGAAAAGCCCCTGGCGACGACCTCTGCCGATGCCCGCGCTTGCGCGGAGCTTGCGGCTGAAAAAGGACTCGTTCTGGCGGTTGGCATGAACCGCCGGTTCGATGCCAGTCACCGGCTGCTGCACTGCGTTTTGCGGGACGGCCAGATCGGCAACGCAAGCTCGTATGACTGGCAGTATGGCGGCGCATTCGAATGGAAGAGCGCTTCCGCGTTCTACTTTTCTCGCGAAATGGCCGGGGGCGGTGTGCTGATGGACTTCGGTGTTCACTTGCTTGATAGCCTGGTGGACTGGTTCGGTCAGGTTACAGCTGTCGATTACCAGGACGACGACTGGGGCGGGGGCCTCGAAGCAAACTGCATTTTGGGGCTGCAGCACGAGGGGGAACACGGGCCTGTTCGCGGACGAGTGCAGATAAGCCGCACGGTGGCGCTCCGTAACCGCTTGTTGGTCGAAGGAACAGATGCTAAAGCGGAAATTCTGGTAGGTGAGCCGGACACTGTCCGAATGCACCGGACAATGGGGGAGGTGCCTGTGATTGATAATCTGGGCACAGCCGATCATTCCGGCAAATCGAGCTTTTACAAGCAGCTCGACAATTTTGTAGAAAGCATATCTGGGAAGCAAAGACCTGAAGTCGATGGCTGGCAAGCGTTGCGAATCATTGAATTGATCGAACATTGTTATGCACACCGTCGGCGCATACCTGAGCCTTGGTCGGACGTAGGCACTACAGTCAATACCGCACGGGCATGAATTGGACGCAGCAAAAATTCCTGATAACTGGTGCGACTGGATTCATCGGTGGACGTGTATGCGAGCGCCTGGTCTTGGCAGGAGCAACAAGCATTCGCGCCCTGGTTCACAGCCCACACCATGCTGCACGGATCTCGCGTCTGCCCGTTGAGCTTTGCCAGGGCAGTCTGCTGGATCCATCTTCTCTCGCTCACGCAACGAGCGATACTACTGTGATCATCCATTGCGGGCTGGGACAGGCCCGAGGCATCTACAGAGGAACTGAGAATCTGCTGCGCGCGGCTGAGCAAGCCAAGGTGCGGAAGTTCGTGCACATGAGCACCGCAGCCGTTTACGGGGAGACCCCTCCGCCGGGTTGTGAAAACGAGACCGCACCGCTCCGCCGTACTGGTGACGCCTATTGCGATAACAAGGCCCGGGCTGAGCGCATCGCCCTGCGATATGCTCGGCGTGGGTTGCCCGTAATCATTCTTCGCCCGTCAATCGTGTACGGTCCCTACTCTGCCTGGAACACGCGCCTGATTCCCGAACTGCGCGAAGGCAGGACTGTTCTCATCAACGGAGGCAGTGGCGCCTGTAACACAACCTATGTAGACAATCTAGTCGACGCCATATTCCTCAGCCTTGAAAATGAGCGAGCCGACGGAGAAGTATTCTTCATCACGGACGGAGAGCAGGTCACCTGGGGCGATTTCATTCGAGCCCACGCACGCATGATGGGCCTCGATGCGACACTCCCGGAAATCTCCAGCAGCCAGGTTCGTGATTATTACGGCCAGCGTGCGGGTATGGTCATTGGCTCATTTAAGGCCGCAACGAGCATGATTCGGAGTAAAGAGTTCAGAAAACTCCTCTTGGAAATTCCCCTATGCGAGCGCGCGCTCAAGGCAGCCTGGCAATGGCTGGAGTCGCTGCCCGACGAAAAGAAGCAGAAAATCCGCGGGCGCGTTGGAGTTCCTTCACGCAAGCCACGAGCTTCCGCCCCTTCCCTCATTCCTGACGAAGTCACTTTCAAAACACAAACCGGAAGCGTTTTCTTCAGCATCAACAAGGCACGTGACGTACTGGGATACTCGCCACGAATAAATTTCCGCGAAGGAATGCTCCGTGTTGAACAATGGCTAAGATTCGCCAATGCGCTGTAGTATCGGACTTAAATCCACCAAGCGATGCGCCGCGTAGAACTCGTACAGATCGTCAAGAACGTCAGCTCGAGCTGGATCGCGCTCGGGACAAACGTGCTGGTCGGCATTTTTCTCTCTCCCTTCATGCTTCACCGCCTCGGAGACGCGGCATTCGGCATTTGGGTGCTGATTTTTTCGATTACCGGCTATTACGGGCTGTTTGATCTCGGAATCCGCTCGTCCCTGGTGCGATACGTCTCCAAGGCAAAAGCCAACAATGACATCGATTACGCAAGCCGGATCATTAGCACCACGTTGTTCAGCTATACCTGCATCGGAATTGCCGCGTTTCTCACCACGGTTTTCCTGAGTACGTACATCGGCAGTTTCCAAATTCGGGGAGAATTTCCTCTTTCCACTGCTCGCTTGCTGCTTTTGCTTGTGGGGTCCGCAGTGTCACTGGGATTCCCCCTTGGCGTTTCGGGTGGCGTGCTGGAAGGCCTGCAACGCTTCGATGTAATGAACCTGACAAATATCGCCGCAACCCTGTTGCGCGCTCTGCTGATTGTCCTCGCGCTTCTGCACGGATACGGCCTGCTGACGATTGCAACAATCACGGTCGGGCTGCCCATTTTGTTCTCGATTGTTCGCACGGTGATCGCCTGGCGCCTACTGCCCGCTCGGATCGGATTTCGCTATGTGAGTCGGCAAACATTCCGGGAAATCGCGAACTATAGCGGATTTAGCTTTATTGCCATCGTTTCTACGCGGCTGCGATTTAAGAGCGACGAGATCGTCATTGGCAAATTCCTGTCTGCCGTTGCGATCACGAATTTCAATATCGGCGGCCGCATCGTGGATTACGCCGAGGAGGTGGTTGAGAGTTTCGCACAGATTTTTGTTCCCATGTCCAGCCATTCTGATGCCACCGGGGACCTGAACCGGCTACGCAAGATCTTCATCGCGGGAAACCGCTTTTGCGCGTTCATTACATTTCCTATTTGCGCGATCTTAATCATCCTGGGCAAATCGGTGATTGAGGCGTGGGTAGGCCAGCGCTATGTTGCGCAGAGCTACCCTGTGCTTCTGCTCATGGTGATCCCGTCAACGCTGATGATGGCCCAGAGCGCCTCCACACGCGTGCTCTTCGGAATGGCGCAGCACAAGACCTTGTCTATTGTCACACTTGTGGAAGGCTTGCTGAACATTGTGCTGAGCATAATTCTGGTGCGGCCATACGGAATCGTCGGGGATGCGATCGGTACCGCCATTCCCCTGACTGCAACGATGATCTTCTTCTTGCCGGGCCACGCCTGTCGAAAATTGCAGATTCCTGTGCGCACGTATCTGCGTGAAGCCTACCTCTTGCCTGTGCTAATGTGCGTTCCCGCCATTGGGGCGCTGATGATGATGAAGCATTGGTTTATACCTCATTCTTATGCTCAGCTGGCCCTGCACTTTATTGTTGTGGGATTGGTATACGGGGCAGCTCTGTTTTGGGCATTCGCATCAAAGCGGGCGATGAAGGTTAGATTACCGTCGTCGCCGGACGTACAGCTAGAACCTGTTGGGGCAGTCGTGGAGAATTACTCCCAGGACATTTAGCGTTTGTTGGGTAGTTTGCCGCAGGGGGAATCTCTCTTGCAGCGGTTACTTTTGGTAAGATCAAAGTGCGTGCTCTGCTGTTAAATTGAAGAAGCAGTTGGCAGAAATACCGTCTCTTAATCCCTCAATATTAGGCGCGCCTGGCCAGGCTTTCTGGGGGAAAGACTACAAAATCCAAGGAGGTTTTGCATTTTGACGAATCCGACTAGCCATCTTATCCCGGCCCACGGCGGCGAACTGGTAGACCTGATCGCCTCAGCCGAACGAAGCGCCGAATTGAAGGCCCACTCTCGCGAGTGGCCATCCTGGGACCTCACGCCTCGCCAGCTCTGCGATCTCGAGCTCTTGCTGAGCGGAGGCTTCTCGCCCCTGCGCGGATTCATGAAGCGCGCCGACTATGAGCGGGTCTGCCACAACATGCACCTGATTAGCGATGTGTTGTGGCCAATGCCGATCACGCTTGACGTGACTGAGGAATTTGCGAAGAAGCTGCAACCGGGGACCAGCAAGATTGCGATGCGCGATCCGGAAGGCGTGATGCTGGCTGTTTTGGATGTGGAAGAAGTTTGGCAACCGGACCGGAAGGCTGAAGCGGATTCTGTGTTTGGCACCACCAGCGCCGTTCATCCAGGCGTGGACTACGTGTTGAACAAAGCGAATCCTTGGTACGTCGGCGGCAAGCTCGAAGGCGTGCAGCAGCCGTCGCACTATGATTTCAAAACAATCAGACTCACCCCGGCCGAGTTGCGCACCGAATTTTCACGGCTAGGCTGGCGGCGGGTTGTCGCTTTTCAGACACGCAATCCTATGCATCGCGCGCACGTAGAGCTGACGTTCCGTGCGGCGAAAGTCGTCGAAGCGAATTTGTTGATCCATCCTTCCGTCGGCATGACCAAGCCGGGAGACGTTGATTACTTCACTCGTGTCCGTTGCTACCAACTTTTGCTTTCCAAGTACCCTCCGGGAACTGTCAAGCTGTCGCTGCTGCCCCTTGCCATGCGGATGGGCGGGCCGCGCGAGGCCATCTGGCACGCTTTAATCCGCAAGAATCACGGCGTCACTCATTTCATCGTTGGGCGCGATCATGCCGGTCCGGGCAAAGATTCCGATGGCAAACCGTTCTACGGTCCTTACGAGGCGCAGGAACTCTTCAAGAAGCACGAGAAGGAAGTCGGAGTCACGATGGTGCCATTCAGCATGATGGTTTACCTTGAAAACCAGGA
>WNFR01002928.1_pt1 | contig 17733 bp, 14 predicted proteins | sample 5400221 | NCBI WGS metagenome assembly WNFR01 (sample SAMN13153357, study PRJNA577476) | soil metagenome | isolation source: 40 cm soil under Madrone tree | place: USA:California | collected 2016-06-14
TGCGGGCCTACCGGCGTCTGCTCGGCTACCTGCGCCCCTATCGTGGGCGCTTCATTCTCGGGATCCTGGGCGGGGTGTTGTTTTCCGCCACCATGGCGAGTTTCGCGCTGCTCGCCAAGAAATTCGGCGACGGCACCTTCACCCACCAGGACCCGCGCACCATCGTGTGGGTGCCGCTCGCCCTGGTCGGACTGTTCATCCTGCGGGGCCTGGGCGACTTCATCCAGACCTACTTCATGGGCTACGTCGGCCGCCAGATCGTCAGCCAGCTGCGGCGCGAGGTGTTCCGGCGCATCCTGCAACTGCCGATCGGCTACTTCGATCGCAGTTCCTCGGGCGCCCTGCTCTCGCGCCTCACCTACAACACCGAACAGATCGGCCAGGCGACCACCGACTCGGTGATCATCGTCGTGCGCACCACGCTCACCATCCTCGCCTCGGTCGGCTTCCTGCTGTGGCTCAACGTGCGCCTCACGCTCATTGCGCTCACCATGGGGCCGCTGGTGGGCTGGCTGGTGTCGGTCATCAACCGGCATTTCCGCCGCTACAGCCGCCGCATCCAGGACTCGATGGGCGACGTCACGCGCGTCGCCAAGGAAAGCTTCGAAGCCCCGCGCCTGATCAAGGTCTACAACGCCCAGGAGCATCTCGGCCGCCAGTTCGACGCCGTGAACGATCACAACCTGCGCTCGAACATGAAGCTGATTCTGACCAAGGGAGTGTCCAATCCCATCGTGCAGCTGGTGACCGTGGTGGGTCTCGCGTTCGTGCTCTCGATCGCGATAGCCGATGCCATACACGGCCGCATGAGCATGGGGGACCTGTTGGGCTTCCTGACCGCGCTGGTGAGCATCGCGCAGCCGCTGCGCGAGCTGGTCGGCGTGGCCGGCCCCCTGCAGCAGGGGATCGCCGCGGGGCAGAGCCTGTTCGAGCTGCTGGATCAGCCGGTGGAGCCGCAGGGCGGTGCCTGGCGGGTCGCGCGCGCACGCGGAGCGGTGCAGTTCGATCACGTGTGGTTCAGTTACGCGGGCGGCGTGATGGCGGCGGATCCGCAGGGCGCGCCGGCGCGCGAGCGGGCGGCGGCGCTTGCCGACGTGTCGCTGCAGGTCGCGGCGGGTGAGAGTCTCGCGATCGTCGGGCGCTCCGGCAGCGGCAAGTCAACGCTGGTCAATCTGCTGCCGCGCTTCTACGACGCCGGCGCAGGCAGCGTGCGCATCGATGGTTACGATGTGCGCGATTACGAGCTGCGCAACCTGCGCGAGCAGATCGCGGTCGTCAGCCAGGATGTGGTGCTGTTCGATGACACCATCCGCAACAACATCGCCTTCGGCCGCGAGCTGCCGGATGCGGCCATCGAGCGCGCGGCGGAGGCCGCACACGTGCTCGAGTTCGCGCGCAGCCAGCCCGCGGGGCTCGATGCGCTGGTGGGTGATCGCGGCGTGCTGCTCTCCGGCGGGCAGCGCCAGCGCATCGCCATCGCGCGGGCGCTGCTGAAGGACGCGCCGATTCTGATCCTGGACGAGGCGACCTCCGCGCTCGACACCGAGGCCGAGCGGCACATCCAGGCGGCGCTGGCGCAGCTGGTGCGCAACCGCACCACCCTCATCATCGCCCACCGCCTTTCCACCGTGGAGCAGGCCGACCGGATCATCGTCCTCGATGCGGGCGCAATCGCCGAGAGCGGCACGCACGTGCAACTGCTGGCGCACGGCGGCCTGTACGCGCAGCTGCACCGCCTGCAGTTCTCGGCCTGAGGGGCCTGAGGCGATGGAGCAGCGGCTCACCGAGCTCTGGTATCGCGAGCGCGCGCGCCCCTCGCTGTTGGGGCCGCTGGCCTGGCTGTATGGCGCGCTGATGCGCGCGCGCCGCCGCGCCTATGTCTCGGGTTGGGTGCGCACCGAGCATGCCGGCAAGCCGGTGGTGGTGGTGGGCAATCTCACGGTGGGTGGCACCGGCAAGACGCCGCTCACCATCTGGCTCGCGCGGCAGCTGATCGCCCAGGGACTGAAGGTGGGCATCGTGTCACGCGGTTACGGGCGCCGCGGCGCCGGGCCGCGCGTCGTGCAGTCGACTTCCGACTGGCGGCAGGTCGGCGACGAGCCGCTGATCCTCGCGCGCCGCACCGCCTGTCCGACCATAGTCGCCAGGGATCGCGTCGCCGGCGCGCGCGTGCTGGTTGCAGGAGGCGCGGATGTCATCCTCGCGGACGACGGATTGCAGCATCTGCGCCTGGGTCGTGATTGCGAGATCGTGGTGATCGACGGCGCGCGCGGCTTTGGCAATGGCCGGGTGCTGCCGGCGGGCCCGCTGCGTGAGCCGCTGGCGCGTTTGCCGCAACCGGACGCGGTGGTGATGAACGGCGCGCCCGAGCACGGTTCGCTGAGCGCCGCGCTGCCGACGTCCCCGGCACTGGCCATGCGGCTGGTAGCGCAGGAGGCCGTGAGGCTCGACGGACGGGAGACTCCGCGCGCGCTGCACCGCTTCGGCGGACAGCGCGTGCACGCAGTTGCCGGGATCGGCAATCCGGCGCGTTTCTTTGGCGAGCTGCGCGCGCAGGGCATCGAGGTCATCGAACACGCCTTTGGCGACCATCATCGCTTCGCGGCCGCGGAGCTGGCGTTCGCCGATGGCCTGCCGGTGCTCATGACCGAGAAAGATGCCGTAAAATGCGTGGCGTTCGCCGACCCGCGGCTGTGGTATGTCCCGGTCGCCGCGCAGTTCAGCGCGCCCGAGGCGCACGAGTTGCTGGCGCGTGTGCTGGCGAAGGTGCGCCCCACCCGCGTCGCCGGAGGTCAGATCTGATGGATGCACGCCTGCTCGAGATACTCGCCTGTCCAGTGTGCAAGGGGCCGCTCAAGTTCCAGCGCGAGGCGCAGGTGCTGGTCTGCCGCATGGATCGTCTCGCCTATCCGATCCGCGACGCGGTGCCCGTGATGCTGGAGGAAGAGGCGCGCCAGCTCGCCGCCGACGATCCTCTGCTCGAGCGTTGAGCTAAGGGCGACGCGTGTTCCGGGTGGTCATACCAGCGCGTCATGCCTCCGCGCGCCTTGCGGGCAAGGTGCTGCGGCCGATCGGCGGCAAGCCCATGGTGCAGTGGGTATACGAACGTGCCTGCGCGGCAGGGGCGCGCGAAGTGCTGATCGCCACCGACGATGAGCGGATTGTCAGCGCCGCGCGCGCTTTCGGTGCCGAGGCGCTGCTGACCGCCCGCACCCACGCCTCAGGCACCGATCGCATCGCCGAAGTCGCGCGCGCGCGCCGTTGGCCGCAGGAAGACATCGTGGTGAACGTGCAGGGCGATGAACCGCTCATTCCCCCGGCGCTCATCGGCCAGGTGGCAGCCCTCCTGCAGGCGCACCCGCAGGCGGATGTCGGCACGCTCGCTGCCCCGATCAGCTCGGTGGAGGAGCTGCTGGATCCTAACGCGGTGAAAGTCGTGACCGATGCATCGGGGCGGGCCCTGTACTTCAGCCGCGCGCCGATTCCCTGGAATCGAGACAGCGCGCCCTCAGGTCCCGCCAGTCAGCGCGACTGCGGCGGCGCGCGCCGCCACGTCGGCATCTACGCCTATCGCGTGGGCTCGCTCCTGCGCCTGGCGCAGCTTCCCCTCGGTGCGCTCGAGGCACGCGAGAAACTCGAGCAGTTGCGCGCGCTCGAACACGGCCTGGCCGTCTACATCGCCGAGGCCCTCGAAGCCCCCGGCCCGGACGTGAACACGCCTGCAGATCTCGAACGCGTCACGGCGCTGATGACTGCTCCGGTGCGCTGAAGCGCTACACTTGAAGGGTGTTGCAGGCGCCAGGGCGCCTCAACAATTGCTCACAGTGGGTGCCAGTGGCGGGACCGTCCGGAACTTGCAGGTTGCGCTGGCGTCAAATCCGGCGTGTTTGCGGCGGTCCTGAACTGTCAACCGCGAGCCCGCAATCAGCGTTTCATGCACTGGTGCGCTTCCATGGAACACAACCGATGAAGAACCGAACCGAAACCATCATTCGCGCGGCACTCGGCTGCGTGGCGCTCGCATCCGTGGCCGGCATCCTGGCCGGTTGTGTCGCAGCGCCGTCGCCGCGCCCGGTGCCGCCCCCCCAGGTGCAGGCGCCGCCACCGCCAAACACCGATGTCTATGCGTATCCCCTGCACGGCCAGACGCCACAGCAGCAGGATCGCGACCACTACGAGTGCAGCCAGTGGGCTACTCAGCAGACCGGCTTTGATCCGAGTGCCCCGGGTGTGCCGCCGCACGAGCGCGTGCGCGTCGTATCAGCAGGGCCGCCCCCGGGAACCGGCACCGCGGTGGGCGCGGTGACCGGCGCCATCATCGGCGCGGCGATCTCCAGGCCCTGGGAGAGCGCCACCGGTGCGCTGGCGGGCGCGGTGGTCGGCGGCGCGATCGGCAGCGTCAGTGACGCTGCCAACGCCCAGGAGACACGCACCGTGGTCGTCAACGACCGGCGCCAGGCCGCGATGCAGGAGCAGAAGGCGGCCAATTACCGGCGCGCCATCGGCGCCTGCCTGGATGCGCGCGGTTACAGTGTACGGTGAGATATGAAGAGAGTTGTCGCAGGGGCGTGCGGTGTGGCAATGGCGCTGGCGCTGAGCGCGACGGCTGCGCGGGCGGATGAGCGCCACGGCGGTGCGCGTGCCGAGAATCGTGCTGAGCATTTCGACGAGCGCTACAGCCACAACCACTACTATCCCGGGCGTGGCGGCTATGCGCGCGCCGTGCCCGGCAGACCTTTCATCGTCGAGCGCGGGGGCGGGCGTTACTTTTACTCGGGCGGCGTCTGGTACGCACCGTACGGACCGCGCTTCGTCGTTGTGGGGGCGCCCATTGGCGTCTTCGTGCCGGTGCTGCCGCCGTTTTACACCACGGTGTGGATCGGCGGATTCCCCTACTACTACGCCAACGATACCTACTATGCATGGCGCGACGCAGAAAATGGTTACGAAGTTGTAGAGCCGCCGAATGATCAGGGTGCGAGCACCCAGGCACCGCCGAGCGATGATCTGTTCATCTATCCGCAGAACGGTCAGCCCGCGGATCAGCAGGCGAACGACAAGTACGAGTGTCACAAGTGGGCGTCGGAACAGACCGGGTTCGACCCGACCCAGTCCGCCGGCGGCGTGCCGCCGGAACAGGCGGACAGCAAGCGCGCGGACTATCAGCGGGCGATGCGCGCCTGCCTTGAGGGCCGCGGGTACAGCGTAAGATAGGGGCGGTGCGGATTCTGATTTACGCTAGTAAATCAATGAGCTATGTCATCTATTTGACGGCGCCGACGGTGAATCCGGCGATGAAGCGATCGAGGAAGAGGTTGTAAAGGAACGCGATCGGCAAGCTGGCGATCAGGCATGCGGCCATCAGCGCTCCCCAGTAGTAAACGTCGCCACGCACCAGAAAAATAGGAATGCCCGTTCCTATCATCTGATTCGCTTCCGAAGAGAGAAACGTCAAAGCGTATACGAACTCCTGGGTGACGAGGGTGAAGGTGAAGATCACCACGGTGAGAATTCCGGAGGTGGAGATCGGAATCACCATCTTGACGAAAGCGCCAAACCGCGTGAGGCCGTCGACCATGGCCGCGTCTTCCAATTCCCTGGGGATCGCCTTGAAGAAGCCCATGAGAAGCCAGATGGAGAACGGCACTGTGAAGCTGGGATAAACGAGAATCAGCGCCCACAGCGAGTCCTGCAACCCCAGAGACGCGATCACTCTGGAGAGGGGAATGAATAACAGCGTTGGGGGGACGAGATAGGTCAGGAAGATGCCGATTCCGACGCGCTCGCCCCATCGCCCGGAGAGCCGCGCGAGCGAGTAAGCCGCCGGGAGGGCAACGACCAGTGTGATGGCTACGACGACGACACCGACGAATGTGGTGTTGCCCAGCCATCGGACGAAGCCGGTCTGGGTGAACAGAAACGTCAAATGATCCAAAGTGGGCTTGGCGTTAAAAACGAAGGGGTTGTTCTCCATCGTATAGAGATCGACGTTCTGCTTGAAGCTGGTGATGACCATCCAGTAGAAGGGGAAAGCCAGCGCCACGGTGAACACAGTGATCACCAGGACGTGAACGATCTTGCGGAAGGCGTGCCCGGAGAGGTTCGTCTGCATCAGGTCACCTCAGCTCGATGAGCGACGCGCAGCATCAAATAGGCAATGATCACCAGCAAGGGAACAAGAGAGAGAGAGATCGCGGCGCCAGCGGCCAGGTCGCTTCCCTGGATGCCGAGGGTAAAGGCGAGAGAGGGAAGCACTTGGGTGGAGTCAAAAGGCCCGCCAGCGGTCAGGATGTAGACGACGGTCATGTCAGTAAAGGTGAAAATAATCCCGAAAAGGACGGCAACGCTGATGATCGGCATCATCATCGGCAGGAGGATCAGAAACTCCGTGCGCCAGAAGCCGGCACCGTCCACCGCAGCCGCTTCCGGAATATCTTTTGGAATTGCGGTTCGGCCAGCGAGCAGGATCACGGTGGAAAAGGGAATGAGGCGCCAGCTGTGGACCAGAAGAACAGACGCGATCGCTAGAGTTGGTTCGCCGAGCCACATGGGGGCGCTGAACGGCTTGTACAGATGGAGCGCGACGAGAACCCAACTGATCACGCTGTAGATGGAGTCGAGAATCCATTTCCAGCCGATGGCGCCGAGCGCGATGGGCGCGACCCAGGGGAGAAGCATGAGGAAACGGATCATGCCGCGGCCGCGAAAGGGCTTCTCCAGGGCGATGGCCAGGATGCTCGAGGCGATGATGACGACGATTTGCGAGCCAATCGTGAAGATGAAGGAGTTCCTGACGGCAATACGGAAACTGGGGCTCTGCAGAATGCTGCGGAAGTTCTCCAGGCCGACAAAATGTAACTGGGTGTTACCGATGCGGGCGTCACTGAAGGCATAGAATATCGCGAGCAGAAAGGGGCCGGCGACCAGGAGCAGGATGTAGAGAACGGCCGGAGCAAGCATGGCGGCTCCGAGCGCCGGGCTCTGAGCCGCCCCGATGGACTTGATGCTGGCCCGTGCTACTGCCATGACACGGCCCGCGGCTCGACCCGTTTCTCAGTGGAACGATCGAAGAATTTCAGCTCGCGTTGCGGCACGGCAAAATCGTAGGTGCCCTCAAGCGCAAGGCCTTGCGCTGATATGAGGCGCGAAAATACCTTTTTGCCGCCGAGTCTTCCGCCGCCGACGGTGCCGGAGACAATCCACTCCGCGCCCAGGTATTCGATATTTTCCACCTTGAGGCGAAAGGAAACGGCGTCACCGGTCACGGACGACGTCGGGCGAAGATGCTCGGGGCGAAAACCGACGATGAGTTCGGGGAGTTCGGCCAGGTTCATCGGAGGGGAGCCGAGAAAAGTAGCGACGAAGGTATCCGCGGGGTTGTCGTAGACTTCCGCCGGCGTACCGAGTTGGTGGACAACGCCTTTATTGAGCACCAGGACGCGGTCGCCCATGGCCATGGCTTCCACCTGATCGTGCGTGACATAGATCGTGGTAGTGCCGACGCGGCGGTGAAAGCGCTCAAGCTCCTCTCGCGCGGAGGCGCGCAGTTTGGCGTCAAGGTTCGAGAGCGGCTCGTCGAGCAGGAAGACGGCGGGCTCGCGGACGATCGCGCGGGCAAGCGCGACCCGTTGGCGTTCGCCACCGGAAAGCTCGCGCGGCTTGCGCTCGAGAAGTGCACCTATTCCGAGCAGCGCAGCCGCCCACTCGACTTTCTGCTTATGAAGCTCTTTTTTGACCTTCTGAGCTTTCAGCGGAAACGCTATATTCTTGTAGACAGAGAGGTGCGGGTAGAGCGCGTAGCTCTGGAAAACCATGGCGATGCGGCGTTCGCGCGGAGAAAGATCGTTGACCACGCGGCCGCCAATGAGGATATCGCCGGACGTGGGCGCTTCCAGTCCGGCGATCATGCGCAATAGGGTGGTCTTCCCGGAGCCGGATGGCCCGAGAAAGACCAGAAACTCGCCTTCGCGAGTTTCCAAGTTCACGCGGTTTACGGCCCCGAGTCCTCCTTCCTTGAAAACCTTTGTTAGATCCCGGGTCTCAACAACAGCCATCAGACCCCCGTTCCCTCATTTCCAGCGTGCAAAAATACGCTTGTATTCGTCTTCCGCCGCTTTCGCAGCATTCTCCGGCGTTTCGTCGCCCCGCGCGACTTTGGCGAACAGCGTGGGAATGACCCAGCCCTTGAAGGCCTCGTCGATGGCGGCGGTAGCGTATCCGGGATAGCCGACATTGGTGGCCCAATCGAGGACGTCGCTGAGGACCTTGTATTTGTCCGGGGGAGTGGCCCGCGGATCACTGGCAATTTCCTTTTTCAGGTCCGGCACGGTGTGCGGGAAACAGGGGAAATTGTAGAACTGGCCGGCGGCAAAGCCGTCATGGAAGGAATCGATGTAGTCGATCAGGAATTGCTGGGCGCCGTCCTTGTTCTCGGCGAAGTCCCAGATGACATAGCAATCCATGACGTGCTCTGCAGCAATGCGGCGCACCGGGCCGCGGAGAGCCCGCGAGACCATGATCTTGCTCTCAATCGGGAGGTGCTCGCGCTCGGCCTGGCGCGTGATGGAGATGGCGTTCGCGACGTACGAGACGCGACCGGCGAGCATGGCCTGGTTGTTCGATGGTGGTGTCCAGGTGAAAACCTCGGGTGTTTCCGATTCCTGGTACAGAGCCTTCACGTACTTCAACGCCTCGATCGTGTTCTTGGAGTTGATCGTGACGTTTCCAGCCTCATCCTGCTCGGCGCCGCCAAAGGACCAGAGCAGAGCGCGCATGGCCATACTGCTGTCGAGTTCCTGAGAGAGGCCCAGACCGCAGGGATGGCCGGTCGCGTCGCGGATCTTCTTTGCGCCGACGCGGAGCTCTTCCCAAGTGTCCGGGCCATTCGGGAAACCCGCGTCGGCCCACCAGTCCTTGTGCCAATTGCCTGGATCGGGGACGTAGGAATCGGAAAAAGCGAAATAGCGCTTGGTTTTTGGATTGTAGGTGGACTTATGGGCCAGGTCGATTTTCTTGCCGTGCCTTTTCTCGACTTCCTGATAGACGTGGGTCATATCGATGGTCTGCTTCTCATAGGCTGCCGGGGGCGAGAGCAGCATCACGAGGTCGTGCCCCTTGCGGGCCGAAGCCTCGGAGGCGGCCTTCGCGGGGAGGTCGACGAGATTGATGTGGTCAACAGTGACGTTGGTGTTGTGCTTTTGCCCCCACTCCTTGCAAAAGGTCCCATCAAACCAGGTGTCGTAGGCGGGTACGAAGTGGCTCCACTGGAGAATCTTCAGAGTCTTCTGCTGGGCCGCAGCGCGTTCCGGAAACAGGAAAAACGGCCCCGACGCAGCGCCAAGAGTAAGAGCGCTGCGTCCTGTCAACGCGATGAAGTCACGACGTGACAGTCCCTGATTCTTTTCTCTGCCCATGTCGCGGTCCTCCTTATTTCATTTGAGTTGTCGAGAGCGATGCAGGATAGCCTAGCGGCGGCTCTTGTCACACAACGGGGCGTAAGCGGGGCTGTATCGCGGCTGGGAAGACGTAGGTTACTTCTCCTCGATATCAGCGGTGAAGCCGATGCCGCGGCGCTTGGGCGCCGTCGGGTTCATGAGCTCGCGGATCGCGGAGACGATGGCGGTGATCGCCGCGCGAATCGGCGCGCCAGTTCTTTGTTCGAGCTGAGCAACTCGCGCAGCTGCACGAAGGCGCGCACGACATAGACGCTCATCTCGACGGCGCGGGGGCTGTTGAGGACGGTGGCCGCCATGATGGCGCCGTCCTCGGTGAAGGCCTACGGCAGGTACTTGCGGTGCTCTCCGCGGCCGCCTTTTAAGGTCGCAAATTGCGACCTTAAAGAGCGCTGCTCATCGGCGGTGAGCTGGAACATGAAATCGGCTGGGAAGCGGTTGCGGTTGCGGCGCACCTGTTCGTTGAACCGCTCACACCGTAGAGCGTAGCGAGCTCGGCATCGAGAAGCACCCTGTGACCGCGCAGGACGAGGATGGCGCGGGAAAAGATGTCCTCGACCGGTATTGCACCCATTCCTCGAGCAGGTCGTTGAGCGTCAGGTCGTGAACGACCTTCCCGGTGAAGCTCCCTGCCTTGACGCGTGCCTGAGCGAGGCTCATACGAGGCCAGGTGCCGAGGGTGAGGTTGCCGCCATCTTCCTTGCATCTTCGCAGCACCCACGAGCGAGCACCCGTGGCTCGCACCCGCAGGTATAGGTGTCATGCTCTTGGATATGATTGGATGCGCGTAGATATAATAATGTTGTATATCAGTATATTAACGCCAATAAGGACTTGAGTGAAGATTCTGTTCGTCTGTCTCGGCAACATTAATTTAGCTGAGCGCAATCAACGGTATAGGTGATCCGGGCTACACCCGGGGATACACCGGCCCAACTGGAGATCGCGGGCTCGTCGCTCACAGGCCCTTAGGCGGCCGTCACCTGGTCGCCCTCTTGGACAGCCACGAAGCCAGCGCGGCATCTCTTGCCGCAAGCGCCTCCCGCCAAGCAGGCAGTGAGGCCAAGCCCTCGTACCAGCGGCAGATCTCCAGGAAGCGTGCTATCGGCAGCGCCCTGGCGTGACCAGGGACGGGTGAGTAGGAATTAAGCGAATCACGTCCGCGCTACCACTTAGCCAGCTCGCACGAACCGTCAGCAATTGCCCCTAGGCGACGGTCGCGAGTGGCAGCTCCAGATCAGGTCTTCTGCTTTACCCATGCCTTGTCGTACCACTGTATTTGGCGAGAACTTGATTGGGAGTGTTCATCACTAATAGACGCGCCGGCCACCCACCCAGGTCTGCTGCACTTTGATCTTCCAGATGTCCGCCGGTGCGATCTTGAACAGGTCGCGATCGACCAGGATGAAGTCGGCCCACTTGCCGGGTTCGAGAGAGCCTATCCTTTGCTCGTTGTGCTCGGCGTAGGCCGCGTCGAGTGTAAAGGCGCGAAATGCTTCCAATAGCGACATGGCTTGTTCGGCATGCCAGCCGCCCGCTGGTCTGTTGTCATGATCGGTGCGCGTGACCGCGGCGTGCAGTCCAAAGAACGGATTATCCGACTCCACCGGAAAGTCCGAGCCGCCGGCGATGCGGGTTCCCTGATCGAGAAACGTGCGCCACGCGTAGGCGCCGTCGAGCCGCTCCTTGCCAATACGGTCTTCTGCCATATTCATGTCGCTCGTCGCATGCGTCGGCTGCATCGAGGCGATCAGAGCGAGCTGTTTGAACCGCGGGATATCCGACGGCATCACGACCTGCGCGTGTTCGATACGATTGCGCAATTCTCTCCCGCCGACGACCTTGTAGGCGGCATCGAACGCGTCCAGCACCTGATGATTGGCGGCGTCTCCGATCGCGTGGATGTTGACCTGGTATCCGGCCCTGAGCGCCGTTTCAATCTTGCCCTGCATTTCAGCGTCGGACATGAACAGCAGGCCGCGCCGACTCGGCGCGTCGGAGTAGGGCGCGAGCAGCGCCGCGCCACGACTTCCGAGGGCGCCGTCCGCAACCAGCTTCACTGCACGTATCGTCAGATGATCGTCGGCATAGCCGACCAGCGGACCACTCCTCGACAGGGACATAAAATCGGGTCCGACGTCACGTATCATAACGTAGGCACGCACGGTCAGCTGCTGCTGATCACCTAGTCGACGATAGATCGCTATTTTGCTGGCATCATCGCCAGCGTCGCCGACTCCGGTCAGTCCGACAGAATTCATGTGCGCCATGGCGGCTTTGAGCGCCGCGCGGCGGTCGTCGTCGGTAGGTTCGGGCACAACCCTGTCTACCAGCGCCATTGCCTTGTCGATCAGTACACCACTCGGATTTCCCACCGCATCACGCTCAATGCGACCGCCGGATGGATCCGGTGTATCCCTGGTAATAGCGGCAGCCTGCATGGCCTTGGTATTGAGCCACTTGGCGTGACCGTCCACCCGACTGAGCACGACGGGTTTGTCGGCCACCACGGCATCAAGCTCACTGGCGTATGGAAATCTACCTAGCTGCCATTTCACCTGATTCCAGCCCCAACCCTGCAGCCAATTGCGATTGGGATTGGCGGCGGCGTAGACGCGGATACGCTGCTGCGCTTCCGCAAGACTCTGCGTATCCCATAGCTGTATCCGCGCAGTGGCAAAGCCAAGCTCGAAGACGTGTGCGTGTGCATCAATCAAACCCGGCAATAGACATCCGCCGTTGCCATCGATGATCTGCGCGGCGGGAAAGCGTCTGCGCAAATCCTTGGCGTCCCCCGCGGCGACCACCTTGCCAGCATCGAAGACCATCGCGCTGAAGGTCAGCAGCTTGTTCGCCGCCAGGGTGTAGCCACTTACATTTTCGATCAGCGTCGGTGCGCTGCGCACCGTTGTTGCGGCCGTGGAGTCTGCTGTGAACAAATCGTGCGCGAGGGCGGCATTGCACGTGACTTGCGCAAATTGAGAAGTCAGCGTGAACACAAACACTGCCAGGAGATACGCGTTACTTCGTGAGGCCGATTTCACGGCGTGTTCCCCGTTTATAGAACCGAAAGTCCGGTGGGTATCGTATAACGAGATAGGTATGGTACGGACACCGAATGTCCGCTGTCGGGCTGTCAATTTGATACCACCAATGACCGGGTTGGCCGATCGGCGACCGTCGATTGCAACCAACCCGCCGACGGTCGCTTCGCGACCCGTCGCCGTCGTTCATGAACGACTGGTTTCGGGTAGGCCAGTTGTCGTCGTGTCAACGAGCGGGTCCAAGGTAAGCATCAAGCCAGGCAAGAGTTTCCTTGATGAACTCGGTAGAAGGAACTAAGTGTCCTGACGGGTAGACGAGCATCTTCTTCTGACCTTGGGGAGTTCCCAGCAAACGAAACATGGGCTTTTGGGAGGTTTCGACCGGGAAATACATGTCGTACGTCCCGTTCAGCATCAGCACCGGTTGCGTGACTCTCGGCAAATAGTTGATCTGGTCCGCTTCCGGCAAAGCCTTTTCCATGCCCATTCCGCCGACGTTCAGCACCACGGCTCTGATACGCTTTTCAACCGCGGGAATGATTCCCCCCATGAAACCACCCCAACTCCAGCCAAGGTACGCGACCTTGTCGGCCTGCATGTCCTTGCGGGTCTCAAGATAGTCAATTGTCCTCGAGTATTCCTTTACCCACATGGTGACGTGGTCCTTGTAGCGGACTGAAATGTCCTGCAGATCCGACTTCAGATCGTCCTGCCGTTCATACGTGCCCTTGTAGATCGGGTAGATCAATGCCCGTCCACTCTTGACGATGAAGTCCAGGCGGCCGTTGATGAATGTCGGGTCGAAAGCGCTCTCATGAATTCCATTGGAGCCCGGGAAGAAGACGATGGGTTGCAATGGAGCGGCGTAGCTCTTGGGAATGAAGACATAGAGGACCAATCGCTCATTGTTGTAGCCGGCATCAATCGAAACGACTTCTGCCTTCCATCCCTCGTTCGCGATTGTCTTTTCAATCGTCGCACCCAGCGGAGTCTTGTCATAGATGAACTGGCGCGAGAAGGTAGCAAAGGTTGCGTCGTTAACGGGCTTTTCCTTGGAATAGTCCCTGAAGTCCATCGAGATCGATTGCCGGAGCGCATTCGAGGGCGAATCCTCGGCGAACTCCTTGATGCATCTGAAGCCGTTGGTCTCGCCGCGGTTCAGTGCGGGCTGGGTGAAGCTGTCGTTGAACGCGTACGACGGATCAGTCCAGCCGCCGCCCAGGATGAAGCGCTGATCCGAGTCACCGCTTTGAGTGAAGGTCCACTCCCGGGCGTTGCCCGCAAGATCGTAGACTCCGAACGTACTGAAGCCAGCGAGGCTGCCGACTGCGCTCGGCGACTTGTGGCTGAAGTTGCTCAGCGGTAGCACGAACTCTGACCGGCTTGTATCAGCCACTGCGGCCCAGTGAAATACGGTCGGTAGTTGTTTGTGCACGAATGCTGCGTATGCGGCCGCCTCGTACCACGACACCCCAGTCACAGGCTGATTCTCGGCGCCATCGGGGTAGCTTCCCGCTTCCCAGGTAGCAGGTCCTGGCCGGTTTGTCCGGTCCGTGAACCTGGCCAATGCAGCATTCAGCGGAATCACCTTGCCGCCGTCCCGGATCGGGATGGTCCAATACGCTGCGTTGGTATATCCGCCGGCGTTAACGAATGCCTTAAACTGCTTGTTTGTGACCTCGAACTTGTCGATCAGGAATTCCGGCACCTCTCTGGGTCCATACTTCTCGATGCCGACGATTTCGATGTCGGTCGTCGAGCGTGGGATGCGAACCATGTTCTCCGGCAGTTTCCCGAGCGGGTCCATTTTCAGATGTTCCTTGATAGGCCAAATCCGCAGGGAGAACATGGGCAAGGCAAGTTCGATCGTCTGATAGCCGGCCTTCCTGACTTCCAGGCGCAGGTAATCGCGTGGCACTCTCACGTCCTTGAATGGCGTTATGCCCGCTGACCGCCAGTCGGTGGAGGGCGTGTCGTAGTCCTTCCAGAAGACCTCGGCTCCGGCAGGCTCGGTCTCGATCGATACGGTGTTCGCGATCGACGGCAACAACTTCGCCAAGGTTGGATCTTTAGGCAGGTACCTCTCTGCCTCCATCGCCTTGTCGAAAATCTGTCTGTTGCTCCGAAACATCCTCGCCGCCATGTCTTGAATCTCGGGCAGCAGAACGTTCCGGGCATGCTCCTTCTTTTGCCACGGCGGTATCAGCACGAGCGCTGCGATGACTAGCAGCAGGGCGGGAATCGCCAGTTGAATCGCCCTCAGCCAGCCGGTTCTACGACGTCTTGATTTGACCGGAGCAGCGCTGCCGGGTAGTGGCTGGATTGCGGAACCGGCGGTCGGGGATTGTGACGCAGATTCGATGAGATGCTGCGGCGCTGCTGTCGCGGCCGACACCTGCGGACTCGATATCCTATTGCTAGCCTGCAACTGCGCCACGCGCTTGGCGAAGGCCGCAAGACTCGCCTCGTCAGGTACGCGTGTCCATTGCACCGTCAGGAACGAGTCCGGTACGTCTGCGTCCTTTTCCGCCACGGCATCCAAAACGACCGGCACGATGAATGTCCGGTTGCGACCCATCAAGTGCGAGCGCTGCTCGGCAAGGCGCCATTCCAGGCGAAAGTAACCCTCAGCACGCTGCTGCGTGTGCCCGGAAATGATGGGAATGAACACCGCGCAGTCGCGAATCTGCCCCCGAATCTTCCGGTCCCAGACATCGCCGCCGCGCAACTCACTTTGGTCGAACCAGACTTCTATTCCCGCTGCCCGGAGTGCTCCGCAGATACGACCGGCTGCCTCAGCATCCTGCGAGGCATAGCTGATGAAAACGGCCTGCGAAGTGGCATTCATTGAAACGCGGTCGCTCTCGACCATGGCGAGCTTCCCCCTATCTACTCGAATCGTCGCGGATGCCCATTGGGTTGGCAACCCGATGAAGTCTCCCCGCCCGGATTGTCTGCTTACGAGCGGCAATTTCGTGTAACTGGAAGGCCGGTTTTGGCCGCCACCGGTCTAGTCAAGTCGGCACCAGTGTAAGAACTCGGAACAGAATCCAGGAAACTCGCAACACGAATTCGTCTCACAAATGTGTCAGATTTTGAGATCGTTGGGTTGGTATGCAGGATAGCCTCGCGGCTGCTCTTGTTATACAACGGGGACGTGAGCGGGGTGGTAGCAGGCCACTTGGATGTCGCAAACTGCGATATCGAGTTCTGGAGTTCAGCTCTTTTGTGGAGCGGTCCCGAAGGGTCGGTTATTTCTCGTCGAGATCGGCCGTGAAGCCGATGCTGCGGTGCTTGGGCGTCGCCGGGTTCATCAGCTCGCGGATCGCGGAAAGGATTGCGGCGATCGAATCATCGTGGGAGGCCAGCTTTTTCTCCAGCCGCGCCTCGAGCTGGTCGAGTTTTTGCGCGAGCTCCCTATTCGAGATCAGCAGCTCCCGCATACGGACAAAGGCCCGCATAATCTGGATATTGACGGCGATGGCGCGAGCGCTTCTGAGCACCGAAGAGAGCATGGCCACCCCTTGCTCGGTAAACGCGTAGGGCAGGTACTTTCGGTGCTGTCCGCGGCCGCTCTTTAAGGTCGCAAATTGCGACCTTAAAGCCCGGCTCTCTTCGGCGGTGAGCTGGAACATGAAATCTTCCGGGAATCGATTGCGGTTGCGGCGCACCTGTTCGTTGAAGCGCTTGTTGCTCACGCCATACAGCGCCGCAAGGTCGTTGTCGAGCAGCACCTTGTGGCCGCGCAGTACAAGGATCGCGCGGGCGAGATCCTCGACGCGCACCGCGGGAGTGCGGGGAGTCTTTGGCACACTCATGGGTTCAACCGACCTGCAGGCCGCCTGCCGCGGCTCCCTGGCCCGCTAGGCAGCTCGTGCGTGGTGCCCTGCGCCTCGTTGACCTCTGCTGACTGCCCGAGAATGCGATCGAGCACGTCGGCCCAGCGCTGCATGGCCTCGATGCGCTCCGCTTCGTAGTCGGCCCGGTTGTAGACCGCCATGACGCCCTGCATCGTGTGGTTCAGGATTTTCTCGGTGATGTGCGGCAGCACCCCGAGCGTGTTGAGGCGCGTTGCGCATGTGCGGCGCAGGTCGTGCGGCCGGAATGCCGGTGAGATCCGCTCGCGCTCGCACCAGCGGCGCAGCCACGCTTGTACACCGGTGTCGGTGGCCGTCCCAAAGATCAGCTCGCGGGATGCGTCCTGAGCGCGCAAGAGCGCGAGCGCCTGGCGCGAAAGCGCGACCCAGTGGGCGCGATGGTTCTTCGAGTGTTCCTTCGGGATGTGCCAGCGTCCGCCGAGCACGTGCGACCAGGTCGCACGCTGCGCCTCACCGATCCGTTGCCCGGTCAGAACCAGGAAGCGAAGGAGGGGCGTGTGCGTAGAACTGGCCTGCCAGAGCCTGCGCAGCTCTTCGTCGGTCAGCACCCGATCCCGCGAGGTTTCCGCGCCCCCCACGAGCTCGTTGGACAGCCGATCGACGGGGGAGATCTCGATATAGCCGGCGTCGACGGCGAAGCGCAGCGCGGTCTTGAGGATCGACAAGGCACGGTTCGCCGCGATAGGCCCCCGCTCCTCGGCGTAGCGGCGCAGCGCGTGCCGCACCTCGACGCGCTCCAGGTTACGCAGCTTTGTGACTTTAAGCGCCGGATCGAGCCGCTCGATGTAGCCCCACACCTCGCGCGGTCGCCGGTAGGTCTTGCGCACGACGTCCGAGTGCCAGGTGTCGAGGAGCGCGCCCAGCGTGAGCGTGGAGACATCCTTGCCGGCAAGAGCGCCGGCCTTGAGGCGCGCCTGGGCGAGGCCGAGCGCGGGCCACGCGCCCACGGTGATCACTTCGACGTGCCCGCCGCGCTTGCGGCGCAGTACCCAGGAGCGCCCGCCCGTGGCGCGAACGCGCAGGTACAATCCATTGCCGTCGCAGTACCACTTATCGCGGGGTGCAGGCTTGAGTGCGCGTATTCGCCGATCCGACAACATCTGCCGCTCCGGGAGTGTATCCGGGATACACCTTAGCACGTGATACTGGTGGACAAGCCCAGACACGACTAGACGGAATAAGACGCGCAATCATTAAGTTACACTCGCAAGCACCGGTGTGAAAATCCTGTTCGTTTGTCTCGGCAACATCTGCCGCTCGCCGACCGCCGAGGGCGTGTTGCGCACGCTCGCTGCGCGCGAGGCGCCCGAACTTGCCATAGAAGTGGATTCGGCCGGCACGGCCGCGTATCACCTGGGC
>WNFR01002930.1_pt1 | contig 17731 bp, 13 predicted proteins | sample 5400221 | NCBI WGS metagenome assembly WNFR01 (sample SAMN13153357, study PRJNA577476) | soil metagenome | isolation source: 40 cm soil under Madrone tree | place: USA:California | collected 2016-06-14
GATTTCTCTCACACTCTACCGCCTTAGTAGTTATTTTCGCTTGACCACTCGAGCTCTTCACTGGGAGAGCGGGCGGCTCGCCCGCAGTGAGCGCGCAGCGCGAACAGAACGCTGAAGCTGAGCATTTTGCAAGATCGTCGCACCTTATGGTGCTCAAAGCGGGCGGGCCGCTCGCTCTCCCAGTGAAGAGCTTGAGTGGTCGAGCACCAGTAACTACTGAAGGGCTGCTAGGGATGAAAAGAAGGACTTGAAATCTGAGAATGCAGGAGTACTCTACTCCACTGCCTTATCGCGACTGACAACGAGCTGATGCTATACTGCACCCGCTCGTAACTTAGCTATCCTCTCGAATCATTTCAAAGCCGGGCTCTCGTCCGGGGTTTTCTCGAAGAGTATCTAAGCCGAGCGATCTAAGAAATCATCCCAGCTTTCTTATGAACCCGTAACCTATGCCGAATCTCCTCGTGGGTGGCGATTATGTCGCGCTGATCTTCCAGCAGAGTTTTCCTTTCCCCAGTCCGGACAATTTCTCAAAAGCCAGTAATCGGAGAGTGCAATGAATATCGTTGTGTTGCGAGAAACACAAGCCGGAGAAGCGCGCGTTGCCTTGATGCCCGAATCTGTAAAGAAACTCGTTGCCTTGGAAGCCGCTGTACAAGTAGAGAGCGACGCTGGTCTAAACGCCGCGCGCACTGACGATGATTATCGCGAAGTGGGTGCGGAAGTCTCCGCAGACCGCGAGGCTCTACTGGCAGCGGCCGACATCCTCGTCGTAGTTAACCGTCCGGCTGCAGAAGATTTTACTCGTCTAAGAAGTGGCGCCGTTGTGCTCGGTTTCTTACGGCCACTCGATGAACCCGCGGCCCTGCTGCCGGCTTTAAACCAGGGACTAACCACTTTCTCCGTTGAACTGATCCCGCGCATCACGCGGGCCCAGGCGATGGATGCGCTTTCTTCGATGGCCACGGTGGCCGGCTATAAAGCCGTGTTGGTTGGCGCTTCGCAAATCCCAAGAATGTTTCCCTTGTTGATGACGGCGGCAGGCACCGTGCCTCCCGCGCGCGTTCTCGTGCTCGGCGCCGGCGTGGCCGGGCTGCAAGCGATCGCCACAGCTCGCCGGCTCGGCGCCGTGGTGGAAGGTTACGACGTTCGTGCTGCTGCTGGTGAACAAGTTCGGTCCCTGGGCGCGACCTTTCTGGAGGTTGACCTTGGTGGAATCAAGACCGAAGACGCCGGCGGTTATGCTGTTGAACTATCTGATGAGGCGATGAACCGCGGCCGCGATTTGATAGCAGAACATGCGAAAACCGCTGACGTGATAATCACCACGGCCCAGGTTCCGGGCAGACGTGCTCCGCTATTAATCACGGAAGCGGCAGTATACGGCATGAAGCGTGGTTCGGTGATCATTGATCTTGCCGGAGCCACGGGCGGTAACTGCGCGTTGAGCAAAGCGGATCAAACAGTCGAACGTAACGGCGTAACGATTCTCGCACCAACGAATCTGCCGGCGACTGTTCCCGTTCATGCAAGCCAGCTCTACTCGCGAAATGTCACTGCTTTTCTCTCGCTGTTGATTAAGGAAGGTTCACTGAATATTGACATGAATGACGATGTGGTTGGTCCGTCGTGCGTGACCCACAATGGCGCAGTTGTAAACAAGCGAGTGGCAGGGGCGTTGGAAGCGAGTGGTAGAGCGGGTCGAGTTTAGCGTGGGAGCTCCTGACCATGAGCTGATCTGACTCGAGTGACTACTCTTTCGTTGGAGGGTCTTCAAGGTGCGGTAGTGCGGGTCGAGTTTAGCGTGGGAGCGGGGACAGGGTCCGCCTTCCTAACCATGAGCTGATCTGACCTATTTGGAGGAACTAAGATGTCTTCTGAAAACTTAATCTCAGCACTCTATGTTTTTGCGCTCGCGGCGTTTCTCGGTTACCAGGTGATCTCGCGCGTGCCGCCGCTGTTGCACACGCCGTTGATGTCAGCAACCAATGCCATCTCCGGTATTTCGCTCGTGGGTTCAATCGTAACCGCAGGAGCACATTACAACACGGTCAGTACGATTCTGGGTTTCACCGCCGTCGTCTGTTCAACCACAAATGTGGTTGGCGGTTTCGTGATTACCGATCGAATGTTGCGGATGTTTAAGCGTAAGGAAGCCCCGAAAGAAAAGAAGTGAGGAGGTCTTTGGATTTTGGATTTTGGATTTTGGATTTGCGATTTGGGATTTGCGAATTTGATAGCTCGTTACCATTGATCCAACTTCTAAGACCAAAGATCTAAGGCCAAAGCCCATTAACGGACTACTTCCCAGTTGACCACTTACTCAACATAACCCAGTGCAAACCTATTTCATCGAACTAAGTTACCTCCTGGCCTCAATCCTTTTCATCCTTGGATTAAAAGGACTGAGTCATCCCGAGACTGCGAAGCGCGGTATGCATCTCGCCGAGTTTGGCATGTTGATGGCCATCATCGGCACGCTGATGCATCACCAGATCGTCAGTTATACCTGGATTCTCTCAGGCCTGGCTATCGGTTCTGTTGTGGGTCTAGCGATGGGCGTTTGGGTGCCCATGACTGCGATGCCGCAACGAACCGCGCTCTCGCATGCCTTTGGCGCTTTCGCCGCCGCGCTCGTCGGTATCTCTGAGTTCTACAGAGTTGGTGGCCATCTCGACACGATAACGATGGGCGCGCTTGGTTTTGAAGTAATGCTCGGGGCGCTCACGACGACCGGGAGTCTGCTTGCTTTTGCAAAACTACAAGGTTTGGTTCGCGGCACGCCAATGACTTACAAGGGCCAGAACATCTTCAACATGGTCCTGCTGGCAGGCACGATCGGCATATTTGTCTATTTGATCTTTGTTCCTGGTTCAATGCCTCTCTTCTTTACGATGGTGGGGCTGGCATTCATTTTTGGTCTTCTGCTCGTAATGCCAATCGGCTCGGCCGACATGCCGGTGGTCATGTCCCTTTTGAATTCTTACGCGGGACTGGCCTCCGCGGCTACTGGCTTTGTCTTATCGAATAACGTTCTGATCATAGCGGGTACGCTCGACGGTTTTTCCGGTTTCATTCTGTCGATCTTGATGTGTCGCGCGATGAATCGGTCGATGACTAACGTTTTGTTCGGCGCCTTTGGCAGTGCTGTCACAGCGGCAGGCCCTGGTAGTGAGCAGCACGGCAGCATGCGCGAAGTGAGTATCGACGACATCGCGGTTCAGTTGGCCTATGCCAGCAAGGTGGTATTTGTGCCCGGTTATGGTCTTGCTACGGCGCAGGCGCAACATGCCGTGCGCGAGCTGGCCGATGTGTTGGAGAAGCGCGGCGTCACGGTTAAGTACGGCATTCATCCGGTTGCGGGACGCATGCCCGGGCACATGAACGTCTTGCTCGCCGAAGCAAACGTACCCTATTCCTCCCTCTACGAACTGGAGCAAATCAATCCTGAATTCCCTTCAACTGACGTGACCGTAGTCATCGGCGCGAACGATGTAGTTAACCCCGATGCGCGAGACAATCCCAACAGTCCGATTGCCGGTATGCCGATTCTCGAAGTTGATAAGGCGAAGTCGGTCGTAGTTTTGAAGCGCGGCCAGGGCAAAGGCTTTTCGGGCTTGGAGAACCCTTTGTTTTTCAAGCCAGTTACAGGCATGCTCTATGGCGATGCGAAAGACACGTTGACCAGACTGGTGCAGGCAGTCCAGCACGCGTAACCTTTTCGACAACGTCTGCGTAATAACCCGGCATCCCCGAAATGATTTCAGCAATAAAACCGATTTCTACTGGAGAAAGAATGCGAAGAATACTGACCACACTTGTTCTGACCAGCCTGCTCGTATTTACCTTTCCTGCAACTCGTGCACAACGCAAGAACGACAAGTCGAAGAAAGCCACACCCGTCTCGCTGGTTGCTCAAAGAGGCACCGACACCATCTCCGCAGCCGAGTTAAGAGACTATCTAACTTTTATTGCTTCAGACGAGATGGAAGGCCGCGACACACCTTCAAGAGGTCTTGATACGACCGCCAAGTTCATTGCCTTGAATCTATCTCGCTGGGGTTTCAAAACAGCAGGTGATGATGGCACTTATTTCCAACGCATCGCGCTGCGGCGCGATCGGGTTGATAGCGGACAAACGCGAGTTGAATTCGGCGGCCGGGTTCTGAACGCTGGAACCGAGTATATTCCCGTCGCCGGATCCGGCAACATCAGCGGCCAACTCGTTTTTGCCGGCAATGGGTGGCTGATCAAGTCCAAGGATATGGATGCATACAAGGATATTGATGCAAAGGGAAAGATAGCAGTAGTGTTTGGCTCTCCAAACATGACACCACGAGGTATCTCGCGTGCAGACCTTGGCGGTAAGCAAGGGGAAGCCTGGATGAACCCGACTGACTATGCGCGAAAGCAAGGGGTTGTTGGTCTGGTCTACGTACCCGATTTTCAGTATCTGGCGAATTGGGAACGTAATCGCCAACGGATTATGGAACGAGGATCAACTGTCGTTGCGAAATTTCAAACGCAGAACGCGATGCCACTGCCAGCGATTGTAATTTCGCCGGAGTTGGCCAATGGAATTTTCGCGGGGGAGAAAGAGCCCGCCACGACGCTTTTCAATGCATTATACGGAACTGGTCTTCCGCCGCCCTTTGCGCTTAATCCGGAAAAGAAGCTGTCGATTAGTCTAGCAGCCAGGTCAGAAACGGTCCCGACACAGAACGTCGTCGCGGTATGGGAGGGAAGCGATCCAGTCTTGAAAGACGAATACGTCGCGGTCGGAGCGCATTACGATCACATTGGTATCTGCGCACCAGGTGGACCGGATCCAATCTGCAATGGAGCTGACGATGACGGATCCGGGACTACCGCGCTCCTGGGTATGGCTGAGGCGCTAGCCAAGTCACCTTCACGTCCCAAACGATCCATCCTGTTTGTCTGGCATTGTGGTGAAGAGAAAGGCTTGTGGGGCTCGCGCTATTTCACCGAGAACCCCACCGTTCCGCTCGACCACGTTGTCGCCCAGTTGAATATCGACATGATCGGTCGCAGCAAGAAAGACGGCGATACTAATCCCAGGAACAAAGAGTTAACAGGACCGAACGATGTCTATGTTATCGGGTCAACAATGATGAGCACGGAGCTGGGTGAACTGGTTGACTCGGTCAACAAATCATTCTTGAACATCGGTTTCGATAAGCGCTACGACGACCCGGCAGATCCCAATCGTTTCTTTTTCCGTAGCGATCACTATAACTACGCACGCAAGGGCATCCCCATTATTTTCTTCTTCGATGGTGTACATGAAGATTATCACCAACCGGGCGACTCGCCAGACAAGATCGATTATCAGAAAATGGAGAAGATAGCTCGCACGGTCTACATGACGATGTGGGAGGTTGCGAACCGGCCGCTGAGACCCAAGGTCGACAAGCCGTTGCCGGCGCAGCTAACCGTCAACTAATGCGCTCGCGAATTCACTCTCGCTGATCGCTACGGCTGCGTTCGGCGACCAAACGGCGATAAGCTTCGGCGCGTGAGAGTCCCAACTCGCGCGCCGCTTTCTTTAGCGCAGCTCGGTGATCCAAACCATCTTTTTCCAATCTCTCAACCAAAGCGGTAACGGTTTTGGTCGGGTCTGACGCCGGAGCTTCATCCGTTTTAATAGTATTCCTGTCGATCAGCAAAACAATCTCGCCGCGTGGATTCTCTTCGACGCCGTAGTGCATCGCCAGCTCACCTAAAAGTCCGTGTCTGATCTCTTCGTGCAATTTGGTTAGCTCCCTGGCAACGACAGCTTCACGTTCGCCCAGGATCTCCAAGGCATCTTTGAGGGTGGCAGCTAGTCGATGTGGGGCTTCGTAAAAGATCAAGGTACCTGGGACTGAACGAAGTGCGCTAAGTCTTGCCTGCCGCGCCCCTGATCGTGCCGGAAGAAATCCACCAAAGAAGAATTCATCAGTCGGCAATCCTGAAGCAACCAGTGCAGTGATCAATGCACTTGGGCCTGGCGCCGCAACGACGGGCACACTTTGCTCGATTGCGAGCCGCACCAGCCGAAACCCAGGATCGCTGATACCGGGGGTGCCTGCGTCAGAAACGACGCCGACGTCCTTTCCCTCTTTTAGTAGTTCGATCAGCTCTCCTGCGCGCTGTTGTTCATTGTGTTCGTGATAACTGACTGTTCTTGTCGTGATGCCGTAGTGCTGCAGAAGCTTGCGTGTATGACGCGTGTCTTCGCAGGCGATTAGGTCCACATCGTTAAGAATCTGAATAGCACGATGGGTGATGTCGGCGAGATTGCCAATGGGTGTCGCGACGACGTAAAGAGTGCCGGGCATGCGCTAATAGAATCTCAAGATTGGGGCACTACTGAAAAGTCGGGCGGTTCTGAACGAACCTGTCATCCCTTCTTATCGAGGAGAACAGCGATGTGCCTGCGTACGCTCGATTCATGGAATGGGGCACGATGTCCATGTTTTGTTAGTACCACCCAACGAGGCCTGCCGCTCTCGGATTTTACCAATAGAATCTCTTCGCTCGAGTCGCGTAGGCCGAGATGGCGAACATTGCCACAGGCAAGACCACCGCCGCGCACAACCCCATCGCGCGGCGTCCGCGGCCAACCTGCTTCTATAAACAATGTACGCACACCGTTGGCGAGAGTCAGCCTTCTTCCCACCATCGTCGAAGACCCTGTACGGAAGCGATACCCCTCCTCATTTGAGATCGCGAGACTCGAACCGACTCGATTCGCTTCGCCTGCGAGAATAGTAAAACTTGTTATCAACCATTCAACCCCGGCTTTGCGTAGTAGATCGTTGGAGTTGCGCAAAGAAAGATATTCCGCAACGTCTTTGCGACCAGCCAAGCGGGCCTTCTGCTCTGCTTCTGCCAAAGCTGCCGCCCAAGCCTCATCAAGTTCACTCACGTCGGTCTCCACGCGCAGTCTTTCTACTAAATCCAACCGGCATTATGTCGCCCCGAAGACTGGGCGATGGTATCATGACCGCCGAATCGTCCCCCACTTAGATCCGGTAGTGAGAATATTACTTAAGAACAAGTGTCCTTTCCTTTTTGCCCGCGCCACACCAGGCGCAAAGAGTCACGAATGACAACAATAAATCGCGCGTTAAGATATTCCGTGCCCGTTATCATCGCCGGCGGAGTGTTCCTCCTGGTCAATTTAGTCCTGCTCGCGCAGACGAAGCAGTTACCGACGCCAAATGTCCATGTTAGCGACTTTGCCGGGGTCCTCGATGCAAAGACGAAGGACCGCATCGAGAGCCTGCTGGAAAGCCTCAAGCAGAGAAGTCAGATCGACTTCTATGTGGCCATGGTGGAGAGCACCGGGAGTCAGGATATATTCGACTTCTCTCGCCAGCTTGCGCGCGATTGGAACATCGGCAACCGAACCAGCGGGGGGAAAAGTTTGTTGCTTGTAATTTCCGCCGGAGAAAAAACCTCTTTCACGCAATTCAGCAAATCGGTTCAAGACGAGTTGCCTGAGGGAATACTTGGCGAAATGAGTCAACGCATGCGCAGCCCACTCGGAGATGGCAAGTACTCCGAAGCTCTAGATGGAGGCCTGTTGTTTTTTGTTAGCGCATTGTCTCAAAAGATTGGCTTTAGCTTGCAGGATATCGACAAGTCCGCAGCTGTCGCCTCAACCAGCCCCAGCCCTGACACGGCAGTCGCCGATTCGTCACCATCAATAGTGCCGGCGAACCTAAGTACAAAGGAGAAAACTCGGCCCAGAATCGTCAACGAAACGAAGCCCGCTAACCCAGTAACAGCGAAGACAGCAACACCGAAGAGACCCACCACTCCAACAAAGAAACCAAACCCAGTAGTGGACGATGAGGCGGAGGGCGAAGAAGTTGAGCTAACTCTCACCCTCCCATTACCGCAACGCGTCACAAGGTTGCAAGAGTTTCTTGAAACGCATCCAAAATCCAAAGCCGTGCCGCGAGCAACGGAACTGCTGATTAGTGCCCATGCCGCCTTAGGCGACCAGAAGTTAAAAAATGGCGACGGCGCCGGTGGCGTAGAACAACTAATGCTAGCAATCGAGCAGGCGGATACGAGTATTTCTGAAAAGCTGTTTTCGGGTGTGATTTCTCAAATCCCTTTGAACCTCTATCTCCGTGGCGAACGAATTGCGGCTTTCAAAGCAGCTCAGAATTTAGAGACGAAGTTTGCGGCCGACCCTAAACGTTTGCTTGCGGTTGCCGGCTTCTATTTGGGAATTGAAAGAGGCGACGAGGCCGCACGCATAGCAGAACAGGCCGTAAAGCTTGCTCCGGAAATGGCTGAAGCTCATCACGCATTGGCTTTGGGCTTGCACCTCTCGTTACGCCTCGATGAAGCGGCGGTCGAATACAAGCGGGTGCTTGACCTGGATCCCAAGTCTTCTCGCGCGCGTGGTAGCCTTGCGGACTTGAGCCGTGCCGCCGGCAAAACGGAAGAGGCCCTGGCGCTCTATAACGAACAACTAAAGGAAAACCCGAAAGACAAAGCGGCGCTCACCGGAGCTGTTCTCTCACTTTTTGAACTTGGTCGTAAGGACGAAGCAAATACCGCGTTAGACTCTGCGCTGGCGGAAGATCCTCGTAACATTATGCTGCTCACCTCCGCAGCCTATTGGCTTTCCGCTCATGACAACAATGAGCGGGCTTTTGAACTCGCCAGCAAAGCCGTGGCCCTGGAGCCACGTTATACCTGGGCGCAAATCGCTTTGACTCATGCATTATTAGGTTTAAAGCGACCGTTGGAAGCAGAACGATCGATTCGCTTTGCGCGCGTGTATGGAAAGTTTCCCACACTCGATTATGAGTTGGCCAATGTGCTTGCTGCTTTAGGACTCTACGAGGAAGCTGCTGAGGTTTTGCGAGAGTCGTTCCTATTGAACGACGGGCAGATTGAAGCGCGGCTGGGTGGCCGCTTGCCGACACGAGAAACGAGCTTTGTTGAGCTGCTGGCTCCCGAACGTCGCGCCAGTATTTACCAGTTCGCTGCTGCTGACACGGCCGCTAACGCCAGGTCATTAAAAGCGCTGCTGTCGTTCAGCCGAGCAGTAAGTCCGGCAAGCGAGGCCCAGAAAGTCGATGAGAATGGCGCGGTCGTTGCCGCACAGGAATTTGCTTCAGGCACTGATAACATGCGGGCCTATCGCGAGGTTTACGTTGCCAGTCGCTTGATCAGAAACAGCATTGGCTTGCCCACGGCTATCGAGCTCGTCGATGATGCAAGAAAATCTGTTGATGCGGCGATGGAGTCGCCCGCTGCCACGTTGGCGACTCAAGCTGACGAGTTTCGCGAGCTTCGCGCTCGCGCTATCGCTTCCGGCAATACTCCAGATATACCTGAAGCTCCCCGCAACGTACTTGCGAACATTCTGCGTGGGCGAATAGAGGATCTTTCCGGTTGGGCTCTTTTCAATCAGGACAAGTATCTCGAAGCCATCGAGCATCTCAAACTCGCAACCACTACTTTGCCGGAAGGCACGCCTTCGTGGCGCAGTGCCTTATGGCATTTGGGTGTTGCGCTGGAACAATCAGGCAACAAAGAAGATGCCCTCAACTATTACATAACGAGCTATAAGGCAGGCCCACCAGACGCAATTCGACGCACGATGATCGAGAAGCTCTATCGAAAGATCAATGGCTCACTTAATGGGCTTGATGAGAGGATCGGCCCAGCAATTCTGGGCAACGCTGACGCAACCACTGTGGCAAGCACGGCGGGTGAACCAACTTCCATTAAACCACCTGCGACTCCGGAAGCTACTGCCACTCCAACAGCGGATGCTGCCACTCCGACAGCCTCACCTGAGAAGCCACCAACCTCAACTGTCTCTCCCTCGGACACTCCGAAAACTGACGAGGCGGCCGCAAAAGCCGACGACTCTGTCGAGAAGGCCAAACCGGAAGCGACCAGTGTTGCCGAACCAACTCCCGTCCCAACACCCGCAGTTTCACCGCCAGCAAGCTTGCCGACGTCTGAAGCGTCTTTGCTGGCTGCAGCGTCGCGTGCGCGCTCCATCGTGAAAATATCCGGGCAGATCAGAGATGCAAATAAAACCGGAATCGCTAACGCGGTTGTGGTGCTGATAAGTCCGTCAGGTACGGTGCTGGCTTCAACCACCGATAGTGAGGGCAATTACTCGTTCAATGTGGCGCCTTCGCAACGAACATACCGGATCATACCTTCAAAGGATGGTTACGCCTTTGCACCAGTCGACAAAGCCTTTCCTGGTTTGAACGAAGACCAGAAAGACATCGACTTCATCGGTACATCCAACCGTTCGCCTTAGAGCTATCAAACTTGAAGGGGGTAACACAGCCAACCGCCCGCCTATTCTCACCATCCAAAACACTCGACGACGCAGAAAGCCTCTTCAGGCTATCAGCCGGCAACTTGAGCAAGCCCGCGGAATCCGGCATTTCCCGAGCGCGCTGTTCTGTTGTGATTAATTGGGATTTTCCGCGGCGCCCGAGCGCTGCCCACAGGAACGGCTGTATAATCGTTCGCAACCCGAAAAAACCATGAGACGAATCAAGCGTATCTTCCCCGGCATTCTGGCGACCCTGGCCGTCGCGTTCACGCTGGCAATTTCTGGAAAATCCCAGCAACCGGCGCCTCAACAGAGCGCCAGTCGTTTCGATGTTACAAACTACCGCATTGAAGCCCAGATCATTCCAGACCAACATATGCTCCGCGCGGGTGCTGACGTAACCCTGGTCCCGCTGGATGCCACGCGCTCCATTGTTTTCGAATTGAATGGATCGCTACACGTTGAGACCATAGAAAAGGATGGGAAAGCGCTTACAGGCTTTGTGCAGGATGCAGTGGGCGTCGGAGCACTCGGACCAAGCGTGCGCATAGATCTGGGCCAGGTCGTTCCAGCCAATCAACCAATCACGCTTCGGATACGCTGGAGTGGCGCGCTCATTTCTCCTGAAGGGGGACCATTAGCCACCAAACGACTTGCTTATGTTGGAACCGAGGGTTCCTATCTCATGTACGCGTCGCGCTGGTTTCCTTTCCATGATTATGCCGCCGATCGCGCTACGTCTGACATTACACTGGTTGTACCCGCGGGGTTGCAGGTAGCCGGCACCAGCGATGATCCCGTTGTGGCGCAACCCTCTCCCAAAGAAGGCGCCGTGCGCTATCACTTTGTGCACCGCCAGCCTGTGCTGGTTGGAAATTTTGCCGCTGGTCAGTACATCAACAAGAATTTGCACTATGGCAATTACGACCTGCGGCTTTACGCGATGCCTGGCAGCGAGAGCCGGATTAACACTTACGCTGAGCTGATGGGCCGCGTGCTCGAGTTTTATTCCAAGCATTATGGTGCGCCAGTCTTTGGCACACGTTTGGTAATCGCGCAGATCGACGACGACAGTCTGGACACTTACTCGGGTCCGGGGATGATTTTTCTCTCCACCAAAATGTTCGATCCAGCTCGGCCGGTACCGGAAGAAAAGCTTGAACGTGAAGTTGCTTATCAATGGTGGGGACAGAGCGTTGGTCTGAAGTCGTTCGACGACGCCTGGATTTCGCAGGGTCTGGCTGAATGGAGCGGATTTGCTTTTCGCGAAGCTAACCTGACAGCCGGCGGCTTGGATTCAGCTCAGCGCGAGCAACAGGAGCGTGCGCTTACATTCGAGCAAACTGCTTCGATTGCACGCGCACCGAGCGCGCTCGACGATCAATCGGCGGCCTATCAATCTATCGTTTTTTACAAAGGCTCCATGACGCTGCGCATGTTGCGCGAAACGATTGGCAAAGACAAGTTTGATCAGCTCCTGCGCACTTTTCTGGAAAACTATCGCGGGAAGAATGCTTCGATAGACGACTTCGAAAAGCTGACCTCAAAGGTTGCCGGTGAGAATCTGCGCTACTTCTTCGCTCAGTGGGTTGAGGGTACTGGCGTGCCGGAATTCACTGTCGACTATCAGATCATTCGGACCCGGGCCGGCAAGTTTCGCACTCGCGGCACCGTCAAACAGAATCTTGAGACTCTCCATATGCCTGTCGAACTGATGCTGCGCGCAGAGGGCGATAATCAAACGACGACAGTGCGTCTGGAAGGTCGTAGCGAGGATTTCGATTTTGAATCCAATGGTCAACCTCTGGAAGTAATAGTCGACCCGAACAACAAGATCCTAAGAATGTCTGACGACCTGCGAGTTTCAATTATCGCGCGGCGGGGGATCGAACAGATGAAGGAAGGTTCCTATGCTGAAGCGCAGCAACAATTCGAAGCAGCGCTGAAGCTCGATCGTTCCAACTCCTGGGTCTATTACAATCTGGGTCTGCTTTTCCTCGAGCAACGCAACTGGCAACAGGCGCTCGATAATTTCGATGCTTCGCTAATCGGAAATCTGAAGCCCTCGTGGATTGAGGTGTGGGCCCACATCAAGCGTGGCAACGCCTACGATGCCAAAGGTGAACGCACTCGCGCAGTTTCTGAATACAACAAGGCCGTACAATCCGGTATCAACTACGACAATGCACAGGTAATAGCGAAGAAATTCCTGGCGGCCCCTTTCGATCCGAAAGCCGCGCAAACCGCTGCGGTGTCACAGGGAAATTACTAGTCAGCGCATCAATCAATTAAACAGTCCGAGCTCAGCAAATTTGCGGTCGTGTCCTAATTTCACGTCCCACGGGTTCGCGGTGTTCTCCGTGTCCTCTTAGAAACTCGTCGAAAAAGCCCTTATATTTCGACGTCTTGAAAGTTTCATTTCGTTATCTGCTGGTCGAAGACAAGCAGGGCAGCTCCGTGGTGAAATGGTTTTCGGCACTTTTATCACCACTGAGGCACGAAGGACACTGAGAATGCACTAAGACAATCCAAATTGCTGCTACACAGCCACAATAGCAATCTTGTTTTCGTTGGCGACGCGAATCATGTCCGTCGCGTCGAACATCAGGGTCTTACCGGCTGTGATGCATAAGCAGGTCGCCCCCGCTTCGGCCATGGCAGTGATGGTAGGCACGCCAACCACAGGGACGTCGAAACGCATGTCCTGATCCGGCTTCGCAATCTTCACGACTGTCAGACGCCGTTTCGCTAGAATGCCCGCACGCCGAATCGTTTCATCCGTTCCCTCCATCGCTTCAATCGCCACACAGGCCTTGCCGCGGACAACAATCGTCTGGCCCAAATCAAGCCGCGCAATTTCGCGCGCGATTTCCAAACCGTATTCAATATCTTCCTGCTCACGATGGTCTGGCTTGCGGCGTGTAAGGAAACCGCTTTTTGGTAAGTAGTCTTGCAAAAAATAAGTAGAATCGATCAGCTCGATGCCTTCGCTCTGTAGTTCTGACGCGATGGCCCCGATGAGCGAGTCGGTATTCCGGCGTGGAAGTTTCAAGAGAACCTTCAGCATGCGCGCATCAGGAATGGCCCGGCTGAAAATCTGCACGTGCTTGACCTGACCTGCCATGATCGCCTTCTCCACGCCTTCTTCTTTGAAGAAACGTATCATCCGGCCCAGTTGTCCAATCCCCACCCAGGTCATCCGTTCCGCAACTTGTTCGATCTCGGGATCGGTTTCTTCGCGAATAGCGGCCACGGCCATCTGTGCGCCTAACTGCCGCGCACCTTCGAGGACCATAAAGGGAAACTTACCGTTGCCCGCGATCAATCCGAATTTCATTTGGTGACGCCGCGACTGGATCCTTCGATGAAGCGAATCAGATCGGACACTTCCTGAGAGTCTTTAAGTTCTTCCCGGATACGCTCGCTTGCCTGCGTGGTATTCAATTTTGCAGAGAGCAAAAGATGGAAGGCATGGTGAAGAGAATCGATTACGTCTCGAGTGTAGCCGCGACGTTTCATCCCAGTGATGTTCAAGCCATAGCATCGCGCATGGTTGCCAACTGTCAAGGCAAAAGGCAACGCATCCTTTACGACTACTGAGTAACCACCGATGTAGGCTTCTTTACCGACGCGGCAAAACTGGTGGACACCTGAGTAAGCGCCGATATTGGCGCGGTGGTCAACCTGGACGTGCCCTGCGAGTGTGGCTCCGTTCGCCATGATTACCTCATCGCCCAGGATGCAGTCGTGCGCAATGTGCCCTTGAGCCATGATGAGGCAATCGTCGCCCGTTTGTGTGAGCATTCCTCCGCCCGCCGTACCGCGATGAATGGTAACGAACTCTCGAATCTGATTGCGTTTGCCAATCCTTGTCTCTGAGGGTTCGCCTTTGTACTTTAGATCCTGGGAGGCAAGTCCGATGGACACAAAGGGAAAGACATGCGTACCGGCCCCGATGATTGTCCGGCCGTCGATCACACAGTGAGACTCCAAACGGACGCCATCATCGAGTTCGACATCTTCACCGATAATTGAATAAGGCCCGACATAACAATCGGAACCTATCCGCGCCTGCGGACTGACAACAGCACTGGGGTGGATAGTTGTCGGGTGTGTGGCGATGGCCATGAATTCAATAACGGAGGAAATGAGAATTATCCATAAACGACGAAGCATGAACGCGGACGACTGAAAACAAAATCCTATTTACGAAGCCGGCTATGATCATTCCATCCTTCCCTGCTCCCTACGTTCCCTGTCCATTCTCCATCTGCCTGTTAACCACGATGCTCATGATTTCCGCATCGGCGGCCAGTTGGCCCTCGACTTTTGCCTCTCCGCGCATTCGCTGCACACGGGAACCGATACGTAGCGCGGTAACTTCCAGCACTAAGGTGTCTCCCGGTACTACCGGTCGCCGGAAGCGGGCCTCCCTGATGCCGGTGAACAGAACCAATTTTTGATCCCGATCTTCAATTTCACGCAGTGCCAACACTGCCCCCACCTGAGCCAACGCTTCCACCACAAGCACGCCAGGCATCACGGGCGCACCGGGAAAGTGCCCTTGAAAGAACGGCTCATTGATGCTGACTTGTTTAATACCGACGATACGTTCGCGCGGCACCAACTCAACTATGCGATCAACCAATAAGAAGGGATAGCGATGCGGCAGGAGATTTTGTATGGCTTGAGAATCGAGAACAGTTTCCATGGTTGGAAGAAAAGAAACGCGGGAAGCGGACCAAACGCCGCATCGCCGCGCCTGGTTGTAAAGCTTTCCAATCTTACTTCGGAGGCGTTACTGATGCGGTTACCGGATTCTTGCTGTTGAATTCGTTGATAAAAACGCGAGTGATATCAATGCTGGCTGACGCATAAACCAGAGGCACCTGAGTGCCGTCGATAATCACAGTAATATTGTGTGCCTTGGCAAATGTCTCCAGGGCCTTGCCGATTTCTTCCTGCAGCGGCGCAAAAACATCCTGGCGACGCTTGTTGTAGGCGGCCTGAGCATCTTCACCTTTGCGCTGAAAGTCCTTCTTGAGTTGGTCCAGCTGATCAACTTTGGTCTGCAAGGCCTTCTGATCAATTGGGGTTCCCGCCGGCGCCTGCTGGAGTTTGGTGATCTCGTCCTGAAGCTGCTGAGTTCTCTGCTGCATCTGGGTCAGATCGTCCTTCTGCTTTTGGAACTCACGGTTCAGCGTTCCTAATACGACGTTGAACTTCGCGATTCCAGTTTTCGGATCCAGAAACGCATCGGAATAAATCAAAGCAATCTTGCTGGTGGGCACTGTGGCGTTGGCCTGCGGTGTCGAGACCGGCTGGCTTGGCGGTGCTGCAGTCCGTTGTGCAGAAACAGAAGAGACGGTGAGGATCGCTATCAGAGCACTTGCAGACAGTAAAGAGTATTTGGTCATGATTTCCTGCCCGAGAGCCTGGAATGAAAGACGAGGCCCTCGTGGCTTGCAGCGCTGGCGCAGTGCAAGCCGGAATAATTACGGCTGTGTCACCGATGCAGTTGCCGGGTTCTTGCTGTTGAAGTCGCTTATAAAAGCGCGTGTGATATCGATACTATCCGAGGCATAGACCATCGGCACCTGGCTGGCGTCAACAATGACAGTGATGCCACGTGCTTTTGCAAAAACCTCAAGAGCTTTACCGATGTCTTCCTGGAGCGGAGCGAAGATCTCCTGGCGGCGTCGGGTGTAGGCAGCCTCGGCATCTTCACCTTTGCGCTGGTAATCCTTCTTCAACTGCTCGAGCTGATCGGTCTTTTGTTGAATAGCTTTTGGATCGGCGACTGCCTGCGTGTCAGAAATCTCTTTCGTCAATGCGGCTATGCGCGTCTGCAGCCCATTCAACTCGGTTTGCCGGGGCTGAAATTCTCGATTCAGGGTGGCCATCAAATTGGCAAATCTTGCGATGCCCGCCTTCGGATCGAGAAAAGCCTCTGAATAAATCAGAGCCATCTTGCTGTCGGGCACTGCGCCCGTGCTTTGCGCGGCGGTGGCTGGGGCGCCCGCAGGTGCAGCGGGCTTCTGTTGTGCTGAAACTGAAGAGATTGCAACGGTCGCTAGCAGGGCGACAGCGGCAATTAGGCGATCTATTTTCATAACGTTATTGTAATGCTCCTTGCTTTGAGGGCGGTTTGACAAACGTCTTAGTTGTTTATACAGCCGCCATGGTTGGCCCCAAATGATCAAAAGGTACGCCCGACGCTAAAGCGGATGACTTTCTTTTTCTCATTAAAGAAGAACGGAAACCCATCAATCAACTGGTCTTTCCGCGCGTTCGGATTATACGCAAAGATGAGCCGAAACGGTACATTGATGACGGGTACCTGGACCCTCACTTCCATTCCCATGCTCGATCGGAAATCACCAATCTTATCAAAAATGCTCTGAGACAATCGCACGACGGTATTTGTTTGCGCTTGTCCGCGTAAGAAAACCGACTGAAACCCGAAGGGCAACTGGGTCTGAGGATCAACACCACCAGTGGCTGCGCCCTGCAATTCAGCCTGGCTAACAATGCGATTGTCGCGGAGGACAAGCCCCAAAAACGGCGAGGTTGCCAAGCGGCTATCCTTACACAAGGCAAGTGTGCTCAAACTGACTGGGGCAATGCCGGTAGCAAATCTGGGACAGGCAATGGCACCAACGGTTGATAGAAAGGGCTGGTCATCCAGGAAATTGCTGGAGAAGCCCTGGTCTTTCTTGCTGCGGAGATTAAATGCTGAACCAATATCAGCGAAAGCGGCAAGGCTGAGCGCCTCTCCCAAGATAGGAATGCGGTATTCGAAGTTGCCGAGCGCCTGTGTGTCTGCGCCGACGGAAGTAAAGGAGCGGGGCAGACTCGCGACATTACTTCCTGAGAGTCCGGTGAAAGTGCCGATGCTCGCAAGCGATCCGGGCACGCCTGGCACTGCAACAGGCGTACCAGTAGCATTTGACGCGATCACGACGTTTCGAGATGTGACGAACGTATCCAGGGGAGCTGCCGGGCTAATCGATCGAACGTTATAGCCGCGAATTGTAAATTCATCGCCAAGGAAAAAACGCTCGAAGATAGGAACGCCATCGACGAATGCCAGTGAATTTGCGTTTCTGACCTTTGCCGAAGTGGCAAAGCTACCCACGCTTCCGGCCAGGATGCGAAAACCAAACACTTCCGGCCGCGTCGACTTTTTCCTGCGCACTGGGAAAAACTGTGTGAAAGAAAGCGTCGGTTCATAAGTACGGACATCGCCGCCAAGACCAGACAAGGCAACAGCGACGGACAATTCTCTTCCCATTGTTGGATCAATATTGGCGTTGCGAGTGTCGTAAGTAAAAGTCAGCGTGGCCCGACTCGTAATGATGTTTGGCTGACTGTAGATCACGGGAATGAACGTAG
>WNFR01009596.1_pt1 | contig 17726 bp, 16 predicted proteins | sample 5400221 | NCBI WGS metagenome assembly WNFR01 (sample SAMN13153357, study PRJNA577476) | soil metagenome | isolation source: 40 cm soil under Madrone tree | place: USA:California | collected 2016-06-14
CCTTGTTCGCCCGCATCACGGTGGGGTGGGTATTTCTGTGGAGCGGCTGGGGCAAGCTCACCTCCCTGCCGCAGGTGACCGAGAATTTCGTCGGCTGGGGAATCCCGTTGCCGCACTTGCTGGCGCCATTCGTGTCGGGAGTTGAATTCTTCGGCGGATTGTTCCTGCTGCTCGGTCTGCTGACGCGCATTTCGGCGGGCGCCCTCGCCGTCACCATGATCGTCGCCATCCGCTCGGCGAAGTGGGCCGACGTCGATTCGCTCGAGACGCTGCTTGGGTTCGATGAATTCGAGTACCTGGCGCTGTTTCTGTGGCTGGCCATCGCCGGCCCGGGCGTGCTGTCGGTCGATCACTGGCTGCGGCGTCGGTTCGCGAGTGGCCATGCGGCCGCGTGACAAATCGGCGGTCACCCCGGTCTTCTGTCTGGCCGGGCCTCACCCGGTGAGATCTTCACACCACGAGGAATGCACCAATGCGATTGAAAAACAGCTCCGGCCTGGCCGTCGCAACCGCCGCCGCCATGCTCTTCGGCACCGGCCTGATCAGCACCGCCGTGGCGGGTACCGAAGCCAAGAGCCAGTGCGCACGCCTGCAAGGGTCAGTCGGCCTGCAAGAGCGCCAACAACGCGTGTAAGGGCCAGAACTCCTGCAAGGGCAAGGGCTTCCTGGAAATGAGCCAGAAGGAGTGCGCGGCGGCCAAGGAAAAGATGAAGAGCGACAGCAAGTAATGACCCCCTGCCGCGCGCCGGCACGCTCCCGGCCCGCGGTTCGCCCGGTGCAGCGGCCCATGAGTGGCCGCTGCACCCGCGCCGTCAGCTCCTGGGTCGCACGCCGCGTGTGGGCTGCGCCTCGAGCGGATTCTCGGGCCAGTGGTGCTTCGGGTAGCGACCGCGCAGGTCCTTGCGCACTTCCCCATAGGCGCCGCGCCAGAAGCTCGCCAGGTCGCGCGTCACCTGCACGGGGCGCCGCGCCGGTGACAACAACCTGAAGGTGACGGGCACGCGGCCGCGGCCCAGGCGCGGCGTGTCGGCCAGCCCGAATACCTCCTGCAGTCTCACCGACACGGCCGGCGCCGTCTCGTCCAGGTAGTCGATGCGCACGCGCGAGCCGCTCGGCACCGTAAGCTCCGCCGGCGCCCATTCCTCGAGCTGCCGCTGCTGCTCGTAGCTCAGCTGCGCGCGCAGCGCATCGACGAGCGGCAGCTTCGCGAGGTGTTCGCGGCGCGTGATGCCCGTAAGCCAGGGCGCGAGCCAGGTCTCAAGATGCGCACCGAGCGCCTCGTCCGACACGGCGGGCCAGTCGCCACCCGAGGTGGTGCGCGCGAACTCGATGCGCGCCTGCAGGTCGCGCGCCGCGCGCTCCCAGGGAAGAGCCGCGATGCCGAGCTCGCGGACGCCGGCGAGCATGGCGCGCTGCGCGGCATCCGCGGGAATCTCCGCCAGCGGCTTCTCCTCCAGCACCAGGGCATCCAGCTCCAGCCTACGCCGCGCGATGACCGCCTGCTCGCGCGAGCTCCATTCGACCGACTCGTGACGTTGCAGGCGCGCGGCGAAGTGCTCGAGCAGCGCGTCCCGCGCGAGCGGCGCGGCCAACAGAATGCGCGCGTCGCGCTCGCGATCGTCCAGCTCGAGCGCCACGATCAGTTCCTGCCGGGCCAGGCTGTCCGGCGCCGGGAACGAGGCGCCGCGTCCGTTGGCGAGCGTGAAGCGCCCCTCGCCCCCCGCACGGCGCCGGCCGATGCGATCCGGGTAGGCGAAGGCCAGCAGCAGGCCGGGGTCGCCCGCCGCGCGGTGCGGGTAGGGAGTGTCGATGCCGCCGGGCAGCTGCCTCTCGAGCTCGCGCGCCGTGCGGCGTGCGCGCTCGAGCGTGCCGCGGTCGGCGCCCCCGGTGGCCGCGCCCTGCAGGACTTCGAGCCGCGTGCGGATGTCGGCATCGCGGGATTCGCCGCCGCGCAGCAGATCACGCTCCGACAGCAGCGCCGCCAGCTGCGCGGCGAGCGGCACCTGCTTGAGCTCGCGGGCGCGCAGCAGCATGTGTGCCAGGCGCGGATGCACTGCGAGCCGCGCCATCATGCGGCCCGCACCGCTGATGCGGCCAGAGCCGTCCAGCGCCCCGAGCCGGGTCAGCAGGTCGCGCGCGCTTCCCAGCAGCGCTGCCGGCGGCGCATCCAGCCAGCGCAGCGCACCGGCATCCTGTACGCCCCAGCTCGCCAGCTCCAGCGCCAGGGGCGCAAGATCCGCAGCGGCGATCTCCGGCGGCGTGAAGGCCGCCAGGGTGTCGTGTGCGCCTTCGCTCCACGCCCGGTAGCAGACACCATCCGCCACGCGCCCGGCGCGTCCGCGACGCTGATCCGCGGAGGCGCGCGAGACGCGCTCGGTTTCCAGGCGCCCCATGCCGGTGGCCGGGTCGAAGCGAGCGCGCCGCACCAGCCCCGAGTCGACCACCACGCGCACGCCGGGAATGGTGAGGCTGGTCTCGGCGATGTTGGTCGCGAGCACGACCTTGCGGCGGCCGTGAGGCGCGGGCGCCAGCGCCGCATCCTGCGCGTCGCCGGCAAGCTCGCCGAACAGCGGCAGCACCACTGTGTCTGTGCCCGGATCGGCCGCGCGCAGCAGGGTCTCGACGCGGCGGATCTCGCGCGCGCCGGGCAGGAACACCAGCACGTCGCCCGGCTCCTCGCGCAGTGCCCGCATCACCAGCTGCGCGATGAGCTTCTCGGGTGAGTCGGCCGGCCGCGCGGAAGCCAGCGGCAGCAGCGGCAGACCCCTGCCGGCCCAGCGCGTCTCGACCTGGTACATCCGTCCGGGGGCGCTGATGAGCGGCGCATCATCCATCAGACTCGCCACCGCCGCGCCGTCCAGCGTCGCCGACATGACCAGCAGGCGCAGCGACGGTACGAGGTTGGCACGCGCGTCCAGGGCCAGCGCCATCCCCAGGTCCGCCTGCAGGCTGCGCTCGTGGAACTCGTCGAATATGACGGCCGCGACGCCCTCGAGCGCCGGATCGCTCTGCAGCATCCGCGTGAGCACGCCCTCAGTGACCACCTCGATGCGCGTGTCGGCGGACACGCGCGTGTCGAAGCGCATGCGGTAGCCGACCGTGCGGCCGACGCTTTCGCCGAGCGTCTGGGCCATGCGTTGGGCGATGGCGCGCGCCGCGAGGCGGCGCGGCTCGAGCATGATGAGCCGCTTGCCGCGCGCCCACGGCTCGTCGAGCAGCGCGAGCGGCACCACCGTGCTCTTGCCGGCGCCGGGCGGCGCCTGCAGCACGGCCGCGCCGCGCGCGCCGAGTGCCTCGCTCAGGCCCGCCAGCGCCGCATCGACCGGCAGCCCCGAGTTCACCAGATCCGCACGCGCTCCGCGGACGGCAGGTACAGCTTGTCGCCCGGTTGAACGTTGAACGCCGGGTACCAGGCGTCGACGTCGCGCACCACGCCGTTCACGCGATACTTCGCCGGGCTGTGCGGATCGCTCGTGACCTGTGAGCGCAGATCCTCGTCGCGCTGCTTGGTGCGCCACACCTGTGCCCACGACAGGAAGAAGCGCTGATCGCCCGTGAGGCCGGCGAGCACCGGCGCCTGCGCGCCGTGCAGCGAGCGGTGATAGGCAGCGTTGGCGACCGACAAGCCGCCGAGATCGCCGATGTTCTCGCCGAGGGTGAGGCGGCCGTTGATGTTGAGTCCGGGCAGCGCTGTGTAGGTGTCGTACTGCGCGGCGAGGTGATCGACGCGCTTGTGGAACGCCTCGGTATCCTGCGGCTGCCACCAGGTGTGCAGCACGCCGCGCGCATCGGACTTGGAGCCCTGGTCGTCGAAGCCGTGGCCCATCTCGTGGCCGATGACCCCGCCGATAGCGCCGTAATTGACCGCGGGGTCGGCCTGCGGGTCAAAAAACGGCGGCTGCAGGATCGCCGCCGGGAACACCACTTCGTTGAACGTCGGGTTGTAGTAGGCGTTGATGGTCTGCGGCGTCATGCCCCACTCGCCGCGGTCGGTCGGGCCGCCGAGCCGCTTGAGCTGGCGCTGCCAGTCGAAGGCCGCGGCGCGCGTCACGTTGCCGAAGGCATCCCCGGGCTTCACCTCGAGTGCCGAGTAATCACGCCATTTATCGGGATAACCGATCTTGGGGTGAAAGGCGGCGAGCTTCTGCAGCGCCACCTGGCGCGTCGCCGGGCTCATCCACGGCAGACTGGTGATGCGCTGGTGGTAGGTAGCGCGCAGGTTCTCGACCAGCGCGAGCATCTGCTGCTTCGAGGCGGGCGGGAAGTAGCGCTGCACGTACAGCTCGCCCGCCGCCTCGCCGAGCCCGTCGTCCACGGCGGCCACCGCGCGCTTCCAGCGCGGCTGCTGCTCCTGCCTGCCGTGCAGCGCGCGGCCGTAGAAGTCGAACACCTCGTCGTCGAAGGCCCCCGGCAGCACGTCCGCGTTGCCCGCCAGGTAGTGATAGCGCAGATACGCCTGCCAGCGCGGCACCGGGACTCGCGCGAACAGCGCGCTGAGCGCCTGCACCGCATCCGCTTCGCGCACCACGAAGCGCGGCTGCTGCTCGAGCGCGGCCCCGGCGAGCAGTGCCGGCCACGGCAGGCCCGGTGCGAACACCGGCAGATCCTCGCGTGTGTGCGGGTTGTAGGTGAGGTCGCGCTCGCGGCGCTTGGCGCGCGGCCAGTGCGCGCTGGCAATCTGCGTCTCCAGCTCGAGGATCGCGCGCGCCTGCTGCGCCGCGTCGGCGTCGCCGGCCAACTTCAGCAGCCGTTCGATGTGCGCCGTGTACTGGGCACGCAGGTCCGTGTAGACCGGCTCGTCCTTCAGATAGTAGTCGCGGTCGGGCATCCCCAGGCCGCTCTGGCGGATCGTCACCATGTAATGGCCGGGATCCTTGTCGTCCGGGAGCATGCCGAGCTCGACCGGCGCTGTGAGCCGCAGCTCGGGACGGCCCATGAGGCGCGCGACGTCCTCCCCGCTGCGGGCGGCGGCGATCTCATCCAACACCGGCCGCGCGGGCGTCAGCCCGCCCTTCTCGATCGCGTCGCTGTCGAGATAAGCGCGGTAGAAGTCGCCGAGCTTGCGGGGGTTGCCGCCCGCGGGGGCCTGGTGCGGCAGGGCCTCCAGAATCTCGCGCACCTGCTGCAGCGAGCGCTCGCGCAGCAGCGCGAACGAGCCCCAGCTGGCCCGATCCGGCGGGATCTGCGCGGTGTCGTCCCAGTGGCCGTTGCCATAACGCTCGAAGTCATCACCTGGCTTCACGCTGGGATCCCCGCCCGACAGATCGAGCCCGAAGGCACCGATCTGCGCGTGGTGCGCCGACGGCGCGCCGCCATGGCCGGCCGCGTCCGGCGCTGCAGCGCCGCCCGCCGCACGCGCGCCTCCGGCAGCGGCAGCAGCGGCCGCCAGCACGGCAACGTTAAGGAGCCTTGCGTTCAACATGTACCTTTCCCTCGCCAGGTGGCGTACGCGAACAGCAGCCAGGCGCCGATCCACGCCAGTCCGCCCACCGGTGTCAGCACGCCGAGCGCGCGCGGCGCGCCGAGGCTGAGTGAGTACAGGCTGCCCGAGAACAACACGACACCCGCGACCAGCAGCAGCGCAGCGAGGCGCAGCGGCCCAGCGTCGTGAGTGCGCAGCGTGAGCCCCACGCCGATGAGGCCGAGCGCCTGAAAGAACTGATAGCGCACCGCCGTGTCCCACAGCTGCAGCCGCTCGGGGGCCAGCTGATTCCTGAGCGTGTGGGCGCCGAAGGCACCGCAGGCAGTGGCGAGCGCCAGCAGCAGGCCAGCGATGGCGAGCGTGCGTGCGCTACTCACCGTGCGGGCCGAGAAACGGCTTGATCAGATCCAGCGGCAGCGGGAAGACGATGATCTGGGTCCGCTCGTGCGAGATGTCGGCGAGGGTCTGCAGGTAACGCAGCTGCAGGGCGCTCGGCTGCATCGCCAGCGACTTTGCCGCCTCGACCAGCTGCTGCGCCGCCTGGGCCTCGCCCTCGGCGTGGATGATCTTGGCGCGCCGGGTACGCTCGGCCTCGGCCTGCTTCGCCATGGCGCGGATCATGCTTTCATCGAGGTCGACGTCCTTGATCTCGACGTTCGAGACCTTGATGCCCCAGTTCTCGGTGGCCTGATCGAGGATGCGCTGCAGGTCGACGTTCAGCTTGTCGCGCTGCGCGAGCAGGTCGTCCATCTCGTGCTGGCCCACCACCGAGCGCAGCGTGGTCTGCGCCACCTGGCTGGTGGCATCGAAGGCGTTCGCCACCTGGATGATGGCCTTGCCGGGATCGACGATGCGGAAGTAGACGACCGCGTTCACCTTCACCGAGACATTGTCGCGCGTGATCACATCCTGCTTCGGCACGTTGAGCACGATGACGCGCAGGTCAACCCGGCGGGTCCTCTGTATGCCGGGCCAGACCAGCACCAGCCCCGGACCCTTGATGCCGGTGAAGCGCCCGAGGGTGAACACGACGACACGCTCGTATTCGTTCAGCACGTTGATGGCGCTGAAAACCAGCACGATGAAGAATATGGCGATTGCGATCACGAACGACATGAGTGTCTCCAGTCGCGAGCGGCGCTCAACGCGGCTCGACCCACAGTGTCAGACCTTCCACCCTGACGATGCGCGCCAGGTCGCCGGCGTGCAGCGCGGCCTCGCTGCGCGCGTTCCACAGCTCCCCGCCGTAGCGCACCCGGCCCTTGCCGGTGAAGTCCGCGACCACTTCGGCGGATTCGCCGATCATGCCCTGGGTTCCGGTGGCGACCGGACGGCGCATGGAGCGGCTCGCGAGGTACACGATGCCGGCAATCACGAGCCCGCCCATGGTAGCGAAGGCGCCGATCAGCGGCCGGCCCACGCTCATGCCCGGCACATCGGTGTCGAAGAGAATGAGCGAGCCGACGACGAACGCAATCAGACCCCCCACCCCGAGCGAGCCGTAGGTCGGGAAGAAGAACTCCGAGATGATCATCCCCGTGCCGAGCACCACCAGCGCCAGCCCCGCGTAGTTCACCGACAGGATCTGGAACGCGAACAGTGCGATCAGCAGGCACACCGAGCCGGCCACACCCGGCAGCACTGCGCCCGGATTGTACCCCTCGAGCAGCAGTCCCCAGATGCCGATGAGCATCAGTCCGTACGCCACCGTGGGGTTGGTAATGACGGCCAGCAGCTGGGTGCGCCAGTCGGGCCTCACGCGCACCACGGTCAGGTCGCGGGTGGCAAGCTTCACGGTGCGCTCGCCGATGCGCACCTCGCGCCCGTCGATGCGCGTCAACAGCTCCGGCAGGTCACGGGCGATGATGTCGATGACCTTCTGTTGCAGCGCAGCCGTGGCGGAGAGGCTGGCGGCGCCGCGCACCGCCTCTTCGGCCCAGTCGGCATTGCGGCCGCGCTCTTCCGCCAGGCCGCGGATGTAGGCCACGGCGTCGTTGACGACTTTGCGCTCCATGGCGCTGCCCGGCAGGGGCGGCGCCGCGCCGCCATCAGGAGCGGGCGCAGCGGGGGGCTTGGCATTGCGGTCCTGCGCCGGGTTGCTCCCCGGCGTGGGTAGCGGCGGGGACGGCTGCTCGGGCTCACCGCCGATGGAAACCGGTGTGGCGGCCCCCAGGTTGGTGGCCGGCGCCATCGCCGCAACATGGCTCGCGTACAGAATGTAGGTCCCGGCGCTCGCCGCGCGCGCCCCGGAGGGAGTGACGTAACTCACCACCGGAACCGGGGAGGCGAGGATCGCGCGGATGATGTCGCGCATCGCGCTGTCGAGTCCCCCGGGGGTGTCCAGTTCCAGCACCACCACGCGGCTGCCGTTCGCGTGCGCCGCTTCGATGCCGTGCACCACGTAGCGCGAGGTCGCAGGTCCGATCGGCCCGTTGATTTCCAGCACCGCGGCCGTCCCGGCGCCCGAGTCGGCGGCGGGCGGTGCGGTTGCGGCGGCAGCGGGTGCGGCGCGTACGGCCAGTATCGCCAGCAGCACGAGCGCGGCGCGCCAGCAGTGCGCGGTGCTGCACATGCCGATCACCCGCGCGCCGGCCGCCGGCCACGCGAGCCGTGTTGCGGCGGCAGTCCGGTGTGCTGCGTGCGGAACGGCCGCGGCGGCGCGCCGCGCCGGCCTGCCTGCGCCTCAGCGGTGCCGGCCGGCTGATACGCGGGCACCAGCTGCCGGCGGCCGCTGCCGATGAGATCCGCGCGCCCCATGCGCCGCAACGCCTCGCGCAGCAGCGGCCAGTTGTTGGCGTCGTGATAGCGCAGGAACGCCTTGTGGAGCCGGCGCACTTTCAGACCCTTCGGAATCAGCACTTCCTCGCTGCTGCGCGTGATGCGGCGCAGCGGGTTCTTGCCGGAGTGATACATGGCGGTTGCGGTTGCCATGGGTCCGGGCAGAAACGCCTGCACCTGATCGGCGCGCAAGCCGTTCTTCTTCAGCCACAGTGCGAGCTCCAGCATGTCCTGGTCACGGGTACCCGGATGGGCCGCTATGAAATAAGGAATCAGGTACTGCTCCTTGCCGGCCTGCTTCGAGTAGCGGTCGAACAGCTCCTTGAAGCGGTCGTAGGCGGCCACCCCGGGCTTCATCATCTTCGACAGGGGTCCCTCGGCGAGGGCTTCGGGCGCGATCTTCAGGTACCCGCCGGTGTGATGTTGGGCGAGCTCCTTCACATACTCGGGTGACTCGATCGCCAGGTCGTAGCGCACGCCCGAGGCGATCAGCACCTTCTTGATGCCCGGCAGCGCGCGTGCGCGGCGGTAGAGGCTGATGAGCGGCGCGTGATCGGTGTTGAGATTGGGGCAGATGCCCGGGTACACGCAGGAGGGCCGGCGGCAGGCGCTCTCGATCTCGCGGCTCTTGCAGGCGAGCCGGTACATGTTGGCGGTCGGTCCGCCGAGATCGGAAATGACGCCGGTGAAGCCCGGCACCTTGTCACGCACCTCCCCGATCTCGCGCAGTACGGAATCTTCCGAGCGACTCTGGATGATGCGGCCCTCGTGCTCGGTGATGGAGCAGAAGGTGCAGCCGCCGAAGCAGCCGCGCTGGATCGCGACCGAGAAGCGGATCATCTTGTACGCGGGAATGTTCGCCTTGCCGTAGCCCGGGTGCGGGGCACGGCTGTAGGGGCGCTCGTACACCCAGTCCATCTCCTGGGTGGTGAGCGGAATGGGCGGCGGGTTCAGCCACACCTCGGTGTCGCCGTGGCGCTGCACCAGGGCGCGCGCATTACCCGGATTGGACTCCAGGTGCAGGATGCGTGAGGCGTGCGCATACAACACCGGATCCGCGGCGACCGCCTCCCACGCCGGCATCCGGATCACGCTGCGCTCGCGATCCGCGTTTTTCACGCGCCGCACGAAGCGCACGATTTTCTCGCCCCCCGGTACGGCCGGTGCCTCCGCACACGGCGCACTCGGCACGCCCGGCGCCTCAGGCGCGCTCGCCGCCATGGCATAGGGGTCGAGCGGAGCATTCAGCGGCCCGGGCGCATCCAGGTGAGTGGAATCGATCTCGATCCAGTCCGCCGGGATGCCGCGGCGCGCGAACACCGTGCCGCGCAGATCGGTGATGTCGCGGATCGATTCACCGCCCGCCAGGCGGTGGGCGAGCTCGCAGATCTGCCGCTCGCCGTTGCCGTACACCAGTAAGTCCGCCTTGGCATCCAGGAGCACCGAGCGGCGCACCTTCTCGGACCAGTAATCGAAGTGCGCGATGCGGCGGAGCGATGCCTCGATGCCGCCGACGACGATCGGCACCTCGCCGAACGCCTCGCGCGCGCGCTGCGCGTACACGATCACCGAGCGGTCCGGCCGCCGGCCACCGACACCCCCCGGGGTATAGGCGTCGTCGCTGCGCACACGGCGATCGGCGGTGTAGCGGTTGACCATCGAATCCATGTTGCCGGCGGTGATGCCGAAGAACAGGTTCGGCGCGCCGAGGGAGGCGAAGGCGTCCGCGCTGTGCCAATCGGGCTGCGCGATCATGCCGACCCTGAACCCCTGCGCTTCCAGCACCCGCCCGATGATGGCCATGCCAAAACTCGGGTGATCGACGTAGGCGTCCCCGGTCACGATGATGACGTCGCAGCTGTCCCACCCCAGCTGGTCCATCTCGGCGCGCGACATGGGCAGGAACGGCGCGGTGCCGAAGCGCTCCGCCCAGTGCCGGCGATAGCCGGTGATGTCGCGTGCGGTTTGCATGGAACCGCCGTACCCAGACCGGAGTGCGCCTCGAGAGCCGCTTGCTCAAGGTGCTCAAGGCGCTCGCCACCGAGCTCGACCTGTCGCTCGGCGATCTGCTCGAGGGCATCGTGCTCCACGCCTTCGAGGGCAGGGCGCCCTTCTCCGCCGCAACCCTCAAGAAGGTGAAGGCGCTGAAGGCAGTCTATGGTCTCGACCTCAGCGCGCGGGACTCTCACCAGCTGCGCGAGGCCGCGGATGCACCCTGACTGCCCCGAGCTCGAGCGCTTCGTGCGTGGCGAGATCGATGCGTCCGCGTTCCCGCACCGCGAGCACGTGCGCATGGGGTTCGAGATGCTGCGGCGGCATGACTTCGCCGAGACCGTGTGGCATTTCTCGCGGACCCTGCGCGCCATGGCGACCAAGGCCGGCAAGCCGCAGGCCTTCAATCAGACCGTCACGATCGCGTTCCTGTCCCTGATCGCCGAACGCCTGGTGCACGGCCACCCGGCCGATTTCGCCGCGTTCCAACGCGACAACGCCGAGCTGTTCGAAAAGAACGCGCTGGCGCGCTGGTACCGGCCGGAGCGCCTGGCGAGCGACGCCGCGCGACGCACTTTTCTGCTGCCGGATTGCGCCCCGTGAGCGCGGCGCGGATCCTGGCCGCCTACCGCGCGGCGTTCGTGGCGCTGATCCTGGCGGCGAGTGTCCAGGCACTGCTGGCCGGGCACGAGGGTGGTCACAACATCGTGCTGTTGGCGGCGGCGGAAATCCTCGGCGCGGCGGCGCTGCTGTGGCGCAGGACTCAGCTGCCCGGTGCCTGCCTGTTGCTCGGGGTCTTTGCCGTGGCTCAGGTGCTGTCGGCTGTGGCGGGCCGCTGGCCCACGCAGTTTCTGCAATACGCCGCCAGCGCTATCTTCATAGTCGCCCTGGATCGGGCGATCGGCGGCTCACGCGCCCTGGCGCGCTAGAGCTCGCCACGCTCCGCCGTTCAGTACAGCAGCACCTGCTGGCGCTCGGCGCGCCATGCGGCCTCATCCGCATCCGCCAGCGCGTCCAGGTCGGCGGGCGTCGCAGCCGGGTCGTCCACCCAGCGCCGCAGCAGCTCACCGCCGTTTATGACATCGATCGCGAGGCGCTGCTGTTCGTACTCGTAGGGAAAATCCCGCCACAGGGGATAGTCGGGCCGCAGCCGCCGCAGCGCCTTGAAGGCGAGCGCGAACAGCCGCCACGGCCGGAACGCCTCGTGGTCGTAGTAGGCCGCGTCCTCGACGTGCACCTGGAACCCGGTGCACAGCTGGCCGGCGTGCTTGTGGAAAGTGGGCTCAAACCAACAGGGGCGCAACCGGCAACCCTGCAGCCAGGCGGGCGCCAGTGCCCGCATCTGCGCCAACAGCGCCGCGGCGTCGACATCGGGCGCGCCCAGCAGCTCCAGCGGCCGCGTGGTGCCGCGGCCCTCGGACAGCGTCGTGCCTTCCACCATCACCGAGCCGGCATAACAGCGCGCCATCCACGGACTCGGAGCGTTGGGACTCGGATTCACCCAGGTGCGCTCGCGCAGCGGCCAGCCGTAACCGGGGGCGGCCTGGGGCTGCCAGCCCTGCATCGGCACCACCTGACAGTCGACGTCGAGGCGCAGTGTGGTGACGAACCAGCGCGCCAGCTCCCCCATGGTGAGGCCGTGACGCATGGGCAGCGGGCCGGCGCCCACGAAGCTCTCCTGGCCCGGCCGCAGCCTCAGGCCCTCCACCGGCCGGCCGGCCGGATTGGGCCGGTCGAGAACCCACACCGCCTTGTGCTGCCTGGCGGCCTCCTCCAGCACGTAGCGCAGCGTCGTGATGAAGGTGTAAATGCGGCAGCCGAGGTCCTGCAGATCGACCAACAGCACATCGAAGCTGTCCATCATGGTCGCGGTCGGACGGCGCACCGCGCCGTACAGGCTGAAGACCGGGATGTGGTGGACCGGGTCGCGGTAGTCCGGCGATTCGATCATGTTGTCCTGCTTGTCGCCGCGCAGGCCGTGCTGCGGGCCGAGCGCCGCGCTCAGTCGCACGTCGCTCAGGGCGGCCAGGGCATCCAGTGAATGCGTCAGGTCGCGCGTCACCGAGGCGGGATGCGCAAGCAGCGCCACGCGCCGCCCGGCCAGCGGCTTGCGCAAGGCGGGCTCGTCGATGAGGCGCTCGATACCAAACTTCATGGGGCACGCAGCTCGATGGTGAAGCCGTCCGGATGGTGAAAATCGGGCTTGCCCACCGGATGCTCCAGCGCCCAATAGGACAGCTGCCCGCGGTGGTCCTCGATGATCGCGGCCAGCGCGAGGTGCAGCACCGGCGCATCGCGCAGCGACGCGAGGCCGGCGAGATGCATGGTCGCCATCAGCTCGAGCTGCTCGGGAGAGCGGCGCACCTGCAGGCCCGGGGCCTGGGTGAGGTTCGCCGGCGCCATGCCGTCGCGGTACTCCGTGAACTGATACGCGGCCCAGTCGAGTGTCGGGGAGAAATTGAACTCGTAGTAGTCCGCCGCACCCGGCGCGGCGACGAACGCCTCGAAACAGGTGTGCTGCCACAGGCCATCGGAGCGGTGGCCGGCACCTGCGCCGGACACCCGCACGCGGCCGACATCCCCGTGCAGCGAGTAGTTGCACACCAGCGTCGCGGCGCTCGCCAGGCGCACCTCGACTGCGATGCCGGACACCGGGTGATCCGAGGTGTCAGGATGGGCGACCAGCACCGTCCAATGCGCACCGGCGAGTCTCATGGCAGGCGCTGATCAGGCCTGCAACCAGGCCAGCAGCGCGGTCGTCACCTCGCGCGGCCGCTCGAGAGTGGACAGGTGTCCGCACAGCGGCACGCTCACCAGATGCGCCGCGGCGATACCTTGCGCGATCTCGGCGGCACGCGCCGGCGGGGTGAGCTCATCGCCCTCCCCCACCAGTACCAGCGTCGGCGCGCGGATGCTGCCGAGCGTCGGCCGCGAGTCGCTGCGTTCCATGGTCGCGGTCTGCTGCCGCAGGAAGGCCGCGCTGCCGACGTCTTCGGCCATCAGCCGGTTGAGCGCGCGCAGCTCGGCGTCGGCGCGCCGCGTGGCGTGCACGGCACGCACGAATTGCGCCTCCACCACTTCCTCGAAACGCCCGCTCGAGGCGAGCGCCATCTGCTCGCGGCGCGCGGCGCTCTGCTCGGGCGTGTCCGCCCGGGCGCTGGTGTCGAGCAGCGCCAGCTTCACGACCCGCTCGGGCGCCTGGCGCAGGATCTCGAAGGCAATGTAACCGCCCATCGACAAACCCACGAGCGCGAAGCGCGCCGGCGCACCGGCGAGAATGCGGCGCGCGATTGCCGCCATGCTGTCATCGCGGGTGTGGTCGGCCACCGTCACCGCACCGCTGCGCCACAACACCGGAATCTGCTGCGCGTACAGGCGCGCCGAGGCGAGCAGGCCCGGGATCAACACGACGGCAAGAGGCTCGGTCACGGGCCGCAGCGTAACATGCAGCCATGAGAGGGCGCATCGCGCCGCGCGCGCACCGCGTCAGCTGAGCGCGGCGCGCAGCTCCGCGATCAGGTCCTGGACATCCTCAACGCCCACCGACAAGCGGATGAGACCGTCGCTGATCCCGAGGGACTCGCGCGTCGCGGCGGGGAGTGATGAGTGGGTCATGATCCCGGGATGCTCGATGAGGCTCTCCACGCCTCCCAGACTCTCCGCCAGCGCGAACAGACGGCAGCGCTCGAGCGTGCGGCGCGCGCGCTCGAGGCCGCCGCGCAGTACCGCGGTGACGATACCGCCGAAACCACCCGCCATCTGAGCCTTGGCGAGGGCGTGCTGCGGGTGACTCGCCAGCCCCGGGTAGTACACGCGCTCGACTTCGGGGTGCCGTTCCAGGAACTGCGCGATGGCGAGCGCATTGGCGCAATGTCGCTCCATGCGCAGCGCGAGGGTCTTGATGCCCCGCAGGGTCAGGAATGCATCGAAGGGGCCGGGCACGGCGCCCACCGCGTTCTGCAGATAGGCGATCCGCTCGCCAAGATCCGAGCCCGACCGTACGATCGCGGCTCCGCCGATGGCGTCGGAATGTCCGTTGAGATACTTGGTGGTCGAGTGCACGACGATGTCGAACCCGTGCTCGAGCGGTCGCTGAATGAACGGTGTCGCGAAGGTGTTGTCGCAAACCGCCAGCAGGGCGTGCCGGCGCGCGAGCGCTGCCACGGCGCTCAGGTCGACCAGCTTCAGCAGCGGGTTGGTCGGCGTCTCCACCCACACCAGTCGCGTGTCGGCACGGATCGCGCCCGCGAGCGCCGCGGGATCCGACAGATCGACGAACGAGACGCGATGTCCGGCCGAGCGCTTGCGCACGTTCTCCAGCAGGCGGTAGCTGCCGCCGTACAGATCGTGCATGGCGACGATGTGCGAGCCGGCATCCAGCAGCTCGAGGACCGTGGCGATGGCGGCCATGCCGGAGGCGAAGGCGAAGCCGGCCGCGCCGCCTTCCAGACTCGCCACGGCCGCCTGCAGCGCGTCGCGCGTCGGGTTGCGGGTGCGCGAGTAATCGTAGCCCTGGTGCACCCCGGGGCTCGCCTGCACGTAGGTGGAGGTCGCGTAGATCGGCGGCATGATCGCTCCGGTGAGCGGATCCGGGCGCTGGCCGCCGTGGATGACACGGGTGCCGAAGCGTAGTTCGGAATCTTCATTACTCATTGGACATCCGTTGGGTGCAGACGCGAGTGCAAAAAGGTCTTTCGGGGGGCGTGCGCGCCAGGGATGGCGCGCCCGCAGCCTACATGGACGTACTTGCGGCGGCCCCCGCAAGACCTTTTTGCGATCGCGGCTGCGCTACGGCTGGATGCTCTCACAGCCGGCGGCGCAGCCAATTGAGCAGATCGATGCGCGTGATGAGGCCCTGGAACTCGTTGTGGTGCATGACGATGGCGACCATGCCGCGCTTGAAGATCTCCATCAGCTGCGTCATCGGCGCATCCACCGGCACGGTCACCAGGTGACTCGCCATGGCGTGGGTCACCGGCTCGTTGAAGTGCTCGGGCTTCGCGACCACCTCCAGCAGAATGTCCTCCTCGTCCACGATGCCGACGATGCGCCCGTCCTGCATCACCGGAACCTGCGAGACGTCATACAGCTTCATGCGCCGGTAGGCAGCCATCACCGTTTCCGTGGAGTTCACGGTCACCGCGGCGTGCTCGGTGTGCCGGCGCGCGATGAGATCGCGCAGGTCGCCGAAGTGCTCGCGCTCGAGGAAACCCTGATCCAGCATCCAGTAATCGTTGTAGACCTTGGACAGATACTTGTTGCCGCTGTCGCACACGAAGGTCACGACGCGCTGCGGTCGCTGCTGCGCACGGCAGTAGCGCAGCGCCGCAGCCAGCAGCGTGCCGGTGGACGTGCCGGCGATGATGCCCTCGCGGGCGAGCAGTTCCCGGCAGGTGCGGAAGGCCTCCGCGTCCGGGATGCTGTAGGCGCTGCTGACGCGCGAGAAGTCCGCCACCGGCGGAACCGAGTCGCCGCCGATGCCTTCGACCAGCCAGGGAGTCATCTTCGCGGGGAGCTTGCCGGTGGTGGCGAAGCTCGCCAGCCCCGAGCCCGCCGGGTCGGCCAGCAGCAACTGCACCTGCGGCGCCACGCGCGCGAAGAAATGCGTCAGCCCCGCAAGCGTGCCGCCGGTGCCCGCGCCGCAGACGACGGCGTGCAACTCATGACCCGTCTGCTCCCAGATCTCCGGCGCGGTGGTCTCCTCGTGCGCCTGCGCATTGGCCGGGTTGCCGAACTGGTTGACGAAATGGCTCCCGGGGATCTCGCGCGCCAGGCGTTCGGCGACGTCGCGGTAGTACTCGGGATGACCCTTGCTGACGTCCGATCGGGTCATCACCACGTCCGCGCCCATCGCCCTGAGGTGAAAGATCTTCTCCTGGCTCATCTTGTCGGGGATGACCAGCAGCAGGCGATAGCCCTTCTGTGCCGCGACCAGCGCCAACCCCAGGCCGGTGTTGCCGGCCGTGGCCTCGATCAGCGTGCCACCGGGCTTGAGAGTGCCGCTGCGCTCCGCGGCCTGGATGAGATACAGGCCGACGCGATCCTTGATGGAGCCGCCCGGATTCTGGTTCTCGAGCTTCAGGAACAGCTGGCACGGCCCGGTATCCAGACGGCGCACCGCCATGAGCGGCGTGTTGCCGATCATCTGCAGTACACTGCCGTAGGCCGGATTCGACATGCGCGAGCCTTGCGAGGGCGGATCGCGATTGTACGCCAAGGGGGTTGCGCCCCAGCCGCGCAGTGCGCCGCCGCGGGCGGCGAGCGCGCCGGCTCGCTCAGGCAGTGCCGCTGATGAGCCCTGAGCCGATCCAGTCGCGCAGCAGGGCTGCGGCGTGCGCCGGCGCCTGTGCCTCGCCGAGCTCATCGCACAACAGTTCGCACAGCTCGCCGAACGGCCAGCCATTGCGCGCGGCATCCAGCAGCGCGCTTTCCGTGTCCGTCAACGAGCGGAAGTAAGTCGTGAGCTCGTGACGCCATAGGAGCCACGGCTGCGGCGCCGCATTCAGGCTCGCCTGCGGTCGCTCGCGGTCCTCCGTGAGCGCCTGCCAGATCTGCGGCGCGTTCCAGCTCAAGGCCAGCCGTCGCACGCTCGGGTGCCAGGCAAAGCGCAAGCGCGCCCACCGCTGCGGCGCGACGCCTGCGAGGGCCTCATGGGTGAGCGGCACGGCATCCGCCGCGTCGAACACCTCAGTCATGGTCCATTCCCAGCGCGCCAGCTCGGCGAGCACCGGGGCCGCCACGTAGTCCTCGTGAGCGGCGAGGAACTGCGGCAACGCGTCGCCGTAGTAGCGGATGGAGAAGTACGGCGAATCATGGGTGCGCAGGTACTCGGCGGCGAGGGTGTGAAAATCCGCCTCGCCGAGCAGCTTCGCCAGCGCCGGGAAATTGCTCTGCAGGGCGTCCGCGAGGCGGCTGCGGTAGGCGCCGGCGTAAATGCCGAGACGCGTCGCCACCGGCACGCGCGCGCTGCCGAGGACGTGGGCGCCGATCGCGTCGCTCTCGCGCAGCAGGTAGTCCTGAAAATCCCCCTGGACGCGCGCGAGGCCACTCATGAGCCCGCCGCCACGGCGCGCTGCGGACTGTGCCGTGCGGCGGCCACTGCCGCCGAGCCGCCGCCGTCCGCCGCGCCGTTCCCGCCCAGGGTACGTGCGCACAGCGCGCGCGCCTGCGCGAGCTCGGCGCACAACTCGGCGAGCGGCGGGATGTGGTCGTCGCGCTCGATCATGGTGGAGACGTTGCCGAAGCGCTCGACCGCGGCCGCGTACAGCTCCCACACCGGATCGGGCACTTCGGTGTCGTGGGTGTCGATGAGGTAGTCGCCGTGATTCTCGTGCCCGGCCAGATGGATCTGCTGCACGCGCTCCACCGGAATCGCCTGCAGGTACTCGAGCGCATCGAACTCGTGGTTCACCGAGCTCACATAGATGTTGTTGACGTCGAGCAGGATCAGACAGTCGGCGCGCGCGGCGACCTCGCGCAGGAATTCCCATTCAGTGAGGCGCGAATCGCGGAACGCGACGTAGCTCGAGACGTT
>WNFR01003461.1_pt1 | contig 17725 bp, 21 predicted proteins | sample 5400221 | NCBI WGS metagenome assembly WNFR01 (sample SAMN13153357, study PRJNA577476) | soil metagenome | isolation source: 40 cm soil under Madrone tree | place: USA:California | collected 2016-06-14
CGTCTCCTGCGCTGGAGCGACGAAGGCGTCGGCGCGCGCCGGCCCGTGCCTGCCGGGTTGGACGGCAGCGTCGTCGGCTGGCCGCTCGTCGTCGGCGGCGAGTGCGTCGGCGCGGTGTTGTGCGAGGAGCTCGTCACGACGCCGTGGAATCTCGCCCGCCAGCGCGCGCTCGAGCTCGTCGGCGAGATCATCGATCAGATCGTCACCCTCGCCGACGTCCGTCTCTCGATGACGACGATTCAGCGCCGGCTCGAGCACGAGCTCGGCAGCAGCCGCAGCCTCTTGACCGACCAGCAGGAGACGCTGCGCGCGCAGTCCGACCGCATCAGCGGTCTCGCGACCGCGCTCGTCACCTCCAACCAGGCGAAGAATCACTTCCTCGGTCTCATGTCGCACGAGCTGCGGACGCCGCTGAGCGTGATCCTCGGCTTCACTTCGATTTTGCACGACGGTCTCGCCGGCGACGTGAACGCCGAGCAGCAGGACCATCTCCAGCGCGTGCTCTGCAACGGCCGCCGCCTGAACCAGCTGATCGACGACATGCTGTTCTTCGTCGACGCCGAGACGACCGAGATCGCACCGCAGTCGGTGCGCGTCGACTTGGCCGCCTTGGTGCGCGACGTCGCGGCGTCGCTGCCGGACATGGCGCGCCCGGATGCGCCCGCCCTGACCGTCGCGCTCGCCCCCGAGGCGGCGATCCTCTCCACAGACCAGGCACTCTTGCGGCGCGTGCTCTTCCACGTGCTCGGCAATGCCTTCAAGTTCACCGAGCGGGGCCACGTTCGCATCGAGGCCGCGCGCGTCGCCGATGCGAGCGCGACGGAGATTCGCATCACCGACACCGGCATCGGCGTCGGCGGGGAGCAGCTGCGCCGCATCTTCGACCTCTTCCAGCAGGGCGACGACACGCACGCGCGCAGGCGCGAGGGGATCGGCCTCGGGTTGAATCTCGTCCAGGTCTGCCTCGTCCTCCTGCGCGGCCGTTGTCGCTTGACGTCGCTGCCCGAGGGCGGAACGCGCGTCGAGCTGTGGATCCCCGATCGCGGCGCGGCGCGTCCCGGCGTGAACGGCACGTCCGGTGCGAGCGAGTCGCTCGCGGCGGCGACGGACATCGCGCTCAGCGAGGCGGCGCTCGTGGGTATCGCGGCCGACGGCGCCAAGGTGATCGCCCTCGCGCGTGGGGTGCTCGCCGGCGACGCGCGATCACGCGACGCGCGACCGACCGCGGCGACTGCTCCGCCGCCGACGCCCAAGCGCGCGTAGCGACGCGCGCGCCGGTTGCGACCTCTGCTGCGACGTCGCCACGGCGTCGCGGCGCGCTCGACTCCCCGCGCCGCCGCGTCGAGGGCGCGCTCTACCGGTCTGCCGCCGGCATTGCTAGGCTCGGCGCCTTCGATGGAGTCGCTCGCGTCGCAATGACAGCGCTTCGCTGTCGCCGCCTCGCGGCGCGGCGCGACGCGCGCGCCGCCCGCTGGGCCCCGGCGCGGCGCGACGCGCAGCGCGCGCGCTCCGCCCCGGGAAGCCCGGCCGGCGCCGGCGCGGCAACGATCGGTCGCTCGTCGACCCGCGTGCGGACGTGCCGCTGATCGACGATTGGACCTACGCGTTCAGCGTCGAGCGTCTTCTCGCGGGAAAAGGGTTCGCAGTTTCGAGCTGGAGCTCGACGTTTCCGCCGGCGCAGATCGCATGGGGGGCCCTGTTCACCGCGCTCGGCGGCTTCTCGTTCACGATGTTGCGCCTCTCGACGATCGTCCTCGCCGCGCTCGGTACCGTCGCGTTCCATGCGTTGCTGCGGGCGCTCGGCTGCGGCGCCGGCCGGGCGCTCGTCGGCGCGATGACGCTCGCGTTCTACCCGGTGTTCTTCGTCCTGAGCTTCACGTTCATGACGGACGTCGCGATGGTGACGGCGATCGTCGCGAGCTTGGCGGCGATCGTGCGCGCACTCGACGGTGCGCGCGGGCGGCTCGAGACCGGGCTCGCGCTCGCGGTCGTCGCGTTCCTCGTACGGCCGGTCGCGGTCGCGATCCCGCTGGCGGTGCTCGCGACCGCCGTGTCGCAGCGCGCCACGCCGCGACGGCTGCGTACCGTCGCGCTCGCGATCGCGACGCTCGCCGCGATGGCGGGGGCGACCGCGATCGCCCCGCGCTACTGGCTCGTGGCCGCGGCGGGCGAGGGCGGATTGGCGTACCGCCTCGAGCGGCTGCGTTGGATCCTGCTCGTACCGCCGCTCGTGTACGCGGAGGCGTTGCTCAGCATGCTCGCCCATCTCGGCCTCGCCGTGCTTCCCGCGCTCGTCGCGACCACGTCGCCACGCCGCTTTCCGCTTCGCGCGGCGGTGCTGCTCGGGCTCGCGGCGCTCGCCGTGTCGGCGGCGGCGCCGCAAGCGGTGGCGGCGCTGCGCCCGCGCGCGACGTGGAGCATGCTCGAGGTCGGTGCGGCGCGGCCGCTGCTGCTCGGCGCGGTGCCGGAGTCGGGCCTGCGGCGCGTACTCGCCATCGTCGCGACGATCGTCGGCCTCGGCGGCGCGACGTGCCTGCTCGCGCGTCTCGGCCGTGGTCTCGCGGCGGGCGGCGCGCTGCGGTCGCCGGCGGGGAGCTGTGTCGCGTTGTTCGCCGCGCTGTCGCTCGGCCTCTGCTTCGCGTTCTGGTTCTTCTACGACCGTTACTACCTACCGCTCGTGCCGGCGGCGATCGCGATCGTCGTCATCGCCGACGGCGCCGCCGCGGCGCCGCTCGCGCCGCGGCGTGCCGCCGTCGTGGCGGCGCTGCTCGCGGCGCTCGTCCTCCTCGACGTCAGCGGTACCCGCGACATGCTCGATTACGCGCGCGCGGTGGGCGACGCACGCGCCCGTCTCGTCGCGTCAGGTGTCGCGTGGCGCGACCTCGATGCGGGATACGCCGAGAACGGCTGGAACCTGTACGCCCACCCGGAACGTCTCGCGCCCGGCGCGAGCGTCGATCGCGACGTGCCGCACGTCACTGCCGCGACGGAGTTGCCGTTCGCGATCGCGAATGCGCCGCTTGCCGGCTACACGGTCCGCGAGACGCTGCCGGTCACGAGCCGCTGGGCGGCGACGGACCGTCTGTACGTGCTCGCACGAGTGCCGTGAGCCGAGCGCTCGCCGTGCGGCGAGCAACGACGGATCAGACGGCTTTCAGATGACGCGTGGGGCGCGCGGCCGTCGGCTGTTTCGATTGCGCAGGCGGCAATGCTCCCCCATGCCGCTCGCCGTAGCGCGCGAGGATCTCGGTCTGCAGGCGCGCTGCGTCTTCGGTCGCCGCATAGCGAAAGTACAAGCGTCCGGCGCGCGCGTGGAGGGCGCTCGGGGTCTCGAGATGACTCGTGACCGTCGTCGCCAGGCTGTCCGCGGCGGCGCCGATGAAGAGCGTCGTGCGGACGAGGTTCGCGATCTCGAACACTCCCGGGCTGTCGGGGAGGAGCGCGACGGTGCTCCAGTCGAGTGCCTTCCAAGTGGAGAATGCGGAGGTCATGAGATGAATGAAACGGCCAGCAACGCTTGTGCCAGCAGCAGCGTGCAAGATGTCGCGTCCGCACGCGTAGGCGGTCGTCGCGAGTGCCACATTTCTGCCAATGGCGGCACGAAACTGATCATAGGCTCCTCAGGCGGGCGCGACGAGCGCGAGGCGAACGCCGTGTGCAGCGGCCGGATCGACGTCGAGCCGCGGGCGGCCGCCGTCGCTGCCGCGCGTGACGCCGATCCCGGCGCGCTCGAGCGCGCGTGCCGCGTCGTCCAGGTCGGCAACCGTCAGCGTGAGCGCCGCCATGCCCTCCCCGCCCGTCCGCAACGCATCGGCGAGGGCGGTGCCGTCCGGCGGGGTGACGAACTCGATCCGCGCGTCGCCGACCGCGAGGGCGGCGCCGCTCGCGGGACCGTCGATCGCGGCGCGGCCGAGCTCGAAGACCTGCTCGAACGTCGCGGCGGCGCGGGTCGCATCCGGCGACACCACGGTCACGTGGTCGATCTTCAGCGTCTTCATGGGTGCGCGTCCTCCGGAAAGGGCTGCGCGTATTCGACGAGCACCCCGTGCGTCGACGTGGGGTGCAGGAAACAGATCATGCCGGCGAGCCCCGGCCGCGGCTGCTCGTCGATCACGCGGACGTTCTTCGCCCGCGCCGCGGCGAGGGCGGCGGCGACGTCGTCAGTCGCATAGCAGAGGTGATGCAGACCCTCGCCGCGTTTGGCGAGGAACTTGCCGATGCCGCTCGTCGGCGCGAGGGGCTCGAGCAGCTCGATCTCGCTGTCGCCGACCGTGAGGAGCGCGGCGCGCACGCCCTGGTCCTCGACGGTCGCGACCTTGTGCACCGGCAGCCCGAGACAGTCGCGCCAGAAGCCGTACGCCTGCTCGAGGTTCCGCACGACGACGCCGACGTGATGGATGCGGGTGAGGGCGCCGCTCATGACCGGGTGCCGGGGAGCCAGTCGTGCGACGTCGTCATGACGGGGTGCCGACGAGCCAATCGTTGGGCGTCGGCGGCGTCGTCGAGTAGTCGTAGAAACCCTTGCCGCTCTTGCGGCCGAGATAGCCGGCGAGGACGAGGCGGCGCAGCAGCGGCGGCGGCGTGAGGCGCGGCTCGCGGTACTCTTCGAACAGGTTCGAGGCCATGTGGAAGACGATGTCGAGGCCGATGAAATCGGCGAGCGCGAGCGGGCCGAGCGGGTGGTTGGCGCCGAGCTGCATCGCCGAATCGAGCGCGCCGATCGAGCCCAAGCCCTCCTGCAACGTGCGGATCGCGTCGACCATGTATGGGGTCAGCAACCGGTTCACGACGAAGCCGGTGAAGTCGCGGACGACGACGCCGGTCTTCTTCAGCTTCTGCACGAACGCCTCCGCGGCGCCGATCACGGCGGCGTCGGTCCGCAGGGTGGGGACGATCTCGACGAGCTTCATGACCGGCGCCGGATTGAAGAAGTGCAGGCCGATCACGCGGTCCGGGCGCCGCGTCGCCTCGGCGAGGGCGGTTACCGACAAGGTCGAGGTATTGGTCGCCAGGATGCCGCCCTCGCGCACGACGTCCTCGAGGCGTGCGAAGAGGCGCTTCTTCTCCTCCATGTCCTCGATGATCGACTCGATGACGAGGTCGCATTCGGTGAGGTCGTGGACGCGGTTGGTGCACTCGAGGCGGGCGAGCGTGTCTTTGAGCTCGTCCTCGGTGCAGCGCTGCTTCTCGACCTCGCGCTGGAGCGCCTTCGCGATCTTCTGCTTGCCGGCCTCGATGGGACCTTCCGTCATCTTCACGAGGACGGTCTCGAAGCCGGCGCGCGCCGCGACCTGCGCGACCCCGACGCCCATCTGACCGCTTCCAATCACGGCGACCCGACGGATCTCCATCATGTGCTCCTTGGTTGTCGGCGGACGAGATTGCTCATGGATGGTGAGAGTGCTTGGCAGCCGCGGCCACCGCCCCAAAAACCGCGCGATCCTAGCGATTGCGGGTGCGCCTCGTCAACATTTGCGTTGACACGAGCAGCAGAACGGCTGAACGTCGTCCGCATGCCGGATTCGGGTACAGCCGACGTCCTGCGCTTCGCGTACACGTTCCGACTTCCCGACGGGACGCGGAGAGACTTCGAGGTGCGCCTCGACGCGGACACCCTGACGTCGCTGCCGGCGGCCGGCGCGCCGAAGCCGGCGTGGGCCAAGCTCGACTATTTCCAGTGCGCGAATTGTCCACTCGGCAGCGACGTCGAGTATTGCCCCGTCGCGCTGAACCTCGCCGCCGTCGTCGAGACCTTCAGGGATGCCGTGTCGTTCGAGAACACCACGGTCAAGGTGGAGACGGCGGAGCGGGTCCACGAGAAGACGACGACGCTGCAAAAGGGCCTCAGCTCGATCATCGGCATCTACATGGTCACCAGCAACTGCCCGGTGATGGATCCGCTGCGCCCGATGGTACGCTTTCACCTGCCGTTCGCATCGGTCGATGAGACGATCTACCGCGCCGTCGCGATGTACTTGGTGGCCCAGTATTTTCGGATGCGCAGAGGGAAAGCGCCCGACTGGACGCTCGAGCATCTCGCCGACATCTACCGCGAGGTTGCCAAGGTGAATGCCGGGATGACGGCACGGCTCCGGCACGCATCGACGGAGGACGCGAACGTCAACGCGCTGACCATACTCTCCACGCAGGGCGACATGGTGCCCATGTATCTGGACGACAGCCTCGCCGAGATGGAGCACCTCTTCCGCGGTTTCATCGAGCGCGAGTAGGCCGTCCGTCCGAACGCGGGGCGTGCGGCGGGTGCGAGTAGCGATTGCGATATTGTACATCCGCGTGTACATTCGTGACGCATGCCGAAATCGCGCCGCTACTCCATTGCCGAGGCGAGATCGAACCTGCCGACGATCGTTCATCAGGCGGAAGCCGGCCACGAGATCGAGCTGACCCGTCACGGCAAACCGGTTGCCGCCGTCGTCTCGCTTCAGGATCTCGAGCGGCTGCGGAGCGAGCGCCCTCGCTTCCATGACGCCTACCGCAGGTTTCTCGCCAAGCACTCTCCGGCCGAAGTGGGTCTCGAGAAAGGCTACTACGAGTCGATTCGCGAGAGGCGTAGCGGACGCAAGGTCGCGCTGTGAGTCTGCGCTACCTCTTGGATACGCCCATCGTTTCCTCGCCGGTCGCGAAGACACCGAACGCGGAGATCGTGAAACGCCTCGGCGCGCACGGCCACGAGAGCGCCATCGCGGCGCCCGTCTGGCACGAACTCCTCTACGGTTGCGTTCGCCTTCCACATGGAACGCGCCGCGCCGCTCTCGAGTCGTATCTTCACGACGTCGTGCACGCGTCGTTTCCGATCCTCGCGTACGACGAAGTGGCCGCCGCGTGGCACGGCCGCGAGCGCGCGCGCCTCGAAAGTGCCGGCACGCCTCCGCCGTACGTCGACGGCCAAATCGCCGCGATCGCGCACGCGCAGGCCCTCGTGCTCGTGACGGTGAACACCAAGGACTTTGCGCGCTTCGAGGATCTCGTCGTAGAGAACTGGTCGAAGCGCCGACTCTAACCAGCGTGGCGCGGCGCCTTCGTCGGTGATTGCCGCCCTGCGGCCAGGATGCGGCAGCAGTAGAGCGGGCGTGCGGATTTCGTCCACGATTAGAGACCGCGCCGGAGTTTCGGTGACGATCGGATCCACGCACTCTTCAGTTGCGGATGCGTGACGCTGAATAAGACAGAGCACGCAACCTTGATCAATGCCGCCGTCGATGCCGCGCCGGCGTTGTATTGCGCCGCCGTTGTATTTGGCGCGCGCGCCACGCGGTGATAGAAGCGGCCATCATCGCCTCGCCGGTTCACCACCGTCGGGCGATTCCGGAGGATCCACTCGATGGGCAGCCCAGTAACTTCGCGCGCCGACGCCGTCGCCACGATACTGGACGCGCTCGATGCGACCGTGCGGGAAGCGATCGCCAAGGCGTCCGCGAAGACGAACGGCGGTCGCGACATCGACGCCCATCAGCCGCACGCGGAGCGCGTGGCGTATCTTGCGACCGAGGTCGAGGCGGCGAAGCGCCTGCGCGCGTACGCCGACGAGCTCGGGAGCGAGGGCGGACGCGACCCGCAGATCGACGACATGGCGCTCGTGTTCGCCGCCGAGGTCGCGGCGAAGGCGACGTCGCAGCTCGACGCGCACCTCGAGGATTTCGGCCTCGACGCGGCGTTCCTCGACCGCACGCTCGCCGCGCCCGCCGTGCGCGCCGCGATCCGCGCCGCCCTGCGCGACGACCGGCTCACCGCGCTCGGCCGCCATCAGCTCGCGACGCGCGGCGTGAACAACGGCCGCATCGACGAGATCGCCGGCATGGCGCGCGACGCCGTCCGCCAGTTCGCCGCGACCGAGGTCGCGCCGATGGCCGAGCACCTCCACCGTCACGACGAGCTGATTCCCGAGGCGCTCATCCGCAAGATGGCCGAGCTCGGGTATTTCGGCATGGCAGTGCCGGAGGAGTACGGCGGCGGCGGCATGGGCAACCTCGTCATGATCGTCACGACCGAGGAGCTCTCGGCGGCGTCCCTTGCCGGCGCCGGCAGCCTCATCACGCGACCCGAGATCCTCACCAAGGCGCTCTTGAAAGGCGGCACGCCGGCGCAAAAGGAAAAATGGCTGCCGCCGATCGCCTCCGGCGACGTCATGGTCGGCGTGTCGGTCACCGAGCCCGACACCGGCTCCGATGTCGCGTCGATCGCCTGCCGTGCCGACGCCGCCGAGCGTGACGGGCGTCGCGGCTACGTCATCAACGGCGCCAAGGCATGGTGCACGTTCGCGGGGCGTGCGAACGTCCTCGCGCTCCTCACCCGCACGGACCCGAACGTGAAGCTCGGCGCGAAAGGGCTTTCGCTCTTCATCGTCGAGAAGGAGACGTTTCCCGGCCACGCCTTCGAGATGCGCCAGCCCGGCGGCGGTCTCTTGACCGGCAAGGCCGACGCCACCCCAGGCTACCGCGGCATGCATTCCTTCACGCTGATGTTCGACAACTTCTTCGTCGCCGCGGAGAACCTGGTCGGCGAGGAGGGCGGTCTCGGCAAGGGCTTCTACCTGCAAATGGCCGGCTTCGCCGCCGGACGCCTGCAGACGGGCGGTCGCGCGACCGGTCTCGCGCAAGCCGCGCTGCAGCGCACGGCGGAGTACGCCAACGACCGTAAGCAGTTCGGGAAGGCGATCGGCGAGTTCGGGTTGACGCAACACAAGCTCGGCCGCATGGCGACGCACATCGCCGCCGCGCGCCAGCTGACGTATGCGGCCGCGCGGGCGATGGACGAGGACGAGTCGATCGCGCTGCTGCCCGCGATGGCGAAGCTCTTCGCCTCCGACGTCGCGGTGTGGGTGACGCAGGAAGGGCAGCTGCTGCACGGCGGCTGGGGCTACGCCGAGGAGTTCCCGATCTCGCGCTACGTCGTCGACGCGACCGTGCTGCCGATCTTCGAGGGCGTAAAGCCGATCCTCGAGCTGAAAGTGATCGCCCGCACCCTGTTCGCGTAATCGCCCTGAGAAGGGAGAAACATGATGACCCCCCGCCTCGCGCTCGGTTGGCCGCGCCTTTCGCCCGTCCTCGTCGCGTTCACGATCTTCATCCTGGCGATGTCGATGGCGCCGACCTTTGCGGGTCCGGCCGTCGCCCCGACCGAAATCTGCGACAATTGCTTCGATGACGACGGCAACACGTTCACCGACCGCGAGGACCAACCTGTGTGCACCGCGCCGGCGAACGGCGCGCTTGCCGGCTTGGTCGACGAGAGTGCGGCGAAGGCGGCGCTGAAGTGTCAGAAGACGATCGAGAAGGCGAGCACGAAGTTCGCGCTCTCGAAACTCGGCCACCTCGACAAGTGCCTCAACCTGGCGTTCGCCTGCGTGCAACTGAAGAACGGCGACGACACGTGCTTCGACAAGCCGAAGACCGCCTGCACCAAGCAGATCGCCGCCATCGCCACCGACGAGGCGAAGCTGCGCGCCACGATTGCGAAAGCGTGCGACGAGAGCCAGGGCGCAAGCCTACCCTTCGCTGACGTCCTGGCACTCACGGGACTCGGCTACATGGCGGAGGAGGACGGCACGCCGGCGTTTCGGCCCTGCGATCACACGTTCTCGAGCTTCACCGACGTCGCCGACTGCATCGTCACGCGCCACGAGTGCGGCGTCGAGCGTATCCTACTCGCGGCGGCGCCCCGTGTGGGAGAGATGCTCATGAAGCTCGACCACGATCCGGCAACGGAGTTTCCGTGTCTCGTCGATACGGTGACCAACAGCGGGAGCGACGGCGGCGGCAGCGGTCTGTCATCGGACGCGGCGACGCGGAAGACCGCGGTGAAGTGCCAAGCGGCGATCGGGAAAGCCGCCGTCACGTTCGCTGCCGCTGGCGCGAAGGTCGTTCACAAGTGCACCGACGACGCCGCCGCGTGCGTGCAAATGGCCGTTCCCGCCGACCGCGACGCGTGCGGCGCGAAGGCGGGCCCGAAGTGTCAGGCGGCGATCGACAAGATCAAGGACGTCACCTTGTCGACTCTTCTCGGCGCGGTCGTGAAGAAGTGCGGACCGTTGAGTCTTGTCGACTTGAATTCGTCGGCGGGCCTCGGTTTCGGCGCGACCGCCGCGCGCTGCTCGCAGCTTCCGCCGAAGCGGCCGGACAGTGATCCGCGAGTGCGGGCGCTTCAGTGCCTTGCGGGCCGCCATTTCTGCGAGGACGTGCAAATGCTCGAGCGCGAGGTCCCGCGCCTCCGCGAGTACGGCGACTTCTTCCACATCTCCTTCAAGGAGGGGACCTGACGTCGCGCGGCGTGCGATTCTGGTCGTACGCTCCATGGGTCACGGTGCCGCGATGAAGCGGCCGGTCTCCACCTCGCGCACCCGCCCGACGCAGGCGAGCCGCGCGAGGTGTTGCGTCATGCTGCGGCGCTCGACGTCGTCGGCGTACGGCACCGCGTCGCCGGGGCGATAGACGAAGCGGTGCGCGACGATCTCGTCGAGCGTCCGCGGTGCGGCGAGAAATTCGAGGAGCCGCGCCTCCCGCGTCGCGATCACGGCCGTGAAGCGCTCGAGGCGCTCGAGAAACGCGGCGCGGCCGTCGAGGACGCCGATGTGATGGAACGTCGCGTACCAGCGCGCGTCGAGCGTGCGCGCGAGCGCGAGCGTGCGCTCGAAATCCTCCAGGGACGACCAGGCATCGCCGTAGTACGGTCCGAAGCTCGTGAGATCGACGTCGCCGAGATAGAGCACGTCGTCGGGCTCGACGTGAAAGAAGCTGTGGCCGCGCGTGTGGCCCGGCGCGTGGATGACGCGCACGCGGCAGCGCCCGAGCTCGAAGACGTCGCCGTCGCGAAACGGCGTCGCGTCGGGCCGCGGCGTGTAGTGGAACTGTTCGAGGACGGCGCGACGGAACACGGCGTCGATCGCCGGCGACATCCCGTAGATCGCCATCATCGCGTCGATCGATGCGAGCCCCGGTACGTCGGCCTCGTGCAGGTGCCACGGGATGTTCGGAAAGAGGTGGTTCCCGGCGATGTGGTCCTCGTGGCAGTGGCTGTTCAGCACGCGGTCGACGCGGGGCAGGGCCGTCGCGTCGGTTCCCGTGGCATCGATGCGCGGGAGCGCAGTCGCGTTCGTCGCGCCACTCGCGGCGACGCGACCGATCAACGACAGCGACGGGTCGATGACGAGCGTCTCCTCGGTCCCGGCGACGAGGAGCGAGTTGCCGTGCGGGTACTTGCCGTCGCGCTCGCCGCCGAGCACGGTGACTCTTCCGATTGCTCGATCCACGCTGGTCTCCGGAGCCGTGCGTGTCAGCGCAGGCGCAGCGGCGTCGGCAGGTACTCGCGGTAGATGCGATCGCGGTGCTCGAGGAGGAGCGGGTCGACGCGCGCGAGCCAGTCGGGATCGCTCATCGTGTAGAAGTGGCGGCTCTCCTCGTACATCGGGCATACGTCGGCCGGCAGCGGTTTGATGAGCGTCGCGAACGTCGACCAATACAGATCGAGTGCCGTCAAGCCCGTGCCGACGAAAAACGGCCGGCCCGCGTCGTACTGACGGTGGAGCTGGGTCGCGAAGAGACGCAGCAGGTCGTCGAGACGCCGCTCGATGTCGGCGTGCGGCTGCACCCCGTATCCGTAGCGTCCGCCGACGTACTCGCCGACGAGCTGTAACGGCGATCCGTTCGTCAGCACCGTGTGCGCCATCTGCAGGCGGCGGCACCAGCCGAAGCCGAGCTCGCCGCAGAGCTCGTGGAGGTAGCCGAACATGCGCGCGCGCTCCTCGGCGTCCCGCGGAATGAGCGCAGGCTCCGGCGCGAGGCGCTCAGCGAGGTGGAGAATCGCGCTCCAGGTCGTGCGCGGCGGTTCGTCGTCCAGGATGGCGACCGGCGCGCTCGTCTGCCCGGTCCACTCGCGGAGCGTCGAGTTGTCGCCCATCACCCGCTGCGGCACCGGGATCCAGGGGGTTTTCTTCACGTCGAAAAGCGCCTTCGCGCCCTCGGACCACGGGTTCGGAATCCCCTTCGAGACGACGAGCCGCAAGCCTGGCAGCGTGCGTGCCTCGCTCACCTCGACCCACGACATGCCCATACGCGATCCTCCTCGGCGCGCGACCGTACTCTTTTCGCGGTCGTGACGGAACGCGTCGGCCCGCGCGCGGGAACGCCTCGGCGTCGGCCTGGTGGGGGCGCGACGGGCCCCGTGATAGACGAGCGGCGTATGCCGGAAGAGCCGGAGGTCGAGACCGCGGAGCTGCGCGAGCGCATCCACGAGGAAGTGGAGCGCGAGGGCGGCAGCTTCTTGCGCCGGATCGCGCTCACGACCGCGCTCCTCGCCGCGTTCGCCGCCCTCGCCGCGCTCGAGGCGGGCGATACCGTGAACGAGGCCCTGGTGCTGAAGACGGAGGCGGCGGCGCTCCAAGCGCAGGCGTCCGACGTCTGGGCGCACTACCAAGCGAAGGCGATCAAAGGCGCCGTGGCGCGCGCCGCCGCTGCGTCGTACACGGCGGCGGGTAAGGAGCCCTCGGCGGACGTCGCCGCGGAGATCGAGCGCCATGCCAAAGGAGAAGCCGAGCTCGAGGAGGAGGCGCGCGCCCGCGAGCACGAGCGCGACGAGCGCTCACACGAGGCCGACGCACTGCTCGCGCGCCATCATCACTTTGCCGAGGCGGTCGCGCTTTTCCAAATCGCGATCGCGCTCGGCGCCGTCGCGGCGCTGACGCGGCTGCGCGTCGTCTGGTTCGGCTCGATGGTGCTCGGCGCCGTCGGTCTCGTGCTCTTCGTGCTGCCGTTCGCGTCCCGCTGATCGCGTCATGAGTTTCGGATGACCTGCTCGATGCACCGTGAGAGCGGGGCGACCAACGCGCGCGATACCGTGAGAGCCGTCAGGTGGGGAGACAGACTGCCTTCGTGCGCGAGATGCTTGCGTGACGGAGCCCGAGATCTCCGCGTAGAGCGTTGATCGGACGTCAGTCGCGACGCCACCAGCGCGCGACGTCGAGCTCGACCGCCTCGAACGGCTCGGCGCGCAGCGGTTCGTCGCCGGCGTGCATCGCGGCGACGAGCCAATGCGCGCCGTCGCGACGGTAGATCTCGAGCGTCGTCGTCAGCGGATCGACGATCCAGAGGTGCTGGACGCCTTCGCGGGCGTAGATGCGCATCTTGCGGCTGCGATCGATGCGCACGGTGCTCGGCGAGATGATCTCGCACACCCAATCCGGCGCGAGCGTGAAGGCGGCGACGTCTGCCATCGCGGGCATGCGCTCGCGGCGCCAGCCGGCGACATCGGGGACGAGGACGTCGTCGCCGAAGTGGAGCTCGGGCTCGTAGAGGATCCACCAGCCGCCCGGAGCCGGCGGCGCGCCGGGTGGACCGGAGAAGCGGTCGAACAGCGCGCTCACCATCGCGGCGCCCGTGTAGGCGTGCGGCGACGCCGGACGCGGATTGGTGATGAGCTCGCCGTCGACGATCTCGGCGACCATCGTGTCCGGGACCTTCATCAGGTCTTCGTAGGTCGCCTTGCGCTTCGGCTTCACGGTGAGAACCGTACCACATGGTCGCGATGAGCGACGACGCTACGAGTACGTATGGACGTCGATCGCGCGGGCCCGGTTGACGCCGGTGCGCCGCTGCGCGACAGAGGACGGATGACGACACTCGCAGGAAAAGTCGCGCTCGTGACCGGCGGCGGCCGCGGCATCGGGCGCGGCATCGTGCTCGCGCTTGCCGCGGCCGGCGCCGACGTCGCAGTCGCCGACGTCGACACGCTCGCCGCCGGCGCCCACCAGTACGGCGACAGCCGCGTGAGCGGCTTCGAATGCGCGCAGCGCACCGCCGCCGAAGCGGGCGAGCGCGGGCGGCGCGCGGTCGCGATCGCCGCCGACGTCACGTCCAAGGCCGATTGCGCGGCGATGGTCGCCGACACCGTGCACGAGCTCGGCGGCCTCGACGTGCTGGTGTGCAACGCCGGCGTCGTCAGCCTGGCGCCGGTCGCGGCCATGGACGAGGCGACGTGGGACCTGACGTTCGCCGTCAACGTGAAGGGCGTCTTCCTCTCCTGCCAAGCGGCGATCCCGACGCTCGTCGAGCGCGGCGGCTGCATCATCAACGTCGCGTCGGTGGCGGGGAAGAACGGCGCGCCCGGACTGGCGCACTACTGCGCGTCGAAGTTCGCGGTCGTCGGCTTCACGAACGCGCTCGCGAAGGAGCTCGCGCCGGCGAACGTACGCGTCAACGCGATCTGTCCCGGCATCCTCCGTACTCAGATGTGGGAGTATCTCGCCGAGACGCTCAAGACAGCGGGCGAGACGCGCGACGAGTCGTGGGAGCGCTACGTGAAGCAGCTGATTCCGCTCGGCCGGCCGCAGACCCCGGAGGACGTCGGACGCGCCGCCGTGTACCTCGCGGCGGCGCCGAACGTGACCGGCCAGGCGATGAACGTCGACGGCGGCATGGAGCTGCACTGACGCCACGGCATGGTCGACCTGCACTGACTCGTCATGGCGGCTCTCCTCGACGTGGCGCGCTACCGCGTCCTCTTCGGCGACTGCGACCCGATGCGCATCATGTACTACGGCTCGTATTTGCGGCTGCTCGAGATCGGCCGCGCCGAGCTCTTCCGCCGCCTCGGGCATCCGTTCGCGGAGTACGTGGCGCGGGGACGCTATCTCGGCGTGATCGAGGTCACGTGCCGGTACCGCCGGGCGGCGCGGTACGACGAGGAGCTCGTGATCCGCGCTGCGGTCGCGAGCTTCGGCCGGGCGCGGGTGGAGATCGCGTACGAGATCGGCGCCGCGGACGGCGCGCTCGTCGCCGCGGCGACGACGGTGCACGCGCTCGTCGACGACGACGGACGGCCACAGCGCATCACCACGGAGTTCAAGGCGGCGATCATGGCCGCACAGGAGGCGGCGCTCGCGAGCCGCGGGTCCGATTGACTACGAGGCTGCGCCTGGCAGAGAAGCGGCCATGACCGTACGCACGATTCCCGAGGGCTACCACACCGTGACGCCGTATCTCGTCGTCGAGGGCGTTCCGAAACTGATCGAGTTTCTCACCCGCGCGTTCGACGCCAAGGAGGTGTTCCGCATGGCGATGCCCGACGGCACGATTCGCCATGCGGAGATGCAGATCGGCGACTCGCGCGTGATGATGGGCGAGGCGCAGGGAGCGCACCGCCCGATCCCGGCGATGCTCCACCTCTATGTCGACGACGCGGACGCGGTGTACGAGCGCGCGCTCCGTGCCGGCGCGACGTCCATCGCGGCCCCGGCGGACCAGTTCTACGGCGACCGCACCGGCGGCGTGCAGGACGGGTGCGGGAACCAGTGGTGGATCGCCACGCACAAGGAGGACGTCGCGGCCGACGAGCTCGCCCGCCGCGCCCAGGCGGCGCAGCGCTAGTCGCTCTTCCCTAGGCTCACGGAATCAGGCAGGTTGCCCGCGATGCTGCGCCGCCTCGGAATCCTGATCATCGTGCTCGTCGCGGCGAGGCTCATCGCGGCATACATCTGGCCGACGATCAACGACGTCCGCACGGGCGCGACCCCGCAATACGCGGACCTGCAGCCGCAGCGTTCCGCGCAGCCGTACGAGCGCGTCTTCGAGGCCGCGCTCACGACGGCGCGCGCGCAAGGCTGGGACGTCACGACGAACGACCGCGACCGTGGCGAGATCGCCGCGGTCGCGACGACGCGTCTCCTGCGCTTCAAGGACGACATCACGATCAACGTGACCCATGACGGCGACGGCGCCGTGGTGAACGTGCGCTCGCACTCGCGGATCGGCAAGGGCGATCTCGGCACGAACGCGCGGCGGATCCGGTGCTTTCAAGCGGATCTCGCGCCGCGGCTCTAAGGACCGCACGATCGTGCCGGCGGTCCTCGTCCATGGCGTTCCCGACACGCCGCGCGTGTGGCAGACGCTGGTGGCGCGGCTCGCGCGGCGCGACGTCGTGCAGCTCTCGCTCCCGGGGTTCGGCTCTCCCGTGCCCGACGGATTCGACGCCAGCAAGGAAGCGTACGTCGACTGGCTGCTCGCCGAGCTCGCCGCGCTGCCGTCACCGATCGACCTCGTCGCGCACGATTGGGGCTCGCTGCTCGCGGTTCGTGCCGTGTCGTTGCAGCCGGCGATCGCGCGCAGCTGGGTCGGTGGCGCGGCGCCCGTCGATTCGGAGTACGAGTGGCATCCGACGGCGCAAATGTGGCAGACCCCCGGCGTCGGCGAGGCGTTGATGGAGCAGATCACTGCGGACGCGATGCGCGAGGGTCTCGTCGCGGCCGGCGTTCCCGCTGCCGCCGCCACGGAGACGGCGTCGCATGTCGACGACCTGATGAAGCGCTGCATCCTCGCGCTCTATCGGTCCGCGGTGCACGCCTCGGCGGAGTGGGAAGGCGATCTCGGCCGCATCACCGCGCCGGGGCTCGTGCTCTGGGGGGAGGACGACCCGTACGCGGTGCCGCGCTTCGGCGCGCGTCTCGCGGAGCGTACGGGCGCGCGCTTCGTGTCGTATCCGGCGACGTCGCACTGGTGGCAGTTGGAGCGGCCGGCGGAGGTCGCGGCAGAGCTCGAGCGCTTCTGGGCGACGCTGTAGCCATGGAAGGGACCGCACGGCAGGACGTGTTCATCTCGCACCCGGCGATCGCCGTTGCCGGACGCGTGATGTTCGCGCTCATTTTCTTTCTGTCGGGGATCACGCACTTCACGGAGCTGCCGCTGTATGCAGGGCTGATGCCCGCGGCGATTCCGTTTCGACCGCTCTGGGTCGTCATCTCGGCGATCGTGGAGCTGATCGGGGCCGGCATGATCGTCAGCAATCGCTATGCGCGCCTCGGCGGATGGCTGATCTTCGTCTTTCTCGTCCCGGTGACGATCACCGTCCACGGCGTCGCGATGATGACGGCCGCCGACGACCAGATGCGGCGCATCCAGACGTCGTTCTTCCTGAAGGGCATCACGATGGCGGGCGCAGCGCTGCTGATCACGCAGCTCGGCGTGACGCCGGAGGAGAGGAGACGTCGATGATCGTCGTCCATCATCTCAACAAGTCGCGCTCGCAGCGGGTGCTCTGGCTGCTCGAGGAGCTCGGCGTGCCGTACGAGGTCAAGCGCTGGGAGCGCGACAAGGAGACGATGCTCGCGCCGGCGGGATTGCGGGCGATCCATCCGCTCGGCAAGTCGCCGGTGATCGTCGACGACGGGCTGACGCTGGCCGAGTCGGGCGCGATCGTCGAGTACGTGACGGGCAAGTACGGCAACGGGCGGCTCGCGCCGCCTGCGGGCACACCCGAGCACCTCCGATACGTGTACTGGCTCCACTACGCCGAGGGCTCGGCGATGCCGCCGCTCTTGCTGCAGCTCGTGTTCAACCGCGTCGAGACGGCGCCGATGCCGTTTTTCGTGCGCCCGATCGCGAAGCAGATCGCCAGGCGCGCGAAGAGCGTGTTCATCGGCCCGCAGATCAACCTCCACCTCGATTACCTCGAGCAGGAGCTCGGGAAGACGCCGTGGTTCGCCGGCAACGACTTCACCGCGGCCGACGTGCAGATGAGCTTCCCGCTCGAGGCGGCGACCGCGCGCGCCGCCCTCGGCCCGTCGCGGCCGAAGCTCACCGCGTTCCTCGAGCGCATCCACGCGCGGCCGGCGTACAAGCGCGCGCTCGAGAAGGGCGGTCCCTACGACTTGCTTTTCTGACGGGCACGCGAGACGCGAGGAGCCACGACGATGGTGAGTGATACCACGACCCTGACCGCC
>WNFR01003041.1_pt1 | contig 17723 bp, 7 predicted proteins | sample 5400221 | NCBI WGS metagenome assembly WNFR01 (sample SAMN13153357, study PRJNA577476) | soil metagenome | isolation source: 40 cm soil under Madrone tree | place: USA:California | collected 2016-06-14
AGTTTGAACTCGCGCGTGAATGTGCGCCGCTTGAGCACAGCTGTCTTGGCGGCTACTGCGCCCCTTTTGGTCATCGTTAAGCCTCCTCCCCAGTAGGGATATGTGCTTAACTTTTTGTGTCAGTCAAGGGTGCAGTTCAAGACATCGCTCGTTGAAAAGCCGGATTTGCTCGTGCAAGCCAAACACAGTCTGCAAGTCAGGTGAAGACCAAGATGATAATTCGTCAATGGGCGCTCTCCCCTCGAGCTTTCGAAGTACATCTTGATCGTAGAGAAGCAAACCAAGCACGGGTACTGGATATATCTTCTCTCCGTAACCTCTGGCTCCCGATTTAAGCTTGGCAACTAGCGACCTCAGTTGTTCTCGGTTAGCAAGTTTCCAAATACTTCTGTGAAAGTGAAGGGCATCGTTTCTTATGCTCATGGTCGTCACTATACAACGCCATAAGCCTCATGGTAAGAAGACCGCGTGACTCGGTCAAAACCGAAAAACTCCGCCGCTGTTAGCTCCGATGTGCACCGACACTCCAAGTTGATCACGGCGTTTCGAACACTTGATAAGAATCTGCACTGGCGTTTCGAAACTCGGAATGTTTCAGCCGACGAAGAGGAATCGATTGAGGTTCGCTTCTTCGTACTTCTGAAGGACAGTGCTGCGCCCATGCAAGCTGATGCTATGAAAATCTTGCAAAAAGAATTGGAGAGCGACGAGGCCACATGGTTCTCTCCGGGTCGAAAAGAATGGCTTTTTGATCTAGACCGAATGAAAGAACAATTTGAGGGCTTGCAGGCACTAGATTGGTGCAGAGGTCGCGTCTATGTTGAACCGGAGTTTCAAGTTGAGAAAGAACGCGCTGCCATCAGTCGGAGCAAATACTATGAAACCTTCATCATCTTTCACTTAAATCCCGGAGCGTTAGGAATGACACCAATGCATGTACCTCCAGAAATCCAACAGAGCATTCGCGATTTCCGTCTCGACCATCCAGATCCGCGCAAAGTCGCTTTTCTGATGATGAAATACGGGAAAACGAAAGCGCACGAGAATATCGTTGAAGGTATAAAACAAGCATTAGCGCCCCAGGGCATCGTCGCTCTTAGGGCAGACGCGAAAGATTACCATGCAGATCTCTACCCGAATATTCTTACGTACCTTCACGGCTGCGGTTTTGGTATCGCGGTCTTCGAAAGAATTGAACAGGAGGAATTTAATCCAAATGTCTCCCTAGAAGTTGGTTATATGATCGCCTTGGAGAAGCGAGTATGTCTTCTGAAGGATCGGACCCTTCCAAAACTGCACACTGATCTCGTTAGCAAACTTTATAAAGAATTCGATCCGCAGGATCCGATTGCGTCGATACCACCCGTGTTGAAGAAGTGGATGAAGGACTGGCACGTTATCTGAACCTCAAACTGGGGGGAAAGGGCTGTTTGAGCAATGGCTGACTCGAAATCCGAGAACTGTCAGTGCGAGTGGGTGCCCGACGAGCACTGCGATGAGCCATATTATAAAGAGCATAACGGCAGGAGATATTGTGTACTTCATTATCCAGACGCCGAGAAGCAAGAAGATTTTCTAAGAGCCCTAGAGAACCGCCTCGATGAAAGCAACGTCAAGTATCTAAGTTTCGTCGGAGTGTGGTTCCCAGATCCCGTCCACCTTTCAGGTAAAAGCTTTACGAGCCTGGCAGATTTCTCTCATGCGCGGTTTAACTCCGATGTCGAGTTCATCGAGTCGCATTTTGATGAAGTGCGTTTCGTGGGGTCACACTTCAAGGGCCAAGCTGATTTCACAGAGAGTCAGTATGACGGGATCGCCGATTTTTCAGGCGCGCAATTCGAACAGCCCGTTTCTTTTAGCCGAGCAACTTTTTCCCATGAAGGGAGATTCTTCCGAACACAATTTGCCGACTTCGCGAATTATTCAGGCGCTGAGTTCGAAGACGAGGCTTATTTCAATTTAGCCGTGTTCAATATCGCAGATTTTAGTGCTGCACGAATCCCAGTCGGTACTGACAAATCAAATTCGTCTGGGAAGCCTCAGTTCGAAATCTACCGTTCAAAATTTAAGAATGCGCAGTTTAACGGCGCAACCTTCAATCGCTGCACATTCAAGCAGGCATGCTTTTCGGGCACAGCCGGATTTATCTATGCTCAGTTTCGCGACTTCGTTGACTTTTTCATCGTAGATTTCAATAAGGTTGATTTCACTAACAGCTTCCTGACTCATGCAAATTTCGATGGCGCATTTTTTCTCGATGTGCCTACATTCATTAAGTGCAATCTTCAGGGCAATACGGTTTTCGCCACTGCTCGTTTGCCAGGGATCGACTGTTCTGACGCAATCTTCCACGGACCCGTCGATTTTTCGGTTACAAGATTCGAGAACTCTCTTGCAGATTGGGAGAAAGATAAACTGCAGGAGTGCAACATCACTCTGAACGAGGCCGTCCCGAAGCCAATCATCATTTGCTTCGACAAAGCAACGTTTAAGGAGGGCCTAACGTTCAAGGGAATCGAATTGCAACAAGAGAAGGCTTTATTGAGTTTCGATGATTCCATTTTCGAGAAGCCTGAGAAAGTGAGATTCGTAGCCATAAGTCTTCCGCCACATTCCTTCATGGGAGTAGATCCCCGCAAGTTCAATTTCAACGACGCTCGATTGGGCCACATCAACAAACGTAAAGCGCTCAAGGAGGCTAAGCAGGCACTTCAGAAACATGATCGGACCTATTCAAGTCCAATGCTTGAGCTCGCTTATCGCCAATTAGCCGTTAATGCTGAGGAAAATAATCGATACGAACAAGCCGCCGATCTTAGATATCTCGCAATGGAAGTAGCGCGTCCGATGAGGTGGCGGCGCATCGATGTCTTCAAGCTTAGTTGGTGGTATTGGTTGCTCAGTGGTTACGGTGAAAGAGTTCGTCGCGCGCTTACGGCACTTCTCGTAATCTGGCTAGTTTCGGCGGCGATCTACTGGAGTGGAAACGCGACGTGGTGGCAGCCCAAGACGACGCCTAATGCTACCCAGTCGCTTCCGCCTACTCCGCGAGCTCTAACCGCACCGGACGCGCTGCTTTATAGCGCAGGCGTAATAGCGTTGCAAAAACCAGAACCTCTACCAGCTAATAAGCTAGCAAAACTATTTGTCCTGCTTGAAACCGTTCTAGGACCGATTCAAGCAGCGCTGTTAGCTTTGGCGATTCGACGCAAGTTCATGCGGTAATCTGAACAAAACTGCGAGTTATCAAATAGCCATAACATTTGGAGGCGTGGTAATTCCAAGCCTAACGCAGGCAGGCACTTGATTCCTTAGATTGGCTCAAAACTTCTGGCACTAACTCGCGGTATCAACCAGAAAATTTCCGGTCGAAATTAATTTTCAAAAAAAGATCAGTTTTGTGAGATTTGAAGACTGATCTTGACTTCAATGTGTGTGCGAAAGTGTGTGCGGGCCAAAACGGGCGGCTGGTCGCCGCCCGTAAGTTGTTGAAAGATATGGTGCCCGCTAGTAGATTCGAACTACTGACCCCTCGCGTGTGAAGCGAGTGCTCTACCACTGAGCCAAGCGGGCGTACGTCCTGTGATATCAGTGAGATACGGAAACTAATAGCCTATGGAATTAGCCGCAAATCGCCGCGAATGTGAGTATCTTAGACGATCGGTGCCCGCTTGCGCCAGCGGTATGAGCACTCGTCAAGTTTCAGCTTCCCGAGTTCGCGGCTGTGGGTTGAGATAACACTCACCATAGATTTAAATAACGTTGGAGAGGGCATCACCTAGTCTGACGAAACGAGATCAGCCAGTATTTATGCCCTAGCGGTCGTCAAGGCATCGCCTGGGCTGGCTTCGTATCAACACCAAGCGTCACTATCTTAGCCCCATCTGTCAAGATTGAGCAGGAGAAGACTCAGTCACAAGAAACTCCTAGAAAATTAAAATTATTTGCTGATCTATAGAGGGTGTAGTGTTGGTTAGAAGTCGATTTCCTTAGCGCGTAAGAGTGTGCCGCAAAAAAGAAAGCCTTGGAGATACATCACCAAGGCGTCCCTATTATTTTAAAGTCGGATAATCTTTTTTCACTGTTGCTTCATGAGTCTCACGACTATTTCGCATCCCAATACTACAATGTTAAGTTTTACCGACGGCCAAAGACTATCAAATAAGCCAGAAGAATTCAACCACAATTTTGCCGGTAAACAGTCTTCCCGCTTACCATCACGCTGGCCAAAAATGAATCGGGTCGCGCCCCGCGCTCGATAACCTCCTGCCTGGTATATACGAGCACGTCGGCTGCAAGTGATAGTTCATAAGCATAGCGCTTCACCAGCCCCGCAATCTGCGATCTTCCGGCCGTCTCCTTTACTACGATGAGCAGATCGAGATCACTATGAACGTTGTAAGTGCCGTTTGCCATCGAGCCGAAGAGAATTATCTCTTCCGGATCCGAGATCCGGGCCGCGTAATCGACAATTCGTGCAATCACACTATTCCACATTAGCTTCCCAATTGGAGCAGGACAAGAATGTCTGTGATTGTATCGGGCCCTAGCGACTTAAAGTCGCCTGCGTTTGCCGGTCCCACTTTTATCTTCATCCGAAATTCACCCAGCGCCGAAGGCGGATCTGCCGTGATGGCGGCCGGTGTAGACAAGTGATGCACATTATCAAAAGCAGGATCGATAGAGATATTCAGCCCGTTCATAGGATTCTTGTTGGTAACTTTTATGTTGGCCGTAAAATCACCGGCTTCCGCCGTTTGGATGAACAGGTCGAGTTTGTTGATCTTCAGGGTGCTTAACTTTCCCGCAATAAAGAACGGGTAGTTTTCAGGTTTTAGACTGACGACCAGTTCCTGATCGCTGCCGCCTTCGGGATTTAGAAATCGGTACCACTCACTGCCGAATTCTTGTTTGAGACTGAATAGACGTCCCGTTGAGTTCGGCAAAACAGCTTGCAGATTTGTAAGAGCGCCGTTCTTGAGCAAGCCGCCGCCACTGCGGGCCGTGTAGCTCAAATGCAGTATGACGTCCGACAGGGAATTAAAATCGAAATAGTTGTTCTCAATCGGCAACTCGATCTGCCAATCACTTATCGCGCCCGCTCCTTCAAAAGGCAGATAGCGATCGTCGTTAAAGTTCAGCTCAAACATGCCGCTGTCGAGCTGCGCGCTGCTGGTGGCTATCGATGAAATCGAGCCGAACACTACACGGAAACGCGGATCGTTTTCATCGACCTTGGCGTAGTTGCCTGTCGGACTGATCCTTGTTTCATTTCGCAATAAGGAGAGTGTGCAGTTCACATTTGTGTATGGGCCAACGATGCAGGGGATTGTCACCGAAACATTCTTCAACCGGCGCATGTAGTGTCCGGGGTAGTCCATGTCAAACAACCATTCCGGTATCGAGATGGTGCATTGGCCGGTTTCCCGCAACGTGATCAAGCTTAGCGGAAACATCTGGGCCAGAGAGATCTGTTTGGTAATTTCATACTCTCGCTTATTTTGATCGATGTACGCCGATTCCAGCCTTCTCAGGTCATTCGCCAGCTTATCGGCCGAAGTCAATCCTTTCTTGAGACTGTCCCAATAGCCAAACTGAACATAGTTCGATTGGGTCAGGCCAAGCTCCTGCTGGAAACATCTCTCAGCTTTCTTGGCCATTTTGAAAGCCAGTTGATACGCCTGAAAATAGACAGTCGAGATCTGAGTGATCATCCAACTGAAGAGTTGCTGGTTGGTGAATTTATTTTTCATAAAATCATCAACCGTTTTGGCGTCCTCGATCTGTAGTTCCTGATTGTCGAGTTCCTTTTCAGCTATGGCCTGCCTGATCTCCGCCGCATTGATCTGAAATTGAATTTGGTCTTTCTCGGTTGTTGCCAAGCTCGCTTGAAAATCCCACTCCTCTTTTCTTCTGGTGTAATTTCCCGATATGTTTGAAAGTGAAGCGAGTTGTGACAGGCCGCCGCTATACTGGGCAGATTGGGCTGCCAGAGCCTGTAAAATCGAAGCTATCCAGCTGCCACCGATCGAGACGCTGACATTCGGAGATCCGCCAAAGCCCGCAATACCGATGCTAAACATCGGTATGACATTGAGAACCGCCGCGATACCCTGATACGTCGCAGCCGTGTCACCCATACTGACGGCTCCCTGTGTTAGGCCAGCTCCCGCGGTCTCGGCGTCATTCATAAACGGTCTTGCTTCGTAGAAGGCCTTCTTGGCATCCGCCAATTCCATCGCCTTGTTCAAGCTGCCTATCGTTTCGACTGCCTCATCAATCTGTTTTTTGCGGACTTCCTTAACGGCCTCGAGCAGATTGATCTCATGTTGAGATCGAAGCAGCGCCAGTTCCTCGGCGTCTTTGCTTTGCAACACGTTCAACAATTTATCGCCGAGCAATTTCACCTCAGCGCACAATTCGATGGCCTTTGGCACAACGATACGAAAACGGAAACGCGGGGTCGGAGCAGCGAGATCGTTCAGGACGCTGCTGAGGTCTATCCCGGCAGCCGCAGCCTTTACCAGCAGAGCCGGATCGAGCGGAGGTTCGAACAAGGGTAGTTGTCTGACAATGCCCTGGATGTTCATGCAGTTGCGGATCTTGAACAGCCGGTCCTCGACCGTATCCCAATACTTTGTCAGATAATCATTATTGGGTATGCAGAAATAGAAGGTCTCGATCTTGGGAACCGGATCAACTCCGGTTGAGGGCACGACGGTGATCGGGATCAGAGTGTCCTCGATAACCACATCCACTCGCGCATTTCCGAATTCGTTCAGTTTCGGCTCCAGTTCGTTAAATGTCATTTCCTCGTGTTTGACATTCGGAACCTTTTCCGGACGGTCGCCCAGAATCTCATACGCCAGCATGTAGAGTAAGGAAGCCTCATTGATCGATTCGATCGTGTCGCGTCCGAAGAGCATGTCTCCCCAAGCAATGAGGTTGTCGAGATACTTCATCACCACATTCTTTTGATAGGCGACCGGACGGTAACGAGCGATCAAATGCGGGTTGAAAGGATCATTCCGCCATGCAACCAACTGCCCCTGATTCTCAGGCAAATTGAGATTGGACAAAATATTTTCGATGCGCTGTTTTCGGTAATCATCCGAGTTGTATTCAAAGAAAGGCTTGGTAACCCAGTAGCGCTGCGGCGTCGGCAGATCGTCGATATTTGTTGGATTGAAGATATAATGAAACCACTTCATCGCATCTTCAAATTTCTGGTTCTGCATCAGGCGGCAGGCAATCATGAGCGGGGCGTGGAAAAACAGTTCCCAGTTGTAAATCGAGTAAGCCCCGCTGCGCGAAAAATCATTGATGTCGGTTTGGGCGGTGCTATCGACTATCGCCGGCGACATTGGAGCGTAAGAGTTGAAATTGAATGAATTGGGGGGTGCAAAGGTCTGTGGATTGGTCTGAATCTTCCTCTTTAAGAAGCCGTCTATTCCGTCACGATTGAATTCGCGTATGAAGAGCATCGTGTACGGGTGGTAGAACGGAAAGAATCGATATTTGCGGTTATGACTTACGACCTGACCATAGTTATTCAGGATGGTCTCCCACTCCGGTTTTACGAAGAAGGCGCGATTACTGTCCTGATAAAAGACCGGATGATCGGAGAGCATATTCAATTGTAGATCCTGTTGCGTTATCACCAGCTCGAAGGGTGAGAGTGCATTTCCCAGGATCGTTGGTGAGTTTCCTGCTTCGAGGACGCGAAGTTGATTCGGATTCGTATTGTGAACCTGATTGTTGGTCAAATGGCTTCCGTAGTAATGCATGCCGCTCGGCAGTCTCAGCCGCGGGCCGAATTCGAGCGGATTTAATTTGCTGATCACCTTGCCCTGTGGATCAAAGTTCGTATGAACATAGTCGTAAGAATCGGTCGTGGACAGGACATTGACGTTCGGCTCGAGGTGGTAAGTTCCTGCCAGTGCCTTTAGCTCAACACTCTTTACCTCGCCGTTAAATACAAACGACGAAGAATGCCATGGCAGAAACGTTTCATTGAACGGGTTCTTCGTCAGTTTGACGGGATTGTTTTGCGCCGCAACGTACGGATCGTAGAACTTACCGTTGTTGAATTCCTTCGACGTAGACAGGTAAATGTCGAGATAGAGCTCGTTGAACTTGGCCAGGTAAAACGGCTTCAGGTTGTAAGAAAACTCCGGCCGCCCCCAGGGATGAATAAGTTTTTGTTTTGACATCTTCCGCTTGGTCCATCCCGAACTCTTTTTGGTGGTCCAGCCTAACTGGATCTCGATCACCATCAGAGGATCGGCACTGTCCCTCGGACTGTCGCTTGTTGCGGGTTGTGGGGGCGGGACCTTTTTTGTCTTCAGCGGCTTGGCCACGAACTGCAACCAAAACAGATGAAGCTTGCGGTTATAGACTACGGGAACAACCTGGTCGCTCTCGATCTCCAAATCGATTTTTTCCCACGCACTCCAGGTCGTGTAGTTCATGTCGTAGTTGCGATAATAATAGGCGTGCGGGCAGGCCTTGGTTCGGCCCACGACGTGCACGACGTTCACTTCGAACATCGTTTCATCGCCCGAGAGATTTTCCATCTGGTGGTACAGTCCGCAGACTTCAAGGTGAGAAACTTCATCCACTTTGTGTAAGTAGTTGAGAAAAGCTGCTTCGACATTTTCGGCCGTAACCTCATCCTGCAAAAGTTCATTTTCCAGGTCGACAAAAAATGGCGACTTGTCATCACGCAGCTCGGGTTCGAGCCAGTTCTCCGGGTAAAAGAAAATCTTTCGATTAGCTTCCCAGACCGTGTAGTTCTTCATCCAGTCCCATTGCGACCATGCATTTGCCGAAGCAACGTCCTCTTTGTCGTCCTCGGTGACCTTCACATAGCGATTTTCAAGGTTCAGGAAACAGCGCTGAATAAATAGTTGCGCCGAGCTGATGGCTTGTTTAATGCGTGAGGTGAGCTGGCAGGAACTCATCTCGACATCTATCAGGAAGAATTTGTACAACGCAATCGAATTCTTCCAGTAAAGCGGGTTGGGAATGTCTTGACCGTTAAAATTCACTGTTGGTGCTTCGGTGCGCAGCGAATTTTCAATGTGATACTCAACCAGAGCGCTGCGTTTCTTTTCGCGCAGGTCGTTTTGTAACGGCGTGATCTTGTCGAGCCAGTCGTCCTGTTCATATTTCGATTTGATTGCCTTCCGCGTTTGTAAGGCCACGGTTTTATCGTGCACCAGATCCTGGTTGATAAGCGCCCAGTCGAACATCGTTTGCGCGTTAGCACCGGTCAACTTCATCTGGTCGAAACACTTCTTCAAGCGTCGATAAACTTCGGCATCGGTGTAATCCAGGTGACCGACAGCATGGTTGAGATGAAAGCCGGCGTCTAAGCTCGTCAGATCGGTTTTGCTCCACTGAGTTAGCTTCACGATCTCATCAAAGATCTGGTTCTTGGTGCTGGCCGCATCCTTTGCTAAATCGAGGATCGAGCGTATCGACGCATTTTCAGGCTCGGGGAAATTGGATTTAAAGTCGAGCAGCTTATATAACGCCAGCCACTCATCGAAATGATTGGGAGGGACAGCGGCGCCTACGGGCAACTCGGAAAAATCAAGCGTGTTTACCTCATCAGCATTTGTTACGAACCACTCGAGATCTTTATCCGTGAGATCGGACTTCAGAACGAGTATCGATACCTTGTGAAGCAGCAGGTACGCGTTGAAGTAGGTCGGAAAGTTTGCGCTGGTGATCTCCTTTTTGAAAGTACCGTCCGGGTTCTTTTCAATCAGAGCGTCGTCCTGCAAAACTGTCAATATCGAGTCCGGGGCAGGAGCAAGCCGCAGGTTATCGAGAAGAATATTCGCCTGCGAATCGCTAAGGTTGAATGTTGATGCAATCTGCGACTTGATCTGGTTCTGGTTCTGATTCAACAGCCCAGTCAGGTTTTGTTGCAGCGTCTTAAGAGCTGCAACCAGTTTCGTCTTGTTGGCTGGAGTGATTGAAGCCGCGCTGAAATTGGCTATAAATGTCGCTTCCTCAACCGAGAACCCGGCGTCGGCAAAATCTGTGCTGACGGCATTCAGAATGTTTTGCAGGGGAACAAGTGCTCCAAGGAGAGTGGAATCGGCCATTGGCGCCAGCGCGTCGGCATCTAAGTTTAGAATGGTACCTCGGTCGGCTTCGCTCAGATTCAACTTGTCCAACGAATCTTTGTTGTCGGAAAGGGTCTTTCGCAGGGATTCGATCAACAGGACGAACGACTCTTCTCTTAATCCGATGGAAGAATCGGGCGAGTAGTTGATTATATAGTCCAGCTCCAATAGTGAAAGCTTCGACGACTTTATGAAGCCAAGGGTTTCGAGGCAATCGGAGGTCGTCTTTACTGTCGCAAATGGATCGTTGATGTTGATTATCGCCAGAAACAGCAGCAGATCCTTAATAGTCAGTCTTAAGCCGCGGGCCAGATGGGTGTATCGCAACACGATAGACAGCGAATTCACTGAAAGGTGATTGTTGGTTTTCGTCCGCAGCAGATCAAAATCACTCTGGGTCAAGGCTAATGTCGAAAGAACCGTCGGGACGGGCGTGTAGCCATTGAAAGGAGCACCGGCGTTGACGCCGAAAACGATTGCCCCATTAAGATCAACGGGGAGGTCGTTACTATCGACGCCGACAAAATTGGCGTCCACGGGATTTGTGATCGCTATATTTTGAAAGAGATTCTTGTAGAGCGGATCTACCTTAATGTCGGGGCTTTCGGGCGTTACTCTGACTTCGCGATTGATATCGCCGTAAAACGCCAGCATCACTTCGAACGGCAACTCGAGCATTTCTTTCAGTTCCTTGAATGCTTTTAGATTGACAAGCGTGGCACCATTAATGGCGTTATTGCCGATCTTCGGATTGCGAATGAGCAGATCCAGCTCCCACATCTGCCAGCCGGTTTTTCTCCAGAGGCGGAGAAAACGGTGCATTAGATCGAGCCGTGCGACCGAAAGATTGTTGATCTGCTGTTCGGCGGTGTTACAACTGTCGGCAGGCAGTTCAATCTCGCTATGATTGGGAACCGTCGGATCGTTTACAAAACGAACCAGGAGCAGTTCGAGCAGTTGGTTATAGCTGAGCTTCGCGCGATCGATGAACGAGTTCAAGGGATCGACAACAGATCGTACCGGGATCTTGGCCTGCGTCGAATCAAGTCCCCAGTATTTATTCTGATCCACCGCATTCGCTTTGGGCGTAATGATAATGTCCTTCTCATACGACGAGATCCCGAAATACTCAGCCGCGATCGCGACATCGTCAGGCACTTTGGCCGCATTGTTTGAAATGTCCTGAAAGCTTTCCATCAGTTCCCATCGCGGAGCGCGCAGGAATTTCAGGAATGTCCGGGCCTCTTCCTGGTACAGGTTGAACGAAGAGTTCATCGTAAAATCCGACGTGGCGAGCTTGTCGTAGGCTGCCAGGCGGACATATTGCGGAATGGCCTTCAGCTCTTTCGCGCTCAGCATGGTTTGATTGCTGAAATTTGTCTCCTGTGGGGCCACATAGCTCTCCAGGATCTCGCAAACGAGATCGATGTAGGGCAGGGGCGTGTCAGTGTTCTGACAATTGAGCTTGATGTTGCGAGGTCGGGCCGGCGCTGGAATAGTATTTCCTTGACATTAAAAAAGGTGGTTGCATTTTTCTTAACCAGCGACTGGTGCTGGCCAATGAACCGCAGTATGTCGGTGAAGTACGCTGCCGGGCCGAAGAGCGATTTGCAATGTTCGCACTCGCAGAAATCCAGGGAACCGAAAAGCAGTTCAAGGTTGGGAATGTCACCAACGATCGCCTTTACTTCCTCTATCGTGTAAACCTGTTTACTGATCGCGGCGGGAGTGTAGTTGTTGGTTTCGTGCCGGAATTCGACAAGACGCGCCAGTATCTGCATGTACTGCATTTTGGCAACTTCATAAACTTGGGCTGCTTTTTGTTCCGAGATCCCCTTCTCAGCAAACGTGCTCGTCAGCTTGCTCTTGCCGGCGAAATAGATTTGCATCGAGCTGTGCAGTCCTTCATCAACTAGTACCGTGCTTGCGACTGGATCGGGAGCGATCTTGTGGGCCCGTTGGACGAGCTTTACCTCTTCTTTGACGTGCGCACCGAGATTGACGCCTTTATGCAGCAGGTACTGGTCAATATTCTGCTGCTTGAAATTAAGGCCCGGGTTGTCGTCGATGAACTTTTCGACCTGCGGCAGGTTCGTAAGCTTGTCGGTCGCGCTTCGTTTCAGCTCGCCGATTAGTGATGACGCCGGGAAGAGCAATCCCGAACGCGCCTTGATGGCAGCCGCATACGCAGCGACTTTTTCATCCGCCGTGTTTCCCGGAATATTGGCCGGCACCGATTTTCCGTTTGCATTTATCAGTGCGACGATCTCGTTCTGCGCCAGCTTTGCGAACGAGCTTGCAGAGTTGAATTTTGGATCGATTCCAATTTTCTGCTTGAAGAAAGTAACTGTGGGGATGTGATTCTTGGCGATATTGCCAATCTCGACGGTGGTCGTGAAATCCTTCACCGCGGCTGCTCCGAGGGCCGGAGCTTTAGCATTTAGATCTTCCCAGAAACCGGTATTGATTCCCTGGTTGGAGATGAATGTCGAGACGACGGTTGGGTAATCCGCGGCTTTTATCGCCGAGTTTTGCAGGAGAGTTTTAAGGTTTTGATTGCCGGTCAAGATCGGCTTATCGAGGACAAAAGCCTGTCGCGTATTCTTTAACTCCTGCAACACGGCATCTCGCTTAACCTTCATTGTCCGGGGAACAAGGTTCAGCTCGATGGCATTGTCAATCGTTTGCTGCTGGAGCTCGTCACTGGCAAAGACTATTCCCGTTGCAGCTAACTCAGTAAGCTGATCGATCGTGATCCAATCGGCGGTTCCGCGCAGCAGATCACCCGGCAACCCGGCAGGAAGGTTCTGTCTTAGAAATGCATAGAAAACGTCGGGTGAAAGTGGATTCAATCTGTTGACGCTATTAGCCACGCGATAGGCCAGGATCAGCCTCATAATGTCGTCCGGGCTGACTCCGGTTTGAACGGCAAGTTGGGTTACCTGCTTATCGTCTGCGGTTTCGTGAAGATCCTCAATCTTCTTTGCGCCAATCGCCTGCCGCAGGATCTTGTCCGTGGTGAAGAAATCAGAATCACCCAGATAGGGTGTATCGCCGTCAGTGAAATTGACCCACTGCGTTCTCTTTGCGTCATACTGGTTTTGCGAAGCGACCAGCTTATCGTGGGCAGGGTCCATATCGACCGGCTGATAGAGCTTGATGACCAGATGAAATTTCTCTTTTACCTGTCCGGTTACCGGATCTTTCGGAGGATCGTAGGCGATATCGAAAAACCCGTTTGGAAAGTTTTTCTTACTTGCGAGCGGCTGTGGATTTTCCTTGTCAACTTGTTTTTCAAAGACTCTGATCACCATGTTAGGCATTAGTTGCCAGAGATCGTTACGCACGGAACCACGAACTCGGTATTTGTTGTTCGTGTTATCCGCGTTCGCAGACGCCTGTTTGATCATCGAATTCAACACTTTTAGATCGGCCTTTTCCAGATGTCCTGTTTCGGGCAATCCCTGGCTCTTTTGAAAACCGAGTACTGCCTTACGCGTAGTCTTGCCGAAGGTCCTGGTCTTGAACTCCGTTTGCGCAATCTCATGGCCCAGAAACGACAGCGCCTTTTGCGCGTCGTTCACTACTGGCGAAACCTTGTTTATCCTGAGCGGTTTGTTAACGACCTGCAGCTTGTCCGCCGTTGGCTTGCCGATCTTTCTGACGAACGTTCCCTTACTTGCCGCAACGCCATTCATCTTGTCGAGCGTCACTTTGTCGACAGTTCCGGTTTCGGGCAGTTTGTATTTTTTCTGAAAAGCTTTGATCAGGTTCTTGGAGGTTGGGCCAATCTCTTTGTTTTTTATTTCCTTTTCGGCGATGTCTATTTTTAAGCCGGCGATCTTATTGACCTTCCGGAGCTTGGTATGTAGCAGTGATTTTTGCGTCCGCGTTGATAGCCGTCGCGTGAGGGCCTCAGCCTGAAGCCTGTTAAAAACGTCCTCCGACAACAGGCCGTTGACCGTCATTCTGTTTTGCCCTTGGAATACTTCGATCGCATTACGCGTTGCCGGTCCTGTTTTGCGTTCCGAAACCTCTTTTGGGTCGACCTTCAGATCAAGTGTTCCCAAGAGCGAATGAAGTTTTTCCGTCCGATATTTATTCTCGGCAACGAAGTTGTCATGTAGCAGCTCATTCATTGCGTTGATGGTTGCTGGCGTTAGCTTACCGTCGTCACCCAGCTTCCTGGCTTTTTGGAATTTCTTGATCGCAGAGACAGTAGTTCTATCTATCGCTTTCGTTTTCTTCTCGCCATCAGCTACCTGTAGATCGAGTTTTTCAAGGGCCTTATGCAAGGTGGCTACGTTCGATTTATCGTCTTCCTTAAATTTGGGCGGTATCTTGATAAATGGCGGCATGGCGTTTACTCCTGTGATTTCGATTTACTTCGAGTTCTCAAAAACGAGTACTTCTATGGCCTCGTTACTTCCGTTGCGCACTGAGAACTTGCTTCCTTTTGCCAGCGGAATAATGGCGTTGGGCAGCAAGTCTGATTGCAAGGTCTCGCCTGCATCATCGATGTCTAAAACTCCGTTACCACGCAGGCAGTACCACGAGTCATTACGATCCGCAGTCAGCTCCGGTGTTTTCCCCTTGCCAAAACTTACCTGTTTCATGTTCTTCGAAAAGCCTGCGGTCAGAGCAGCAATCTGCTCGCGGTGCAGACGGCGGAAATCGTCCGTCAGAGTTTTCTTTAACGTGGAGTAGTCCTCAAACTCCTGATGGACAGGTGAGGCCGGAGGCCGAATGGTTGCTGCTGGCTTGAGATGAAAGTAGGTGACAACCATTTCGTAGGCTTTTTGAGTCGCTTTGTAGCGAAGGTCACCGTAGCGATAGAAGGACAAGACGACGAGGACGAGCGAAATGATTGCTGGTACAGGTTTCCGCTGTATCAGCAGCACGGCACCAATGATGAAAAACGTGACAACCAGACTCCTGAAGAATTTTTGATCCGCTTCAGTCCGGCGAATGTCCTCAATGGCATCGGGACTCTTGAATAACAGAAAATGCTGTGACCATTTATAGGTATTAAAGATCTCTCGCTTTGGGTTTTGCGTGATTTTCTGATACTCCTCGTTAGATATGCTTCCTCGGCGTAATAACGTGCCAAGTTGTTCGTCCGTCTCGATGTACCTCAAGTGGACGTCTTTGGCAGTCAGGTAAGTGAGATCGTAATTCTTCTGAAAGAATGTTCGTCTTAGAAACCGGTCATAGATCCGATCAAGAAATGATCCGATCATGAAAACAATGCTTCCTATGAGATAGGCGACGACGAGAAAGGAAGCCCACTTAACGATTTGGTTATCAGGCACTGGAAAGATCTTTCCCGGCCCGAAAATATCGTCATTGTCATAAAACACTCCCATCAGGAAGTAAGTGACCAACGTTCCCGGCAAAAGCACCGAGAAAAAGTCAACTACCCCGATGAAGAAATCTTGCGGCTTCATAGCTTCTCTTTTGGGCTTCCTCGAACTTACCAAAAAGCTCCTATGAGTCCTGCGATACCTCCGATAACGGCCCCGACGCCAGCCGCGCGTTGAAATCAGTACTCCATTGGTTCATCGGTCAGTCGAATAGCTTACCCTTCAGCCAGCCGCCAAAGTGGTACAGCCCCACCCCGGCCGCAGCAACAAGGCCGACGCCGATGATAATTGGCGCCGCCGCGACGAGGCCCGCGCCCACGGCAACACCTGCCGCGCTTGCCAGCAAGATGCCGGCCCCTGCAGTAACGGCAACACCAGCGGCGACGCCCACCGAATCGACTATGCCCGTCGTGATATCGCCAGCCTTGAAGGCTCGATATGCGGAAATGCCCGAGGTGACTGCGATCCCAACGCCTCCGATGGCAAGCCCAAGGTTGACCGCACTCACCCCGAGAACCAGCGTCCCGGCTCCGCCATTGAAGAGCGCATACATTTCGAGACCACCGCCTGCCACAGACAGTGTGTCGCCCGATGCCATTGACCAGTCACCGTGGTAAATGTCACTGCCGAGCGCAAAGACCCCAAGGCCAACGCCGACAGGTCCCAGCACCCTTCCGGCCTTGCCGGCCCAGCTCATATACCATCGTGGTTCACCCGATGCGACCGCGATCCTGCGCGCGAGTTCAAAATCGTCTGAGGTTGGGCCAAGGCGCGCCGCCTCCCCCGGAGGCAGTGGTTTAGCCTCGACGCTCGGCAAACGCTTCGAATAAGTGTCTTTCATCCTATCGAAGTCGCGGGGGCCTTCCAGGTGCTCGGACAGCGCTTTTGCCGGGGGTGAGACGCTTTTCTGGGTTTCGAGCCGACCCTCGTTGCGGAGATTCGACGCTTTCTCAGCTTCTGACATGGCAGCGGCTGCGTCGCCTTTCTGCTTGGCCTCGGCAATGGCTTCCTGCGCTGCCTTCGAGTTCTGCCGGTCCGTCTTCTCATACTTGCCGCGCAAAAACGAATCGTGCGTGGTCACTGCGCTACCGACATCTCCGTGCGGCCCGCCTTTGTCTTTGTCTTCGTCTTTCTTGCCGACAACAACGACTTCCCCGGCCTGAATCGGGTCAAAGATGCCCCAGTTCTGGCCCCTTTCCTTGTTCCAGGCGAGGCTTCCGGGCCTGAGCATAACGAACTGGTTGGGGTCGTCAGCACTTGGGAAAGCATTCTGGGCATACCAAGTCTCGAGCTTCGCGCGAGCTGCGGCGCTGTCAGTCTTGAGTGCTTTCTTAATGTCAGCGGGGGGCTTGCCGACGTGGACAACGCTATTGCTGTCAGTCCCCCTCGAATCTGCCCGTCCGACGGGGTTGTTGCGGACGTATGTGAACAGATTCAGCCCGTCGGCAAATCCTGCGGGATCGCTGCTGGCCCATCTTCCCAACCAACTCGCGTAGAACCTCGCTCCAAAGTAGTAAAACCCCGTTTCCTCATCCCGCTCCTTGCCACTAAATCGATACCGCTTCAGGCTGAAGTCGACGTTCGACTTTGATACCCGATAAGACGATGTACCGTACGGGTGATATTCCTCGTACGATATGACTGTGCCGGCGTCGTCGGTTTCAATGGTCGCGGAACCGAGATGGTTGCCGTACTGGTAACGGATAAGATTTGCACTTAACGGATTGGCGGGATCGATATCGTTTGTATCAATGGTTTTGACGTCGACTTGGGCGATGGGGCCTGCATCATCGGAAACGTGAATAGTTTGGCGTTCGAGATGCGCGTCGTTGTTGCCCTGACGTTCGCGATAGATCTCGATTGGACCAAGATAAATCCGCTCCTTGATGAGACCTCCGGGTCTCTTCCATGCTGATCGTGGAAATATGTCAGCGAGAAAACGCCTTCCGGATCGCCGTCGGTGCTTGATGCCTTCAGGCGATTTGTGAGATTTGCGGCATCGTTTTCATATTCGTATCTGTAGCGTTTGGTCCAATTGGCATTGAGCGCCACGTGCTGCATCCGCTTGATATTGCCGCAGTCGTCATACTCGTATAGCTCGGAGTAGTTGCGGATTGCGTCTGCATCGTTCGCGTGAGGAAGCTGTGAGATGAACGGCAGATCGAGATAGCTTGGCTGCGCCTTGCCGCCGAGACCCGCGTGCTCCCTGCCCGTAGCCCTG
>WNFR01002934.1_pt1 | contig 17712 bp, 13 predicted proteins | sample 5400221 | NCBI WGS metagenome assembly WNFR01 (sample SAMN13153357, study PRJNA577476) | soil metagenome | isolation source: 40 cm soil under Madrone tree | place: USA:California | collected 2016-06-14
TGAACTTCTGCCCGTAACCGGTCGAGCCGTGGAAATTGATCATCACCACCACGTAGCCGTTGGCCGCGAACAACTCCGCGTTCCAGCGATACGTCCACGAATTTCCCCACGCGCCTTGCGGCCCGCCATGGATCAAAAACTTCAGCGGATACTTCTTGTTTGGATCGAATCCCGGCGGCTTGACCATGAAACCCTGAACCGCTTCGTCGTTGGCGCCTTTGAATGTGAACGACTCCAGCGGCCGCATGTCAGTCTGCGACAAGAGCGCATCGTTCATGTGCGTGACCGGCTTCAAATCAGGCAACGGCCGCATTCCAAGTTCATCGTCGGGATGCACGATGAAGTCGGCGCTCCAAATCTCGTTCGGGCCGACGATCGACATTCGCGAGAAAAACAACTGCCCGTTTGATGCAAAACTTATGTCGTCGGCATGTACTTCTGACCACCTGAATTGATCCGGCCTCTGAATCTTCGCGGACACACCGAAGATAGGACTGTTGCCATGATCTTCAGCCGTGAAGAACAGTCCATCAGTCCAAATTGGGTGCCACGCGAAATTCCCGACCGACCGGTCAAACTTCTCCGTCAGGTCGCGTGTTTTTCCTGATTGTCGATCCTGGATGAAGAGGCGCCATTTATCGGCTTCGAAACCGGCGCGGGCTTGCGATTTCCAGGCAATATATTTTCCGTCCGGCGAATAGAGCGGAGTGGTGTCGGCGCCGGGACTTGTCGAAACTTTTTTGGGCGAGCCGCCGGCCATCGGCGCCACGAAAATCTCGTTGTTCGTGCTGGTCGCTTCGACGAATGCCGGTTCGGCTTCGGACTCGATGTTGCTGGTGTAAGCGAGCTCCTGGCCGTCCGGCGAAATCGCATACATGTCTTGTCCGCCGAGATGAAACGGCGGCACGTCATGATCGCCCGGGGTCAAATCCCGTGGTAGAGCACCTTCGGAAACTTGACCGTTTAAAGCGGTCAAGTTTGCATCGGCGCTGACAACGAAAAGATGGCTGCGCTTGAATTCGGTGAACGCGTTCCAGTGCCGATAAAACAGTTTCGTGAAAATTTTCGCTTTCACTTTGCTCTTCTTCAGTTCTTCATCGCGCTGCTTGTTGCACGCATCGTCTTTGCAATCCGGATACACCGCCGACACGAACACAATGTTCTTTCCATCCGATGACCAAATCGCGCCGTCCGCGCCGGTTGAGATGTCCGTCACCTGATGCGGCTGGCCAGCGAGGTTGCCCGCTTCGGAATCAAAATCACACATCCAGATTTGGGTCGGATCGGTCGCCTTCGACGTCCAAATCAATTTCTTTCCGTCCGGCGAGAATCGCGGCCGCTCTTCGTGGATCGGCATTTCGCTTAAGCGTTTCGATTCGCCGCCAGTCGCCGGCACGATCCACAAATGCGAAATCTTTGTGTTCGCCTCAAGATCGACATCGGTCGCGGAGAACGCGACCCATTTCCCGTCCGGCGACGGCACCGGCTCGTCCACGCGTTTGAGTTTCATCATGTCCTCAAACGTGAACGGATGCTTTGTTTGCGCGAGGACTGAGCACGTTAGAGCAAAAGAGAGCGCGACAATCTTCCAATGCATAGGTCGTTCATGTTGCGCTCCAATGCGTCAGAAAGCGAGGTGGATCGGCTTCTCCGAAGACGATGTTAATTTTACCGCGCTAGGCGGCGCATAGTTTGCCAACGCGTTCGGAGAACGCGTTCCACCTTTCAGAAATATTTAGAGATGTCTCCACTTCGGTCGACATGACATATTAGAGATATGGCTCAAGTAACAATCGAGACAATCAAGAATGGTCCTTATGTCGTGAAAGGCGAAGTGGAATTGATCGACGCGGACGGGAAAAAATTCCCGGTCGAACCGCGGATGGCACTCTGTCGTTGCGGCGCGTCGACCGAGAAACCGTTTTGCGACGGGACACATTCGAAAATTGGATTCAAAGCTGCGGAGAAGGCGGTTCCTGAATCGAAGGAATGACGCGCGCAACGGCGATCTGCAGTTTGCTGCTGATTCCCGCGATCGTTTCCGCACAGCCGGTGCCGCAAACGATGAAGGCCATCGTCGCGCATGATTACGGTGGGCCGGAAAAATTGAAACTGAAGGAAGTTCCTGTTCCCGAGCCGAAGGAAAACGAGATTCTCGTGCGCGTGATCGCGAGCGGCGTGAATCCGGCCGATCCGCTGATTCTCGTCGGGAAATACGCGAAAGAATTCGGAACGCACCTGCCGCTCATTCTCGGTTACGACATGGCGGGCGTTGTCGCGAAGACTGGAGCGAAAGTGACGAGGCTTAAAGTTGGCGATCCTGTTTACGCGTATCTGCTTTGGGGCGGCGGCTGGGCGGAGTACTGCATTTCGAATGAGGCCGAATCGGCGATCAAACCAAAGTCGCTCAGTTTTGTTGAAGCGAGCGCGGTTCCACTGGCTGCGTTGACCGCGTGGCAAGCGCTGGTCGACGCCGGCAAGATTCAAAGCGGACAAACGGTTCTGATTCACGGCGGTTCGGGCGGCGTGGGAAGTTTCGCAATTCAAATCGCCAAAGCGCGCGGCGCACGCGTGATCGCGACCGCTTCAAGCGCGAACCAGGATTTACTGAAACAGCTCGGCGCCGACATGGTCGTTGATTACACAAAACCAAATTGGGAAACCACCGTGCACGATGTCGATTTTGCGCTGCTGCCAGTGGGCGGGGAAACAATGAAGCGAACTTATGGCGTGATGAAGCAAGGCGGCACGATTGCGACACTGATTTCGCGCGCCGATCCGGTTGAGCTTGAGAAACGCGGCATCCGCGGTGCGCCGGTTTTCTCGCACCCGGAAGCGAACGAACTCGCGGAAATCACAAAGCTAATCGACGCGGGCAAGATCAAACCGATTGTCTCGCAAATTCTCCAGCTCACCGAGGCAGCCAAGGCCGTTGCGCAAGCGGAGACGCATCACACGCGCGGCAAAGTTGTTCTGAAAATCGCTGACGAACCGAAAACCTAAATGAAAACAATCACTGCATTCATTCTCGCAGCATTCGCGGCCACGATCGCGCATGCGGAAAAAATTTCGCTCGTCGGCGCGACGGTGATCAATCCCGCCGACGGCAAAGTGATGCCGAACGCGACGGTGGTGATCAACGGCGACAAGATCGAGCGCGTCGCGATGGGCAAACAGAACGCGGCGTCGCTTGGAAAACAGATCGATTGCGTCGGCAAATTCATTTTGCCGGGTTACATCGACACGCACGTGCATTTTTTTCAATCGGCCGATCTGTTCACTCGGCCGGACGGCGCGGATTTCAACAGCGTGCGGCCTTACAAAGACGAAGTCGCGTGGATCAAGTCGCATCTCGACGACGTGTTCGCGCGCTACATCCGCTGCGGAATCACCAGCGTGGTGGATGACGGCGGACCGATGTGGAATTTCGAAGTCCGCGCGAAAGCGAACGCGACCGCCAAAGCGCCGCGGGTCGCCGTTGCCGGTCCGCTAATCTCCAGCGTCTCGCGCGAGAAACTCGACCTTGGCGATCCACCGATCGTGAAGATCGACACACCGGAGCAAGCGCGTGAGTTCGTCCGCAAACTGGTGGAACGAAAAGCGGACTTCGTAAAAATCTGGTACATCGTCGACAAGGATCATCCGGTGGACGCGTTTCGGCCGATCGCACGCGCGACGATTGAAGAGAGTCATGCCCACAAAGTTCGCGTCATGGTCCATGCGACCGAACTGGAAACCGCCCGCGCAGCGGTTGAAGAAGGAGCGGACGTTCTCGTCCACAGCGTGGTCGATAAGCCAGTGGACGACGCGTTCGTGAAGCTCTTGAAAGATCGACATACGATTTTGTGTCCGACGCTGGTCGTGTTCGAGCGCTACGGTCGCGTGTTTTCGCATCAACTGAATCTCACCCCGGAAGAACAGCAATGGGGCAACCCGGAAGTGATCGCGTCGCTCGACGTGACCAAAATTCCGCAGGAGAAATTATCGGATCGGGTGAAGCAGGCTTTAGCTGATCCAAAGGCGGCCATGGATCGGATCAACAAAGTTTACGAAGTCGCGCTGCCGAATCTGAAGAAGCTGGAAGACGCGGGCGTGACGATCGCCGCCGGAACAGATGCTGGAAATGTCGGCACGATTCACGGACCGGCGTTGTTCCGCGAGTTTCAGCTGATGAAACAGGCCGGACTGACAAACATGCAGATCTTGCAATGCGCGACCGCGAACGCGGCGAAACTGTTCGGAGGCGAGACCGGCGCGCACATTGGCAAGATCGACAATGGATGTTTCGCCGATCTCGTGATTCTTAAATCGAATCCCGTCGACGACATTGCGCACGCTTCGGACATCGACGCCGTAATCAAGAACGGCGTCTCTTATCCGGCGGAGTCGATTTTGGCCCGATAAAAGCGTTGAACGCGCAGCCGGGCGGTAGATTCTAACGGCCTATGCAATTGAATCGCCGAGCGCTCATTGTCGCATTGTCATTGGCGGGACTTGTTCAAGTTCCCGCAGCTGAAACTCAAACCCAAAAGAAGCCGGTCACGGATGAATACCAGGGCGTAAAGGTCGAGGACGATTATCAGTGGCTGGAGAAAGACGATGACCCGGCCGTGAAGGCCTGGTCGGACGCGCAAAACCAAAAGACGCGCGGTTACATCGACAAATTGCCGGACCGGGCGGCAATCGAAAAACAATTGACCGACTGGTTCGCAAAGACTTCGCCGAGTTATTCCGGGCTTGTTTCGCGTCCGGGTATTTTGTTCGCGATGAAATTTCAACCGCCGAAGCAGCAGCCGATGCTCGTCACGCTCACGTCGGCCGATGATTTGAAATCAGAGAAGATCGTTCTCGATCCAAACGCGCTCGACAGCAAAGGAACGACGGCGATCGATTGGTTCGAGCCGTCGCGTGACGGCAAGTATGTGGCCGTTTCGATTTCACAAGGCGGCAGCGAAGACGGCACTTTGCACATCTATGAGACGTCGAATGGCAAAGCGCTTCCGGATTCGATCGCGCACGTGCAATATCCGACTGCGGGCGGCAGCGCAGCCTGGAACGCGGAGGGCACCGGAATTTTTTACACGCGATTTCCGCGCAAGGGCGAGAAGCCGGACGCGGACCTGAATTTTTATCAACAGGTGTATTTTCATAAGGTTGGAACCGCGGACACGGACGACACGTATTCGATCGGCAAGGAGTTTCCGCGCATCGCCGAGATCAAGCTGGAAGGGTCGCACGATGGAAAATTCATCCTCGCCACGGTCGCGAACGGAGACGGCGGCGATTTCGCTCATTACCTGCTCGGACCGGATGGAAATTGGAAACAGCTGACGAAATTCGAGGATCAGATCAAAGCCGCGCGTTTGGGGCGCGATAACGCTTTGTACCTGCTTTCGCGCGCGGACGCGCCGCGCGGGAAAGTTTTACGCATGCCGTTGGACAATCCGGCGCTGGCAGCTGCAACCACCATCGTCCCGTCGAGCGACGCGGTGATTCAATCCATCGAGCCGACCGCAAACGCGTTGTACGTTCATGATTTGCTCGGAGGTCCGTCGCAAATCCGGTGTTTTGATCTGGACGGACAAAACGCGCGCCTGATCGCGATTCCGCAAATATCAGCCGTGTCCGAGATGGAATCGTTGGAAGACAATTCACTGCTCTTTCGCGACGTGAGCTTCACCGAACCGGCGGCGTGGTTTCACGTTGTCGATCCAACAAAGTCGCCGGTGAAGACCGCGCTCGTCAATACATCGCCGGTGTCGTTCGCGGACATCGAAGTGACGCGCGAAATGGCGACATCGAAGGACGGCACGAAAATTCCGCTGAACATTGTGCGCAAGAAAGGAACGAAGCAAAACGGGAACAATCCGACGTTACTATACGGCTATGGCGGCTACGGAATCAGCATGTCGCCGAGTTTCGATTTCACGCGGCGAGTCTGGTTCGATCGCGGCGGAGTTTACGTCGTGGCGAACATTCGCGGTGGCGGCGAGTTTGGCGAGGAATGGCACAAAGCGGGCAATCTCACGAAAAAACAAAACGTGTTCGATGATTTCGCAGCGGCGGCGAAATATTTGATCGACCAGAAGTGGACGCGGCCGGAGAAGCTGGCGTTGCTCGGCGGAAGCAATGGCGGCCTGCTGATGGGCGCGCTGATCACGCAACATCCGGAGTTGATGCGCGCGGTCGTTTCGTTCGTCGGAATTTATGACATGCTGCGGGTCGAGCTGGCGCCGAACGGCGCCTTCAACGTGACGGAGTTCGGCACCGTCAAGGATCCAGATCAATTCAAGGCGCTCTATGCCTATTCGCCGTATCATCACGTGACCAATGGAGCAAAATATCCGTCGATTCTCTTTATGACTGGCGCGAACGACGGTCGCGTCGCGCCATATCACTCGCGCAAGATGACGGCACGCTTGGATGAGGCGAACAAATCGACGAATCCGATTCTGTTGCGAACGAGCTCCAGCGCAGGCCACGGCATCGGCACGGCGTTGAGCGAAAGAATCAAACAGCTTGCCGACGAGTATTCATTTCTCTTCGCGCAGCTCGGAATAGCAAAGAAATAGATGCTTTTCCTCTGAATCGCGGCGTTGTTGTTGGCGTCTAATCAGGAATGAAGCGCGCTCTGATCGCATTACTGGTTGCGGCAATGCCATTGTCGATCTTCGCCGCGACCCAAAGTGAGGAATGGAAAGCCGTTAAACAAACAGGTGGGGTCACGATCTACAGCCGGCCGCATCCGGGATCCCACTTGAAAGAATTTAGAGCGATCGGCGAGATCGACGCGCCGAGCCACGCGGTCCACAAAGTCATCGACGACGTCGAATCGTACACGAGCTTCATGCCTTACACGGCGGAAGCGCGAGTACTCGAAAGAAAGCACGACTCGATTCTGACTTATCAGCGGATATCGCCGAAGATCGTCAGCGATCGCGATTACACGATTCGAATCGAGAAAAAATCGTGGCCGGCGCAGCACGGACTGGCCTATTTGAGCGAATGGAAACCGGCGAATGAGCACGGGCCGGCGGAGAGGCCCGGCGTTTTTCGCGTGAAATTGGTGGATGGTTCGTGGTTGCTCGAGCCGATCGGACCGAACAAAACGCGCGCGACGTATTTTGTTTTCACTGACAGCGGCATCGCGGTCCCGCCGCTTGTCGCGAACAAGATCAGCGAAACCGGAATCAGCAAACTTTTCGCCGCTGTCCGCAAACAAGCCAAAGACCCAAAATATCAGGCGAAATAGTTCGCGCGTGAAGTTCTGGCGAATTGGTTTATCCTCCGCGCTGCGCAGATGCCGCGGAATAATAACCTCAAGAAAATTCTCCTGATCGGCTCCGGTCCTATCGTGATCGGGCAGGGCTGCGAATTTGATTATTCGGGCGTGCAAGCGTGCAAAGCGTTGCGCGAGGAAGGTTATCAGGTCGTGCTGGTGAACTCGAATCCGGCAACGATCATGACCGATCCGGAATTCGCCGATCGCACTTACATCGAGCCAATCACCGCGGACGTGATCGAGGCGATCATTGAGCGGGAAAAACCCGACGCGCTTCTACCGACGATGGGCGGACAAACCGCGCTCAACGCGGCGATGGAGCTTTATCGCAACGGCGCGCTCGCGCGGCACAAAGTGAAGTTGATCGGCGCGAACGCGAAAGCGATCGCCAAGGGCGAAGATCGACAACTGTTCAAGGAAGCGATGCTTCGGATCGGCTTGGACGTGCCGCGCTCCGGCGTGGCGCATTCAGTGGCCGACGCGCAAAAGATCGCAAAACAAATCGGGACATTTCCGCTTATCATTCGACCGGCATTCACGCTTGGCGGGAGCGGCGGCGGCATCGCTTACAATCCGGATGACTTGACCGAAATCGCCGGCGGCGGACTTGCGATGTCGCCTGTGACCGAAGTTCTGATCGAGGAATCGCTCGTCGGCTGGAAGGAATTCGAGATGGAAGTGATGCGCGACCGGATGGACAACTGCGTGGTTGTTTGTTCGATCGAGAACTTCGATCCGATGGGCGTGCACACGGGTGATTCCATCACCGTCGCGCCGGTGCAGACGCTGACCGACAAGGAATATCAAATGATGCGCGACGCGTCGTTCGCGGTCATTCGTGAGATCGGCGTCGAGACCGGTGGTTCAAACATTCAATTCGCCGTCCATCCCGATACCGGCCGCATGGTCGTGATCGAAATGAATCCGCGCGTGTCACGTTCCAGCGCGCTCGCATCGAAAGCGACCGGATTTCCGATTGCGAAGATCGCGGCCAAGCTCGCGGTCGGTTACACGCTCGACGAAATCAAAAACGACATCACACGCGAAACGCCGGCCTGTTTCGAGCCGACGATCGATTACTGCGTGGTCAAAGTTCCGCGCTTCACCTTCGAAAAATTTCCGCAGGCCGATCCAACATTGACGACGCAGATGAAAAGCGTCGGCGAAGCGATGGCGATCGGCCGCACATTCAAGGAAGCTCTGCAGAAAGCATTACGCTCGCTCGAAATCAAACGCTTCGGCTTGATCGGCGATGGCGCAGACAAGGATGTCGATCTTGAAGCGCTGCGGTTGAAGCTTGCGATTCCAAATGCCGAGCGAATTTTTTACATTGGTCAGGCGTTCGCCAAAGGCGCATCGATCGACGAAGTCTTCGAGCTGACCAAGATCGACAAATGGTTTTTGCGAAACGTGGCGGAGATCGTGGCGAAATCGCGTTGTTTGAAAACGAAAACGCTGTTGCAGAGCAAGAAGCTTGGGTTTTCGGATCGACAACTTGCGATGGCGAATGGCGCAGACGAAACGAATGTGCGCGCGAAACGCATCGCTGAGAAAGTCACGCCAACTTACCGGTTGGTTGATACGTGCGCGGCGGAATTCGAAGCTTACACGCCGTACTATTACTCCACCTACGGCGACGAGAACGAGCGGCGCGAAAGCGGAAAACGCAAGGTGATGATCCTCGGCGGCGGCCCGAACCGGATCGGTCAGGGAATCGAGTTCGACTACTGCTGCGTCCACGCCGCGTTCGCGCTCCGCGAGCTCGGATTCGAAACAATCATGGTCAATTCCAATCCGGAAACCGTTTCGACGGACTACGATACGAGCGACAAACTCTATTTCGAGCCCCTCACGCTGGAGGACGTACTTAATATATATGAGCAGGAAAAGCCCGAAGGCGTGGTGGTGCAGTTCGGCGGACAAACCCCGCTCAATCTCGCCGATGGATTGAAAGCGGCCGGCGTTCCGATTTTCGGCACGCAGCCGGAGAGCATTGAGACGGCCGAAGACCGAAAACTCTTCGCGGCGATGCTGGAGAAGCTTGGATTGCGACAAACACCCAACGGCACGGCCGTGAGCACCGACGAAGCCGTGAAGATCGCGAGCAAGATTGGATACCCGGTGCTCGTTAGGCCGAGTTTCGTTCTCGGCGGTCGCGCAATGGAGCTGGTTTACAATGAACCGGATCTGCGGCGCTACATGATGAGCGCGATTGAAGTCACGCCAGACCGGCCGGTCCTGGTCGATCGTTTTCTCGAAGACGCGGTCGAAGTCGATGTCGATTGCATTGCCGATGGCGAAACGACGGTGATCGGCGCGATCATGGAGCACATTGAGGAGGCCGGTATTCACAGTGGAGACAGCGCGTGCGTGATTCCCACGTTCTCGTTGTCTCCGAAAGTGCTTGACGAAATTTCATCGGCGACAAAAGCGATGGCGCGCGAGTTGAACGTGCGCGGACTGATGAACGTGCAGTTCGCCGTTAAAGGCGAAGATGTTTACGTGCTGGAAGTGAATCCGCGCGCCTCGCGCACGGTGCCGTTCGTCAGCAAGGCGATCGGCGTGCCGCTAGCGAAGCTTGCGGCCAAGGTGATGGCGGGCAAAACGTTGCGCGAGCTCGGGTTCACGAAGGAAATCGTGCCGAAGCATTTTTCGGTGAAAGAAGCGGTCTTTCCGTTCCTACGCTACCAGGGCACGGACATTTCGTTAGGCCCGGAAATGAAATCAACCGGCGAAGTGATGGGAATGGATGCCGATCTTGGACTCGCCTTCGCCAAGTCGCAGATGGCCGCGCCGCCGCCGTTGCCGAAAAAAGGAAATGTTTTCATCAGCGTGAAAGACACCGACAAAGAATCAGTCATTCCGCTGGCGCGAGAATTTTTAAAGCTCGGCTTTGGGATCATCTCTACCGCGGGAACGGCCGACGCGCTCGCCGCGGCGAAGATCAAAGTAAAGAAGGTTTACAAGCTGAATGAAGGGCGACCCAACGTGCTCGACCGCGTCAAGAACGGCGACATCAATTTCATCATCAACACGCCGAGCGGGAAAATTCCGCGTGAGCACGAAGTGATGATTCGCAATGCCGCGCTCGCGGCGAAAATTCCGATCATGACCACGGTGCGCGCGGCACAGGCGAGCGCGAACGGGATTCGCTCGTTGCAGAAAAGCAAAGTGCAGGTGCGCAGCTTGCAGGAATACCACGCCAGCACCTGAAGATTTGCGAGCGCCGTAAACCGCCGCTACAGAAAAGGATGAAGATGTCGATCTTGTTAGCGCTGTTGTTGAGCGCAGCGGCATTTGCGGCCGAAGAAAAGAAAGAGGAAAAAAAGACAATGATTAATTCGAACGAAGTTGCGGTGATCAAAACGAGCGAAGGCGACATGGTGGTGCAGTTTTGGACCGACGCAGCGCCGAACACGATCGAGAATTTTAAGAAGCTGGCGAAGCAAGGTTTTTACAACGGAGCAATTTTTCACCGGATCGTCAAAGGATTCATGATCCAGGGCGGCGACCCGAACTCAAAAGATCCGGCGAAAGAAAATAAATATGGTGAAGGCGGGCCTGGTTACAAAATCAAGGCTGAGTTCAACGATCACTCGCACGAGCGCGGTGTCATCTCGATGGCGCGCGAACCCGATCCTGATTCAGCCGGTTCGCAATTTTTCATCTGTCTCGCGCCGGTAACGCGGCTCGATCATCAATACACGACGTTCGGTAAATTGATTAAAGGCGATGACGTGCTGGAGAAAATCGGGAACACGCCGGTGACGCGGAACAGCATGGGCGAAAGCAGCAAGCCGACCCAACGCGTGACGATCGAGAAGATCGACATCCTGCCGCCAGATTCGGTGAAGTAGTCCCCTGCTTGTCATTCCGAGCGAAGTCGAGGAATCTTTTGCTGTTGTCTTGCCATCTCAAAGCTCGGAAACATTTAGAGATGTCTCGACTCCGCTCGACATGACAAAAGGCAAAACAAAAGTCGCGCTGGTCCAGATGAAGTGTGGCGCGGAACCGGAGAAAAATTTCTCCCGCGCGCAAGATTTCATTCGCGACGCGGCGAAGAAGGGCGCGGCGATCGTTTGTCTGCCGGAACTTTTCCGGTCGCAATACTTTTGCCAAACCGAAGACCACAAAAACTTCGAGCTCGCCGAAGAAATTCCCGGAAGATCCACGACCGCGTTGGCGCAGTTAGCAAAAGAGCTCGGCGTCGCGATTGTGGCTTCGCTTTTCGAAAAGCGAAGCGCGGGCGTTTTTCACAACACGGCAGCGATCATCGATGCGGATGGAAAATTTCTCGGGAAGTATCGCAAGATGCACATCCCGGACGATCCGCTCTATCACGAAAAGTTTTATTTCACGCCTGGCGATCTCGGCTTCCAGGCATGGGAAACGAAACCCGGCAAGATCGGCGTCTGCATCTGTTGGGACCAATGGTATCCGGAGGCCGCGCGATTGACCGCGCTGCGCGGGGCCGAGATTATTTTTTATCCAACTGCGATTGGCTGGCATCCGGCCGAGAAAAAGGAATTCGGCGCGGCGCAACATCACGCCTGGGAAACGATTCAACGGAGTCACGCCATTGCGAACGGTTGCTACGTCGCCGCGGCGAACCGAGTCGGACACGAGGCGCCGGCAGGCGGCGAGGGCATCGAATTCTGGGGCCAGAGTTTCATCTGTGGTCCGGACGGCGAGATCATCGCGAAAGGTTCAATCGACAAGGAAGAGATCGTGATCGGCGAAATCGATTGGGCGCGTGTGAACGAACAGCGCACGCATTGGCCATTTCTGCGCGACCGGCGTGTCGACGCCTACGCCGGAATCGAACAACGCTTGCTCGATTGAAGTTTTCTTTCGCTTGGAACGCGGTACGTTCGCGGGATGAAAACGATTATTTTTTTGACGACGTTTTGTGTCATGGCGTGCCTTGCGCGCGCTGAGGAACCCAAAGGCGCGCAAGCCCAGCTGGAATCCAAATCGGACAGCAAAGTCACCGGTTTGGTGCTCTTTATAAAAAAGGGTGATCAAGTCCAAGTGGCCGGCAACATTATGAACCTGAAGCCCGGCAAGCATGGTTTGCATATTCACGACAAGGGCGATTGCTCGGCGCCAGACGCTTCTTCCGCCGGACCGCACTTCAATCCGACTAATAAGCATCATGGCGGGCCAAACACGCCGGAACATCACACCGGCGATCTCGGCAATATTGAAGCGGACGCAGACGGGAGCGCGCAGATCAATTGGACAGGCAAGCTCAGTCTCAGTGGCGACGATTCGATTATCGGCAAATCATTGGTCGTTCACGAAAAAGAGGACGATCTGAAGAGCGATCCGGCGGGAAATTCCGGCGCGCGGATTGCCTGCGGTGTGATTACGGAAGCAAAATAATTTTGGCGGCCACAGAGCTGGCAAGATCGACATGCAGTTGATGACGCTGAGCGAAGTTCGCCGGGCCGCGCAGAACGGCCCGGTCACCGCGCGCGTCCACGTGCAGGTCGAGGCTGCGACGCCGAAAGTCACTCGCGAACAAAAACCATATTGCGAGCTCGGCCTGGCCGATGCCTGCGATCGGATGACGTTGCGGGTCTGGAGCGATCATCCGGCGTACAAGGCGTGCAGCGCGCTCAACAGTGAAAGTTTCATTGAGCTCGCCGGAGAATTTGTTTCCTCGCAGTACGGACTCGACGCTCAGAAATGGAATGTCCGGCCACTGACGGCGCAGGAAAAAAACGACCTGCTGCAAGGACCGGCCGAACTCCGCGCAAAACAAAACGCGGATTGGCAATTCATTGTCGAGACGATCGCGAAAATCAGCGACGCGCGCTTGCGCGCGTTGTCCGACGCGTTTGTGAAAGAGTTTGGCGAACGTTTTCGGCGCTCGGCGGCGGCGCGAAGAAATCATCACGCGCGGCGCGGCGGACTCGTCGAGCACACTGCCCAGATGATGCGCGTGGCGATGGCGATCGCGCCGCTTTATCCGCAGTTGAATGTCGATCTTCTGATTGCGGGAATTTTGTTTCACGATTCCGGAAAGCTCTGGGAAAACCATTATCCCGAGACCGGTTTCGTCATGGACTATGACGAGCGCGGCGAATTGGTCGGACACATTTCAATCGGCCTCGAGCTGGTCAATACGCTCTGGCGAAAAGTCTTGATGGACAATGGCGACTCATGGAAAACGATGACGCCTTCATCGGAAGATGTGCGTTTGCATTTGCTCCATCTGATCGGGGCCCATCACGGCGAGCAACAGTTCGGTTCGCCGGTCGATCCGAAAACGCCGGAAGCGATGGCGCTACATTACATCGACAATCTCGATGCGCGGCTGGAAATGTTCGCCGCTGGTTATTTGACCGCCAAGCCGCTGGCCGAACGAATTTTTGAGCGGGTGTGGCCGCTGCCGAGCAAATTGGTGAAGTCGCTCGAAATATTCAAAATCTCCGCGCCGCCGTCGAAAAAAGAGGGCGAGTTGCTGTGAGTGAATACGAACACACACAGACCGGTTACTTTTTAATCTGGGTCTTATTAATTGGTTCGGCGATCACATTAGTAATCGGCGCGTCGAATCCAAGGCATTGGATTTCTTTCGTGATCACGATTGCTCTTCTGCTCAGCATTGCCGGCTTTTACAAACTGACTATTAGGATCGATACCGAGAGGCTGCGCGCGACTTTAGGGCTCGGGTTTATCAGAAAGGAAGCGCGCCTCGCGGACATTGCGACCTGCGAACCAATTCGCATTCGGTGGTGGTATGGCTGGGGAATCCATTTCACACCTTACGGATTGCTTTACAACGTTTCGGGGTGGGATGCGGTGGCGATTAGGCTGCGCAATGGTCGGTGTTTCTCTTTAGGAACTGACGATCCTCAAGGATTGGTCGCAGCGATCCGCCGTTTCGCTTCAGCGAGATAAGTTTTGTCGATCTCGAAGCCGATAAATTCCTTCACGCCGCAACGTTGAGCGGCAACGGCGGAATTTCCGATTCCGAGAAACGGATCGAGCATCGTGCGCACGCGCGAAACACCGTGCAATTTGATGCACCATTCCGCCAGCTGCACCGGAAACGTCGCGGGATGCGGGCGTTCCCTCTCGCGGCTCTGAATCGTTGCGTAGGGAATGAACCAGGTGTTGCCGCGACAACGCTTGTCGCGTCCGCGAGTGTGCGACCAGCGGGCGATGTTGCTCTTGTCCTGATACGGAACTCCGAGCGCGAGCCGGTCGATATCGATCTTCCCGTTGATGGTGAAATGAAAAATGTATTCGTGGCAATCGTTGAGAAATCGTTTCGAGCTGATCGGCTTGAAATGGCCAAATGTGCGATCCTCGATCGCGATCGACTTGATCCAGTGAATCGTGTTTTGCAGAACAAAGAGATCGCGAAACTGAAAAACGATTTCGTGCGGCAACATCGGATTCGAGGGCGCGGAGCCGATGTTGAGAAAGAACGAGCCGTTCGGTTTGAGAGCTCGCCGAATTTGCACGGCCCACGTCGCGCACCATTCCAAATACGATTGTCGATCCTGACGATCGGAATATTTGCCGTATTGAACGCCGAGGTTGTAGGGCGGCGAAGTGACGACAAGATCGACATCTTCGCCGGGGAGGCGCGACATTCCTTTCACACAATCCTCGAGACGCAGATCAAATTTCACCACGAGTACAACGTGGCGAAGAAATTCGATTCGTACAAGGAATTCGTTATTGTTTAGGCGATGGCGGACAAGCCTTCCAAGTTGAAAATCGCCAATCGCGAATTCACGTCGCGATTGCTGGTCGGCACGGGAAAATTTGCGTCCAACGAATTGATGCGCGACGCGCTGATCGCGAGCGGCACGGAAATCGTGACCGTCGCATTGCGTCGCGCTGATCTCTCCGGCAAACACGATCCTTACGCGAACATTTTGGATTTCATCGATCCAAAACGATTTCTGCTTTTGCCAAACACGAGCGGCGCGCGAAACGCGGAGGAAGCTGTGCGACTCGCGCGACTGGCCGCAAGCACGGGATTGCCGACGTGGATCAAACTCGAGATCCATCCCGACCCGCGTTATTTGTTGCCGGACCCCGTAGAAACGCTGGCCGCTGCGGAAATTTTGGTGAAGGAAGGCTTCACAGTATTGCCGTACATCAACGCCGATCCTGTTCTAGCGAAACGGTTGCAGGATGTCGGGACCGCCACTGTGATGCCGCTTGGTTCGCCGATCGGGAGCAATCGCGGAATCGAAACGCGACCGCAAATCGAGATCATCATTGAGCAAGCGACGGTGCCGGTAGTTGTCGATGCAGGTTTGGGCGCGCCGAGCCAGGCGGCCGAAGCGATGGAAATCGGCGCGGATGCGGTGTTGGTGAATACGGCTATCGCAATCGCGTCTGATCCAGTCCGCATGGCGCAAGCATTCAAAAAAGCGCTCGAGGCTGGACGGGAAGCGTACGAAATCGGCTTGGCCGAGAAACTTAGAACGGCGTCCGCGACGAGTCCCCTGACCAGTTTTTTTTCCGATCAGGCGCGGACCGAAGCAAATTGATTTTTTACGCAACAATTCGACTTGCGCCGTGTTAAAACCCCGGCAATACTCTCGGCCCCACGCCCCTCGCCAAGTATCAACTCCAACTGCGCTTTCTGACCCTACACAGTAAATTTTGGCCCTCCCGAACGGTATGCTAAAGCTCCGATTTATTTTTCCGGTGCTCGCCCTCGCCTCGGTGCTTCTTGGCGCTTACGGTTTTGGTAAACCGACGAGCAACATCGGCTACACCGTTGGTCAGCCTGTCACAGGCCAAAAAGGAATCAGCCGCACGGTAGGTGACTTGATGGCGCAGCAGGCCGCACAGGGACCGCGGAAGAATATTTTCACCAAGCGAGAGTTCGAAATTCCCGGACGTCGGAACCGGCCGCAGGATCCCAATGCTGGATCGGAGCCGCAGAAGGCTCCAGGCATCACGCGTAATGCGGCGTCGGATTCGACGCAAGGCGTGGCGCGACTTAATGCTCAAACGGTCGGAATCCAGTGGGACGGTGTAACCGGACCCACTGACACCGGAGCGTTCCCACCCGATTCAATGGGCGCAGCCGGACCTTCCCAATTCATTATCGACGTGAACGGACGGATACGATCCTTCACCAAAGGGACCGGCTCGGCAGACGGCGTCCTCAATGTCGACACCGATGTTTTCTTCCAGAGCGTGATGACACCTCTCGGAAATGGCGTCACTGTGAATTTCACGAGTGATCCGCAGATTCGTTATGACCGCATAACGAAACGTTGGTTCTTAACGATGATCGACATTCCGAGCAGTTCGTCGAGCAGCATCGGAGACAAGCCCAACCGCATCCTGATCGCCGTGTCTGACGCCGCCAGTAACGGCGTTATTTCGAACAGCACAGTATGGACGTATTTCTTTGTCCAACAAAACACGGTAAATGCTAACACGAACGAGTTTCTCGACTACGACTCGCTCGGTGTCGATGCCAATGCTCTCTACGTCGGCGGCAACATGTTTGACGCCACGAGCGGGAATTTTAACAACACCAACGTCTACGTTATTCAGAAGACTTCGGTCATGAGCGGCGGCCCAGTCGTTGTCACCGCCTTTCGCAACCTCATTACCGGCAGCCCGGCCGACGGCCCCGACAGTCCGCGCGGCGTTGATAACTACGATCCCAACGCGACCGAGGGCTACATCATTGGCCCGAGCGACAGTGGGTTTGGCCGCTTGATTATGCGCCGGATCAGCAGCCCCGGCGGCACCCCCAGCATTTCGGCAAACATCGCAATCACAGTAAACACCACCGCCTTTCCAGTCCCGTGCGCGTCGGATCCGACCATCAGCTGCGTGCAAACGCTTTCCACGGGCATTGGGTTGGATGCGCTCGACGATCGTTTATTTATGGCGCACATCCGCAATGGCCGGCTGTGGACTGCGCATAACATTGCAGTTGATGGAAGCGGCAACGGAACTTCGAGTGGTGATCGGGATGCGGTGCGCTGGTACGAACTGAGCGTGCCGGTTGGCACAGGAACGCCGACAGTTAATCAGTCGGGCACTATTTTTGATGGCGACGCCGGAACCGGGGCTGCGGCGCATTGGTACTGGATTCCGTCCGTCGTCGTATCAGGTCAGGGACATGCTGCGTTTGGCTTTAGCGCCGCGGGTCCAAATTTCCGGCCCAATGTAGCGATAAGCGGGCGACTAGTGACGGACGGCTTGGGTCTGACGGATTTGCCATCGATTCTTACAAGCAGCAGCACGAATTACAATCCGAACGACCAAAATACCCCGCATCGATGGGGCGATTACTCCTTCACCAGCGTCGATCCAAATGACGATATGACGCTGTGGACGGTCCAGGAATGGTGCGACGGAGCCGACACGTATGGCGTGGAAGTCATCAAGTTAATCGCGCCGCCGCCGGCGCAGCCCACTTCAGCGAG
>WNFR01003385.1_pt1 | contig 17704 bp, 20 predicted proteins | sample 5400221 | NCBI WGS metagenome assembly WNFR01 (sample SAMN13153357, study PRJNA577476) | soil metagenome | isolation source: 40 cm soil under Madrone tree | place: USA:California | collected 2016-06-14
CGTCGATTGCGCGCAGTGAGAATTCCACCGACTGGTTGTGGGCCGGCGCAAGCGTTGCACTCATCGCCACCGCCAGCGTAGATACCGACACCGCGATGGCCCTGCGAATTTTGCTAAGCATTTTGATTTCCTTTTCCTGGTCATCAAGTCCCGCTTCGGGACCGGCGACCAATCAACGAGCGGTTAGATGATGGCGGAGGGCCCCTCGTTGGACTATTTCTTATGGAGGCCAAAACCAGCCTAAAATAGGCCTAATTCTTTGCTGGGGTGACGCCGAACACATCGAAATGCAGCCGCTGGTAATCTTCCCACGTGTCCATGTCGCGCGCAACATAGGGGGATTCAACCGGAAGCCGCTTGACTTGATCTCGATGCGCCGCGAACAGCGAGCGCAGGCCGCCTTCAGGGTCGAGGGACAGCAATTCATCCCGGTAGGCAAGATCGATCAAGACGGGGTGGCCGCCGCGTCCTTCGTGCTCGGGTTGGACAAGCCGGGCGCCTCGTCTCCATTCGTCGATAAGCACTTTGATAGTTGCCGCAGTCACGGCCGGATGATCTACCAGAGCAATAATCAATGCGCGGAAGCTGATGCTCACCTGTTCGACTCCCCTGCCAATCGACACGCCCATCTCACTATCCGGATCGGCATTGACAGCGAAGCTGAGGTTGAGCGTTCTTAAGTGTGCTCGGATTGCTTCAGCGCGATGGCCGACGACAACGACGATATCTTGAACATCAGCCGCGCGAAGATTGCTAATACAGCTCTCGATTACCGTAGAGTCGCCGAAGGGGAGTAGCGGTTTGAAAGCTCCCATCCGGTGCGAGCGACCGGCGGCGAGAAGAATTGCGGCGATTTCATTCAAGTTGAACGTGACTAACTGTTCTTCTGTGCCGAGCGGCTTCGCCGCCTGATGTGCGGAAAGCCTTGGGCTTTCCGGTGGATGGTTACTTTAATCTTCCAAGAGGCTACGCCTCAGCGTGCGGGGCGTAGCCTCGCGTGAATCCAACTCGAGTTTTCGGAAAGGCCGAGCCTCTCCGCACATCGGGCGGCAAAGCCGCAATGCTTTTCTCTTCAGGTCTAGCCTGAGCAATCGCCTTCGGCGATTATCATCAATCATCCGGAAGCGATCTATTCTTACCGTAACTCGTGAAGCGCTCGTAATGTATATTCCCGCGTCATCTGCTTACGCCAGTTCATGACAAAGTCGGTGTTGTCCAGCGGTCGGGCTTTGACATAGCAGGCTTCAGCGGCAGCTTGGATATGTTCTTCGTCAAACGGCTGACCGATCAATGCCTGCGCGGCTTCGTTCACTTGCACGGGCGAAGGTGCGACGGCGCCGAGAACAACTCGGGCGTCTTCGACCCGGTCACTACCGCTCCCGGTTCCGTACCGGATGGCGGGCGGCAAATGAATATCAATCAGGAGTTCGTCAGGCCGCTTCTGCAAATAATCAATGCCATCGTCGTTGTAGAAACCCGCCGCGTCAATCATTCGCTCGCCCAGCGTTGAAGCGAGACGAAACTTCGCGCCGAGGGCCACCATCACGGGCACCAGGTCGGAAGACTGCACAGCCCAACACTTCGAGCTGCCCGGCGCGACCCAGCAGACATCGCCGTCCTTCTTCAAACAAAAATTGATCGCCTTCCGCCATTCGTAGTTCTGATCGTAATAGTTGCAACGCGTGTCGAGCAGCAAGTTACCGCCAATCGTTCCCATGTTGCGCAAGAGCGGAGTCGAGATCGTGCGCGCGGCACTGGCGACGACGGGATAGTCGCGTTTGATGATCGGATGCTCGACAATATCGGAAAGTAAAACCGAAGCGCCAATCCTAAGTCCGCCCTTTCCGTCGCCGTCGATCTTATTCAGTTCGGACAACCGCATGACTGAGATGACTGTACGCGGCATCTGCTGCCGGCGCTTCATATTCGGGTAGAGGTCGGTCCCGCCGGCAACAAACTGGGCTTCCGGCCCGGTGTCGCCGATGATCTTTACCGCCTCCGCGATGGTGCGCGGGACGCGGTAATCGAATTTGGGTAAGCGCATCATGGGACTTATGAACTAAGTTCCTCCTTAGGATCGTCTCAAACTATTGATCAGAGCTTCGGTACCTATCATGAACACATCCCGAGGGGTAAAGACAGCCCAAATTCTCTGCGGTTCCGTGAACCCTTTAAACTCTACCTCGAGCGGATGAAAGCTCAAACGAGAATGGCGTTCAGCCTTCTCATCTGTTATTTGATTTTTCGCAGCGTCGCTTAGCCTTATAGCAACAGGTAAGTCGGTCCCTTCAACTCGCTTTGTGTAATTGACCATGTTCCCGAAGATATCATCTCCTATTATTCGTGCTGAGCCTACATGAATCCCTGCTCTGATTCTTAAACGCTCGTCACCTGTGTCGCTCACCAAAGCCAGAAGAAAGTCCATTGCGTCCAACGCTGTTCTGAATATGACCATAAACGAGTCACCGATGGTCTTGATCTCATGACCGTTGTATTTAGGCATCAACTCGCGGGCGCGAGCACAGTGCTTCAAGAACAGATCAATCCACCTTTCGTCACCGAGCTCGCTCGCCAATTTTGTTGAGTCAACGATATCGGTGAAAACAAGCGCAAATATCCGCGACGCACCCGCCCATTCCTGTAGAGTCTGACCTTTCACGTGCTCGTTTCGAAATCATTCCACCGATACAGAACCGGGAGCGGTAGCGACCGGGTCCAACACTCACCCTCCAAATGCAATTTCGCTCGTCACCAGATCTTCGATGGAAGTTGAGTGCTGGTTCCGGTCGCTACCGCTCCCGGTTCTGTACCGTCACTCCGCTGCTTTAACTACTAACTTACGTTTAGACTGCCCTCGCTTACCCGAACTATTTCGCTCTGGCGTTAATCGTCTCGCTACCTTTGCGATCACGCGCAAAGCCTCATTGACAGACTCATCATCAGGAAAGGCTTTTCTAACGTCGGGTTCCAACAAGACTAAGTTCGTGCCGGAGCGATATCGTTCGGCATAGATTCCGCGCCCTACGAATTTCATTTTGCTGACGTCGTATTCGGGGCGCATTTCATCTTCTAACTCTGAATCCTTCTTTTTCTTCTTCACGAGGTTTTGGCTATTTCGATCCTCAGTCTACTGAGGCTAGTTGAGACGAGCAACGCCTTCTGGAGTGCTGTGGCAAGTGAAGCGCGACGCCGCTTTGGATTCTTCGTGCTTCCCGCTCACGACAACGGCCAACAAGAGAGACATGATCTCACGCCCTCACCCCCGGCCCCTCTCCCATTGGGAGAGGGGTTCAAGAATTAAACTGATCCGAAGCCCAGGTCATGCGCGTTTCTTATCCTTAATCTTCAACTCCGGATGTCGCGCCAGGAATCCGCCGCGCTTCAGCTTGTAACGGCCCGGCTTGAGCATGTCATCGTCTGTCCAGCCGCGCTTTAAGCCTGCGTCATAGTCTTCCTGTGTGATTACCAGTTCGACCTCTTTGGGAACAGGCGCAGATCTCTCATCTTTCTTGTTCTTCATATAACTTCCTTTCTTCCGACGTGGGCGGTCGCGCCGAGATGATCCGGATTACATTGCCGTGTCGTTCGGCGAATACGGCGAATAGCATCCGGCTCGTTGAATATCCAATAATGAAAAACCGCGCCTCGTCAAACGAGTGTTCAGCGTCTGTGCCTTCCAGTGCGTTCGGATCGTAGAACACCTCGGTAGCCTCCCCGAAGCTGACCGCGTGCTTGGCAAGATTCTCAACAGCTTTTTGGTCATCCCACTCGAACCTCAAAAAAGTTTTCCTCTTCGTCATTCTATGCTCGCACTTTCGCAATTGCGAGCGACTTGGGTGGAGGACACGCTTTGGATTAGGAGTTCCGCCTTAGGCACTGCTTGTCTCGAACACCTTCTAACTAAAGACGAAACTCTGAGCCAAAGCGCCGTCGCCGCTTCGCTCTGCCGGCACACTCCAAATCATTTCGCCACGTCCTTTCTCACATAAAGGAGTAAGTCAACGCCCGGTCGCAGGGCAAAGGCTCCGTCATCTTTGCTGGAAGGAACGAGCACATACCGATCGCCGTAGGTTTGCTTAAGCTGCTCTTCCTGCGCCGTCGAGCCAATGATGATCGGTTCATTTGTGGCCACGATCTGCTGGTAGTAACCAACCTTCTTGTAGTCGCGCAGATACCAGGGCAGAGGCCAATAATCCGGCGAGACAATCGCTATCCCAGTGTCGGTTCCTGTGCCCGTCCGCTTCGCGACCTTATCGATTTCGTCGAGCATCTGAAGCAGTTCGCGCCGCGTGTGCGCATAGACGTACGGGTACGCGTCATCGTCATAGTGAACAAAGTTAAGCTCATACATTTGATAAGTGCACGGCGCTGCGATCAAAACGGCGAGTAGAATGAAGAGCCACCGCTGCCCAAGCGTTCTTAACTTCTGATAAGCCACCTCGAGCGTATAACCTGAGGTCAGCGCCAGCGGCACAATGAAGTTCAGGCTAATCCACGGCGTCTTGTAACCAACCAGTGAATAAGCCGCCAGCAGGCCAAACGACCACAACGACAAGAAAACTGCGAGACGATTGTTCGCCCGCCAAACAGCGATTAGGGCACCGAGACCGCCAAGCATCATCAGCACGGACTCTTCCTGCATCAACCATTGGATATATTGGTACCACGGATGCTCGTGTTCGTGCGTGCGATGCGACCAAAACCGCAGGGTCTGCATCGCGTCGCTGACGCCCTTTGGATAGTTGGTGAAGAACGACGAATAGAACAGGACGTTCACGGTGATAAAGACGGCGAAGGCTGCCAGCGCCACCGTAGTCAGTGGCACGGGCCCACCAAAGCGCTCGATCGTTTGCCGCAGACGCTCAGCCAACGACCGTTCGCTCCGCCTTCCCGCCAACATCGCGCGCAGCCGGAAATAAACGTTGGTCGTAATCAAAGCGATCAGGAGTACCGGCCCGTTAATGATCCAGGTTTCTTTAGTCGCTACCATCAGCGCCGCCGAGATTGCAGCCAGAATCAGATATGCGGCGCGCCCGCTGTCGTAATACTTCAAAGCTGCGACGACGATTCCCAGCGTGAAAAAGACGAACAGAGATTCGTGGATGAAATAGCGAGAGAGATACACCGCACCCGGCGAGATTGCGATCAAGCCCGCCGCTGCGAGCGCTCCCATTGTTCCAAGGCGTTTGCGGAGAAGCAGCGCCAGCCAGATTGTGCCGATGCCGAACGCCGCCGTGACCAAACGAATGTTGAAGGTAGTGAGGCCAAAATTGTCGCCGAAGGCTTTGCCGCCGAAGAACCGGGCGATCCAGGGAATGACGGCGGAAAAGAAGTACAGGGTGGGGCCGTGATAATTTTCCGGGTTGTACGTGTATTTGCCTTCGCGTACCAGCGTCACCAGGAAATTTCCGTTGACGCCCTCGTCGTGGTGCAGCGGAACGAGTGATAAATTGTAAAGGCGCAGGAAAGCCCCAACGATCAGAATTGCGATCGATGAAAGTCGCCAGGCGCGCTCTGACATCGCACCATCGGACAAGTGCGTTTGGTCGGGCGGCGGCGCGTCTTTCATGCGCGGCTGCTTACGGCTTGATTTTGTAGAGGTGATACTCACCTATTTTCACAACTTCAGGATAGCTACTAAAGAAGTCCTGGCTGACGGTCATTACCGAACGTTCCTGTGGATCGATTACAACATAATCGACCCCATATTTGCCGAGCAAGCTCGCCGCGTCGGGCGCACCTGAGTAGATCTTCTTAATGTCCGCTTCGCGTTGGCCAAAATCGATCCCGTGGGTCCAGATGTGTCCGGGATAACCCATCAGCGATCGCCGGCCTGTTAGAAAGACAGGCGTGTTGTGAATCGGGGCGTGCAGAATAGTTGTGCTTGGCGGTGTCTGTTGCTTGATCATTTCAGCAAACGTGACACCGTCGCGATCGAACTCCTGATACTCGCCCTGATTAGTTATCAGAGCGAAAATATCCAGGGCGCCGGCCAACGTGAGTACGAGAAGCAAACCGCCCGCCAGCGTGCGATGCCAGGCTCGTCCCTCCCACAGTCGTGCCAGCAGTAAAGCAACGATGGGTGCGGACGCAATCCACCAATAGAAGAGTACTTTCACGTTGTCCCAAATCCACGGCGCCAGCTTGATCATGTTGGGAACGATGAAACAGAACGTGAACGGCAGGAAGAAAAAAAGCAGCTTGCGCGGAACCAGGTAGTCATCAGTCTTCCAAAGCAGGGCCGCGACGAGCAGCGGGATAAACAGCCCGGTGTTCTTGAACCAGAACCAGAAGAAGTTTGCATTGCCGCTGTCCCAACCAAACTCCCAACCAATAAAGGCGCGGGTGCTGACCGCGCTGCCATGGGTCGACCACAACAACTGCGGGATCGAGATCACCGAAGCCACCACAAAGAAAGCGAGCCACTCGCGCCAACGCGACCAGTTGATTAGCGCCAGGCAAGCGCCTACGCCCATCACTACGATGAAGCTGTGCGCGTGCACCAGTGGTAACAAGCCGGCGACGACGCCGGCGGCGAGCATTCGCCTGGTGGCAGGTAAAAGGAAAAAGGAAAAAGGAAAAAGGGAAGAATTATCGACAGTCGATCGTACTCCTCCACTCATGTTCCTTCCCGGCTTCAATCTCTTTTCCCAACGCTCTTCCTTTTTTCCTTTTACCTTTTTTCCTTTTCCTTCTTCGATGCTTTGCATCGAAGCCCACCATTGGGTGAAAACGATCACCGCCAGCGGAATGCCCAGTAGGAAGCCGCGTTGGGTCACCAGCAAACTGGTCACGGCGTTGCCCCAACGCCAGCCATCAGCAACTTCGGGAAGGATTGTGTAGGAATGCGGGATGTGTCTCAGTAACTGAAAGACCCCGCCGTCCGTTTTATTTACGTCGCTAACCAACATCGCCCAACCCAGTCCGCCGTTCAGGATTATGAGCACGGGGGTAAGAATTGCCGCGGTGCGATTGCGCAGGAGCTTCTGGCCAAAACGATGCAGTACCCCTACGAGTGCCACGCCGACGAAGTAGTTCTCGATAAAAAGGGAATCGCGCAAGCTCGCACCCGCGCGCACGAACATCGCCGAGACCAAATCGGTGATGAATGGATAAGTAAAACGGGCGCCGGCAAACGTCGGATCCTCAGGTGGAAAGTTCTGGCCAAGAGCAAAACGCGTGATCACGCTCAAGTGAAAAGGGAGGTCGCCATAGTTGTTCAGCACACCGGTGTATATGCCCTCGGGCTTTTCGAACATTGCCCGAGAGAACACGAGCCACATGCCGATTCCCACCGCCGCATAGAAAAGAAAATAGATAAATGCCCAGCGATCCGGCCGAGTGGTCGCGCGACTAATCGCTCGAGTCGCCTGGTTAAGATCCTGTTCGATCAGAGTTCGGATGTGCGGGTTTCGCAATAGAAGCGCGGGCGTCGCCAGCGCGAGTGCGGTCACGATCAGAGTCGCGTTGGTCAGTCCAATCAGCAATGCGAACGCCAGGCCAACCAGACCTAACAGAGCAAAGCCGATACAAGTGCCGGAGCATAAACGCGAAGCGAGCGGCGCGTCCTGATCCCAGGTGTAGGTCAGAAGCGCGCCGCTCGCGATGGCAATCAGGGATAGGGCGAGAGAGATGATCATTGTGGCACAGACTTCAGTCTGTGATTATTCGCGTTAAGATCACAGACTGAAGTCTGTGCCACTCCCTAGATGCTCATGATCTCGTGTTCTTTGGACTTTGACAGATCGTCGATCTTCGAGATGTAAGAGTCGGTCAGTTTTTGTACTTCGTCCAACCCGTCGCGTTCGGCATCCTCGGAAATCGATTTGTCCTTCAGCATCTTTTTCAACTTGTCGTTCTCGTCGCGGCGGATGTTGCGAATAGCCGTACGATGTTCCTCTGCGATCTCGTGGACCTGCCTGGCAAGTTGCTTACGCCGTTCTTCGGTGAGAGGCGGAATGGGAATTCGCACGAGCTTGCCGTCGTTCGATGGATTCAAACCCAAATCGGCGGCGCGGATGGCTTTTTCAATATTTGCCACTTGCGTCTGATCCCAAGGCTGCACGGTAAGCATCTGCGGCTCGGGAGCATGCACGGACGCCATTTGATTGAGCGGCGTCGGCGTCCCGTAATAATCAACCTGGATATTGTCGAGCAGGCTTACCGCGGCGCGACCCGTGCGCACAGTGGCCAATTTGCGGCGCACATCGTCGATTGCCGCGTCCATGCGCGGCTTGGTTTCTTTGATGACGTCTTTTTCGCTCATGAACGAACTCCGTAAAGTGTGGCCCGCCGTCGCCGTGAATTGCGCGCAAGATGAACGTGCCGGACCGGATCGTAAACCGTTAGCGGTGAATAGACAAAACAGCGGATCAAGTCAAGCGTTCAATGAACCGGGAGATTTATTTGCAGGCGTGGCTGACCCGCGTTCCGATCCCAGACCCGCTGGTGACAACGCGGGCGATATTTCCCTGCTTGCGCATGTTGAAGACTATGATGGGGAGGTCATTGTCCATACAAAGAGAGATCGCCGAAGCATCCATTACCTTGAGTTGTTTTTCCAGAACTTCCATGAAGGTAATGCATTCGAACCTGGTTGCGCTCGGATCAATCATTGGATCCGCGGAATAAATTCCGTCGACCTTGGTGGCTTTCAGAATTACATCCGCTTTGATCTCAGCCGCGCGCAGCGCCGCCGCGGAATCGGTGGAGAAAAACGGATTTCCGGTTCCGGCAGCAAAAATAACGATCCGCCCTTTCTCCAGGTGACGAATTGCCCGACGCCGAATGAAAGGTTCCGCGAGTTGAGGGATGTCTATCGCCGACAGCACCCGAGTTTGAATGCCGGTCTTCTCCAAAGCGTCCTGCAACACTACCGCGTTCATGACCGTTGCCAGCATGCCGATGTAATCGGCGGCCGAGCGATCCATGTTGCCAGCGCTCTTAGAGAGGCCCCGAAATATATTGCCGCCGCCCACCACCACTGCGACCTGAATTCCGAGATCATGCACCTGCTTGATTTCGTCGGCCACCGCCAGCGCCACGTTCACGTCGATACCGAAGGTCTGCTCGCCCATCAGCGCCTCTCCGGAAATCTTCAACAGCACACGGCCGTAGGCGGGGGTGTTCTGATTTTCAGCGCTCATCTTCTAAGCCCGGAGTCGAACTAACTTCCAGCTAGTTTGGCAACCTCGTCGCCAAAGTCGTCGTCCCGCTTGGCCAGGCCTTCGCCCATCTTATAGCGAGCAAACCTTCTGATCGTGATCGTCTCGCCAGTTTGGGCAACTCTTTCAGTGACCAATTCGCCGACAGTCTTGGCCGGATCTTTGATAAAGGGCTGGTCGAGCAAGACAAACTCTTCATAGAATTTGTTCAGGCGGCCGTCGACAATCTTGTCGATGACCTGATCCGGCTTGTTTGCATTCTTGGGATCGTTCTTAGCCTGGGCCCGCGAGATCTCGCGCTCTTTATCCAATGTTGCTGCGGTCACTTCATCGCGTGAGATGTGACGCGGCTCTGCGGCCGCGATGTGCATGGCGATGTCTTTCACCAACTGTTGAAACTCTGCGCTGCGGGCGGCGAAATCTGTCTCGCAGTTAACTTCGACCAGCACGCCCACTTTACCGCCCATGTGAATGTAGGATCCGACGACGCCCTCGGCCGCGACCCGGCCTTCTTTCTTCTTGGCTGAGGCTAGACCGCGCTCACGCAGGATTTCGATTGCCCGCTCTTCATTACCTTCGGCTTCGGTGATGGCCTTCTTACAGTCCATCATTCCGGCGCCGGTTTTTTCGCGCAGCGCCTTAATCGCAGCTGCGTTTATTTCTGCCATGATTCCTTATCTCTCCTGATTTAGTGGTACAGACTTCAGTCTGTGTTGGCTCGGACGGGAATACACAGACTGAAGTCTATGCTACCTCATGAAAACGCGCAGCCCGGCGGTTGTCCGCTTTTGAGGCTGCGCTCGCCGATAAATTGAAATTGGCCTGACGCTAGCTTGCGGCGACGACCTCCGCGCTCTCGAGTTCAGGTTCACGCTCCGGCGCAGCGCTGTTTGTTTGCGCGTCGCCCTGAGCGCTTAGTTCCAGCGGCGCCGCATCCGAAACCGCCTGGTCCGGTTCGCTGTCTGTCGCCGCGACTGGCGGAGACACGGCACCTTCGCCGGACTCAGCCGACGGTTCAGGTCTGGTTTCCGCCTGCTGTTCGTCAGCGGAAGCGCCGCCCTCAGTCAGCATCTGCTGGCCCTCGAGCACCGCGTCAGCGATGCGCGAGGCGAACAGACGGACTGCACGCAAGGCGTCGTCGTTACCGGGTATCACGTAATCGATTCCTTCCGGCGAACAGTTGGTATCGACGACGGCAATGACCGGAATGCCGAGTTTGTTTGCTTCAGCAACAGCGATCTCTTCCTTGCGGACGTCAATGACGAAGACCAGGTCGGGCAGACGATTCATTGACTTGATGCCCGAGAGCACCTTTTCCAGGCTTTGCCGCTCGCGATCGAGTTTGATACGTTCCTTCTTGGTCAGCTTCTCGTAACGGCCGTCGGTCTGCATCACATCCAAGTCCTTGAGCCGTTTGATCGACTTTTGCACTGTCTGAAAATTTGTCAGCAGGCCGCCCAGCCAGCGTTGATTCACATAGTACTGTCCCGAACGTTCGGCCTCTTCACGCACAGCATCCTGGGCCTGACGCTTCGTGCCTACAAAGAGCACGGTCTTACCGCGATCTTCAGCGACCATGTTGGCCACGGCCTGAAGCGCCTCGCGAAACATCTTCTGCGTTTTTTGCAGATCAATAATGTAAATGCCGTTGCGCTCTCCGAAAATGTATTCCTTCATTTTCGGATTCCAACGACGCACCTGGTGGCCAAAGTGAACACCGGCCTCCAGCAATTCTTTCATCGTAACCGTAACCAAAAACGTTCTCCTTTATGTCAATTGGTTTATGTACTCGTCGCAACCCGGCTTTCGCTTTGAAAGCAACCAATTCAAAATCGTGACGATGGATTCTTGCAATTTCGAAATTCGAATTTCGAAGTTCGAATTTGCATTACCTCTTCGAAAACTGGAAGCGCTTGCGCGCGCCCTTTTGTCCGTACTTCTTGCGTTCTTTAATACGCGGATCGCGGGTAACCAATCCGGCTTGCTTCAAAGCGGGCCTCAGGTCGCCGTTATATTCAATCAAGGCGCGTGTGATGCCGTGGCGAATCGCCCCTGCCTGACCGGAAGGGCCGCCGCCGGCCACGTTGACCAACACGTCGAACTTGGCCGTGGTTTCCGTCAAGTTAAGCGGCTGACGAATAATCATCCGGTGTGTTTCGTTGGGAAAGTACGCCTCGAAAGCTTTTCGGTTGACCAGGAAATTGCCTGCGCCCGGTCGCAAATAGACTCGAGCAGTCGAAGTCTTTCGCCGCCCGGTTCCGTAGTATTGAATATCTGGCACGTCTTAATCCTTTGTCTTCGATTTTCTACTTTTGATTCTTGCGTGAAGGGAGTTCGAGGGTTTGCGGTAACTGCGCCGAATGAGGATGCTCGGCGTCAGCATAGACTTTTAACTTCTTAGCCATGGCCTTCCCGAGTTTTGACTTGGGCAGCATTCCTTTCACAGCAAACTCGATCACCCGTTCGGGGTGCTTGGTAAACATCTCAGTCACGGTTGTCTGTCGCAAGCCGCCAGGGTAAAGGGTGTGCCGGCTATAGACTTTGCCGGTCGCTTTTGATCCGGTGAACATTGCCTTGCGAGCATTGACTACGATTACATGGTCGCCCATGTCGAGAAACGGCGTCCATTTCGGATTCCGTTTGCCAGTTAGAATAGCGGCTACTTCGGAGGCCAGATGTCCGACGGTCTTGCCGGCGGCGTCCACGACGTACCACTTCCGCTCCTGCGCCAGACTCTGGCCGCTGGGAAAGTATGTTGACATAGATAAGTCCTTCTGTTTTAAGCGCCTAAAACGCGAACGGTTAGAATAGAAAACGGGCAAAGCGTTGTCAAGTTACGCGCTGGTGATGGTGTGCTTTCAACGGCGTTCAGAGTACCAACTTCAGTTGGGTTCTTTCTCGCTCAACTAAAAGCCCGACTGAAGTCGGTACTCTGAACGCCGCTTAATCAAGTAGGACGCTACCGGAAGGGCGCTTCCTTCACTTTGATTTTTGATGCTGCTAGTATGGACCAGCCGTAAGTCAGCCGGCGTAGCTCAGTTGGTAGAGCAACTGATTTGTAATCAGTAGGTCGGGGGTTCAAGTCCCTTCGCCGGCTCCAAGTAATCTTCACGCACGGTCACACAGGTTTGCCATCATCGCTAGGGTCATTAGCGGCTACGCTTTGACCCCCCGTGACGGTTAACCCTTTCGGGTCGCAACGAATCAGGCAATTTCTATTGACACCTGTTAGTGGTATATAGATAGTGCGCCGCCTAATGCGGCGATACTGAGAAGGAAGATGTGATCATGAGAATGAAGTTAGAGAAGTGCGAAAGCTTGGTGTCTGCTATTGGAAACACGAAGAAAATAGTGCTTGTTCTATTTGCTGTTATTGCTGTTATTGCTGTTGGCGTGGCAACTGCTGTGGCAACATTTCAAGTGCAAAGTCAGAAAGATGCAAAAGGCCAAGAACAGGCAACGGTAATACAAGAAGGGCAGATGACAGAGAAGCAGAGGCAGCACAGCAAGCTGTTCAAGCACTCGGGTCCGAAGTTGCGGGACATAGCAGCCCGGCAGAACGGTGATGTGGAGGTTGAAGAAGGGGTTGGCCTGATGATGCGATTGCCTGCGATGGTACCCAACGACCGGTGTTTCATTCGGCTGTTTGTAATGCAGATGCCGTTGTCATAGGAATCTTAAACGATAAGTCATCACAACTGACAGACGGAAAGAACTTTGTATTTACGGATTACCAGATAACTGTCGAAGAAATAATAAAAGATAACGCCGTTGCACCTATTCCAACGGCAAGTGTAATCACGGGAACTCGCGACGGCGGCGCCATCGAGTTAAATAATAGAATCTTTTGGGCAAAGCGAGAGGACTTCGATCCCCCGATTGTCGGACGGCGTTATCTACTCTTTCTTCGTTTCATTCCTGCTACAGGTGCATACCTAATGTATGGAAATGGCAGCTTCCAGTTAGCGGGTCAGAGAGTTCTTGCGCTCGGTCCAGCATCTCGTGATGAAGTGACAAAAGGCGGTGTTGAGGATTCACTCGCTTTTCTTAATCAAATACGCACTTATGCCGGCAAACGGACGCACTCGCTGGTGATGACCAGCGAATCGAAGCACATTCGGTTTGTCGATAGCATTCACATCGAGGGCGTGCGTGGCGCTGGGACAAACCTGTATTCCCACTTCAGAACTGGCCGGGTTCAGGATTGGAACGAAGGTTCCAGATTCAAATGGAATAATTCACGTTATCAACAACTTTCGGAGACGGAAAACACACGCCAAGCTCGTACGAGGCATTAAGGCGCGAGAATGAACTGATCCAGAAGAAAGGAGCTCCTTTTGATTTCTGATGAGCTGATCCAAGTTAAGGGGCTAAGCTGAAGCTACTCTTCCTCGGGATGCCAACTGTACACGGCTTGTTGAGTAAGATAGCAAATCGAAGGAGCATTTGGAGTCTTATGATCAAGAAAAACCGAATATTTATCGTCACTGTCATCAGTGCTGCGCTATTTATTGGTTCGCTAGTGGCGCTGGCTGGGCGCAGCCAAGACAACAAACAAAACCCACGTAAGGTTGATGACGCTTTGCTTGCAAAGCAGATCGACGATGAAGCAACTCCGGTCGTTGATTTGCAAAATCCTGACACCTCGGACCGGGTTGACAAGGAGAGCCGCAGAATAAAAAACGCCCGGTATGACAATGCTGGCTCTGATTTGACACGTCCCATTCCTAACGCCGGCGGTTTCGTTGCGGAGCCTGAATGGCGCTCCGGCTATTCCGACATCCCGGTGAGCAAAAGCGATCTTATTGTCGAGGCCGTAGTATCCGAGTCGCATGCGTTTCTCTCAAATGATAAGACAGGTATTTATTCAGAGTTCACTTTGCTCGTCTCAAAGCCCGCCAAGTTGACTACAGGGCTGGGCGTTAACATCAACGATCGGATTGTAGGGGAGCGATTTGGCGGGAAAATCAAGTATCCCTCAGGTCAAATAGCTCGTTTTCGAAATGCGCGACAAGAGATACCGATTATCGGGAAGCGCTACCTCTTCTTTCTCGCCAAACTAGATCAGGATACGTACAACATACTAACTGCATATGAAATACAAGGCGATACGGTCTCCCCTCTCGATGGCTCGCGCCTGGAACTTGGAGGACGTCAGGGCGCCTCGATTTTCGATAAACACACCGGTAAGAACCTGGATAGTTTGATGGCTGAGGTTGATCAAGCCATTACTAACTTAAAGGAAGGAGCCGGCAAGCCATGAAGCACGCAAGGTTTGCAAATGCGGTACTTTCCGTTGTCGTCCTCGCCTGTTTCGGCCATTCGGCGAACGTAGCGGCCCAAGATCCTCCGCTTTCGGGTTGTCAAAGCGGCAACAAAGCTCCCCTAAATTTTCCTGGTTGGCCGCAAGGCACAACCGTTAACGTATATATTGATCCGTCAATACCAGGATATTCTCAGGTCAAAACCGCATTCAACAACTGGACTGCAAATAGCGCAGCGAATGGAACTGGGGTGACTTATAACGTTGCCTTGTGATCGTCGAGTAAGATAGCAAATCGAAGGAGCATTTGGAGTCTTATGATCAAGAAAAACCGAATATTTATCATTACTGTCATCAGTGCTGCCCTATTTATTGGTTCGCTAGTTGCGCTGGCGGGGCGCAGCCAAGACAACAAACAAAACCCACGTAAGGTTGATGACAGTTCGCTCGCAAAGCAGATCGACGATGAAGCAACTCCAATTGTTGATTTGCAAAATCCTGACACCTCGGACCGAGTTGATAAGAACATCCGGAGAATAAAAAACGCTCGGCATGACAATTGGGGCACTGATAAGACACGTCCCATTCCTAACGTCAACGGTGTCGTTGGAGAGCCTGAAAGGCGCGCCGGCTTTTCCGACATCCCGGTCGCGACAATCGATCTTATTGTTGAGGCAGTAGTCTCCGAATCGCATGCGTTTCTATCAAATGATAAGACAGGTATTTATTCGGAGTTCACTTTGCTTATCTCCAAGCCCGCAAAGTTGACTAAAGGATTGGGCGTTAACCTCAACGACCGCGTTGTAGGGGAGCGATTTGGCGGGAAAATCAAATATCCCTCAGGCCAAATAACTCGTTGGCGAACTGCGGAAGAAGGGATACCGATTATTGGGAAGCGCTACCTTTTCTTTCTAGCTAAGGCAGATCAGGATACGTACAAAATACTAACCGCATATGAAATCCAAGGCGATACGGTTTCCTCTCTCGATGGCTCGCGCATAGAACCTGGAGGACGTCAGGGCGCCTCGATTTTCGACAAGCACAACGGTGAAAACCTCGACACCTTCATGGCGGAAGTTGACACGGCCATTAACAATGCTCAGAAAGGGAGTAGCAGGCCGTGAAACACTCAAAGCTTGCGAACGCGCTACTCTCCGTAATCGTCCTCGCGTGTTTCGGCCAGTCAGTGAATGTTGCGGCCCAAGACCCTCCACTTTCGGGTTGTAACGGAACCCATATCCCGCCCACAAACAAGCTGGTTGGCCGCAAGGCCAGGGCCAAGTTGACGTGTGGATTGATCCGGCAATAACGGGCCTACGACGAAGCTCGGTGGAAAGCGCATTCAACAACTGGACCGCGAATAGCGGAGCCAATGGATCAGGAGTAACGTATCATTTTGTGGGCGGCACCGAACCGCCGGACGGACAGGGTTATAAGGTGAAGAATCAAACGCCTCCGAGCGGGGATCGAGCAGAGACATTTACGTACCCAGACGGCACTGTTAGCCCCACGACTGGTGCAGTTACAGATTTGAGTCCTAGTATGACTAACCCGGCCGCTGTGCTAGAAGCGATGTCTCATGAAATCGGTCACCCCGCGGGGTTTGGGCATTGTAATGTTTGTGACCCGAGTGAATCCGTGATGGCGACTAAGGTTGGGTATGATAACGATAATGACGTCATCGGTAGGGCCACGAGTCCCACGCCGTGTGATAGCCAAAAACTTTTCCTCCTCACCCACCCAGACTGCCTTCCCGCTCCAGAGGGTGCAGGGGGAGACACGTGGTGCGTATATTGTTGTTGCTGGATAACGTTTGGTGATGCGTGTGAACCAAGCGCGACTCCAACGCCAACGCCAACACCGGGCTTGGAGTGTGTCCGTTACGCCTGTCCAATCCAATCCCACTGGGACTGGGATTTCTGCCAATGTTCCCCCGGCCCATATTGTCCTATCGTGATTGATACCGCCGGCGACGGCTTTAACCTGACGGATGGAGCGCACGGTGTGCGGTTTGACCTGGACGCCGACGGACAGCCTGAAGCCCTCTCGTGGACATCTGCTTCGTCAGATGACGCGTGGCTGGTTTTGGATCGCAACGGTAACGGCACAATTGATGACGGCACCGAACTCTTCGGCAACTTTACGCCTCAACCGCCGCCGCCGGCTGGTGCGGAGAAAAACGGCTTTCTCGCGCTCGCGGAATTTGACAAGCCCCAGAATGGCGGCAATGGCGACGGCGTGATCGACAAGCACGACGCCATCTTTTCTTCGTTGCGTCTGTGGCAAGACACTAATCACAATGGCGTCTCCGAGCCATCAGAGTTGCATCCATTGCCAGAGCTTGGTGTTGATTCAATCTCGCTAGACTATAAAGAGTCGCGACGGACCGATCAGTACGGCAACCTGTTCCGTTACCGCGCGAAAGTAGATGACGCGGAGCATTCACATGTCGGACGCCGGGCATGGGACGTGTTTCTGGTCGAATCGCACTAGCCATTCTTAGAGCTCAACAAATCCGCACGAAGAATCAAAACCTCGTTTTGTTTTGAGAAGAGTCCGAATTAACACGGTTCGTGCACTTGCAAAAGCCTACTAACCTCAGTTAAAGTGACGAGTTTGCGGCTAGGGCCGGAGTGCGCGCTTAGGGAACGTCGGTTCGATTGTTTTCTCACCGGTTCTATTTGCATACCTAATTGGCGGCACAAATAGGCAGGGGTGGTCGAGTGGTTAATGGCACCGGGCTGTAAACCCGGCAGGCTAACGCCTTACGTAGGTTCGAATCCTACCCCCTGCACCATGTGAAATCTCAAATCTCAGGGTTCAGATTTGAAATTTGAGATTTCAGAAAATGGGCGGGTGTAGCTCAGTTGGTAGAGCATCAGCCTTCCAAGCTGAGGGTCGCGAGTTCGAATCTCGTCGCCCGCTCCAAGTTCGTACGAGCGACAAGTTGTCACTTGTCCTTATTGATTGAGATTTTGAACCAGCGAACGGGCAAGTCAAGAGCTTGCCGTAAATCGCGCCCGCGTAGCTCAGGGGTAGAGCGCCTCCTTGGTAAGGAGGAGGTCATGAGTTCAAATCTCATCGCGGGCTCCACAGAGTAAGTGGCACAGACTTTAGTCTGTGATTTCATAGCGAGAGAACCACAGACTGAAGTCTGTGCCACCAGAGGAATAGAGACAAAGATGAGCAAAGAGAAATTTGATCGCAGCAAGCCGCACGTGAACATCGGGACTATTGGTCACGTGGATCATGGGAAGACGACGTTGACGGCGGCGAT
>WNFR01003061.1_pt1 | contig 17700 bp, 26 predicted proteins | sample 5400221 | NCBI WGS metagenome assembly WNFR01 (sample SAMN13153357, study PRJNA577476) | soil metagenome | isolation source: 40 cm soil under Madrone tree | place: USA:California | collected 2016-06-14
CCAGGGCAGAGATTCCGAGCTTGGCCGACTCCTGAGACGAGGGAGTGGTTGTGCCGGGAGCGTACTGATCCTGGAAGATCGTCGAGCCGTTGAACTTGACTCCCTGGAACCCAAAGTCGGCAGTCGAAGACTCGAACCGCTGTTGGGCCGCAAAGGCCATCTTGATGTAAGAGAGGCCGTTATTAGTGGTGACCAGCAGGTCGGGGATCTCCTGACCGACCACGACCGAGTTCCACGCCTGCTCCAGAATAGGATAGGAGAGCGCGCCTGCCGACAAGTTGGCGGCGGGGTTGGTCATGGGCGAGTTCAGGGCGGGCCCGATATTCGCGTCGTTGCGGGTTAGGGTCAGGTAGTTGGCGAAAGTGGACCCAGAGGGTCCATTGGTGGTCCCATCATTCAAGGCCTCTTCAAGGCCATTGATTGAGAGGGTTCTATCCGTTCCGACGTTCTGACCATGCTTGTACATATCGACAGCGAGTCGAGCGCTCATGGTCATAGCCGCGTTCTGCAAGAGCAGATCCACGTAGTCGAAAACCGCCTGAGGACCGTTCATCTCGATCTTGATCTTCTCCAGCCACTTTCGTGGTAGGGGCCTCTTCGCTTAGTCTGTCACGGTCCCGACGAACACGCTTTTTGTTGAGAAACATTATCTCAGTACGCAGGGCTTCTCTGCGCGCTAGATGTTCCACTCCTCTACCTTGCTTTATTAGCTGCTGAAATTCAAGGACAATTTCGCCTTGTCTCTGCTTCAACACCAAATAAGGTAGCAGTTCTTGAACTGCTACCGCAGCAATGTTACTTTGGATTACCCACGAATAGGTAATGCCATAGTTTGGAGTGTCTCTTTTGTAAATGTGTCCACCGAAAAGTTCGACAAGAACCTCTAACGGTCCTTGCCTAACCTGATCAGCAGAAACTCTAACGTAGAGTTGTCCATAACCGCGTGTAGTCTGTTTTGCAATCATGAATGAGCCTTCGCCATCCATGAAGCCAGCAGCCCACGCTACTTTATGCGATCTGTCGATCTCGGGTTCCGCCTTGTTAGCCATCTCAGCTTTCAAGTCTATCAGAAAAGGTTTTCCATGTCAAGATTTCTCTTGAAGGTCACATACACTCTATGAAATTCTCCTGCCAAGAAGGACCACCTTCGTAACGCATAAGGCAATTTCTTCGCAGGAACGCAAGCAGGGGGCCGCTCTTGAACACGAGATCCACCACACCAGGAATGATTCTCTTGGTTGCGATGGTATTCACGGGGTCGAGAAAAGCCACGTTATTTACTCCTTAAAGGGTTAGGTTTGTGGACCCGAATAGAAGAGTTCAGCAAGCTCCTTGCCTCCAATATCACGACGCACATTCTTATCAGAAACCGGCGCATTCGCCGTATCCTTGGGTGCGTTCATGGTATCGAAGACTGAGGGTCCTGCGGGTCTCATAGCTCGGTCGGGCCCGGAAAGTTTGGCCAGAGCTTCTCTAGCGCCCTCCTCTTTGGCAGCCTTGATTTCCTCCTCCCGCTTAACTTCCGAGCGCTTATTGCGCTCGTTTGCGGTAAGGGTTTCAAAAGCTGCATCGAGATCGACGCCATTCTCCGCCGCGTGTTGGAATACAGCATTAGGATCCACGCTGTAGTTCTCCCTGGTCAGCCGCGCTGTCAGGGCCATGGCCTTCCCAATCACTTGGGGAAGGGCCTTGTCGAGGAACTGCAACTGTCTCTTAATCTGCTCCAAATCGCTGTTGTTCTGCACTGACGCTCCTTGAGATTGGTCAACCGCTTTTGTGACTTCCGGGGGCACTTCAAGTCCGGCCGCGATCAACTCAGCCTTGTGAGTGAGCAAGTCCTTTCGGAGCTTATTCACTTCTGCAACGAGGGCTACATTCTTGGGCTGCTCAACAGCAAACCAATCGGCCTGCTCCTTGACATCCTTCTCGAATTTCGCCTTGGCTGTGTTGTGCTCGTTTAGTCGCTTGTAGTAATCGGCCTCTCTGAGGCCACCTCTGAAAATCTCCTTCCCGACATCTGTTCCAATAAGGGCGTCTAGATTGGTGTGCAGTTCTGCGGGGAGTTTGGTCCGGATCTCGTCGATCCATTCCTGGTATGCGGTATCTTCCTTTTTCGACACTGGTTTGACCTTTCCGGACTACGAAGGGCTTAGCCTAACGGCCTTCCCAAATCGCTTCCGATTACTGGTTTCCCCCGAACGGAGATCCGCCACCCGGAGGCGGAGGTCCGGCATTAGGGACTGGGGATGGCGGTGCGCCTCCACCTTGGAGGGCAGCAGCCAATACGTCTCGTAGGTCGCTCACGATCTGATCCAGAGCTTGGCTCTGGTCGGGTAAGATCCTAGCGACAGTCTTGATCTGTTGTTCGATCTGGTAAATGAGGGGAGCCAATGCACCGATCTGACCAGGGGCTGGGCCTTGCCCAGCCCCTCCCATCGGAATGGCCGAGAGGGTTGGGTCTGTGGGTGGCGCGTTGGGAGGCCCACCCATCATCGAGGGGCTGATTGGCGATGCCATTAGCTTCCGCGCTCTTGCTTACCGGGGCCGGAGCCCTTGGTTTGGTCCACACCGTTCTTGTTCCCCTTCCCATGCTGCCACACGACGGCATTCTGGAAAGGAGTCTGGATATTGGGTGGAGTCGTGGGACTACCCTTTTCAGCCATTTCTACTCCTCGGGCTAGCGCCCGGATTTTCGCGCGAAGTCGCGCAGTTGACGAATATTCATGCCGGTGCGGGTTTTCTTGCCGGCCTTTGCACGGGCATAGTCCATGCCCATAAATCTTTGCTGGCGCGAAGAGACACTTGGCATCGTTAAGGTCCAGTATACCACATCTTGTGGTCTATGTCAAGCAGAACCACTACTTCTTGATGAGAGTGGCAATAATGTCCTGCGCGGCTTCCTTCCAGAATTGAATGGCATGCTGCTGATATTCGGTGTTGCGAGGGTTGATCAGAGGATGGAGTGAGTAGCCCCAAGTGGCCTCGAAATCACAATTGTAGCCGTCGTTGTGGGGCGCGTTAGCGCCCCGCCATTCTTTGTTCAGGTAGTAGAACCAGAACTCGGAGACGGGTGGCCACTGGTGAGCCAAGTCCCCATAGGCTCGGCAAGAGGCCCAATGAGGGACGATGATCTGGCACTTCCCGCCTGGGATGAGAACACGGTAGAGTTCATTCACAAAGTGAATTCGCTCTGGGCCGGTGAGATGCTCTACGAAATGGGAGGCGTGGGCCTCCTCTACCGATTCACTCTTCCAAGGCCACGGTTGACGCAAGTCTGCCGTCCACTTTTGCCCGAATGGCAAAATGTCTACGCCTTCGAAGCCATCCTTGGTGTGCGGACCGGCCCCAAAATCCAACTTCAAAAGTGGCTTTGCTGCTACTTTCTTCTTCACCAAACTATATCCGTGGACGAATCTAGGTGGCCTACTTTCACCGAGCAATCAACCGCGCAGCGGTATCCATTCTGGCGGGCGTTACTCCAGAAATACAAATCTTGAGTGGCCAATCCATTCTTGGTCTGCGTTACGAACCATGGTTTGCGCAACTTGGGGTCCTTGAAAGTTGTTGTTCGCCATAAGTTGAAGCCCATCCCAGTACCACAGCATTCGACCAAGCCGTCTGTCGGAACCTGTGGCCGAAAATTCATGACAGGATCGCGCACGTCTCCCCAGATTTGTGCCACTCCTCCCTCTCCTTTTGTGAAGTAGAGTCCACCAATACACGCGTATTCCGGATGCGCTTCCATCTGCTCACAGAGTTTCAACACCCCATCCGAAGGGGGCATGTTATCATGTTCAATGGTCAGGATGTATTCCCAGTCCTTTAGGTCAGGATGGGCCAAAATTTGCTCCACTGCGCTGGAGTAGGCATCCCCAACTTCCATGCCTTGGGCCAAGATTCGACATACCCCGTTGTTGGGCGGGAAGGCGAGATTCCAGTGGGAGAGGGCAACCTTGGCCGGGATCATATCTGCGGCAGGCAAGATGACCACGATTCGCTGACGCTTCCATGAGCCACCCTTGAGCAAGCGGGCGCTTGTATTGCCCCGCGAATTATGGACTCCTCCGAAATCTTGGACGATGAGAGTCATTACATAACAACCCAATAACGCCAGATCGAACAGGACATCAAACCTTGCAGTGGCACCAGCGTCTTGATTCTGAGTCCTTCCCCAACGGCCAAAGCAAATGGCGGGATGCTCTGAAGATCGTCATGGTTGGTGGTTGGATGGGCTAGGACTTGGAGTTTTAGTACACCACCAGCATTGTACTTCTCGAATGTATAGACTCCTGCGCCACCGACATAAACTGGAGTCCCAGTCCCTCCACAGTTACTGGTGCAGACTGGCAACCCGGCGCACTTGAAGATTACGGCCCAATTCCCTGGCTTGTGATCGCCAGTGTCGCCGGAGAGCATTACTCCAGTGTCGGCCATGACTGTTCCGGCAGCGAGAAATCCACCAGTCGTACTGCCAAGGATCTGATTGCCGTCCCAAACAATCTGTGCCGATGTGAAATTAGCAAAACCAAAAAGTGCAGCTAACAGGACTAACAACTTCAATTTCATATCAAACTCCTGATGCGAAGGCTATGGAACCCCAATATAAAACACCAGTTGGTGGGGTAAGCCAAGCTGGTGTTACTATCTTTATTTCAATGTAGTCAAATGGTGTGATCTCGTCCGTCATCAGTGGTGGGATGTTGTAGGCATAATTAAAGGTAGCATTCCACTGCATTGTAGAACTAATCAAATAGTCAGTGGTGCTATTTACGCGAAGATAGATAGATCCCTGTTCCGCGCTTCCTGGCGTAATGCTTATAAGGGCATGTAGGTTCACAAACTGCACAGAGGAGGTCATCGGAACATACCTCCTTCTGAGAGAGTCTGTGATTCCTGGTGCAATCTGAGAATCACCAATATAGTATGTGGTGGATGCAGCCGGACTGTGTGATGCGGCCGAAATTGGGAGTATGTACGATGGTCTGTTTATGTAGGCCATTATGCGGTTGCACTTAAAAAGAAAACTGGAATAGCGATGGCAGCAGCATTGATTTGAGTAAATGAGATTCCTGCCGGAGGTGATGCCGTCGAGGCCGAGTAGACTCCTTGGCCAATATTCTGACCAAGACCGGGAGAGCTAACATTTGTTGCAAGGCCAACCCTGTTACCAGAGTTGCTTACGTATATAACATTACTGATTCGCAAAACACTACCAGCGGCTCCGGCAGAAGAAGTGCTATGAAGGTATCCCATCCAATACTCACCAGGAGTAAAGAGGCTAGACATTGGCAGGATGATTTCACGAACACCATGTAGTGAGGAAGAGAGGTTTATCCCGAGTGAAGATGCGGAGAGGGTGGAATAGGAAGTTGAATTACCCACCGCAGTGATGAGTGACAGCATCCAGGAGGCGTTTGAATTGTGCGACACTCCCATTGTATATGTTGTAGAATAATGCTGTGTCAGGACTGTGCTATTTGTGGCATTCCTAGTATAGATTGCAAAGTTTACGGTCCATCCGTTCTGACAACTAGCTGTGGCGCTGGACGAATTGGTAAGGGCAAGAGGAATCTTCACAACAGCACAGGTCAGGTAGTCTTCTAGAATGTGGGGGTACAAGAATAGGCTGTTCTGGTTGACCGTAGAGGAGGACAAGACGCCTAGCCACATCCCGCACATTGTAGATGAATAAGTTGCTCTACTAGCACTGGCGGTGATGGTGCTGGCATTTAGCCCAAACTGGATAGCATCAATTCCGGTTGCGTTGGAGAAGGTGACGGCCGAAAGAAGGTTGCTTGTCGTCCCGGCCGAGATACGGATGTTGGTGAGACTAGTAGCCACTGAGGCGGTGATGGTCGATCCATTCAGACCCCAAGAAACGCCGTTAGAATCAGAAAAAACCACACTACCAAGATTATTAGAGGTGGTGCCGGCACTGAAGTTGACTGGTGCAGCGGCAGCGGTGCCGCCCGAGATAACTACCGACCCACCAGTGATTCCGACTGAGACGTTGCCTGCTCCATTGAAGATAAGAGAGGAAGCATTCGTCGTACCAGTGCTGCTTTGGGTCGTATTCCCGGTAGCAAACATCGTCATCTGTTGGTTCGACTGAGAGGTGATGGCGTTATGGGACGCGGTGATTGTGCTCGCGTTTAGCCCAAAGCTAACCCCGTTCAGGTTGGAGAAAGTAAAAGCGGAAGCAAGGTTGGAAGTTGTGCCAGCTGACAGATTGATGCTGGCCTGCGTCGAAGCAACTGTGGCCGTCGCAGTCAGCGTAGAGCCATTTAGGCCGAAACTGACGTTGTTGGAGTTGGAAAAGATCAGCTGATCGCTGATGTTATTGCTGGTTGTTCCGCCTGAGAAATTTAGGGCATGCTGTGCCGTAATTGTAGAGCCATTGAGACCAAAGGAAACCCTATTCGAGTTTGAAAAAACCACCGTTCCAAGATTGTTACTCGTGGTGCCGGCCGAAAAATTGACAGGACTTGGCCCTCCAACGGCTGTGACTACGGATCCCGCCAGACCAAACGAAACACCTCCGGCATTGCCGAAAGTGATGGCGGACATGTTGTTGGAGGTTGTGCCGGCGGAGACATTGACGGCAGTGATTCCACCTCCACCGCCGGTTCCCGCCGGACTTTCATACCCAATCATAGAACTGAAGCCTGTCCTTGAAGTGGCGCCACGCCCGCCTCAGGCGGGCAAAGTGGGTCTTGGGAGGATTTTTTGGGGAGGTGTAGACGATGCCCATTACGACCAGAACCAAACGTGCAGGATGTCCCCTGGCGTGCCGATGATGTAGATGTCATCGGAGCTGAAGAAGGATTTGGTCATGTCGATGGAGACGGATTCTTGCTTTAGGAGGTAGCCAAGACGATTCGTAGTGACGGTCACATTGCTCTTACCAATATAGGTCGTGCCTACGTTAGCCTCGCCCGCGCGTAGAGAAATGATCGAGAAGAATTGCCTTCCCAAACCAAGGATGCTGGTCAGATTCACGGCAGTGGCAGTAACTACATACTCTTTGCCGTTGATGACCGCGCTCATCTACCGCTCTCACTTACGACGGATCGGGTGCCGCCATCCTTCTGGACCATTTGAGGAGTGTGCTCACCTGAGGGGGGACGTCCGCCTTGAGGGCCCACCCCAGAGTTGGAAGGCGGACCTCCCTGAGGAGGTCCGCTAGGACCTCCTCCTCCAGGGTTACCCATCTGTCCTTGGATCGCAGCGGCCCCCATCTGCTGCATCTGCATCATCATCTGCATTTCCATGAGCTTTTGCTGCATGGCCACTTGATCAGGGGTAGGACCTTGCATTAGGCCCAATTTCCGGGCGGCAACGATACGATCTACCACATTCTCGGCGGGTGGCTTGCCTGCATTCGGGACATCCATCCCTTCCCACAAACTCCAGGGATCAAGAATGTTGGCTCTGAACATTTGGAAGTTGAGCATCTTCTGCTCAGTGTGGGACACATTCAAGAATGTGTTGGGAGCGACATTGAACTTGAAGTTACGGTGATGTTTTTGAGCCCTATCGCGGCGCGAAGCACCGGGTAGATCGGATGGCACGAGCGACCCAGGATCATAATCGAAGTCTTCTAGGGTCACTCCCTCAGGACCAAGGATCTCGAATCTCCGCTTCACATCGTAATATTGGAAGAAGCAGACCTTCATCATCTCGGCCAGTTCACCAAGGGAGACTTCCATGGAACGAGAGCGGATCTTCAGGAGTGGAGAAAGGGCATCCATGTACTTCTCAAGGGTGTCGGCGGATGGCATCTGCTTCATCTGAGCCAGCTGCTGAAGGCCCTTGGTCCCGGAAAGCTCGTCCATCTCATTTTTGAGGTAGTCGAGCATCTTCATGTACCATTCGGGGTATTGGGGGCCATCTACGACCTGGAAGCCTTGACCACCAATGTTATTGTTCAGGTAGGCCTTCATTCCAGCCTTCCGAGTGTCAATGGCATCCAAGGTGGACTTAGCTAGTGCCCCTCGATCAGCAATCACCCCACGCCGCAACCATTGTGCCATTCCATCTTCAACTCCTCTAAGGGCTTCATTCAGGGCATTCTGTAGGGGGATCAAGTCCCCAATCATGCTAGTTCCTAGGAGGAGATGTGGGAGAGGGTCAAGGGTGAATTTCACCAGCGGGAAGAGGCCATGCCAGTAGGGATTGGGGCCATCTTCGCAAACTGTATCGGTTGTGCAGACGATGTAGCGACCTCTGGGGTAGAGTTTGGCCTCTTCCTCGGAGATAGTGTGGCCATCGGTCGGGTCTTTAGACCCGACCGGGAAGACGATATAGCCGTAGTTTGAGCCGGGATCCCCCATAACCTTGGGAAGAAGTCCGGTGTGGATGGAGTTATCTTTGACGTAGATGTGGAAAAGATCGGTTGTGTTGGGGAGGGAAGTGGTTTTGCCCTCGGCGCCTCGGGTGAGAGAGGTCCAAGCTGCCGTTAGAACGTTGGAGATCCTACCTCCTTCCTTGACCATTGGCTCGATCCAGGATCCGCGGGTGAGGCCGATTTTGTAGGCCTTCAACGGGTAAAGCTGCTTGACCGTATCAACTGGTAGGTTCTGCCGGATGATTACGCCATTCCAGTCTTGGATGGTATCGGAGAAGATGGGCTCGATTGGGATTACATTCCTAGGGTCAAGAGGAATTAGTTCAATATCCCCATTTCCCGGCAAGGCAGGATTCCACTTCAGGTAGCCATAGCCGCTTCCGCCCACTCCGGAGTAGGAGAGGATCGTTTGAAGCTTTCGATCAGCGATGGAATTCTTCCACCAAGAACGAGAGAGCTTGCTGAGGATGGCAGCTTGCGGCTTGAAGTTGGCGTCATTGGTTTCGTAGTTCCAGATCGGACGGACGTCAGTCATTGCGCTGACCGTCTCCAAAAGGATCTTCCTTAGCCGATTATCTGTGATGGATGAGATCGTCTTGGAACGGAGGGGCATCTGATCCCCCTCCACATACTTGATGGCGTTAGGCATCTCATTGAAGGCGCGCTCTCTCCGAAGGATGGAGAGACCATCGCCAACGCTGGCTTGCACCCAGCCAAGAACGCCTAGCTCATACTGTTCAGATGGGATTCCCATCTAATGCCATGCTCCGGGTAACCCCATTCCAGAGCCCTCTCTGTAGATTGGATTGCCTTTGGAGTCCATTCCCATATGCTTTTTCTCTAGCCAAGCCACATCAGGACGAGGCGTCACACCATGACGGGCACAAAGATCCCGTTCGTGTGCGGCAGATGTGACTTCGACTGGCTGTCCAGTGATGTTTTTGGTGACGTAGGGATAGCCTTGGTAACCACTCTGCTTGACACCAAGACTCCACACTTTTTCCATGTCACGCCCACACGAGCCACAGGCGCGTGTGTCTCTCCATGAGTGAACGTAGGCCTCTTCTAGGACTTTACAGTCCTGACATTCCCAGTTGTAGGTAGGCAAGAGCCGACCTAAAAGCGGCCGATTTTGCGAGGAGCGACGCGGCCGATTTTGGGGGCACCGGCACCAAAAGTAGACTTTACGTTCGTCGGCTTCACAAAGCCGGAGTTGCGACTCACGCCACGATCAATAACTTGGCCCGAGACTGGCATACCGAAAGGCATTTTAATTTCCTTAATGAGTACAAGTGGTGGTGGTGGAGTAGATTCCACCAGCGGTATTGGGGAAGTAGGGGTAATGCTGCTGCCCTCCTCCACGCCCACAATGCCTGCAATAACCGCAGTGGGGACAGACATCCGACTGGAAGAAGGTAGGATAGTAGGTGATTTGTGGAACTATCCACGTTGGAAGATTTGAAGTCTGTTTCAGCATTACGGTCCTAGCTTCCTTCTAGCCGCTGCGGCACGGTTGAATTTCCGGGCGCCGTACTTCTTCCGTCCAATTGAGGCCGCAATGGCGCCGGCATCCTTGGCTCCGCCAGAGGCGGCGATTTTCCCCTTGAGCTTTGCGAATCCCACGTAAACCATTTAATAACGCTCCTTCTTCTCGTCCTTGACATCATCTTGGATATTTCCAGGCCATGTGATGCCCTCTTGAAGGAAGGCATAATCGCCTTCATCCTCCGTGGGGATAAATCGGCCACTGGTGAAGGAGAAGCATCCCTCGTTGTTGTGGCCCCACTCCTCCACATCATAAGAGCGAGGCTGTTGGGTCTTATCGAATTTGTTCATCTAAAACCTCACGATCAAGTTGCCCTCGACGACGAGGTGCTCCTTGTCGAATTTGAATCCGTGGGAAACGTCCATGATTGCGGCTCCCTCTACGGAGATGACATTTCCAAAGCGCTTGACGACAGAGGCGGAAATCTCGTTGTTGCTGTCAAGATGCACTACAATCCCGGATTGACCGTCACCGAGCTGGGAACCAGCTCGGTCGATGGCATGTTGGATCGCCGTCTCTGTGAACATCCCTACGTATGGCATTACTTCAACCTCTCGACAACGCCCTTGATTTCCATGAGTGCATCACGAATGTTCATATTTGTATCCCGGAGACCACTAAGAATTTGTTCTTGTCGGTCAAGGGCAGGGACGAGAATTTCGGCTAGAATCTTCCGGTATTCGAGTTGCCAGAAAGCGGGATCAAGTTCGCCTGCCTTTTTGCCATTGCCATTGCCATTCTTCCCATTACGCAGCAATTGAAGGATACGATAGGCAATCCAGAGGACGCCAATGCCACCACCAACCTCAGTGACGATCTTGATCAGGTCGGCGGAGTCGGATCCCATTATCCACCAAGTCGGCCCACAAGGGCTTCTTTGATCTCAGCCTTGGCGAAATCATTGAAGGGGCGCTTGAAGAAGTCGGCACGCTGCTTCATCCGAGCCTTCTGACCTGGAGTCAGGGTGAGTTCGATTCCCTCCACATCCACCGTCAGAAGCATCTTGAGGAAGACTAGCAGAGAGTCGGCGGTGGCGAAAGTTCGCTGAGCCAAGCGCTCAAGCTCTTTGATCACCTCGGGAGGGATGATCAATTCGCGGTCACCAGGGGAGTAGACGGCGAATCTTTGAAGTTGGGTGGCCATCGCGCGGGAGGGATTGGTGGGATTGTGCCGCGTGTAGGCGGCATCCACTTCGTCAGGGATTGAGAGGGTTCTTACAGCCATTTTATTAAGGAAGTCCTTTCGGTTTCGAGTATTGTACCACAACTGGTGGTATTAGTCAAGTATTCTGTCCACAACATCTGCCTCCCACTGGCGCCAGAGTTCCTCTGGGGGCAGGGACATGGCTTGAAATTGGACCACCTCCGCGGCGGGCTGGAGTTTTTGCTCTGTCGCCTTCCTTCTATCTTCAGCAATGTTGCCGTAGTCATTACGATGGCTCACTTCTAGGGCGATGAACAATGCCATGATCCTATCATCATGGCATCCTGGAGCATGTTCGAGGATCTTTCTGCCCCTTCCAATTCCGGTGTCAACAAAGGTGGCCATCTCTCCGATGAAGGGGATGCTATTAAGGATTAGGTCCTGATTCTTAATTGCGTGGACTCCTCCCTCAGTGAGGTAGGGGCGGGTCCCGGGGGTAGTCCACCATCCCACTTCCATCGTTGGGCGGTTGTCGGCTCGGAAGGGCCGTTGCCAGCGGTAGAAATTGCCATATCCCCTTCGAATTAACTCCACTTGGGTCGTTGCCCCGGGGCTTCCTGGATTCACCTCAACGGCCATTTTAGCCGGAAACCCGTCAGCGTTAAAGAAATGACCAACCTTCCACGCCACACCAGCCAGATCCACCGGGTCCAGGTTTCCACACCATTCGGCAACCTGCTCATCGGGGAACTTGCGATTCCCCACCCGAAGAACTTCGATGGCAGAATTATCGCCACCTTCGATCCCATGTGATGCGTCTACTCCTACTGTGTAAAGGAAGGCTGGCTTCTTGTTTTCCCACACGATGAAGTGATTTTCCCACTTTTCGCTGTCTTCAGAGAGCCACCACTCTTCAAGGTCTACGACCTTGAAGGTTTTAGAAATGTTATTCCACTTGTAAACTTTCCATGGTTTCTTCACTTTATCGCGCAATTTCACTCGCAAAGTGGTGGAAAATACGCTTCGGAAGCCAGTTTGGAAGGCTTCTTCCACAGTGGAGGCGAATTCCTGGTAGAAAACCTCAACTAGGTCTTTGGACTCGAAATCCTGCTTGGTGGCCTGCCACCAGCACAACTGCTCCCTGGAAAGCCACTTTCCGGTCTCACTTTTGACCCTGGATGCCATTTCCAATGTCTCATCTTTGAGGGTCACTCCTGTCGCATCGGCCTTCCAATCCGATCTCAAGTACCAGGGAATGAAGATGGTGGAGAAGGAATTCTTCTTTTTGGCCGCAGCTTGGAACAGGTCATGGAACCAATTCCCTTTGGCGCCGGATCCCGTTGACTCAAGCATCATGAGGGTGTGATGTTTTTGGGAGGACTTGAAAGCGGGCATCAAGTCGGCGTCGATGCCGATGGTGCATTCAGGAATCCAGGTTGAAACCTCACTCAAATGGGCCACATCCACGGTCATTCCTTGGCCGAGGGTAGTATGCTGGTTACCCGAACCATACACAATGTCTGAGTCCAGTTCGGAGAGATGCAAGTTAGTTGCTTTGGGCTTGGCGTCTCTCACCGGCCGCATCCAAGGTGGGAGATTATCATACATCCTGAGGAGAGTCTGCCACAACTTCAGCGTATTGTCAGGGTGATCCGATGCGATGACCGCTTGGGTGTGAGGTTGGAGGAAGACTTGATGCCCGCAGATGGCTTGGGAGATGGCAGTGATCCCAAGCTGGCGAGCTTTGAGGATGATGATCTGGCCCTTGAACGGAGTGCCGTTGGCACTCCGTTCCTCAAGATCACCTAGGAGGGTGAGGAGTTTTTCTTGTCCCTCCCAGAGGTTGGTTAGGGGGCTCAGTCGCTTGGCCGCGTCCAAGATGATGCAGTAACGTTGAAGCCAATACTTGAAAGAGATTTTGGAGAAGGCGATTTCGTTTGTGATGTAGCGCTGGATTTCCTCTGGGAGGGAGGTGATGACTTCCTCCGACTTTCCCTCTGGCCAATTCAATGTCCGCAGCCGAGCAGTAAATTCCCGGCACTCTTCCAATGTGTATTCTCTTAGAGGACCGAATCTCCTCTCCCACTTCTCCCGATTCTGATCCACGATTTTCTGGGAGTACATTACTCTTCAATGACTTCGGCTTCCACCACATTGGAGGGAATCTTTCCATAGAGGACTTCGTCTGAGGCTTTGAGGATTCGCTCCATGAAGGCACCGCCTCCGTTGCCTGCCGCAATGGCAACGTTTTGTTGGACCGCAACCATTGGCCCCTTTTCCTTGGGGATGAGCCGATTCATCTCGATGAGTTTGGACATGGCGAACTCTTTGTGGCGGAGGTCCATGGTGGCAAAGCGGGTGCCTTGCCCTCCACATTGGGGGCAGATTGCCCGCTCTTCCACTTCGTTCTTGCGCTCTTTGACCTTCCCTGAACCGACGCAGGTCATGCAGACCACCTTATGGTCCAGGGCATTGCGGATCAAATCTTTCACTATGTTAGGCTGTTCCTGAGCGGCGAGGACGAGTGCATCGTTCTCTCCTAGCACTCTTGTCCCTTCCACATACATCTTCATGATGCGAACTGCGGAACAGCCAGTCTCGGCAATCAATCGGGCCAAGCTCTTGCGTGGTTGGTCCCGCAACCCAGTCAGCAGCGATTTCTCGGTGGGACGTAATTCCTCCTCCGCCGCTTCGAGGCGCTCGACAAGCGCCTCTCGCGATCCTATGGATTCCTCGAACCTTTTAATCACGCGGGAGGTGGTGTTGGAGACCATCCCTGAAATGTTACGGACGGCCAGCTGCCCCAAGGCGTCCTTTTTGGATTTGGCGATAATCCCGTCGCGCGCGAATGCAGGCATCCTATTTTCAGGGACACCTTTCATTTTCAACGCCTTGTGGATCGCTTTCTCGTCTGGGGCAGCTGGACCGTCTTTCTTTTGGGTCAAAATGTCTCGTCGATGTTGGGGATGTGGGGAGGGGGAGATTCGTCATCCGCAAGCCGTTTTCCCGTGCGATAGTAATATGCGTCGCGGATGGCCTCCTTCTGCGCTTCCACTGCATCATTCACATAAGTGACGGAGGAGACGTCTTCACCTGATGGATAAATGTCGGAGGTGCGAGCTAGGACTTCGAGCGCCGTGGCGATGCGTTCAAGGGCCTTGGCTGCCCTATCTTCAGTCGATGGTCCGAAGAATCCCATCTAAGGATCGCTGCATCCACTGAAGAAGCCACAGACCATGCAGACCGTTTTGCAGTGCCCTAGGTTTTTGAGCGCCTCCCCGCAGGAAAAGCACGTCATGCAGTCCGTAGCCGGAGGAGGGAACCTCCCTGTGGAGGGGAGTGTGATGACCCCGGGGAGAGGGGGAGTTTGCCTCACAGCGTCCTCCAGTGGAGTAGCTGCATCACAACAGGGAGGCTGAGGGCGACTACGGACTGCACAAAGAGAATAATACCACATCAGATAGTGGGGTGTCAAGGGGAAATACTATAGGTAGAAAAGGTTTGCGAGAAGGGTGAGAAGAATGAGTGAGATAGGAGTTGTATGGGATTTGTTGTATGGTAGGGGGTGTTTTTTCTGAAGTGTTATGGAGTGGCTAAATCGAGAAGGATCAAGAAGTTGAAGTGGGTTGTATGAAACTTTCCAAGTCCTATTAATATCATCTATATTGTGAAATCCGGTGTGTGCCCTTTTTGAAGGGCACACCTTCAACCGGACACAAGAAAAGGCTTGACAGCCAAAGGAATGGCGTGATATAGTTATTGTACAGTATAAAGGAGCTGTATAATGCAATTTGATGAAGCACTGATGGCAGAAGGAAAGAAGGCTATTGAAAGACTGCGGTCGGAGAAGGCGGAGGAAGGAGATCAAGTTGGATGGAAAGTTGGAAAGAAATTCGCCATTTCGGCTTTGATCTCTCCTGAAGCTAATGAAAAGCTACGAAGTGAGAGTAAAAGGACTGGCCTCTCCATTTCGAAGACTTTAGACCAGATGATCCTGGCAAACCTCTAATAGGACCCCCATATGGAGTGGGGCCATCGTTGGGGGCCCCCATCCATAGTAGGGCGGTAGGGCGGGGTTGAGGAGGCGGCTCGCTTTGCTCGCCGTAAAGGGCTGTGGAGAATGCCCCTAAATGCTGATGGATTTTAGAAAAAATTAAAATCACCATGTCCCAAACCACTCACTTCGTTCGTCCGGGCCCGGGGGGAGCCCCCTTCGGACAACCGACGCCCTTCGGGCGAACAACTACTACATAGCTGTACCATTCAGTGCTAGATCATTCAGCGCTGTACTATTCAGCCACATTGTAAAGTTGACTGCAAAAGAATGGCATGCAACCATGCGCCTAGGTGAGGATATGGTTCATGCCTGTACATTGCGGCGCTGAATAGATGACTACTTGTGGAAAACCGGCGGGCTGTCTGGCCCGCCGGCAGGGTCTCACTTCCCTCGATTGGTGTGTGAGACGTGGACCAGGAGGGGATGGGAGCGCTCGTTTCCGCTCCCATTTGGCCCTTTATCGACGGGGCAGAATGGCCCCCTAGAAAAAGCTTGACACCCATGAGACGATTGGAGCGTAGGACCAGACGTTGAATCGCACTAGACGGCGGGGCGCAGTTAGCCCGAATCGGAGCAGGCCCCGCTTGCGGATCTTTTCAACCTACCGACAGAAGGACTGGCACCGCGGCCGGTCATGAGTGAGGGGCGCCCCCTGGTACGGGGTGTCTGGGGCTCATGATGGCGCGGCCAGCTAGGCCCTTCTTTTTCGCCTCGTTTCTCTCTCCGCTCCCGCAAGCCTTTGCCGACTGCGCCCGTTTGGCGCAGTCGTTGGGAGCACTTCACAATGCCTCGATTGATTGCTCTGTATCGGGATGCGCTTCTGCGCGAGCTAGTTTGGCTCGCCGAAGGAACGTGTCCCGTTGCCATTCCGGTTGCCGCGCACGTCGCGGCGCTCACGGCCAGGAGGCTAGTCCGCCTGAACCGCTACTCCAATGATGCAACGCTGCGCGTTGACCACAGGCGCTACCTCGCATCCCTTGGGATCAAGTGATGCCGCGCATTGACGTGCGGCTCACGACCGACGACGGCCAGGAGCGACACATCACTCTTTCAGAGTTGTTTGCGATCATCATGAATGCCGCACGCTTCCGAGACAAACAACTCGCCGACGTGTCCGAAGCCGACGTTATCGAAGACACGTTCTCTGTTTGGCACCCGTGAATGGGCTACTCCAAGCGCGTCTCCATCCCGCGGGCCGACTATCCAGCGACACTGACGCTGGAGGCCCTGACTCGAATCAAGGCCGCTGGCCTGCCCGTTGGCCTGCAACCCTCAAAGGTTGACTTGGCTATCGACCTAGCCTCTGCCAACGATGCAGAGGCTCGTGTGGCGCGTATCCGTCTTGAACTAGAAGCCGAAGGGCCCCGCGCCTCCCGGCTCCCCCAAGAGATGACGTTCCCCAACGACGACCCAACACCCCGACTCGCGCGCTCGCGCCCGTCCTGAGCCATCGTGGACCTTTCTACAGCGGTCCTAGCTGGCGTGGCAGCCATTCAACTGGCAGTCCTCGCCGGTCCCTGGCTCATCGGGAAATTTTCCCGATGCCTCACGCCCATTCGCAAGTGAGACCTTGAACCCAAGGTGCCTGATTCCGGGCACCCCGGCCCAAGCCGTTCAACCGGAGACGCTGTCAAGCGTCTCCGCTTGCGGGAGTAGAGAGAGGAACGAGGCAACAAGGACAATTCGACATGGACAACACAGTCAACACCAGTCCCGAGGATTCCTCGGGCGTTGCCGTTGATCCCGTCGTTCCCGATCCCGTCGTGAAGGTTACCGCCGCCGTTGGCGCGTGGCTCAACGCCTTGGTGAAGCACATGGTTGCGGCTTTGGCCGCGGCCGGGAAAGTCATCCCGGACTTCCATGTCTCCTTGGTTGCGAACCCCAAGGGCCCCAGGCTTCGCCTGAAGTCAAAGGCCGAAGACGGCACCGTGACCTTCAAGGACTTGAAGCTTCCATGCTTCATCATCGCGCCTTTGAGCGGTGAGACAGCCACCGCGTTGGGCCTGGACTTCAAGACGGGTCAACCCGACCCCAACAAGACGCGCACCTTGAAGGTTGCACCCCGCTACACCCTGGACCGCACCTACCGCGGAATGATCGACATAACGTGCAGTGCCGATCAAGCGAGGGACACCAAAAACAGGACGGCACTCAGTGAGCGCCTGTTCGCGCTTGTGGCACACCTTGCCGCTAGCGTGAACGTTCCCCCGCGTTGCGCCACGAACGTCAAGAAGTCCACCAACCAAACGATCAGCAAGATGATTCAGCAACCGTCCGGCTGGAAGGTTCCGGCCGCAATCCTTGGGCTTGCAGTCCAGCAATCCGAGGGAGACGACATCGTGAAGGGTGAGGGTAAGTACACTCTCACCGACCGCGGCCTCCAGGCAGCCCGCGCTTTCATCACGGCCAACGGGCCGTTTCCCCTTTCCGGTTTGGGCGCTTTCGATTCGGTCAAGGATGACCGTCCGAAGCGTTGGGTTGTCGCCATGAATGCCGCGGACGGCACAGCCGTCCGCGACGACAACGGCAAGCCGTTCAAGCTGAGGGTTCCGGGCAAGCTTTGGGCCCGCCTCGCAGCACTCGGGATTCCGCTCACGGTCCAACTCA
>WNFR01005562.1_pt1 | contig 17690 bp, 12 predicted proteins | sample 5400221 | NCBI WGS metagenome assembly WNFR01 (sample SAMN13153357, study PRJNA577476) | soil metagenome | isolation source: 40 cm soil under Madrone tree | place: USA:California | collected 2016-06-14
CGCCCTCGAGATAAGCGATGGCAATCATCTTCGAGATGAGCGCGCCCCGGCCCGTGAGCACTGCGCGCCACAGGCGCACGTCATCGGTCAGGTCGGCGAGCGCCGCGCGCTGCACGCGCGGCTCGCCGGCCCGGAGTCTGAGCGCCGCATCGGCCAGGAACAGCTTGCGAATCGGCGCCGCCGAGAAGTACACCGGTGGCGCAGTGATGCTCGGATGCGCGGTCTCGTGGAAGCCTCGCCGGCGATGCAAACCGACATAGCGCTGGTACAGCTCCGCATTGTCGGCAAGCAACTTTGCGATGTCGGTCGTGTGCGCCGGAGCATCGCTCCACACCGATCGGTCGAGTGGCTCGCAGAAGCCGACGTCGCCCCTGAACTCGAGGCGCGGGCCCGGATCCTGCGTGGCAGCTCCACCGAGGGTCTCGGGCCGCGCTTCCCACGACGCGAGATCGATCTGCCGGTTGAAGCGCTCGATCCTCGCCAACCCCACCACGGTAACCGACTCGCCCGGCGGCGCATCGAGTCCCGCGAGGGCGAGGTAGATGTTGTCCTCGGGCGCGTAGGGGTTGGGTGGTGGGACGAGAAGCGCCTGCGACTCGGGTGTCAGCGGCTCGTCACGGAGGTTCAGGGTCCAGGCCACGGCGAACAGCAGCAGCGCGATGAGGACCAGGCCTCCAATAACGAGGCCACTCCACTTGAGAAGAAACCTGATCGTCGACCCGATCTCAGTCAAACCATCGCCTCCGCCTCGAGCGGACGAGCACCGAAGATTCGATCCGCACTGACATTCTAGCCCTCGCGCGACAGTCGCAGCGGAAGGCTCTAACATTGCCCGCCATGCCTGAGCACCGCGAACTCCTCCCGGATCCCCTGCCTGCCGAGCCGCTCGCGGTCGTGGCCGCCTGGCTCGCCGAGGCCTGGGCGGCACGAGCGCAACCCAACGCGAACTCCATGGTGCTCGCCACCAGCACGCCTGACGGCAAACCTTCGGCGCGGGTGGTGCTGTGCAAGGACATCGTGCCGCAGCCGGGTTATGTGGTGTTCTACACCAACTACCTCTCGAGCAAGGGCCGGCAGCTGAAGGACAACCCGCGCGCCGCGGCGGTCATGCACTGGGACGCGCTGCATCGCCAGGTGCGCCTCGAGGGGCAGATCGTGCAGGCCCCTGCGGCGGACAGCGACGCCTACTTCGCCGCGCGCGCCTGGCAGAGCCGTGTGGGTGCCTGGGCGAGTGAGCAGAGCGAACCGCTCGGCTCGCGAGCGGCGCTCTTGAGCGCGGTCACCGCCGTGGCGAGACGCTTCGGCGCGCCCACTCCCGGCAGTCCCGGCGCCGACGACAGCATGCGGGTCAAGATCCCGCGCCCGCCTCACTGGGGCGGCTATCGGCTGTGGGCCGATACGGTGGAGCTGTGGGTGGAAGGCGAGGCGCGCATCCACGACCGTGCGCGCTGGACGCGCAGCCTCACGGCCAGGGGCGACGCATTCCGGGCGGGCGCCTGGTCGGCCACCCGGCTGCAGCCTTAGACGGCGGCGGCCGACGCGCACCGCCCTCCTGAGTATGTGGAAGAGCATTCGCATCGCGGTGCTGCTGTTCGTGCTGCTGGGGGTCGCGGTGCACAGCTGGCTCGATCGCATCGCGACGCAGAGCTGGAAGGAGACGCTGTGGGTGGGCGTCTTCCCGCTCAATGGCGACGGCACGCCCATGGCGCAGCGCTACGTAGAGGGCCTCACCGTGAAGGACTTCTCGGGCATCGAGGACTTCTTCGCACGCGAGGCGCACCGCTACGGGGTGAGGATCGAGCAGCCGGTGCATACCGAGCTGTATCCGCAGGGCTCCGAGCTCCCGCCGGCGCTCGAGCGGGACGCCGGGCTGCTCGGCATCGCGTGGTGGAGCCTGAAGCTGCGCTGGTTCGCCGCCCACGCCACTGAAGTGCCGGGACGCGCGCCGCCGCGCATACGCATCTTCGTTCTCTATCACGACCCTGCGACGCTCGATCATGTGCCGGACTCGCATGGTCTGCAGAAGGGCCTGATCGGTATCGTGCACGCGTTTGCGCAAACCGCCATGGCGGGCAGCAACAACATCGTCATCGCCCACGAGCTGATGCACACCCTGGGTGCCAGCGACAAGTACGCCCTGAGCTCGGGTGCGCCGCTTTATCCGATCGGCTTTGCCGAGCCGGACCGTCAGCCTCTGTACCCGCAGGTGCGCGCGGAGATCATGGCGGGCCGCCGTGCACTGTCGGCGCAGGATTCCGAGATACCGCAGGGTCTGCGCGATGTCGTCGTGGGTCCCGCGACGGCGCTGGAGATCCGCTGGACGCGCCCGTGAACCGCCCGCCGCTCAGCGCTCACCCGGGGCTCGCCGCGGTCAACCTCGGTGTGCGCGCCGGCGCGCGCGAGCTGGTGCGGGACCTGTCGGTGCAATTCACTCCCGGGGAAGTGGTGGCGATTCTCGGCCGCAACGGCTCGGGCAAGACACTCACGCTGCACACCCTTGCCGGGCTGCGCACCGCCGCCGCCGGCGAGGTGCTGCTCGATGGCGCGCCGCTGCTGCAGTTCAAGCGCCGATCCGTGGCGCTGCGGCTGGGGCTGCTGCCGCAGGACCTGGAGGATGCGTTCGTCACCACCGCGATGGAGACGGTGCTGATCGGCCGCCACCCACACCTGGCACTGTGGCAGTGGGAAACGGCCGAGGATGAGCGCCTGGCGCGCGAGGCGCTCGCGGCGGTGGACCTGCAGGATTTCGCCGTGCGGCGCACCGACACCCTCTCCGGCGGGGAGCAGCGCCGGGTGGCCGTGGCTGCATTGCTCGCCCAGCAGCCGGGCATCTTTCTGCTCGATGAACCGACCAATCACCTCGATCCGCACCACCAGCTCGCGGTGCTCGGCCTGTTCCGCGAGCTCGCCCATCAGGGCCGCACCGTCGTCACCACGCTGCACGATCCCACGCTCGCGGCGCGCTTCGCCGACCGCGCGCTGCTGCTGTTTGGCGATGGACGCTGGTCGCTCGGTCCGGTGAGCTCGGCGCTCACGGCGGTCAGCTTGAGCGAGCTGTACCTGGCACCGATGATGGAGCTCGGCAAGGACGGCCGGCGTGTGTTCGTCAGCGCCTGAGCGCTTCCAGCACCGGCGCATGCAGCGCAGCGTTGCTGGCGAGCACGCTGGTCGTGCCCAGGGTCACCGCCGCGCCCTCGAGGTCGGTGAACGTGCCGCCCGCCTCGCGCACGATCACCGTGAGGGCGGCGATGTCCAGAATGTTGACATCGGACTCGATCACCACATCGAGCGCGCCGCGCGCCAGCAGGTGATAGTGCACGAAGTCGCCGTAGCCGCGGCTGTAGTTCACGCGCCCGATGAGCTCCCCGTAGCGCTGCCAGCGCGGCGAGCGCGCCACGCTCTTGAGATTCCCGCTGGACATGGCGGCGGCGGCGAGCTCGGCGATGCGACTCACGCGCACGCGACGATCGTTGAGCCAGGCACCCGCCCCCTCCTCGGCCCACGCGAGCTCCCCGTACACCGGTGCGCTCGAGACACCCAGTACCAGTTGCCCGGCACGCAGCAGCGCAATCTGCGTGGAGAAGAACGGGCTTTGGCGCACGAACGACTTGGTGCCGTCGATGGGATCGACCAGCCAGATGTTCTCCGCCTGCATCGCATGCTGTCCGGTCTCCTCCCCATAGAAGCCATAGCCGGGGAAGTGCCGGCTCAAGGTGGCGCGGATGATCTCCTCCGCGCGCACGTCCGCTGCGGTGACCGGCGAGTCGTCCGGCTTGGTGCGCACCGTGAGGTTCTTCTGATAGTGCGCGCCGATCACATCCGCCGCCGCCCGCGCCGCCTCGAGGGCCGCGGTGAGTTCTTTCGATGGCATATTCGCTTAGGATACGGCTATGGGAAACCGTCTGAGCAAGATCTACACGCGCACCGGCGATGACGGCACGACCGGCCTGGGCGACGGCTCCCGCGTTCCCAAAGACAGCGTGCGCGTCGAAGCCTACGGGACGGTGGACGAGCTCAACAGCGCCGTCGGCGTGCTGCTCGCCGTGCCCGGCCTGCCGCCCGCCATCAGCGCCTGCCTCACCGAAGTGCAGCAGCAGCTGTTCGACCTGGGCGGGGAGCTCTGCATCCCGGGGCACCGCGCCATCAGCGCCTCCCAGGTCACGCAGCTGGAGCAGGCGCTCGATGCCTTCAACGACCCGCTGCCGCCGCTCAAGGAGTTCATTCTCCCGGGCGGTGGCCCCGCCGCCGCCGCCTGCCATCTCGCCCGCACCATCGCGCGGCGCGCGGAGCGGCGCGTGTGGACGCTCGCGCGCGCCGAAGCGGTGAGCCCCGAGGTCGCGAAGTATCTCAATCGCCTGTCGGATCTGCTGTTCGTGCTCGCGCGGGTGCTCGCGCGGCATGAGAGCGGCGCCGAAGTCCTATGGCGCCACGAGCGCGGCAAAGGGACGTAATCAACCCGGCGACGACCCCGGCCCCGCCGCCAGGCGCTCGCTGAGCAACGCGCGGAAATGCGGCCAGTCAAACGCCGCTCCCGGATCGGTCTTGCGGCCCGGCGCGATGTCGCTGTGGCCGACGATGTGCTCAGCAGACAGCGAGGCGTACGCTGCGAGCAGCGCCGCCGCCAGCGCCGCGAGCTGTTGGTACTGCGCCCCGGTGTAGGGCGTGTCGTCGGTACCTTCCAGTTCCACCCCGACGGAGAAATCATTGCAGCTGGAGCGGCCGCGGTATTGTGACGCGCCGGCATGCCAGGCGCGCTCCCCGAAGGGCACGTACTGCACGATCGCGCCATCGCGCCGCACCAGCGCATGCGCGGAAAGGCGCGTGGCGGCGAGCTCGCGGAAATAGGGGTGCGCCTCGGGGGGCAGGGTGCCGGTGAAGAGGCGATCGATCCACGGCCCGCCGAATTCCCCGGGCGGCAGGCTGATGCCGTGCACCACCAGGAGCTCGGCCACCGTGCCCGCGGGCCGCGCATCGCAGTGCGGCGACAACACCTGGCGGGGCCGGGGCGGTCTGCATCGTAAGAGCTCGTCGAGGCGTCAATTCAACGGGCCGAACACGGCAACGCCGCCCTGCGTCCCCACGAACACCTTGCCGTCGGCAATCATCGGCGTGATGAACTTATTGCCGGCGCCGAATTGATCCCGGCCGCCCGGGGCCTGGGAGCTGTTATAGAGCTCGTGAGCGAGATTGCTGGCTTCGTAGGCATGCAGTACGGCCGGGTTGGAGTTTTCGTGTGCCCAGATGATACCGTCGCTGCTGCCGTTCGCGGATACCGAAGGCGAAGTCCCGGGATAGCCGAAGTTATTGCTGGTACTCGAGGACGCCGCGCTCGAGAGTTGCGCGTTCCTGACGGTGAAAGCCATGAGGGCTGCGCCAACCGCTCCATAGTACACGGCCCCGTTGAAGTAAGCGGGCGTGGAAAAGATGCCGCCGCCGAGCACGCCCGACAATTGCTGCCAGATATTGTTCCGGCTGGAGCTGAACTTGCCCAGCGAATCGCGGCTGACGACATACACGTTGCCGTCCTTGCCGGCGCCGACGGCGAGATGACGCACGACGCCCCCGGAGTCCGTCACATCCGGTAGCAGCAGGATGCCACCCGATCCCAGATCCTGGTCGACGCTTGATTCGCTCACGGCGTTGTACAGGGTGAAGTAGTCGGCCACCGTCAGGGTGCCGCCCGCAGTCGAGAGCTTCAGAAAGCTGTTGCCGTAGTCCCCCCGGTCAGGGAAGCCGTTCGAGTCGAGCGCCGTCTCAAACGCACCGTTAGCGGTCAGCAGATAGACGTTGCCGGTGGAATCGGCGGCGGGACCCCCGCCGCTCATCCAGATTGCAGGACCTGCTCCGCCGCTGTTGGGCGCAGCATTGAACACCGCGGTGCGGGCGAGCGTGCTCTGGCTGTACGCGATGACCCAGCCGGAATAGGGCCGGACATCACAATGTGATGTCCAGCTGGTGTAGATGACCCCGCGCGAGAGCAGCAGCGCCGCGCGCTCCTCGTATTGCGCCGGCTCGAATGTGGTCGTGCCGCCGAGCATCGGATAGGTGGCCGAAATATCCACCGGGCCGTTGAGCGCTTCCGCCCCCGTGGTCACGTCCAGGGCATGCAGCCGCTGGTGGTAGGTCGAGGAGGCCGTCGTCCTGGACATGGCGACGATGTAGATGAGGCCGTTCGCGCCGGCAGAACGGTCAATCACCGGCGTTGCCGTGATGCCGATGGTGGGTGTCACCTGGTCGCAACTGTTCGGGGGAAGGTCATCTTCCCCGGCCGCCAGCACCGACACATGCCACAGGACCGCGCCGCTGTCGGCGTCGAAGGCGTAGACCGAATCGTTCTCCGTGGCCACGAACACCACGTCGTGCATTGCGCCTTGCACGGTGAGCCCCGAAAGATACAACGGCTCGGCGTCCACCTTGCCGTCAGTGGCGAGAAAGCGCTGCAGCCCGAACCTCGCCGGGTTCACGTTCGTCAGCGTAAGAACCGATTCCGTCAGATTCTGACCGGTTCTGGCCGCGTCGTTCCTGTAGCTGACGACGTCGGTGCGCTGCGCCGGCGTTGGATTGACGCCACCAACCCCAGGGGATGGGGACGTGTTCATGCCAGTCTTGGCGCACGCCGCAAGCACCGCAGCGAGCAGCAGCGAGAACGTCCCGGCAAGATTCGCGCGTGTGCGCACCATCGGTACAAAAACTCTCATGCCCGAAGATCCGGCGGCAACTCGTCTGCAAAATGCGACGCGGCGCTTGTGCCACAATCCCGCTCATGACCTCCCCCAACAGCGCTTACGTCGTGCGCGACCTCGCTCACGTGTGGCACCCGTGCACCCAGATGAAGGATCACGAGCAGCTGCCCTTGATCCCCATCCGCCGCGGGCAGGGCGCGTGGCTCGAGGACTACTCGGGCCAGCGCTATCTCGATGCCATCAGCTCCTGGTGGGTGAATCTGTTCGGTCACGCCAATGCCCGCATCAACGCCGCGGTGCGCGAGCAGCTGGACAAGCTCGAGCAGGTGATCCTCGCCGGCTTCACGCACGAGCCGGTGATCGCGCTCTCGGAGGCGCTCAGCGCGATCGCGCCGGCGGGACTCACCCGCTGCTTCTACGCCGACAACGGCTCCTCTGCCGTCGAGGTGGCGGTGAAAATGAGCTTTCACTACTGGCGCAACGTGGGGCGTACCGCGAAGCGTCGCTTCATCACCCTGTCCAACAGCTATCACGGCGAGACCCTGGGGGCGCTCGCCGTGGGCAACGTCGATCTCTACAAGGAGATCTACCGCCCGCTGCTCATGGAGGTCATCACCGTGCCCTCGCCGGATTGCTTCGCGCGCGCCCCCGGCGAGAGCTGGGCGGAGCACTCGCGGCGCAAGTTCGCGCACATGGAGGCCGCGCTCGCGCAGCATGCGCACGAGGCCTGCGCGGTGATCGTGGAGCCGCTGGTGCAGTGTGCCGGCGGCATGCGCATGTACGATCCGGTGTATCTCACGCTGCTGCGCGAGGCCTGCGATCGTCACCAGGTGCACCTCATCGCCGATGAGATCGCGGTGGGCTTCGGGCGCACCGGCACCCTGTTCGCCTGCGAGCAGGCCGGCATCCGCCCCGACTTCATGTGCCTGTCCAAGGGACTGACCGCGGGCTATCTGCCGCTGTCGACCGTGATGACGACCGAGGCCGTGTACGCGGCGTTCTACGACGACTACGTCAAGCTCAATGCCTTCCTGCACTCGCACAGCTTCACCGGCAACCCGCTGGCGTGCGCTGCAGCCCTCGCCAGTCTCGCCATCTTCCGCGACGACCAGGTGCTCGAGCGCAACCGGGCGCTCGCCGCGCGCATGGGCGAGCGCGCCGGCGCGCTCGGGGATCACCCGCACGTGGCGGAAGTGCGGCAGCGCGGCATGATCGTGGCCATCGAGCTGGCCGCGAACAAGGCCAGCCGCGAGCCGTACCCTTGGGCTGAGCGTCGCGGACTGACCATCTACCGGCACGCTCTGACACGCGGCGTGCTGCTGCGGCCGATCGATAACGTCGTGTATTTCATGCCGCCTTACGTAATCACGCCCGAGGAGATCGATCTCATGGTCGAGGTGGCGCGTGAAGGCATCGAGCGGGCGACGTGCGACTGACGCGTGTGTATGTGGATGCGCCGTTGGCCGCCGGCACCCGCGTCACTCTCGAAGGCGGCGCCGCGAGCCACGTCACGCGCGTGCTGCGCCTGCGGGTCGGCGAGGCGCTCACCCTGTTCAACGGCGCAGGCGGCGAATACGCCGCCGGCATCGAGCAGGTGCATGACGGCGGGGTTGCGGTCACGATCGGCGAGCAGCGCGCGATCGAGCGCGAGTCGCCTCTGACGCTCACCCTCGCACAGGGGGTGTCACGCGGCGAGCGCATGGACCTGGTGGTGCAGAAGGCGACCGAGCTCGGCGTCTCCGGCATCGTGCCCCTCTTCACCGAGCGCAGCGTGGTGCGTCTTGGCGCCCAGCAGGCCGAGCGCAAGCTCAATCACTGGCGCGCCATCACCATCGCCGCCTGCGAGCAGAGCGGGCGCAACCGCCTGCCGAACGTCGCGCCGCCGCTGTCTCTGGCGGACTGGCTGCGCAGCGGCGCAGACCGCGACGGCGGCCGCCTGCTGCTCTCTCCCGCGGCCACCGCGCGCATCGACGTCCCACCTCGCCCCGCGACTTCTGTCACCGTGCTCATCGGTCCCGAAGGCGGCCTCACGAATGCCGAGCAGGAGGCCGCCGTCGCAGCGGGCTTTCTGCCCGTTCGTCTGGGTCCGCGCGTGCTGCGCACCGAGACCGCCGCCATCGCCGCGCTCGCACTGCTGCAGCGCGCATTCGGAGATTTCTAGCTGGGTGCCGCGCGCCGCGCGCGCTTTTCTAGCGCCCTGGTGTCGGTGCTTTCGGCGCGAGGATCTGACTCAACAGGTCGGTCCTGGAGGGCTCGCGGACGAGGTGCGGATTCCTCAGGCCGCCGTGATAGTCGATGTGCAGGACCCGGACCAGATCGGCGGCCCCGACAATGAGCTCGATGGGGTCCGAGGACTTCTCTGCCTTGATGACCGTCTCGCGGGCGGCGTCAGCACTCCACTTGTGGCCGCCGATCGCGATGAGATGCATGGCCGGCGCCACGCCGGCGGCAAAGGCCGGTGAGCCATGCACGACATCGCCCACGACACCGTCCGGCTTGATCCACAGGCCGAGTGACAGGCTGAGGTTGTCCGCGCCGTCCACCTTCTCACGCGCGCTGAGAAACTCATTCGGCGTGTCGTCGTAGCTGAGCATCCAGCCGCCTCGCTGTATCCCCTCGAGCGGCGCGCGCGGGGTGATCGCGTCCACCCTGGAAGTCAGAAAGCCGTCCCAGTCGCGCGGCGCGATGGTGCGCAGAGCCGCGACGATGTCGGCCCGCGAGTAAGGCCGCACCGCTGGCGCACGCTCGGCGCCACCGAAGAAGCTGGCACAGAAGTCATCGAGGGAGCGCTGGCCGTGGCTCATCTCACGGATCAGCGTATCGGCGTCGAGCCACACGAGCATCATCTCGTCGTAGTAGTCACGCCGGCGGCGGATGGGGCTCCACTCGGCCGGCGCATCGCGGTATCCGGGCAAGGCCGTGGCGGTGTCGGCGAGGCTGCGCCACGCGCGCCCGGGTCGAGCGCCGTCCATCGTGGCGGCCACCCAGGCGAGGTACGCACGCGCCTGCTCGGGCGGACTCAGCCCGCTGCGGGTGCGCAACACCAGATCGCCCAGATAACGGGTCATGCCCTCGTAGACCCACAGGAGATCGTCGACCATCGGCTCCTGGTAGTTGCGGGTCGCAAGACCGATCGGACGACGGTATTTTCCGTTCCAGGAATGCACGTACTCGTGAGGGATGGTGCGGTGCTCGATCAGCCGCGCGGGATCGGTGAACAGCGATTCGGCATCGCGGATGTCGGTGGATTCGTGGTGCTCGAGCCCGTTCTGTTGATCGAGGTTGTTGCCGAGGGCAATGAGCCAGACATATTCGCGATAGTGCCCCGCACCAAACAGCGCGACCGCCTCGGGCACGAGCCGGCGCAGCTGAGCGATCATGACATCGCTCATGGCGAGATCGCCCGGGGCGTCCGCAGCGATGCTGACCCTCGTGCTGCCCGGGCCCTGCGTGACTGGCACGGTCCTGAAGTACTCCCCGGCGAGGAGTGGTGAATCGATCAGCCGCGAGAGCGAGGTGACCGGCAGGAACAGCGTGTCGCCCTCGACTCGTTCCGGCTGAAGCGCGCCGTCGAACTTCCAGCCGGCGGGCAGGCGCACCTCCGCCCTGACCGTGATCGCATCGGCCGACGCCTCGTGCGGATAGAGCACGACGTGGTTGAACGGCAGAATCAGCAGGTGCGGGGTCACGTTCGGCGTGCGGCCGTAGCCATCCGCAAACACCTTGGGTGGTGACAGATAGTCGAAGCGCACGTCGAGTGTCTGTGCTCCGCGCGGCACCTCGACCCGAAACAGGAACGGGTCCAGCGGATCGCGTCGCCACGGCAGCGCCTTGCCGCTGCCGGTGATCACGAGTCCCACCACCTGTGTGAGTGGACCATTCGCCGCATGCTCGCCGGGAATCCACTTCGGGTATGCGAGCGTCAGCGGGCCCGGGCGTACCGGCATGGTGAGGTGGGCGTGCTGAATTCCCCGGGTGACGTCCCGGGCATCGACCTGCAGCGTGATCGGGGGTGCTGCGGCTATGACAGATGCGGCGGCGAGCACGGTCCAGAGCGCGAACCACAGCTTCGAGTCTGTCAGTCTCATGCCGGTGCCGCCTTGGCCGCCGCGGCCGCTACGCGGTGATGCTGGTCTCTTCCGCGATCATCTCTTCCAGGCGCTCGAGGTCCGGTACCAGCGGAGTCTCGTTGACCATCCGGATCTGGCAGATGATCGGCGTGCGCTCGGGAAACACACGCGAGTTGTCGGGGCGCACGACATCCGAGCTCACCCGCACCAGCTGCGGGAAGCCTTGGCTGACCAGCGCGAAGTTGCCGCCTTCGACCTTGGTGCCGAGCGCCTGCAGCACCACGATGCGCGTGCGGCCGCTGGCCGGCGGAATCATCTGGCCGCAGGCGCCTTCGAAGGACACCAGCGGCACCGCCTTGCCGTTCCACGGCACGGTGCCGATGTACCACGGCGGCGCTCCGGTCATCTCGGAGGGCATCTGGAAGCCGATGACCTCCGCGACACAGGCGCGCGGAATGATCAGCCGTGCGTCCACCAGCGGCACCAGCAGGCTGTAGATTTCGGTGACGCGCTCGGCCATCGGCTTTCCCTGGGTCCTAAGTCAGTTCCCGGCGGCGCCGGCGTAAGCCCGACCCTGCGCCGCGGCGCGCCGCCGCGCCACCAGCGGCGCGATGGCATCCAGAAGCTGCGCCTCCTGGTAGGGCTTGCCGAGATAGTCATCGACTCCGAGCTCGATGGCGCGCGCGCGGTGCTTCTCGCCCACGCGCGAGGTCACCATGATGATCGGCACGTCCTTCAGGCGCGGATCGTTGCGCACGTGCGCGGCGACTTCGTAGCCGTCCATGCGCGGCATCTCGATGTCGAGCAGGATCACGTCCGGCACGTGGTCCTGCAGCAGCGCCACCGCGTCCATGCCGTCGCGCGCGGTCAGCACCCGCATGCCGTTGCGTTCGAGCAGCCGCTGGGTCACGCGGCGCACGGTGATGGAATCATCCACCACCATCGCAAAGGTGCGCCGGTCGCCGCGCTCCTTCGGCGCCACCGGCGCCTGGGCGCGCGCGCGCCACTCCGCGCGCACCAGCGCGCCGATGTCGAGGATGATGACGATGCGGCCGTCGCCCAGGATGGTTGCGCCGGATATGCCGCGAATGCCGGAGATCTGCGGACCCACGGACTTGACGACGATCTCGCGGCTGCCGACCAGCTCATCCGCCACCAGACCGGTGGAGTGCTCCCCGGCACGCACCAGCACCACCGGAATGGTCACGTCCTGCCCCGGCAGCTCGGACGGCGGCAGTCCCACGAACGTCGCCAGATACTGGAAGCGGTACTTCTGTCCGCCGTAGTCGAATGCGGCGGCGTCGCGTCCCAGGTGCGCAGTGACCACCGCCTTGGACAGGCGCAGCACCCCCTCCACCGTGGGCAGCGGCAGCGCGTAAAACTCCTCGTCGGTGCGCACCACCAGCGCGTGGCTGATCGCGAGCGTGAGCGGCAGGCGGATGGTGAACACCGTGCCCTCGCCCACCTTGGTCTCCATGTGCAGCGCACCGCCCAGGCGCTTGATCTCGGTGGCCACGACGTCCATGCCGACGCCGCGGCCCGCCTGCTGGGTGATCGCCCCGGCGGTGGAGAAGCCCGGCTCGAGAATCAGCTGGATCGCATCCTCGTCACTCAGGGTCTGCCCCGCGCCCGCGCCGATGAGTCCCAGGGCCTCGGCCTTGTGGCGGATCGCGCTGAGATCCATGCCGCTGCCGTCGTCGCTGAGGCGCACCATGACTTCGGCGCCTTCGCGATGCAGCTCGAGGAGAATGTGTCCGGTGTCGGGCTTGCCGCGGTGCACGCGCTCCTCGGGCGATTCGATGCCGTGCACCACGGCGTTGCGCAGCATGTGCTCGAACGGCGGCAGCATGCGCTCGAGCACCTGCCGGTCGAGCTCGCCGGAGGCGCCCTCGACCACGAGCTCGGCGCGCTTGCCGGTCTCGCCGGCCGCCTGGCGCACGATGCGTGCGAGACGCTGCACGTGACGCTGGAACGGCACCATGCGTGTGCGCATCAGCCCGTTCTGCAGCTCGGTGATCGTGCGCGCCTGCTGCTGCAGCAGGGTCTGCGTATCCTTGGCGAGACTCTCCAGGAGCTGCTGAATGCTCGCCACGTCGTTGGCCGTCTCGGCCAGCGCCCGCGAGTACTGCTGGATGGAGGAATAGCGGTCGAGCTCGAGCGGATCGAACTCGCTGCGGTGCGGCCCCTCGTCCTCGTGCTTGTGCAGGATCTGCGCCTCGGTCTCGATCTCGAGACTGCGCAGCTGCTCCTTCAGGCGCGTCACCGTGCGCGACAGCTCACCCAGGTTGAAATCGAACGAGCCGAGCTGCTGCTCGAGGCGCGCGCGTGCAATGCTCGCTTCGCCCGAGATGTTCAGCAGCTGATCGAGCAGATCCGCGTCCACGCGCGCCATTTCCTGGCGCTCGCCGCCGGTCACCGGCTCGCGGCCGGGCGGAACCGGCTGCGGCGCGGAGAGACCCTCCTCGGTGTGCGGCTCGGGTGCGCGGGCACGCGTGAGCGGCCAGGCGCCGGGCAGCGTGCCCCTTCCAGTCCAGCCCGCCTCAAGGGGCAGCGCCGGTGCCGCGAAGGACGGAGCGGGCGCGGTGGCGGGTGCCGGCGGCGGCCCGGGCGCATCGCTCACCGGTTCGACATCTGCCGGCTCGGTGTGGTCGTCGCCGGTCGACAGGAGCTCCGCGTTCAGCCTCGCCAGCATCGTGTCGGTGTCGGCTCCGGAGGGCTCGGGCCCGGCGGCCGGCGCCGCCGCGGCTGCGGGTGCCGGGACGGGGGGAGCGCGCCGCGCCTCGGGGGGTGTCGCCTTCGCGGGGGCGGTGGGGGGAGCGGCGCGCGACAGACTCTGCAGGCGCGTGATGATGGCGCGCGCAGCGGCTACGGGCCGACCGTTGATGACCTGCTCGCGCATGCGCGCGAGCTCGTCCAGGCTCGCCTGGATTACATCGAACACCGCGACGCCGGCGGTGACCTCGCCATTGTCGACCGACATGACGAGCGTCTCGAGCTCGTGGGAGAGATCGCCCATGGGCGTGATGCCCGCCATGCGCGCGCCGCCCTTGAGGGTGTGCAGCGGTCGCTTGAGACTCGCGCGAGAGTCCGCGCTGTTGGGCTGCGAGCGCCACTGCGACAGCGCGCGCTCGGCGGCGTCGATGAGCTCGGTCGCCTCGTCGGTGAAAATGGCCGCCACTTCGGGGTCGAAGTCGACGGCCTCGTCGCCCGGCTGCGCATCCTGGCCGGGTGCCGCGGCCGCGCCGATCGCGGCATGGATACCGGTGTGCGCGCCGGCGGCGGCGATGCGCTGATCCAGACCCTTGTCGGCGCGCTCGATCCGCTCGAGCAGCTGCCAGTGATTGACGAAGTAACCGGTCGGCTCATCCAGGTGCGTCGCGACCGACTCCATCGCGGCCATGCAGTCCGCGAGCAGGGCCAGATCCTCGCTCCCGAGCCCCAGCCCGCTGCTGTAGGCGCGGCGCAACCAGTGATCCAGCGGCTCCGCCAGACGAATCCCGTGCCGCGCCTGAGCCATTTTCGAGCTGCCCGAGAGCGTGTGGCAGGCGCGATAGACGTCCTCGGGCAGCGCGTGCGGCTCCGGGAGCTGCGACTCGCGCGCGAGGTAACCGCGCACCGTGGCCACATGTGCGGCGGTCTCGCGCGCGTAGATATCGCGCAGCGTGTCGTCCGGCACCGTCTGCCGGGAGGCCGCCTCGGCGGCCAGCGCCGCCGCCGTCATGGCGGGCATGGGCGGCGGCTCGGCCGCTTCCTCCTCGCCGTGCTCGGGCGTACTGCGGGCAGGGGTCTGGCGGCCCGCGGCGAGTGCATGCGCGCGCGAGGCGATGGCGTTTACGCCGGTGCGCAACGGCTCGCGGGTCTGCAGCTGCTTGATCAGCTCGGGCAAGGCGCTGACCGCCGCGCGCAGGGTCTCGAGGATGGTCGGGGAACGGCTCAGGGTGTTGTCGAGCACGCGGTTGATCAGGTTTTCGATCGCCCACGCGAACTCGCTCAACTCGCGTGCGCCGACCATGCGGCCGCTCCCCTTGAGCGTGTGGAACGAGCGGCGCACGGTGACCAGTGCATCGCGCTCGAGCGGATTGTGATCCCAGGCGGGGAAACAGTGCCGGATCCTGGCGAGCTCCTCGTGCGCTTCCTCGATGAAGAGGTTCAGCAGCTCGGGGTCGGCATGCTCGACGGGCGCGGCAACTTTCGCGCTGCTCGACGGCGCCAGCGTCGGCGCCGAGGCGCCCACCGCCACCATGTCCGGCAGCGGCTCGTCAGGTGGCGCCAGTCTCGGAATCTGTACCGTGCGCGCATAGGCGCCGGCTTCGAACGGCGCGACCGTGGGGACCGACGGGGTCGGCTGCTGCTCGAGCGCCTGCACGCACGCCTGGGCGTTGTCGAGCATGTACCAGGGGTCCGAGCGCCCCGCCTGCACCGTCTCCATGTAGTACTCGAGGCTGACGATCGCGTCCGCGAGACGGTCCACGAAGCCCGGCGGCAGCACGTGAATGCCCGGTTGCATGACGCGCCGCAACTGCCCGGTGATCGCCTCGATGACTTCCACCGCGCGCGCCTTGCCGAGCAGCAGCAGGCCTGCCTTCATGCCGCGCATCAGGTCCTGCCAGCTGTCGAGGCCCGCCGCATCCAGCGTGCCACCGACACTCTGGGTAACGGCTTCCTTGATTCGCGCGAGATTGACGATGCACTCGCGCAGCACCGCCGCCTGCACCTGCTGAAATTCGCTGTCCGCGGCGGGCCGCGGCAGCGCCGCATCCCGCGGCAGGATCATGCCGACCAGCTGGTCATCGAGCTTGTCCTCGACACCGATCAGGGTCGCGGCGATCTCGACCAACGTGGCCTCGTCGGCCTTGAGCGTGCCGTTGACGATCTTCTGCAGTCGCTCGGTCTCGCGCTGCACGTGGGCGCGCAGCTCGCCGAGGCCCAGGACCCCCAGGGTGTCGCCGATCTTGCGCAGCATTTCGACCTGTGAGCTGAGCTCCTGCGGCTGGCCGGCGCCGCGGCGCACGAAAATGTCGAGGACGTCCTTTACCTTGGAGAGATCCTCGCGGATCGCCGCGGCCACCGTGCGCATGAGCTTGACGCTCGGCGCCGACAGGTTCTCGCGCTCCTGCTCGATGCTCTCGTCGACCGGCAGGAGCTCGGAGAGACGGAACGAGGCGCGCACTGCGCTCACCCGTCCGCCGGAGGATTCAGAGCGTCCGATGTAGTACAGCAGATTGTTGAGCAGCTCGACCGGCGGTGACTGCGCATAACGCGCCTCGCCCTGCTCGTAGAGACGGCGGATCTCGCGATCGCCGAGGCCCAGCAGCCGTTTCACGGACTGTCCGCTCTCGAGACCCTTCTCGCGCAGCGCTTCGATCACCGCGCCGATCACCCACCACAGCTGGAACACCGGCTGGCGGGTGGCAATCTGCTCGAGCTTGCGCGCCACGGCGCCGAGAATCTCCAGGTTCTGCTCCACGCGCTCGCCGCGGATCCAGCCGATGAGGCCCACCTGGTAGCGGGCGCGCAACCGGCGCGCCCAATTGTCGACCGTCATCGGCGGCTCGCCGGCGGCGGCCGCCTGCGGTTGCGCCTGCTGGTCGGACTTGAGGTTCAACAGCAGCAACGTGCCTTCGGACAGCAGCGCATTGCCGCGCACGGCACGCAGGTCGTTCAGCAGCGGCAGCAGCACCAGCGCCAGATCGCGCCCCCCCGCCAGCACCCGCTCCAGATAGCTCGGCAGCTGCACCATGGCGCGCATCAGCGCGTCGAGGCTTTCGGCCTGACTCTTGCGCTCACTGTGGGTCGCCAGCAGGTACTGCGCGACGTGTTCCATCTCCTCGGCGAGCAGCGCCGCGCCGTAGATCTCCAGCAGCCGCAGCACACCCTGCACCTGGTGCAGGTCCTGTGCGCAGCGCTCGAGGAGCTGGACGTTGTCGGGCTGTTCGACATAGGTCTCGAGGGCGCCGCGGGCCTCCGCCAGCGTAGCGTTCACCTCACGACCGACGAGATCGAATGTCTGGGAGGCGACTTCAGGCATGCAGTGGCTTTCGCAAAGAGATCTAAGAGCCGCCCAGCGCGGAGATCTGCCGCACCTTGGCCGTCGTCAGCGCGGCGTCTTCCAGGCGCCTGACGGCGCTGTTCGAGACCAGGCGTTCGTCGGGGCTGCTGGGCAGACGGAAGCCGGTGGCGGACTTGCGCAGCCCGGCAGAGAGTTCGGCCAGCTTCGCGATGGCGGTCGAGGTCGCGTTGGTCGATTCGGCGGTCTGGGCGCTGATCTCCTTGAGAACCTGCATATTGCGCGCGATGTTCTGCGCCGCGTGGGTCTGCTGACGCGCGCTGCCGGAGATATTCTGCACCAGGCTCGCGATCTGGTTGGACACCTGCTCGATTTCCTCCAGCGCGGCGCCGGCATTTTCCGCCAGCAGCGCCCCGCCGACCACATCGGTGGTGCTGCGCTCCATCGAAACGACCGCCTCGTTGGTATCGGTCTGGATGGTGCGCACCAGCACTTCGATCTGCTTGGTGGCGTTGGCAGCGCGCTCGGCGAGCCGTTGCACCTCGTCCGCCACCACCGCAAAGCCGCGACCCGCCTCGCCCGCCATGGAGGACTGGATCGAGGCGTTCAACGCCAGGATGTTGGTCTGTTCGGCGATGTCGTTGATGAGCTCGACGATGTTGCCGATCTCCTGCGAGCTCTCGCCGAGGCGCTTGATGCGCTTGGAGGTCTCCTGGATGGTCTCGCGGATGGTGTTCATGCCGTCGATGGTGCGGCGCACGGCATCGCCCCCCTTATGCGCCACCTCCACCGAATGGCGCGCCACATCGGAGGCGCGCTCGGCGTTGCCGGACACCTCCTCCACGGAGCCCGCCATGCTGGCCGCGGACTCGGTGGCCGAGGCGATCTGCTTGGATTGCGCGCCGCTCGCCCTGGCGAGGTGCTGCGACA
>WNFR01006219.1_pt1 | contig 17675 bp, 16 predicted proteins | sample 5400221 | NCBI WGS metagenome assembly WNFR01 (sample SAMN13153357, study PRJNA577476) | soil metagenome | isolation source: 40 cm soil under Madrone tree | place: USA:California | collected 2016-06-14
GCTCGCGCTGGTGCTCGGGGCCGAAGGTACCGGCATGCGGCGGCTCACCCGGGAACGCTGTGATTTCCTGGTGCGCATCCCCATGGCCGGCCAGGTGGAGTCCCTCAACGTGTCGGTGGCTGCGGGGGTCGCGCTGTTCGAAGCACGCCGGCAGCGGACGGGTTGACCTCGGCTACCCCGAGCGAGTATCCTTCGCGCTCTTTTTCGCCGGGTGACCGGCCTCACTCCTTGCCTCACCGCTCGCAACGGGAGGCTTAACTCATAGGGAGCCTACAATGCGGCATTATGAAATCGTGCTTCTGGTCCACCCGGATCAGAGCGAGCAAGTTCCTGCGATGGTCGAACGCTACAAGGGCATGATCAGTGCCGGTGGCGGTGCGGTGCATCGTTTCGAGGATTGGGGCCGGCGCCAGCTGACATTCCCCATCGCCAAAGTGCACAAGGCGCACTACATCCTGCTCAACATCGAATGCGACCAGAAGACGCTCGCCGAGCTCACCGGTTCGTTCCGCTTCAGCGATGCGGTGCTGCGCAACCTGGTGGTGAAAATGGACGAGGCCGTCACCGAGCCGTCGCCGATGGCGCGCGCTCCGGATGAAAACGCCCGCCGCCACGACGACTTCGGCGACGATGGGGACGACGACGACATGCCCATGGGCGCACGGTAACAGGAGACCAACATGGCAAGGTTTTTCCGCCGCAAGAAGTTCTGCCGATTCACGGCCGACGACGTCAAGCAGATCGACTACAAGGATCTGACGACGCTCAAGAGCTATATCACCGAGACCGGCAAGATCGTTCCGAGCCGGATCACGGGCACGCGTGCTCACTATCAGCGCCAGCTGCAGCTCGCCATCCGGCGCGCGCGCTTCCTGGCTCTGCTGCCCTACACCGACCAGCACTAACCGGCCACAGCACATGGATATCATATTGTTGCAGAAGGTTGCGAACCTCGGCCAAATCGGTGATCGCGTCAAGGTGAAGTCGGGCTACGCGCGGAATTTCCTGGTGCCCACGGGCCGCGCCACCATGGCGACGCCCGCCAATATCGCCAAGTTCGAGGCGCAGCGCCACGAGCTCGAGGCGAAGGCCGGCGAGGACCTGGCGGCGGCTCAGGCGCGTGCGCTCAAGTTCGAAAACTTCAAGCTCGAGCTCAAGGCCAAGGCGGGCGCGGAAGGCAAGCTGTTCGGCTCCATCGGCACTGCCGATATCGCCGAAGCGGCGGTCAAGGCCGGCCAGCCGATCAGCCGCAGCGAAGTGCGCATGCCGACGGGACCGATCCGCGTCACCGGCGATCATCTGGTGCAGCTGCATTTGCACACGGACGTTGATGTGACCTTGGCGGTCACCATCGTCGCCGAAGAGTAGCGGCCGGCTCGCGTCCCCCTGGGGCAGCGCATGGCCGGTCGCGTCAGCAATCGTTCCTTTGGGCCGAGCGGAGCCTCGGGCGACGGCCTGAGGTTGCCGCCCCATTCCGTCGAGGCCGAGCAATCCGTGCTCGGCGGATTGATGCTGGATTCCGCGGCCTGGGACCAGGTCGCCGACCGCGTCGTCGCCGACGACTTCTATCGCAATGATCACCGGTTGATATTCGAAGCCGTCGCCGGATTGATCGAGCGCAGCCAGCCCTGCGACGCCGTCACCCTGTCCGGGCACCTGGAGAGCCAGGGATTGCTGGATCAGGTGGGGGGGCTTGCCTACCTGGGATCGCTGGCGCGCGACACTCCCACCGCCGCCAATATCCGGGCGTATGCCGACATCGTGCGCGAGCGGTCGGTGCTGCGGCAGCTCATCACCGCGGGCAATCTCATCGTCGGCAGCGCACTGGAGCCGGAGGGGCGCGAAGCGCGGGAAATCGTCGACGATGCGGAACGCGCGGTGTTCGAGATCGCCGAGGCGGGCTCACGCGGCAAGGTCGGATTCAGGCAGATCAAGAGTATTTTGCCGGACGTGGTCAACCGCATCGATGAGTTGTATCACTCTGACGGCAAGATGACCGGTATTTCGACCGGATTCAAACAGATCGATGAAATGACCTCCGGCCTGCAGCCGGGCGATTTGATCATCGTCGCGGGCCGCCCGTCGATGGGCAAGACCACATTGGCCGTGAATATCGCCGAGAACGCCGCGCTCGGTTCGAATAAGTCAGCGGCAATTTTCAGCATGGAAATGTCGGCCGAATCGCTGACCTTGCGCATGATTTCATCTCTGGGCCGCATCAACCAAAGCAATCTGCGCTCCGGTCGACTGCAGGAAGAGGACTGGCCGCGTATCGATTCGGCGATGACGCAGTTGAGCAACGCCAAAATCTACGTCGACGAAACCCCGGGACTTTCGCCCACCGAGATCCGCGCGCGTGCGCGCCGCTTGAAGCGCGAGCGCGGCCTCGACCTGATCGTAGTGGATTACTTGCAGCTCATGCAGGTTGCCGGTACCAAGGAGAACCGCGCGACCGAGATATCCGAGATCTCGCGATCCCTCAAGGCGCTGGCCAAGGAATTGAAAGTGCCCATTATTGCGCTGTCGCAGCTCAACCGAGGCGTCGAGCAGCGGGTCGAGAAGAAGCCCGTCATGTCGGATCTTCGCGAGTGTGTCACCGGGGAGACGCCCGTGATGTTGGCCGACGGCCGACGAGTGCCCATACGCGAACTCGTTGGGCAGACGCCCGAAGTGTGGGCTATGAGTGCGGATCAGAAAATCATCAAGGCACAGAGCGACTTGGTATGGTCGAAGGGAGTACGCCAGGTATTCCGTGTGTCACTGGCGAGTGGCCGCACGTTGAGGGCGACGGCGAGTCATCGCGTCTTTACGGGAGACGGATGGAAGGTAGTCGGAGAGTTAGGTCCGGGTTCTCGAGTCGCCGTGGCCAGGCGATTTCCTTCGGTCACCAATCCTGTTACCTGGTCGGATGCAGAGATCTCCCTACTGGGTCACTTGGCGGGCGACGGCAGCTACCTCACCAACCGGCCCCTGCGCTATACCACGGCTTCCGAAGCCAACAGTCAATTGGTCACCGAATGCGCCTTGGCGCTTGGCGGCACCGTGACACGGCACGCGGGGCGCGGCAACTGGCATCAGCTCGTCATTGCGGGCAACGGCAATCGCTGGCATGCCGCCGGCGTCGGCGCCTGGTTGAAGGGCCTCGGCATACACAATCAGCGCTCACACCAAAAGCATTTGCCGTCTGCGGTATTCCAACTGAGCGATGCGCAAATAGGATTGCTGCTCAAGCATTTGTGGGCCACGGATGGTTGTATCCACGTCCGTCGGGCGGGCCAGCGTGGCGCCCCGAGAGTTTATTTCGCTAGCTGCAGCGAACAACTCGTTCGAGACGTGTCTGCACTGCTGTTACGCTTGGGCATTGTCGGACGCATTCAACAAGTGCGGCAACATAGCGGCAGACCTCTTTGGTCGGTTGGGGTCAGCGGGTCCGAGCAGCAGGCTCTGTTTCTCGCCAGAGTCGGAGCGTTTGGACCTCGCGAAGCGCCGGCGAAAATGTTGGCTGCGAAACTTGAAGTGACGCGTTCGAATCCGAATGTGGACACTTTGCCTCAGGAATTGTATGCGCAGCTGCGATCCTCGATGAACGCGCAGGGGTTGACCTGGCGCCAAATAGGATCATTGCGCGGCACTACTTATTCGAGCAATAGATTTCGCCACGCGCCCTCTCGTGCGATCTTCAATTCGTATGTCGATTTGCTGGACAACGACGCGCTAAAGATTTGGTCAAACTCTGATCTCTTCTGGGACCGCGTCGTCGCCGTCGGTCTCGAAGGCGAGGAAGAAGTTTTCGACATGACGGTTCCCGGTCCGGCGAGTTGGTTGGCTGACGGTATTGTCAGCCATAATAGTGGTGCCCTGGAACAGGACGCAGATTTGATCCTGCTGATCTACCGAGAAGAATTCTACGAGCCGAACACCACGCGCAAGGGCATCGCCGACATCATCATCGCCAAGCAGCGCAACGGCCCGACGGGTGATGTGCAGCTTACCTTTCTTGGCCAGTACACCAAGTTCGAGAACTACGCGCCGGAGTCGTACGCCGAGGGTGTGTTTCGGTGACGCTGCCGAAGTACCCGTGATGCTCCCGAGATTCCCGTGACCCCGATGGTCAGCGCGACGATCGATACCAGCGCGCTACGCCACAATCTGAACGTGGTGCGGCAATGGGCGCCCAAGTCGCGCGTCATGGCCGTCATCAAGGCCAATGCCTACGGCCACGGGCTCGTCGCGGTGGCGCGCGCCCTCGAATCCACGGATGCATTTGCCGTTGCGCGAGTCGACGAGGGGCTCGCGCTGCGATCGGCCGGCGTCGATACACCCACGGTACTTCTCGAGGGGGTCTTCGATCGCGACCAGCTCGACGCGGCCGCCGCCGCCAATTTCGAGCTCGTCGTGCACACCTCCGAGCAGATCGAGCTGCTACGGACCGCCGCCGCGGGCGTGCGTTTCAAGGTGTGGCTCAAGCTCGACAGCGGCATGAATCGTCTCGGCTTCAAAGGGACGGCGTTTGGCGCTGCGCACGCGGCCTTGAGTGCCTTGGAAAGCGTGCGGTCGCCGGTGAACTTGTTCACCCATCTGGCCTCAGCCGACCTGCCTGAGTTGCCCAGCACGGCCGAACAACTGGCCCTGTTCGCTGCGACGGCGGGGGCGCTGCCCGGTGAACGCAGCCTGGAAAATTCCGCCGCCATGCTGAGTTTTCCGGACGCGCAGGCCGATTGGGTGCGGCCGGGCCTTCTGCTCTATGGCGTATCGCCCTTCGCCGGCTCCATCGGCGCCGACTATGGTCTGAGGCCCGTCATGACCCTGCATTCGCACGTGATTGCCGTCAAGGAACTCTCGCCCGGGGAAAAGGTGGGTTATGGCGGCGACTGGACCGCAATCCGCCCCACACGCCTGGCGGTGGCGGCAGTGGGCTACGGCGACGGATATCCGCGGAGTCTGGCCTCGGGTGCTCCGGTGATGGTCAACGGTGAACGCGCGGGCCTGGCGGGCAGGGTGTCGATGGACATGATCGGCATCGACGTCACGCACCTGCGTCGGCCGCCGGCACTCGGTGACTCCGTCGTGCTGTGGGGAGAGGGGCTGCCGGTGGAGGAAATCGCGGTGTGGGCGGACACCATCCCCTATGAGCTGCTGTGTGGAATCAGCCAGCGCGTGGCGGTGACCTATGATTCAGGACACTAGCTTTCGAAGAACCCCATCTTCACGCCCGCGAGCTGCACCACATCGTTGTCGTTCAGGCGGCGGGCCTGGGGCCCGATGGGTACGCCGTTGACCTGCGGGAAATCGTTTTCCTTGCCGCTGTCGACGTGCACGATGAAATAGCCCTCGGCGCGGCGGGTGATGGCCGCGACCTGCACGCCCGGTCGGCCGAGGGTGGTGAGTGCCTTGGTGAGCTCCAATTCACGGCCGGCGAAGGCGCCGCTCAGCACCTGTAGCTTGGCCTTCGGCAGGGCCGTCGCATTGTCCGGCACCCCGGGGCGCTTGTTCGCCGCCACGGCCTTGGCGGCATGATCCACCGCAACGCCGACCCGCCGAATGCGGTCCTCACCCTGGGTGCTCGGGGTGATGACCATGGTCTTTTCGAATTCGTCCTGCTCGGCGTCGCCGTCCTGGCTGTCGACGAAACGCAGCTGGTGATGGCCGACGGTGATCACGTCGCCGTTCTGCATGGCGTGTTTCTTGATCAACTTGCCGTTGACGTACGTGCCATTGGTGCTGTTCAAGTCCTCCAAAAAAGAATCGTTCAGAATGTTGATGATGAGCGAGTGATGGCCGCTCACCGCTGGATTGTCGATACGAATATCGTTGTCCGGAAGGCGCCCGATCGTGTAGCGCTCTTTATTCATGTTGTATTCCGCCAGGATCGAACCATCCAAGCTGAGCATCAGACGTGCCATTCAGACTCCATATCCCTAACCGAACCAACCCAGGATTTTGTCAAATATACGCCGGTGCGCGGGGAACGGCTCCGCTACGTGAGCCATGATGACCGACACATTGTCCCGCCCGCCGTTATCGTTAGAGAGCTGTATCAATTGCTTAGCAACGGTATCAAGATTAGCACTAAAGGTGCTGATTGTTAAATGGATATCCTCATCCTCGATCATGTCCGAGAGGCCGTCGGAACAGAGCACGTAGTAATCGGACTTCTGCACCGGCTGCTCGTGGATCTCCACGTCGACGTTTTGCTCGACTCCCAGGGCGCGGGTGACGTAGTTCTTGTTGGTGGCGCGCTGCGCCTCCTGCTGCGAGTAGAACCCTCGGTCCACCAGCTCCTGCAGCAGGGAATGGTCCAGAGTCATCTGCTCGAATCGATTGTCGCGCAAGCGGTAAAGCCTCGAATCACCGACATGCGCGATCGACATCTTATTGTCGTGAAACAAACACGACACCACGGTAGTGCCCATGCCCTCACATTGCGGCTGGGTCTTGGAAGTGTGGTAGATGATTTTGTTGGCTCTGTGAATCGCATCACGCAAGATGATGCTCGGGCGCGTCAATCCGGTCTCTGGGTCGGGCACGCTCAGGTCCTCGCGCATGATCCCGTCGCGAACCAGATTGATGATGGTCTTGACGGCGATGCCGCTCGCCACCTCGCCCGCGTTATAGCCCCCCATGCCGTCGGCCAGGACGAAGAGCCCGATGTCGGCCTCGGCGCCGATCATGTCTTCGTTGTGCTCGCGCACTTTTCCCGTGTCGCTCAGCGCCACGCTCGCGATTTTCCCCTTCAAACTCATGGGTTTTGTCCAATCATGGCAATCCACTCGGTATTCTCGACCGACAGTCTTCCAGCGCTGCGGCCATGTGGGCCCCAGAGTCGTACCGCGCATCGGGATTCTTGGCAAGCGCGCGGTCGATGACGCTCTCCACGCACGCAGGCAGATCCGGCCGGTAGGCTCGCAACGGCGGGTGCGGCGCTTCGGCGATCTGCTGCATCAGCCCGGTCATCGAGTCTGCGGTGAAAGGAAGCTGGCCGGTCAACAATTGAAACAGGCTAACACCCAGCGAAAACAAGTCCGAGTGACCTGTCACAGTTCGACCCTCGAGTTGCTCCGGCGACATGAAGGAAGGCGTGCCGAGTACGATGCCCGTGCGCGTGCTGCCGGCGCCGGACAGGCGCGCAATCCCGAAGTCGGTGATCTTCAACGTATCCGTGCCGGGATCGTACATCAGGTTCGCAGGCTTGATATCGCGGTGAACGACTTGCTGTTTGTGGGCGAATCCCAGAGCGTCGGCCGTGCGGCCGATCACGTCCAACACTTTACGCGGTTCCATGAGACGGTCGGATTTCGCATAGTCGCTCAAGTGCCGGCCCTTGAGATACTCCATCGCGATATAGGCGAGTCCGCGCTCCTCGCCGACATCGTAAATGGTCACGATGTTCGGATGATTGAGACGGCCGGCGGTTTCCGCTTCGCGAAAGAAGCGCAATCGGGCCTCGACGAGTTCGGGGCCGCTGAATTCGCTGGCGAGCGGTATGGCCTTGATGGCCACCATGCGTTTGATGGCCGTATCATGCCCCAGATAGACGATCCCCATCGCGCCGCGTCCGATTTCGCGTTCGAGCTGGTAGCGGCCGAGACGCTGCAATTCGGCTCCCGGCGCCACGCTGCCTGCCGCGGCCGCAGGGGCGCTGCGGGCCATCGATGCCGCGGCCACAGGGGGGCTGCCGGCCACCGATGCCGCGGCCGCAGGGGCGCTGCCGGCTACCGATGCCGCGGCGGCCGCGGAAACCGGAGGCACCGTGGCGGGTGGTGCGGCCTTCGGCTTGGCGCGCTCGGCGTCCATCAGTCGGTGCAGGCGGGCGGCGACGTCTCGGTAGGTGTTGTCGAAGCGTGCCAGGTGGCGGTAGACGGCGGTGGCTTGCGGCCTTCGGCCACGCTGCTCGAGCTGGCTGCCGAGCGTGTACAACTCACTCAGCACGGTGGCCGTGGGCTTGCGGCCCTTGAGTTCGGCAAAGCGCTGTTCGAAATTGTCGAGGAGCCGCGCGGTGTCGGTTCCCGCCGGGCTTGGAACGGTACGTGCCGGAGCGGCCGCCGACGCGCCGAAGCGGCTCCAGAGCAGAAGTCCGCTTCCCGTGCTCAACAGGATGATTCCCGGAAGCCATAGCCAGGTGTTCACATTTGCGAGCAGGCGAAGCAGCAGGCCTGAGCCCAAGGCCCCCACCCCCACCATCGCTGCTATCAACCCAAATTTACGCATGCAATAGACATAATCCAAATCACGAAGGTCGGCAGTATAGGTGATCAGACGGTGCCAACTGCAATGCTGAAGTCACAAATCGATTAAGGTAAGCCCATGCCGAAGTCCCGAGAGGTGTATATCTGCCAGAACTGCGGAGCGTCTTCTCCGAAATGGCAGGGGCAGTGTCCCGGCTGCGGCGAATGGAACACGCTCCTCGCCGAGCTTCAATCGTCAACTACCCGGAAAACCCCGACATCGATCAGGGGTCTCCGGACGGACGTCTCCTCGTCGCTGGCCGCCGAGGCCATTGCCGAGCAATCCCGGCTGACGACCGGCTCGACCGAGCTTGATCGGGTGCTGGGGGGCGGCCTGGTGCGGGGGTCCGTGACCCTGATCGGCGGCGATCCTGGGATCGGAAAATCGACGCTGATGCTGCAGGCTGCAGCGGCCCTGAATGGCCTGGGACCCGTGCTCTATGCCACCGGTGAGGAATCGTTGAAGCAGGTCGCACTTCGGGCTCGCCGGCTGGGCCTCGAGGCGGCCACCGCCCGGCTGATGGCCGGGACCTGTGTAGAGGACATAGTGGGCGCAGCGTCGGGACTTGGAGCGCACGTACTGATCGTGGATTCCATCCAAACCATGCACTCGGAACGGATCGAATCGGCACCGGGCGCGGTCTCGCAGCTGCGCGAGTGCACGGCGGAGCTGGTGCGCTTCGCAAAAGCCGGCGGCACGGCGGTGCTGCTCGTCGGCCACGTCACCAAGGAAGGGCAGATCGCGGGGCCCCGGGTGCTGGAGCACATGGTCGACACGGTGCTGTACTTCGAGAGCGACACCGGCAGCCGCTACCGTGTGCTGCGCTCGGTGAAGAACCGCTTCGGCGCCGCCAATGAAATCGGAGTGTTCGCCATGGTCGAACAGGGGCTGCGCGAGGTCACGAATCCGTCGGCGATCTTTCTGTCGCGGCACGCCGAACCTGTTCCCGGCAGCGTCATCACCGTGATGCGCGAGGGAACGCGCTCGCTGCTGATCGAAGTGCAGGTGCTGGCGGACGCAGCCTTGGGCGCCAATCCGCGCCGGGTGGCGGTCGGCATCGACGGCAATCGCCTGACCATGCTGCTGGCGGTGGCTCACCGCCACGCGGGATTGCAATTGCAGGGCCAGGATGTTTTTGCCAATGTCGTGGGCGGCGTGCGCTTGGCGGAGACTGCCGGAGATTTGGCCATCGTGATGGCCGCGCGGTCGAGCTTGCGGGACCAGCCGGTTCCCCATTCCTTGATCGCGTTCGGCGAGCTCGGGCTGGCCGGCGAAATTCGCCCGGTGCCGTTCGGCGAGGAACGCCTGCGTGAGGCGGCCAAGCACGGCTTCAAATCGGCGGTGGTTCCCGAGGCGAACGTGCCGAAGCGGCTCCCCGAGGGAATGACAGTGCGCGGCGTAACGCGCCTGAATCAGGCGCTCGACGCGTTCTAGACGACCGAAAGCCTGAAGGAGGCTGGGTCGGGCAGGCATTCCCCGGGGCGTGAAAAACAGGGCTCGGCGCATGCGCTGAGCGGGTTCACCAGGGGTGCGACGCATGCGTCGCACGGGTGACCAGGGATGGTCACCCAGGGCTTGCGCGGAGCAGGGACTGCGCAGCGCAATGGATTTACGGCGGCCCGGGAAATGCCTGCCCGGCCCAGCCTCCGTGCATGAGATATTTTTGCGCGTGTCATGGCGGCGTCGGCGTCGGCGTCGGCTCAGGCGGGCGTATCCTGACGGTCTTGATGGCATTGTCGCCGGTCTGCAGCACCTCGAGCATGTAGTCCGCCAATTTCAAGGTGGTGCCCGGTTCGGGAATGGTCTCCAGGAATTCCACGATCAAGCCGTTCAAGGTTTTGGGGCCGTCGGTCGGCAGGTTCCAGCGCATGGATCGATTGAGCGCGCGGATGGTCGCCGATGCATTGGCGACGAAGCTGCCGTCGGCCTCGGCGTGCACGTCCTTGTGCATCATGGTCGCGGGATCGGTCGTAAATTCGCCGACGATCTCCTCGAGTATGTCTTCGAGCGTCACCAGTCCCTGAATATCGCCGTATTCGTCGACGACGAATGCCATGCGGCGCTTGTCGCGCTGAAAATTCAGCAATTGCGTGTTGAGGGTGGTGCCGGACGGTACGAAGTAGGCTTCGCGGGCCCCCGCCGCTTCGATCAACGCGTCGCGGTCCAGCCGGCCGCGCGCCAGTTCGTGAACGACCTGCTTCATGTGGAGCACGCCGATGATGCGGTCGATTTCCCCTGCATATACCGGCAAGCGCGTGTGCTGGCTCTGGCGCAGCTGCTCGACGACCCTGTCCCAGTCGTCGTCGGAGTCGATGCCGACGATCTCGTTACGCGGCACCATGATGTCTTCCACCGTCGCCTCTTCCAGGTCCAGAATGCTGACCAGCATTTGCTGGTGGCGATGCGGAATCATCGCACCGGCCTCGGCCACGACGGTGCGCAATTCCTCGCTGCTCAAGGAGTTCGAGGCCTGCTGCTTCGGCACACCGAACAACCGCAGCACGCCGTTGGCCAGCAGATTCGTGGCCCATACGAAGGGGTAGAAGAGCCACAGCAGGAGCGTGTAGATATACGCGGCCGGCAGGGCGAGCCGCTCCGGAGTCAGCGCGCCGAAAGTCTTGGGCGCGACCTCGCAAAAGATCAGCATGATGAACGTCAGTGCGACGACGCCGATTGCCACCAGATAATCGCCGCCGAGGCGAAAAGTGATCAGGCCCACCAGGGTGGGCGTCACGACGTTGACGATCGTGCTCAGCAATAGGATCAATCCGATCAACCGGTCGGGATGAGCGAGAAGCTTCTCCGCCAGGCGCGCGCCGCGATGCCCTTCATTGGCGCGATGCCTGAGGCGATAGCGGTTCAAGCTCATGAGCGCCGTTTCGCTGCCGGCAAAAAATGCCGCGAGGACGAGCAATCCCGCCAGCGCGCCGAAGAGTAATCCTAGGGAGGGATGTGCCATCGTCGAGATGGCCTAGCCCCAATGCCGCCCGAGCACATTCTCGAGAACGAACTTCGCACCGAAATAAGCCAGCGCCAGCACGCCGAAGCCGCTCAAGGTCCACCCGAGTGCGGAGCGCCCGCGCCAGCCGAATCGGATGCGGCCGATCAGCAGCACGCCGAATATCGTCCACGCGATGAGGGACAGCACCGTCTTGTGAATCAGATGCTGTGTGAACAGATTGGTGACGAAGACGAATCCCGTGAACAGCGACAGAGTGAGCAGCGCGAAGCCGGCGCCGATCAGCCGAAACATGACCCTCTCGAGCGCATCGAGCGGCGGCAGGACGCTCGGCAGGTCGGCGATGCGCCGGGTGCGCAGCCGCCGATCGAGGAACACCAACAGCAGGGCCGTGACCGCCGCCGCGAACAGCAACGCGGCCGCGCCCATGGAGAGCAGGATATGCGCCGTGAGTTCCCACCCGGGGGCCGTGGTTTCCGCGGAGGCGTGCCCGGCGCCGGTCGCGGCGGCTCCCAGCGCCGCGCTCGCCAAGAGGATGGCGCCCAGCACGCGGTTCTGCCTTTCGATGCAGATGAGGCAGGCGAGCACGGCGAGGGTCCAGGCGAGCAGCGAGATGGCCTCGAAAAGGCCGATGGAGAAGGGCCCGTTGATGCGCACCATGTGAACGATGGCGTCGCTGTGGGCGACGATTGCCGCGAGGCTCAGCGTCCAGGCGACGGGCTCCAACCGCGGCTTGTTCACACTGCGCAGCATGACCCGGGCGCTGGCGCCGTAGAGCAAGAACAAAGTGAGGGCGAGAATCACGAGGCGTGGATGGAGGGCCTGAATGACGACATCCAAGATAATGACACAAGCACCTAGTAGCGCCTAGGAGCCTGTCTGACCAATGATGCGCCTGCTGCGGCCGTCCCACATCGGCATATTTCTGTGATCGGTTCACTCACATAGTACCCACTATGCTCGCGAACCGATCGCAGAAATCTGCTCGATGTGGGCATTGCGCTGCGCAGTCCCTGCTCCGCGCAAGCCCTGCTAGAGCGTGCCGCTCCGCCCGGGCTGCGGAACTTTGCTAACATTCGCACCATGTTCGACAGACTCACATCCAGCCTCTCCTCCGCGCTCAAGTCGCTGTCCGGCCGCGGCCGGCTGACCGACGACAATATTTCCGACGCGGTCCGGGAAGTGCGGCTCGCGTTGCTCGACGCCGACGTCGCGCTCAGTGTCGTCAAGTCCTTCACCGATGCCGTCAAGGTACGGGCCATCGGCGTCGAAGTCACGAAGAGCCTCACCCCCGGGCAGGCCTTCATCAAGGTCGTGCACGAGGAACTGACGCGGCTCATGGGTGAGCCGAGCGGCGGCCTCAATCTGCGCGCGCAGCGTCCGGTGGTCGTCATGCTCGCCGGCCTGCAGGGAGCGGGCAAGACCACCAGCGCCGGCAAGCTCGCGCGTTGGCTGATCGAGAAGCAAAACAAGAAGGTGCTGATGGTCAGCACCGACGTCTATCGCCCGGCGGCGATTCTGCAGCTGCAGACGCTGGCCGCGCAGGTGGGCGCGGGCTTTGCCGCGGCACTCGCGAGCGAAGCGCCCGTGGCCATCGCCAGGCGCGCCTTGACCGAGGCGACGCTGCAGGCCTACGACGTCTTGCTGCTGGACACCGCGGGCCGCCTGCACATCGACGCCGAGATGATGGCCGAGGTCAAGGAACTCGAAGCGGCCCTCAATCCGCACGAGCGTTTGTTCGTCGTCGACAGCATGGCCGGACAGGATGCCGTCAACGCCGCCAAGGCATTCAACGACGCCCTGAGTCTGACCGGCGTGATCCTGACCAAGGCCGACGGCGATGCGCGCGGCGGCGCGGCGCTGTCCGTGAGGCAGGTGACCGGCAAGCCCATCTTGTTCGTCGGCACCGGCGAGAAATCGGAGGCGCTGGAGCTGTTTCAGCCGGAGCGCATCGCATCGCGCATCCTCGGGATGGGCGATGTACTGTCGCTGGTCGAGCAGGTTCAAGGACAGGTTGACCATGAAAAGGCCGAAAAGCTCGCCAAGAAGATTGCCAAGGGAAAGTCCTTCGATCTGGCGGACTTGCGCGAACAGCTGAGCCAGCTGCAGAGCATGGGCGGCGTGTCGGCGCTGTTGGACAAGCTGCCCGCTCACATGCAGGCCAACGCCGCGGCGGCCGCCGGCGCGGTCAATGCGCGGAACCTGAAGCGCCAGATGGGGATCATCGACTCGATGACGCCGCGGGAGCGCCGTCGCCCGGAGTTGATCGACGGTTCCCGAAAGCGCCGCATCGCCGCCGGCGCCGGAGTGCCGCTGCCCGAGGTCAACCGGCTCCTGAAACAGTTCGACCACATGCAAAAAACCATGAGGAAGCTGGTCAAGGGCGGCATGTTGAAGAACATGATGCGCGGCATGGCGGGGCGCCTGCCGCCCGGATTCGGTGGCTAAACGAGTATCGGGTACCGGGCTACCGGGCCCCTCGGCGCGCGATTTACTGCCGGTTGCCCGCTATTCGATGCCGATCGACCCGCAATTTGTTGTCGATTGATCAGCCATTCGCTGCCGATTGACCCGCGATTTGCTGCCGATTGATCAGCCATTCGCTGCCGATTCAACGAGTTGTTGCTCTTCTGCCCCCGTTGTCATTACAATTAGCGGCTACGCTCTGTAAGGTGAATCAAAGATGGTGACGATTCGTTTGACTCGACGCGGCGGCAAGAAGACCCCGTTCTATCACGTGGTGGTGACCGACAGCCGCAAGCGCCAGGGCGGCACCAGCCTGGAGAGCGTGGGACTGTTCAACCCGGTCGCGCGCGGCGCTGAAGTCAAGCTGCGCCTGGACGTTGCTCGAATCGAGCACTGGGTATCCAAGGGTGCCCATATGTCGGATCGCGTCAAGTTTCTTCTCACCAGCTTCCGCAAGCAGGCCGCGTAAGGGCCTTGTAACGTTTGAGGGGCTTACGATGAGCGACGACCCATCGGCGCTCATCCAACTTGGATTCGTGGGAGCGCCGTTTGGCGTCCGAGGATGGATCAAGCTACGTTCGCACACCGACCCTCCTGAGCGCCTGCTCGAGCATCGAGATTTGGTGCTGAGTCAGGGCGGGGTCTGGCAGAACTACCGCATCGAGGCCAGCGGCCGCAGCGGCGGCGCGCTGACGGTGAAATTGGCGGGGGTTGAGAATCGGGACCAGGCGCAGGCCCTGCGGGGCGCGCAGGTTTGTGTCCCGCGCAGCGAGCTGCCGCCGCGGGACGACCGGGATTTCTACCGCGCCGACTTGATCGGGTGCGAGGTAGTGAATCTCGACGGCACGCGGTTGGGAAACGTGCAGCATTTTGTCGAGAGTCCGGCGCAGGTGCTCATGGTGGTGCGCGGGACGCGGGAATTTTGGATACCGGCCGTGCCGCAGCATTTACGGCGGGTGGATTTGCAGGCGCGGCGAGTGGTCGTGGACTGGAACGAGACGGGCTAGGCGCCCCCGATTGAAGCATGCGTATTGCCGTCGTGACGTTGTTTCCGGTGATGATCCGCGAGGCTCTGGCGCACGGCGTGGTCGGGCGGGCCGTGGAGCGCGGGGGCCTCGAGGTCGAGTGCTTCGATCCGCGGGACCATGCGACCGACGTGCATCGCACGGTCGATGATCGGCCCTACGGCGGCGGTCCTGGGATGGTGCTGAAGGTCGAGCCGCTGCGCAGCGCCTTGAGCAAAGCCGCGGCGGCGGTGCCGCAGGGCAGCCGGCGCGTGTACTTGGGCGCGGATGGGAAGCGGTTCGATCAAGGCATGGCGCGCGAGGCGCGCGACGGTGCGGGTTTGGTGTTGGTGGCGGGGCGCTATGAGGGCGTCGACGAGCGCTTCATCGAGCGCGAGACCGACGAGCAATGGTCGATCGGCGACTATGTGCTCTCGGGCGGTGAGCTGCCGGCGCTGGTGGTGATCGATGCGATTGCGCGGCTGATTCCGGGAACGCTTGGGCGGGCGGAATCGGCGGTGCAGGAATCGTTCAGCGACGGGTTGGTGGATTGGCCGCACTATACGCGGCCTCCGGTGATCGACGGACAGGCGGTTCCTGCGGTGTTGATGTCGGGCGATCACGCGGCGATCCGGCGCTGGCGGCTGCAGCAGGCGCTGGGCCGGACCTGGCTGCGGCGGCCGGAACTGCTCGAACGACGCGGCATGAGTGAAGACGAGCGGGTTTTGTTGGAAGAATTCAGGATCGAACGTGCCCGGATCGAGCATGACGATGGCACGGGGCGAATCGAAGACAGTGAAAGGTAAGGGCCGAAAGGCGAGGACATGAGTTATGAACAAGATCATCCAAGAATTGAACGGTGAACGCGCGTCGCGCAAGCTTCCGGAATTCAATCCCGGCGATACCGTCGTCGTGCAGGTCAAAGTGGTGGAGGGTGATCGAGAGCGCGTTCAGGCTTACGAGGGCGTGGTCATCGCCAAGAAGAATCGCGGGCTCAACTCCTCGTTCACCGTACGCAAGGTTTCGCACGGCGAAGGCGTGGAGCGTGTGTTCCAAACCTTCAGTCCCGCGATCAGCGAGGTCAGCGTGAAGCGCCGCGGCGCCGTTCGGCGCGCCAAGCTCTATTACCTGCGTGATCTGTCCGGTAAAGCGGCGCGCATCGACGAGAAGATCTGAATTTCGCCGGGGTTCCTTCCTTGAGGGCGGACGGGAGGCGTTGAATGGGTATCGGGTCCGCTCTGATGGGATTTTTTGGATTGGTGTGGCGAATTCTCGAGGGGATCCGCAGGTTCCTGCATCTGATCCTGCTGCTGGTCATCTTCGGTTTCATTCTAGCCGCCCTGCATACCTCCATCCCGAGCGTGCCGCGCACGGCGGCGCTGGTGATTGCCCCTGAGGGCGAAATCGTCGAGCAGCTGGCGAGTGACCCGGTGCGCCGCGCCTTCGGCCAGGCGTCCGGGGGTCCCGCGCCCGAGACTCTGCTCCGTGACTTGACCGACGCCATTGCGGCGGCGAAGTCCGACGAGCGCATCAAGCTCATCGTGCTCGATCTAGGCTCGCTGGATTCTTCCGGTCTTTCGAAGCTGCAGGAAATCGGCGCGGCGCTTCGCGAGTTTCGCGCCGCGGGCAAGCGTGTGGTCGCGGCAGCCGATTCGCTGGATCAAACCCAGTACTATCTGGCGGCGCAGGCCGGCGAGGTCTACCTCGATCCTATGGGGCTGGTGTACCTCGACGGCTTCAGCTACTACCGCATGTACTTGAAGGATGCCATCGACAAGCTGGGTGTCGATGTCAACGTGTTCCGTGCCGGCACGTACAAAAGCTACACCGACCAATTCTCGCGCAACGACATGGCTCCGAGCGAACGCGAAGAGACCTCCGTATGGCTGGAATCCTTGTGGAAGGCCTACCAGCAGGACGTCACGCGCGCCCGCTCGCTGCCCGCCGGCGCGCTCAACGAGTTCGTGGCCGAGGAGCCGGCGGCGCTCGCCGCCGTCAAAGGCGACGCGGCAAAACTGGCGTTACAGCGCGGCCTGGTCACTGCGCTGAAGAGCCGGCGCCAGATGGCCGACGAGTTGAAAGTGTTGGTGGGCGAGGATGCGGACACCCACTCCTTCAATTCCATCGCCATGAATCAATACCTGGCCTCAGTGCGGTCGAAGCATGTCTTGAAATCCAAGTCGGATTCCAAGGTAGGCATCGTGGTGGCGTCGGGGGAAATTCTCGACGGCCATCAACCGCCCGGCACGATCGGGGGCGAGAGTACCGCCGATCTGCTGCGGCAGGCGCGCTACGACAACACCGTGAAGGCGGTGGTGCTCCGCGTGGACAGTCCGGGCGGAAGCATGTTCGCCTCTGAGCAGATTCTCCGCGAGGTGCAGAGCCTGCGCAAAGCCGGCAAGCCCGTCGTGGTGTCCATGAGCAGCTACGCCGCGTCCGGCGGATACTATATTTCCGCGGCGGCGAATCAGATATTCGCCAGCCCCACGACATTGACCGGATCGATCGGCGTGTTCTCCGTGGTCCCGACCTTCCAGCACACCTTGGAGAAATTCGGAGTGAAAGTGGACGGCATCGGCACCACTCCGCTCGCCGGCGACATGCGCCAGGACCGCACGCTCACCCCCGCCCGCCGCCAGATACTGCAGACTTCAGTGGACCATGCATACGCGGAATTCCTGCGCCGCGTGGGGGACGGCCGGAAAAAGCCGGTCGAGGACGTGGACAAGATCGCGCAGGGCCGCGTGTGGGCCGGCATCGATGCTCAGCGCATCGGCTTGGTGGACACCATGGGCGGCCTCAAGGACGCCACCGACGCCGCGGCGAAGCTCGCTGAATTGGGCCCCGACTACGATGTCGACTACATCGAGCCCGAATTGAACCTGCGCGAGGCGCTGTTGATGCAGCTGCGCTCCGAGACGCTGCATATCGCAGAGATGGCGGGAATCATCGCGCCGCGCAGCGACATGGAGCGGGTTCTCGATCCCGTGCTCGAACAGGCGCGCTCCATCGCAAGGCTC
>WNFR01003266.1_pt1 | contig 17672 bp, 20 predicted proteins | sample 5400221 | NCBI WGS metagenome assembly WNFR01 (sample SAMN13153357, study PRJNA577476) | soil metagenome | isolation source: 40 cm soil under Madrone tree | place: USA:California | collected 2016-06-14
CGGTTGCTCTATTTAATACCTTCTCTTGCATCCTGGCGTCGCTAAGTCTTCGTGAAAGCTGCATGCGGGAAAACCGCACGTGCAGTTTGAGAGGCGGACGGAGGCCAGCGCGAAAGCGCGCCTCCTCCGACCCGACTATGCTGGTTGTGGACGATAAATCCAAATCGCGGTTTCACTCAGCCTGGACCAGTGAAAAGGCGGTTGCGACAGCTGTCGGTGGCCAGGGGTGGCTGCACCGGCTGTGGTCGACTCGACATCTTGAAGCGCAGAAGTTGCGGCAATAGCTCAGGAACCCTCTCTGGATCCATCGTGCATCGGCTCAGACGGTCTAAGCTCATTCCTACCGCTGCGTTATAGTCATTGACCGAATCGTGCAGCTCGCGGGCAAGCCGCTGATATTCCGCATTTTGCCAAAGCAGCTCGCCACCGAGTTTTCGAAAATAACGCTCCAGCTTTCTGTTGCCGGTGACTTCCACAGCGAGGGAGGCCATTTGCGTCACCGCTCCCTGAGCGGCCTTTGATTGGGAAGGTCTTCTGAATCCGGTAACCACATTCGGTTCGCGTCGGCAAAATCGCGGTAACCTCGACGGGAGGGGTTTCATCAGCGACCAATAGTCGTGGCCAGCGAGCGTCCAGTTCTGCACCCGCATCTCCGACGATGTCGCGGTTTGTCCTGCCAAAGAAGGCTTCGGCTGGAATACCCCCTTGCTGGCCGCAGCGTTGTTGACGGCTCGGAAGCGCAGCTGGCTATCGTAGATGGCGAGTTCGATGGCGGAAGTGCTGGAGAAAGCCCCCAATAGCTGCGCACCGAAATCCTTAAGGGCTGCCAATCGACGCCCGCTGTCCAAAAGCTCGTTTTCAGTTTTCATGGGCGAACTCAATCCCCATTGGGCCGCGCATGCGAGTGCCGACGCTCGGATCCTTTCCCAATCGGGCAGCGACTGGCTAGACTGGACACAAGTGCGTTCACAGTCATGATGCGCTGATCCAGCCCTTCAATGGATTCTGCCAATAACTCGGCACTTTTTTCTCGGTCAATACGTCATGCTCGTCCCAGAAATTCGGACGCAGCGAGCCGGGACGGCGGACCATCGGGAGAGAACGCCAGCTAGGCCGCTTGCGATCTACGGCGAACACGACGCCCTTCGACGGCGTTCGGCCGGTACCCCGCTTTGCTCAAGATGACAGAGTTGGGCGCATGCTAGTATCGGCTTGGGTCTGAGAGGAACAAGACATGACCACTTACCACATCGCCCAAATCAATGTGGGTCGAGTAAAGGCTCCTCTGGAAGATGCTCGGATGGCAGGGTTCGTGACCCGGCTGGATGAGGTTAACGCGCTCGCCGATCACAGTCCGGGCTTTGTCTGGCGGCTACAAACTTCCGAGGGAAATGCGACCTATCTTCGACCTTATGACGACGACCGAATCCTCGTGAATATGTCGGTTTGGGAGACCATTGAGGCACTCAAACACTATGTCTATCGCACAGCTCATGCAGAACTTCTCCGCCAACGACAGGAGTGGTTTGAGAGCTTTGTGGGAGCGTATACGGCGCTGTGGTGGGTGCCGGTGGGGCACATCCCAGGTGTGGACGAGGCAAAGAAGCGTCTGGCGCACCTCGAGAAGCATGGTCCGACGCAATTCGCGTTTACATTCAAGGCGATTTTTCAGGCGGATGTAGAGTTTCAGCAGGGAATTGACTGGTCATCGTTTCAGCCGTGTTCGGCGGTTTAGGGCGGTTGCGTCATGGGCAGGCTTTTGGGTCTCAGCAGCCAGGCTAAAGCCCCTATTCGACTGGGCAAGTGACGCGGCCCGGAAGTCTCGATCTTCCACGAAGGTGAACTGCAGGTCTTAGAGCGGAGATGCGCTCTCGTGAGGCGTGCTTCTATGACGTCCAGCGACTCGCCTCGGAACGACAGAGTGTCGGGGAAATAGAGTAGGAATCTACCGGTCGGTTGGGATCACGGGTAGCATGATTTGCGAAGGGTGCGCTTTGTCGTGAAATACGCGGATGGTTGCTTTCCTCATTTCTGCGTGGGTGGCCTCTGACTGTCCGGTCTGAAGGTTGCGCGAAAAGTTTGGGGTGAAGGTTGCCGAGATTTGCAGGCGGATGTGGTGTCCCTGCAGGAACACGTTGCTGGTGATCAGGTTGTCCAAGTTCAGCTGGTAAATTCTTCCGGGTGAGAGCAGCTGACGGCCGCGGTTCAGGTCCCGATAACTGGCCCGCACGACATCCAGTCCAGGGCTCATCAGGTTGATCGCCGTGCCATCCGGCGAGACGTCGAGAAGCCTGGCCCACAGATCGAAGTCGAGACAGTCGCACGAAACAAAGATGCTCGCTCTGATTGGTCCGGTGACCTCGGTGTCCTCGGGGAGGGCGGCGGAGTCGAAGGTCAGGACGTCGGCGCGCTCGGCGAGTTTGCGGTAGTCATGCGCGCCCGAGGACTCGTAGGGATTTACCAAGGGACTGGTGGGATCGGAAACGAAGTCGCTGAGGCTGTCCGGGTTATCGAAAGGGGCGGGTTGCAGTTGGCCGGAACGTGCGCTGCCGGTCTGGGGAGCCAGGAACAGTGGCGTCCTCCTGGCTGTGGGCGGCCACTGGTCTGCGTCGCGCCATTGGTTCCGTCCCATGACGAAGTAGCGCACGGGTTTTTCGCGGTCCACACCGTTGTCGACGCCCTTCAGGTAGTGATCCATCCAGCGCAGTATGAGCTCGTCGTAGTGAATGGCGGCCGTGGCACCGAATTCACGTTCTCCGGAGCGGGTCTTTTCGGTGTTGTCCACGCCATGAACCCACGGTCCCAGGAGAGGGTGAGTGCCGACGTCACGGTCGGCGGGGCGAGACTTGAGCAGGCCTGCGTAATTGGTGGTCGCGCCTTCGGGTCCGTAGTTGTCGTCATACCACGCGGAAAGGTTGAGGACCGCGGCGTGGGTATGGGAGTACTTGTCTCGCAGTTCGCTCCAGTTCCACCAGGGATCCTCGGGGGGATGCCGCAGCCAGTCGAAGTAATAAGGAGCGACCTGCTGGAGAGGCTTTACGCCAGCCAGGGGCAGGGTGTTCAACATCTTGGGCCCTTGGTCTTTCCATGCGGCGAGAGCCTCATGTTTGGTGCGGGGGCCGGGCAGGTTCTTGCGGGCGCGGGTATTCCACGCGATGTTGTCCCAGATCCAGTCAATCCATGACATATCCCAGGTTCCACCCGCATAGAAGAAGTTCTGCGGGGTGGAGAAGGTCATGGCCGGGACCATGGCCTTCAGGTGCGGCGGGTTCTGAACGGCGGCGAGCCACTGGACAGCGCCGGGATAGGAAAGGCCGAAGGTTCCGACCGCGCCATTCGACCAGGGCTGGGCGGCAGCCCATTCGATGGTGTCGTAGCCGTCGCGGGCTTCGTTTTCGTAGGGACGGAACTGTCCGTCGGAGTGATAGCGGCCGCGCACATCCTGAATTACCACGGCGTAGCTCCGCTCGGCGGCGTGCCTGAAGGTGGTGTAGTCGTGCTGCTCGGCGTCTTTTCCGTAGGGTGTGCGGTAGACCAGGACAGGAAATTTGCCGGCCTCGGCGGGGCGCAACACATCGGCGCGCAGGACGACACCATCGCGCATGGGGACGGCGACGTTTTTGTCCAGGATCGCTGGTTGGGAGCTCGGAGAGGCCTGGGCGAACGTAAGAGTTGAGGATAGAAGAATCAGAGCCGGCGAGCAGCGTTTCATCGGGCGCGAGAGTAACAGGGCGGCGGAGGTGGCGGCAACTCGGATGCGTCGGGGGCCGGTCTGGGGGGCGTGCACGCTGTACTGGAAGAGCTCTTGACCGCAGAGTGCAGGGAGAATGGTCCCAGCCTTCTGCGGGAAACGCGCAAGGCTGGGCCGGCCACCTAGGTTGCTAGAATTTTTGCGGCGCCGGCTGTCCAAGTTGCCGGGTGTCGAACGTCACTGTAGTAGCGGAATATGATGCCAACTTCAAATCATGACGGAGGCTCTGAATGAAGTACATGCTGATGGACTATGTGCGCGAGGCCGGGTGGCCCGAACTGACCAAAGCCGAGCAGGAACACTGGTTGGGAGCCTATCGCGCGTACATGGAGGCCATGACGAAGGCGGGCGTGCTGAAGAGCAGCAGCGGCCTGTTTCCCACGTCGTCGGCAACGACGGTGCGGGTGGTGAACGGAAAGCCTCAGGTGCTCGATGGGCCCTATGCCGATTCGAAAGAGCAGCTGGGTGGCTTCCATTTCATCGAGGTGGAGGATCTGGATGCGGCGATTTCGTGGGCGGCCCGCAGCCCGACCGCACTCCATGGCGTGGTTGAAGTGCGTCCGGTGCGGGAGGGGACACTGCTGACCACCGACGTCTCCGAGTATGTCAAGAAGGAATGAGCTGCCGGGGCGCGGGGTCCGGGTGCTGCTGATCTACGGAGAAAAAGGAGAAGGAGAAGAAGACGCGGAAATTGGCGGTTTTCAATAATGTGACGCTGGATGGTTACTTTGCAGACAGCAACGGCGACATGCGTTGGGCCCACAGGGAGAGCCAGGATGCGGAGTTCAATGCGTTTGTCGCAGAGAATGCGAGTGGTGGAGGCGAGCTGGTGTTCGGCAGGATTACCTATGCGTTGATGGCGAGCTACTGGCCGACACCGCTGGCGATGAAGAATGATCCGGTGGTGGCCGAGGGGATGAACAAACTTCCGAAAGTCGTGTTTTCGAGAACGCTGGACAAGGCGTCATGGAGCAACACGAAGCTGGTGAAAGGCGACGTGGCGGCAGCCATGCGGAAGATGAAGAACGAGCCCGGGAAAGACCTGGCGATTTTGGGCAGCGGGAGCATTGTTTCTCAACTGGCGCAGGAAGGTTTGATCGATGAGTTCCAGGTCATGGTGAATCCCGTTGTTCTGGGTAAAGGGAGAACGATGTTCGACGGAGTGGAGAAGAAACTGAACCTGAAACTGACCAGGACGCGGGTGTTCGGCAATGGGAATGTCTTGCTGTGTTACGAGCCGGTGGCGTGAGGGGCGCAAATCAGGAGGTGGAATGGAGGCTGTAAATGTTGACCGCCTGTTCGTAGTCACGGGAGGGCCGGGATCAGGGAAGAGCACGCTGATCGCCGCCCTGGCAGGACATGGGATTCGCAGCATGCCCGAGGCGGGAAGGGCGATCATCCAGGATCAGGTGGCGATTGGCGGCGAGGCGTTACCATGGTCGGACCGGCGGGCCTTCGCTGAACTGATGCTCAGTTGGGAAATACGATCGTACCGGGCCGCGCTGAGGATCGACGGCCCGGTGATTTTTGACCGCGGCGTGCCCGACGTGGCCGCCTACCTGCGCTTGAGCGAGTTGCCGGTCCCTGCATACCTAGAAAGGGCGGCGCAAACGTTTCGCTATCATCGGCGTGTGTTTGTCGCGCCGCCCTGGCGGGAAATCTTCGCGCAGGATGCGGAGCGGAAACAGTCTTTCGAAGAAGCCCAGGCGACCTATGAAGCGGTGACCGGGACCTACTCGACGTTGGGGTATGAGCTGATTCCGCTTCCTGTTGCTTCCGTTGAGGAGCGAGTGCTCTTTGTGCTGGCCGCGATCGGGATGGAATAAAGCTATGAATTCAAAAAAGGCGCGACCCAAGACCATCACGGAATACATCAACGCCGCCCCTAAAGCGGCTCGGATGAAACTGCGTCAAATGCGCGTGTGCATTCGCGCCTCGGCGCCGGGGGCCAAGGAAAGCCTGAAATGGGGAATGCCCGCCTTCTCGTATCAGAGGATTCTGGTGACGTTCGCCGCGTTCGAACATCACGTTGGCTTTTACCCGACGCCCTCAGCGGTGAAAGCCTTCGCAAATGATCTTCGAAAATATGCCACAGCGAGCGCGTCGGTCCGGTTTCCGTTGGATAAGCCGCTGCCTCTGTCATTGATTCGCAAGATCACGGCGTTCCGCGTTCGAGAGAGCGTCGAGGAAGACGGGAAATGGAGAACCTGACGCTGAATTCTGCCGAAGGCGACGCGCAGGCGCGGCACACGGCAGAGGACGTTGCACGGCGGAGTTACGGGAAACTGGTTGCGTTTCTGGCGGCACGAACGCGAGATGTGGCGGGGGCCGAGGACGCGCTGTCGGAGGCGTTCACGGCGGCGCTGGCGGATTGGCCGGTGAAGGGGTGTCCGATGAATCCGGAAGCTTGGCTGCTCACCGTTGCTCGGAGAAAGTTGATCGACGGCGCGCGCCGACAATCTACGGGCGAGGCGGCGACCGGGGAGCTGCAGTTGCTTCGGGAGGAATTGGAGGCAGCAGCGGCGTCGGACACGGGGATTCCGGACCGTCGGCTGGCGTTGATGTTTGTGTGCGCGCATCCGGCGATCGAGGAGGGCGTGCGCGCGCCGTTGATGCTGCAGGTGGTGGTGGGGCTGGATGCGAAGAGGATTGCTTCGGCGTTTCTGCTGTCTCCGGCGGCGGTGAGCAAGCGACTTGTGCGGGCCAAGGACAAAATCCGACAGGCCGGGGTCCCGTTTCGCGTGCCCGAGCGCGAGGAACTTGCAGAGCGGCTGGACGCGGTGTTGGACGCAATTTACGCGGCATTCGCAGAGGGATGGACTGATCCGGGGGGAACGGATGTCGTCCGCCGCGATCTCACGGAAGAGGCTCTGTTTTTGGCGAGGGTGGTGGTGGAGCTGCTGCCGGAACAGGCCGAGGCGCTGGGGTTGCTGGCGCTCATGCTGCACGCCCAAGCGCGGCGGCGGGCGCGACGCAACCAGGACGGGGAATACGTTCCGCTGGCCGAGCAAGATGCGGAGCGGTGGGACTGGCCGATGATCGCGGAGGCCGAGGCGATGCTTCGGCGCGCCAGCGCGCTGGGGTCCATTGGGCGGTTTCAGCTTGAAGGGGCGTTGCAGTCAGCGCACGTTTACCGGTGCCGCACGGGGCAGGCCAACTGGGCGGAGGTGGTGAAGATCTACGACGCGCTGTTCGCGGTGGCCGGATCGCCGGTGGTTGCAATCAATCGCGCGCTGGCCATCGCGGAGGTGCAGGGCGCCAGGGCCGGTCTCGAGGCCATGCAGGAGGTCGCCGCCGATCGGCGGCTGGCTGAATACCAGCCGTATTGGGCGGCACGCGCGGAACTGCTCGCCCAGGCAGGTGCGTATGCTGAGGCCCGCGACGCCTACCAGATGGCGATCGGGCTGGAACCCGATCCGGCGGTGCGGCGCTTTCTGCAGCGGAAGCAGTCGGCGTTGAAGGCGTGAGCTTCTCGCTAGGTGGACGGCGGTGTCGAAGATCAAAGCTCCCGCTTTGGGGATGCTGCTCTGAACGACTGCGGCCTGGCCCCATCAGGTCGGGTGCGGATCGCCTGCGCTGGGATCTTTCAGAATGAAACGTTGTTGAGATGAAATCTTAGGAGACGAATCGGATGGCGCTGAAGCCCTGGATCACCATGCTGAGTGCGATGCTGGCGTTGAGCCTGGCCGCGGGCATTGCTCTGCAAAGCGAGCCAGCCGAGGGCGGCGTTGCAGGGCCCGACGGGAGCGATTCTGCCGATGAGGTGGCCCGGCAGATGCAACGCATCGAGGGTCCCCAGGTACCGGACCGGCAGGGTCTCGACGGCTTGACGTTGCAGGAAGTCATGAAGCAGTTCCACACGCCGGGGTTAAGCATCGCGGTGATCAGAGATTTCAAGACTCAATGGGCCAATGGGTACGGCGTTGCGGATGTGAAGACGGGACGTCCGGTGGAAGTAAACACGCTGTTTCAGGCGGCCTCCATCAGCAAACCGGTCACGGCAATGGCTGCGCTGAGGCTCGTGCAAGAAGGACGTTTTTCGCTGGACGATGACGTAAACACGCTTTTGAAGACGTGGCATGTTCCGGAGAGTGACTTCAGGCGTGAACAAGCGGTGACGCCGCGCTCAGTTTTCAGTCATACCTCGGGTGCGGATGACGGCTTTGGATTTCCGGGCTACGCCCCCGGGCGTCCCTGCCCACGCCCGCGCAGATTCTGAATGGCCAACCACCCTCGAACGTGAAAGCGGTGCTGTTCGCGCGCCCGCCTTACCGCGCGTGCAAGTATTCGGGGGGCGGAGTGCTCATCATGCAGGTCGCACTGACGGACTTGATGGGAGAAGCTTTCGACAGATTCATGGAGAACACGGTGCTGAAGCCGCTGGGGATGTCAGAGAGCACCTACCGGCAGCCTCTTCCGGAGAGTCTCGCACAACGCGCGGCCCATGCGCATGACGGGGACGGACATGCGCTGGACGCGCCCTGGCATGTCTATCCCGAGCAGGCTGCTGCCGGGCTCTGGACGACGCCGACGGATCTGGCCCGTTTCGCGATCGAAGTTCAGCGTGCGATCCATGGACCTGCCGGAACGGCGCTCAAGGAAGCGACGGCGCGCGAGATGATTGCGCCTGCGGGGACGGGTCCGTTTGCAGTGGGCTTTGAAATCTCCAAGAACGGCGAAGGATGGTACTTCAGTCACAGCGGAGGGAACTGGGGATTTCGGTGCCACCTGCTCGCGCACGTGCGGAAGGGATACGGCGTGGTGATCATGACGAACGGGGACCTGGGAGGCAGGGTGATTGAGGAAGTCGAGGCGCGGATTGCTGCCGCTTACAACTGGGACAGTCTGGATAAGCCGGTCTTCCGGGGAGAATCGGGCGCCGTTATTGAGACCGGTAAAGACTGCGCGCTCCGGCCATTTTGGGGGGGAGCCTCTTCGGGCTCGGCGGCGGTTCAGTGGTCCGGTCTGGCCTCTATGGATGCCCTCAGCGCTTTGGTCACTTCGCCGGCGATCTCGTCCTGAACCATCAAGATGTCGTCCAATGGCCGGTCGTAGGTTTCAGACCAGACAACGTACCCGTGGTCGGCACGAATCAACCGCGCGTCGACCCGCACCCTGGCACCTGACTTGCGCACGCTCCCATCGAGTATGTAAGCGACACCCAGCGTCTTGGCGATCTCGGCGATGGCCATTTTTTTGCCCCTGAAATAGAACGAGGAGGTCGGAGCCGGTACCTGAAGACCCGGGATCTTGCTGAGCTTGTCTATCAGTTCTTCGGTCATGCCGTCGGCGAAGGGTCCATGGTTCATCTCTTCGGTCAGGTCAAGAAACGGCAGCACGGCGATGGATTTCTGTGGCTGCGCAGCAATGGCGGGTGAGGCCGAGTGATGGCTGCTCGCGGCCTTTGGCCGAAACTGAAAAGCGAACAGGAAAGCAACAACAACGACGAGCGCGAGGGAAAGCGCCGCTCCGGCGGCCCAGGGAAGGCGGCTTTGCGGCGTGGGCCGGACATCGGCGCTGGAATGGTCGCCGGGGTCTGTGCGATGGTCTGATCCGGTCGTTGGTCCGGCCAGGGACTGACCGTCGCCACCAGCTGATACCCCAGTCGCGGCACGGTCGCGATGTAGGTGGGGTGCTTAGGGTCGTCGCCGAGCAGACGGCGGAGCGAAGCCACCGCCTGGTAGACCGAATCCGGAGTGACGATGACGTCAGACCAGACCTGGTTGAGCAGGTCCATCGATGCTGACGACCTTGCCGGCGTGCTCGGCGAGGCACAGCAGCAGTCGCATCGTCCGGACTTCTACCCGAGCGGTCTGTCCGTCTCGTGAAATCTGGCCGGAGGTCGGATTGACGCACCAGTCGCCGATACGAAGCATTGTCGCGATTGGGCGTTCCATGCGGGATCGGTTATTCGCCTCTGTTTTCAACGGTTATTACGATTTTTCCCTTGCGCATGGCCTTGTTCAAGATATCGGATCGCTTCAGCCACGTCGCTTAACCGGTAGCGTCTATCGAGGACGGGTAAGATTCTGGCCTTGAGGCGCGGCGATGTTTCTGCAATCCGTACCGGCATCTCAGGTCAATATAGAAAGCGGCCCGCGCCGATTATGCACACAGCGAGCGGCCAACCGTGCCCGCTCGAGGCGACCATCTTGCAATTCGCAAGGCTACCCCGGCCGTGCGACCGCCGATGCAGCGTTATTTCAGAAGTATTCAGAGTGTTTCAGCGCAAGCTCAGGACTTCCCGGGTCTGGGCTGGGTATGGTCGCATTGCGGATTGCAAACAAGTCACACGTGAAAGAGGGGGATATCGGATGATTGGAGGCTCTGCACCTCGGCCTTTGGGGAAAAGCAGCGCTCTATTGGCAATTGCAGTGGGCGGCCTGAGCGCTGGGGCTTTGGACCTTTTACAAGCATGCATCCTGTTTGGATGGGACATTCCGCTCGCGATTGCCGGCGGCCTGCTTGGGCCGAAGGCCTTTCGGGGAGGCGTCGGCACCTATGTTCTAGGCGTCTTGTTGCACTTCTTTATTGCTTGCTCGGCAGCGACGGTTTACTACGCGGCAAGCCGCAGGCTGGATTTTTTGAAGGAGCATCCGCTGGTGTGCGGCTTGTTCTTTGGTGCCGCGGTTGAAGAGGTAATGAATCTGGTCGTTTTGCCGCTCTCCGCGCTTCACGCAAGGGGCCCTTACCAGCTTCATGACCTGGTTCTAGGGCTGGTCGTGCACATGGTCGTGGTCGGGCTGCCGATTTCCTTCAGCGTTCGGCGGTTCGCTCGATGAGGTCGTGGCCGTGCTGCAGGGACGCTCCCCACAGCAGTTCACAAATGGTCTCGCCTGTTGATGGTAAGGAACAGGGCGATAACCAACGCACCCGGGATAGGCCGTCCAGCGGCCGCTCAGTCAGCGGATGGTGCCTTGCGCGAATCCGCTAGTGCTGGATTTCGCGGACGTCTATGGTTGCGTCGGCGAGCGACACGGACTGGCGCGCCAGCTTGGCGAGATCGGTCCCCGGCACCAGATCTCTTAAGGCAACCACGACCACGCCCTGCGCGAATTTTTCCGGGTTCCAGACCTTGAGGTGAATTTCCGCGGCATTGTGGTCGCGCAGCAATTCATCGGTGTCGGTGCCGAGGACGAGGCGGAACTTGGGATGAAGCTGCGGAGGCTTTTCGGGACGGATGGTGCGCGCCAGCAGCTCGCAGGCCCAGTTGTAGATGCGGCCGGCTTCCGCTTCGGGCCACTTCTTGTGCTTGGGGTTGGAGACTTCAAAAGGCAACGTGGTTTGGTGTTCCGCTGCAGCGGGCGCGGACGGGGCCGGTTGGTCGGTGGGTGTTTGCTGAGCGCGCGCGACGCCAGCGGAGTCGACGATCAGGATCAGCAGGAACAGGACGGCCCAAAGGCTCTGCACGAGGCTGCTCGCCAGTGGCAGGATAGAACGGTTCGGCTGGCTGATCGCGGGGCATGCGTGCGCGGACGGGGCGACGCTGAGATTCGAACTACGCGGCTGGAACTGCATAGGCTTCTACTCCGGATTTTGTGCATCGTGCTGCCGCTGGGGTAACCAGAACAAGATGCCGAAGGTAATGAATGGTTCATAAAAGGGCGATGCTTGAACGCTTGCGGCGGTCGTTCTGTGATGCGTGGACCGCCGTAATGAGATGTGACAGTTCTGCGGCCTGTCGGACAAAGAAGGCCTGTTGGGATGAAACCCCCTGATTCTGCGCCTCTTACGCGGTCTTGAGTGAATGCGCCGCTCTTCCATGGTGCACTTGCGCGCTGATTCTGCTGCCAGCACGCTAGGGTGTGGCACGGGGGAGTTCCTGGGCTACGCCAAGACAGAAGACTAGTCTAGAGACAGCGCGGCGTAGATCGCCTCGACGAGGGTGGCGGCCGGTCGCTCCGCGAACCGGTGGTGCGGAGTTAACACTTGCTATTTCAATGCGTTACCTCAGGAATTAACGCTCCACTCAATGCATCATTCTTCCGCTAAACCACGATTTTTGCCCTTTCATTGCCTTCCAGATGCCAAGATCGGCCGTCTCCCCATAGCCTAGAGTCCGAAAACGTGTAGGCCGGATCGGTTCCGGCCAGGCAAGCTCCAAGGTTCAACCCAGGGTCGCGCAAGAGTCTTGACGACAAAGGGCTTGGGAATGACTCGGCGACGAAGTCGGGCGTCCCGCAACCCCGCCAAGAGGCTTTGGCCTCTGTGGGAAGTTACTGGAAAGCGAGAGGATGATGCACAAACCTGTAAAGTACGTAGAAAAGGTTGTTACCGTCACCGCGACGGGAGCGTGGGCCGTTTTCGAACGGCTGAACCGCATCAAGCCGAATCCGTCTCCAACTCCAAAGTGGTCGGAAAAGCCGTTGCTGAAGTCTTACGAGAAGTCGAAGCCACCGCTGGGCTGGCCGCGGACCACGGACTCGCTTTGTCCGCGGTGCGTGCCGGAAATTCGCCAGCAGATCCTCGACGGCGAACTGCCACACGAAATCCTGCTCAACGAGAAAGTCGGCGAGATCAAGGCGCAGATTGTCGAGCGCGACGGCAAGATCCTGATGGTCAAGGATTGCCCCAAACACGGTCACTTCGAAGACGTGATGTCGATTGATCCGGATTTCTCGCGCCACCTGGAGGAAGTGTTCCCGGGGCGCGACATCCTGGCGCACAACGACGAGAAGTTGCACCACCACGGATCCTCGACCGTGAAATACGGGCGCGGGTCGGTGCTGACCATCGATCTCACCAACCGCTGCAACATGATGTGCGATCCCTGCTTCATGGACGCCAACCAGGTTGGATTCGTGCATGAGCTGACCTGGGACGACATCAAGACGATGCTGGATAACGCGATCACGATCAAGCCGCGCCGCCAGATGTCGGTACAGTTCTCGGGCGGTGAGCCGACGTTGTCGCCGTACTTCCTGGACGCGGTTCGCTATGCACGCAAGGTTGGTTACAACAGCGTGCAGGCGGCAACCAACGGAATTGAGTTCGCCAAGAGCCTCGAGTTTGCGCAGCAGGCTGCGGATGCGGGTATGCGTTATGCGTACTTGCAGTTTGACGGTATCGGCAACGCGGCCAACGCGCACCGCAAGGTCGGCAACCTGTTCGACGTGAAGTTGAAGGCGATCGACAACCTGCACAAGGCGGGAGTCGAGATTGTTCCGGTCGTCACGATCGTGAACGGTATCAATAATGAGCAGGTGGGGCGCATCATCAAGTTCGCGCTCGACAATCCGAAAAAGATTGGGTTCCTGTCATTCCAGCCGGTGAGCTTTACGGGGCGTGACGAAGCGGTCACCGACGATCGGCGGGCGGCTCAGCGCTACACCTTGTCGCACCTTGCGCACGACGTGAAGAGCCAGACGGGACTGGGAGAACCGAGCCGCGACTGGTTCCCGATTTCGTTCATGGGGACCTTCAGCGACTGGGCTGATCTCATGCACGTCAACGACCTGAAGAATGACTGGGGACAGCTGTCGTGCGGCTGCCATCCGAATTGCGGGACGGGGATGGCCGTCATGATCGACAAGGAGACCAAGGAAGCGGTGCCAGTCACCGCGTTCCTGAAGGGCGATCAGCTTGCAAAGGATATCGCCAAGGTCAACGACGCGGCCCGCGGCAAGTTCCTGACGATCGTCGGGATGGCGCTGTGCCTGATGAAGAACTATGATCCCTTTCAGTCGCCCACGCACTTCAAGCTGATGGACCTCCTGAAGAAGTTCGACAAGAACTTCAATGCGACCGGGAAAAATTACGGGAAGGTGGGTCCGGACCGCACGATTGATGACGTGATGAAGCGGCGGCAGGATCGCTGGAACTTCCTGTTCATTGCGGGCATGTGGTTCCAGGACCTGTTCAACTACGACTTCCGGCGCACCGAGCAGTGCATTATTCCGTACGCGACCCAGGAAGGCGAGATCTCCTTCTGTGCCTACAACACGGGCGTGGGATGGCGGAACATCATCGAGAAGATGCACATGACGGCTACCCTCACCAAGTGGTACGAAGAGCATGGGCGACATGAGATCTTCGCGGGCGGCAAGAAAGTGAACCTGGAGAATGCGAGCCACTCATTGGTGCTGAAGGATGAGATTGTCACCAACGAAGAGCAGCGCGATCTGGACAAGCTGGGCATCGCGAAGAACGCACGGGAAGAGAAATTGCGAGCGCGCGACGAGAAGCAGAAGAACGATCCGGCGTACAACGCACGCATGGCGGCGCTGTATCGCGAAGTCGTTCTGAAGGAGAAGACGCCGACCTCGGAAGGCGGCTTCATTCCGCTGGGCGCTTTGAACAAGCCGAATGGCGGGATTGCTGCGGCGCCTGCGGCTCCGGAACTGAGCGAGCCGGTGCTGGGGGACTGAGAGCGCGAGGTCCTGGGTGTTAGGCTCCGGGCTTTTGGTTCCGGGTTTTCGGAAGGTCGCCGGGTTCGGCGGCCTTTTGTTTTGGCATCAGGCGTCAGGATCGCAGGCGCGCTGCCGGAGCCAGCGGCAGCATCCTCGGATTCTCCTGTTGCTACTGGCATCAGGGCTGCGGCGGTTGGCTTGCCGAGCGGTAGCGTAGCCGGCGGGTTCGGGCCACAAGCTTGCCGAGCCCAGCCGAATCGCTTGCGGATTTCGGCTGTCTTGCGAACCGGTTCAACGTGCTGCCAGTGGCGGGTCCAATTTTGCTGCCCAGATCAAAGCGACAACCCAGCCGATTAATGTCCAGCCGAGGAAAACATTGAGCAGGAATATCGACAGGAGGGCAGGCTTGCTACGGGCGAAGGCGACGATCGAGGGCAGGAAATAGAAGATGAAACCGAATCCGAAGAAAGGCAAGAGGATAAATGTCGCGAGCGCCATTTGAGGATGCCGCCGCCATCGGCTTCAGTCTAGCAGCGTAGATTCTGGTGGCGGTCGCACCCGGCACAGGCCAGGGGCGCGCCTGGGGAGCGAAATGTTTTCCGGCGAGCGATCGGCTTGCATCCCATTGAGTTGCAGGCAGTTTTATTGCGGACTCGGGTAGCCCGTCGGTGCTATTCACAAGCGAAAGGGGAGACCATAGGCTGGAAATCGAGCAGCACTTGGGGGAGGGCTGTTCAGGCGAGCGTCCCACGACTCGATGAGTCTGGGACGTTTCGTTTTCCAGAAATTCGACGGTCGTGTGAACGCTGCGAGGTTCCACAGACGGCGAAGCGCGGGAGCGGGTGGATGGAGAAAAAACGATTAGAACGATTCAAGAAGGTGCTGCTCGATAAGCGGCAGGAATTGCTGCGCAGCATTGCCCAGACACAGGAAGAAGGGCGGGTCATGCAACATTCTTACGGACCGGACGAGGGAGACCGGGCGAACAGCTCTTTGGACAAGGAACTCCTGTTCACCCAGACCACGCATTCGCGCGGCTTGCTGGGGTCGATTGAGGCGGCGCTGGCGCGAATCAACGATGGAACGTTCGGCCAGTGCATGGTGTGCGAAAAGGAGATTGGCGCGAAGCGGTTGGAGGCGTTGCCCTGGACGCGCTACTGCATTTCGTGCCAGGAGAGCTCGGAGAAGCGACGGTAGCTCGGAAAAGGCGGGAAAAATAGGAAAGGCTGTGACATTGGTTATGCCCTAGCCGCCTGCTCCTGCGAGGGAGCGAAACGACGTGGTAGCATGTACCGTCACAGCCCTCGATGCGATCACTGCTTTCGCAGTCCCAAACCCCAACTGCCCCTCGCAGGGCCGTCGGTTTTTTCAGGTCTGGTTGCCCGCCGGGTCACCCCGGCTGGCTGATCACCCAGCCTAGTTTGGACTGGCCAAGTTTTAATTTGGGCCAACCCTTTCAGCCGTCGACGGGATCGAAAGTAAACGGCAGGTTAAAGAATGTCAATGCCAGTTTTCGGTGCAGCCTGTGATTATCTCGGTGCAAGATCACGGTGCTGCAAAGGATTGAGATCTGGAAGTTTATGCCGCACATCAAGAGTTCTTCCCGCTTTTTCCACATTCGATGCACAGCGGTGTAACAAATCGTGCCCACCACTTTTTTCGATGAACCACGCAAAGAGCTTGACCTGTGGCGATTTATTGAGCATTTTAGGAACACGCAGATGTCGGATTTGGTGGCTTACGTTGATGGTGGCTCACTGGGGAATCCGGGTTCGGCCGGCATTGGGGTAATTATTGACGATGCCGAGGGCCGCAAGATCCGAATCGCAAAGTGGGTTGGCCACCAGGACAACAACGTTGCCGAATATCTTGCCCTTCTGGAAGCCCTGCAATGTGCCGTGGCGCTGAAAGCAACCGCGATCCACGTATATTCCGATTCCCAGGTAGTCGTGCGACAGATGACCGGCGAATACAACTGCCGGAGCCCGCGACTTTATTCTCTCCATTGGATCTGTCGCAAGTTGACACGCACGCTCACCTTTTCAATTTCTCACGTTCGGCGGGAATATAACCGGGAAGCGAATCAGTTGGCCAGCACGGCCGCCCGGAAACGGGTTGGTTAGAGCTCGGGCCCCAGCAAGCATTTCTTGACGCAACGTGATTTCAGTTTTCTTGGCAAAAGTCGTGTCCTTCCCGGTGTTGCTTGCCTGCGAGGCCTTTTTCCGCACCCTGCCCCTGATACGATCGATCACCTTGCTGAGAGCCTTTGCTGTTGGTGGGGGCTAGGTATGCAAGTTTTCCGCTGGGGCTGCATCGCAGGCGACTGGGAACCAGGACCGTGGCCGGAATGCCTCTGGGCGTGCGGGAGCGGGCATAGGGATGGGTCCTTCGACGGGGTTCAGCTGCCGCCGCGCGCCGCTCAAACTGGCAAGGTTTAGTGGCATCCTCTGCTCACGCTATAATCGGCGCCGCACTCCAGCACACAACTGAGGCCCCGATGACGACCAAAAAAAGCGATCGCGAGCTGGGCATGGACCGCAGTATTACCCGCCGGGATTTCCTGAACGGAGTCGCGGTTGGTGTCGGCGGTTTGCTGGCGGCGGATCCGTTGTTGGCGGAGCTGACGGGGGAGTTTGCGCCCGAGAAGACGGCTGACTATTACCCTCCGGTGCTCACGGGCATGCGTGGGAACCATGAGCTGAGAGCCTTTGCTGTTGGTGGGGGCTAGGTATGCAAGTTTTCCGCTGGGGCTATTTCTACCGTAAGGCTGCGGGAGAGAAGGCTCGGATTCTGGTGTTGGACAATCACGACGACTTTGGGGGGCACGCTAAGCGCAATGAATTCCGGGCGGGGAAGCGGTTGTTGCTCAGCTACGGAGGGACGCAGTCGATCGAGAGTCCCGGGCGTTACAGCAAGGTGGCACGGGGGCTGCTGACTGAACTGGGCATCGAGACGGAGCGGTTCTACAAGGCCTACGATCAGAAGCTGTACAGCAAGCTGGGCACTGCGGCGTTTTTTGATCGCGAGACGTTTGGAGAAGACCGGCTCGTACCGGGCCTGGGTTCGACCCCCTGGCCCGAGTTTCTGGCGAAATCACCGCTCAGCGACCAGGTGCGGCGCGACATCGCGCGGGTCTACATGGAGAAGGTGGACTATCTGCCGGGGCTTTCTCCGGAACAGAGGCGCGCGAAGCTGAGCAAGATCAGTTACGCCGATTTTCTCACCAAGGTGTGCAAGGTTCATCCCGAAGCGCTCAAGTTTTTTCAGAGCTACACCAACGATCTGTTCGCAGTCGGGATTGATGCGGTGCCGGCACTGTCCTGCTACGAGCAGGGCGATGACTACGGGGGCTACGCGTATGCGGGTTTCTCGGGGATGAATCTGGGGGATGAGCTGGGGAAGGAAGAGCCCTACATCTTTCATTTCCCGGATGGGAATGCGTCGATCGCGCGGCTGCTGGTACGGGCGCTGGTCCAGGGAGCTGTCCCGGGCAACACGATGGACGATGTGGTGACGGCGCGCGCGGACTACAGCCGCTTGGATCGGGAAGGGAATCCGGTTCGTATCCGCCT
>WNFR01005152.1_pt1 | contig 17669 bp, 22 predicted proteins | sample 5400221 | NCBI WGS metagenome assembly WNFR01 (sample SAMN13153357, study PRJNA577476) | soil metagenome | isolation source: 40 cm soil under Madrone tree | place: USA:California | collected 2016-06-14
GCAAGGTCGAAAGCTTGAGCCGCTCGGAGGTGGGCCCTTGAGACCGTACCAGCGTCTGTCTCCGTCACTGTCGTTGCCGTCAGAAACTCTCTGGCGGCGCGCTGCGCATGACCCATCAGGAGAAGAACCTCACCATAGCGAAGGTGTATAAGATCCAGAGCGCGCGGGGCGGCGCCTGCCGTCGAGCGTTCGTGTAACATCGTTTCGAAAGTACTCACGGCTTCACTCTCCATCGCGTCTGCCTCTTTAGACTTGCTTACCTGGCGCTCAATCGCTGCCTGCGAAGCCAGACTGTCCGCAGTTTCCAATCTGAATAGATAGTTGCGTGGATACTTCTCCTGCAGTTCTCGCGACAGCGCTAACGCCTCCGGAAAACGCTTCTCCTTTTTGTAAATGGCAATAAGCAGGACCCTGGCATCGTCGCGCGTCCACTGACCTTTCTGCGCGACCTGCTCGAGCGTCTGAATGCCGCGCTTCTTCGAGCCATGTGCTCCGGCGATGCTTGCCAGCATTCTTACCGTCAGCGGCAGCGTGCCCACAATGTAGTCGTACATCCCTACGGTTAACTCAGCATCATGGAGGCTCGGATCCAGCTTTATCACGTCACGCTGCGTGTCGATACTGTCTGAGCCGGCACGCAGGGCGGCTATGAATCGTCGCTCGACAGTCGCTGCGAATGCGGCTGTCAAAGCTTCGATGGCCCCCAGCGCATAGAGAGTCTGTGGATCGCGAGGGTTGCGTCGCAATCTGGCTCTGGTAAGTTGCGTTGCCTGGCGCGTGAGATCGCGAAAGTCCTGGACCACGCGCGGATCGGGTTTGTCTGCCGTCCCTGCGTAGAATGACTGGGTGCTGTAGATGGCCGCCTGCAAACGGCGTGCTTGATTCAACGTCTGCAGCCAGAGCGTCATGGCCAGCATCTGTGGTCCGGTTGGATCGTCCGGATACAATCGGGCCATCTCCCTGAATCTCTGCCGCGCAATGTCATAATCAAGATTGAAAAGAGCTTCAGAACCTTTCCCTTGCAGCTCCTCGAGCCGCGGAGTAACAGCAGTCGATTCCGGCTTGCGGTCGCCCGATTGCGCAAGCGCGCCGGCGGACGCACCCACGGAAAGCAAAGCCAGCAGAAGTAATGTCGAATACTTCATTTGCATTAGTCCAGGGCTTGGCCCAATAAATCCAGATTGTGTGCCGGTTGACCAAACTGGTACGGAACCGCTTGCGGTAGCAAGCGGGTAAATCTTGTGGAAATCACCCAGTCGCTACCGCGACCGGTTCCGTACCGCATTGTTCTAGTCCGCAAAGCGGACGAATGATACTAGCCCAGCAGTTTACTGCTGGGGAAAGGAGCGAGAGGATTTGTAGTCCGTGAAGCGGACGGCTGAATGATAACCACTAGATCCGCTAGTCTTTTCAGCCGTCCGCTTCACGGACTACATCTCGGTTCCGGCCGATCCCAGCGATAAATCGCTGGGCTATTTTCAACCGTCCGCTAAACGCGGACTCAGTGGAATCCACTTTTTGGGGACAGCCACGATTCGATACTCCAGGAGTTAGTGCAGTTGCTCTGATCAAAGTAACCAGACAATCATAGTGCTCTGACGTGTTCTGCCAAATCCGCGGCAATTGCTTGCGGGTCCTGTCGGGTCGAATATCTGACTGGCTCGCCGATGATCAAAGAGACCTCGCCAGGCCAGGCAAAGTGTCTGCCTGCTTTCTTGAGCTCCCACAATCCGTCAATTCGCATCGGCACCACCGGCGCATTCAGCTTTTGAATTAACAAACCCGTGCCGGGCATGAACGGGTTCAGTGATCCATGCTTTGTGCGTTGCCCTTCCGGAAACACCAGCAAACTGGAACCCTGGTCCATCATTTCACCAGCAAACATAAAGCTCCGCCGAAAGCCGCTCTTTTGCGGCATCGAAAAGACATTGAAGAAGAAAACGACGGACGCATACTTGAGCAGACGAAGCACGCGAGTTAACCGGCCTGTTCCAGGTTGTGGATGAAGCCATTCTCGCAGTTGCTCTCCATCCATGGCGATCGCCATTCTGGTTCGGAATCTTCCCGGAAGCGCCAGCAGAACCAACGCGTGATCCGCCATCGTCACATGGTTGCAGATGAACACCAACGGCCCGCGAAGGTTGCGCAAATATTCCTTGCCCTTGATTCCCGGCCAACCCATCAAGCGCGTGGCCGGCAGGACAATCAGGTAAAGCAGCGCAATTCGCAGCCAGCTCAACGGCCAACGCTGTTGCCATTTTGGATAGGGATACTGCGCTGCTGCTTCGTACCTTCCTTCGCGAATTAACTTTTCAACTTCGGCCAGCGTGGTCGCATCTGTGAAAGCAGCTTCATCGATCTCTAACTGATAGCGGTCCTCGATCGCACTCAACAACTCGACCCGGCCGAGCGAATCAAGCTTTAGGTCCGCTCCGAGCTTTACCGATGGATCAAGTGTTGCCGGTACGTCCTTGCTGATGCGCGCGATGATCTCAACGAGGTCGTTCCGGCCGGGTACGGAAGCAACCGTGGGGTCAGAGACCCGAGCTGATTGCGCTAATTCAGCTCTCACCACTGCCGCAACAACCTGCTTGCGGATTTTTTGTGTTGTGGTACGCGGAAGATCTTCGCCGGGCCAAATAAACCAGCGACGGACTTGCTGGTGAGGCGCCAGCAATTCATTCACCCGGCTGACCGCAGCTTCTACGTTTGTGTGATCGTCGCGGAGTATCAGCACCGCGAGCGGTTCCGGCCCGTGGGGACCCTCGATTTCGATGACCACGCCGGCTTTTATCTGAGGTTGACGATCCAGGACGAACTCAATGTCCGCCGGGTAAATGTTCACGCCGGCTGAGGTGACAATGACCTCTCTTTTTCGGCCTTTGAAATAGAGGCGGCCTTCCAAGTCGATCTCACCAACATCGCCAGTGCGAAACCAACGGTTTTCTATTGCGCTTGATTGCCCCTCGTCTTTCCAATATCCCGGCGACACGTTCTCCCCGTGCACCAGAATCTCGCCGTCCTCGGCCAGTTTCACTTCCTGACCCGGCAGTACTTTGCCGATGGAGCCGCGCCCCTGCTTGAACGGGTGGTTAACGCTGACGAGCGACGCCGTCTCGGTCATGCCGTAGCCCTGAATCACGGCGAAGCCGAGCCGCTGCCAGAACTCCTCGGTATCAGGATTGAGCGTCGCGCCGCCTGAGACGAAAGCCCAAAACTTCCAACCGAAAATGTTATGAATCGCGCGAAACGTCCACCAGCGTCGCAGAAAATTTCGGCCCGCCGATTCGGCCAACGCCCTGCGAAATCTGTCTATTTCCCCGCGTGCTGCGTAGTTGCTCTCAATCTTTTCTCGCAGCGCATCGAGAATGCGCGGCACGGTGATGACGACCGAGATTCGCTCGCGTTTGATCGTTTCCACGATCTGCGATGGGCTGAGAGACTCTTGAAAGAAAACCTCGCCACCGAGCAATTGCGGCACGAAGATGCCCATGAATTGTCCGAAGACATGGCTCAGCGGCAGTAGATTGAGAAAACGAACGGGGTGAAAGGGACGCTCCCATTTCAGATAGCGTTTAATCTCTTGCGCGAGCGGCGTCAGATTCGCCATGAGATTGCGATGAGTTATGAGAACGCCTTTAGGCTCAGCCGTCGTTCCGGAGGTGAAGACAATCTCTACCGCATCGTCGTAACGGTCGTCCGTTATGGGATAAGGGTTTGCGGAGTGATGGGTGAACTGCGAGCTTAGTTCATTGAGCTCGATTACCGGCAGGCTCGGTCCGACTAATCCGGAAGTGTTTGCTCCAACCTGCTCTCTAACTCGTTTAACGAATCCAGCCTCACTCTGAAGATCAAGAGGCACCACAATCACCCCACGAAGAAGACATCCAAGGAATGCTGAAACCCACTCCGGACTGTTGCCGGCCCAGAGCAGAACGCGATCGCCTTTTGCGATCCTTCGCGTTTCCAGTTCCCTCGCAAACTGCAGTGCGGTCCTGGCAATCTGACTGTACGACCAGCGCTTGACTCTTAGTCCGTGCCGATGCGCGAACGCAGTCTCATTATCGCGTGCCAGAAAGTCATCGACATAGCTCGCGAGGGTTGTGCGCATCAGTCCTGTGTCCAGAGAATTGGCTCCTGGCTTAATCGTAGAGTGATCCGGAGCCTACTTCAATCGTGCGATGAGCGTGCAGCTAACAAGGCCGTGTCAGAACCGGGAGCGGTAGCGACCGGGTCAAAGATTCAACCGCCGGCCGAAACGATTCCTTTCCACGAATCCCAAGTTGAGCCGAGGACCGCGGATGTCAAACACTCAACACGCGTGGGTACAGAACCGGGAGCGATAGCGACCGGATCAAACACTCAACCTACGTCCAGGGTCGCTCCGACCCACCGCATTGGATGGCTGTGATCTCCGGCCCTATCGTGCTTTTCATTATTTCCACCCTCATTCGAGCAAGGAAATGTTTACTCCGACCCCCTAAGTTGAGTGGCTGGACCCGGTCGCTACCGCTCCCGGTTCTGTACCGAGTAGCAATCTGACAAATGCCGCTTGTTGTCTGACAAATGCCGCATGTCGACCCAACAAGACCGCATGTCCACCGAACAAGGCCACATGTTCACCGAACAAGGCCACGTGTTCACCGAACAAGGCCACATGTCCACCGAACATGCCCGCGTGTTCACCGAACATGGCCGCATGTTCACCGAACATGGCCACGTGTCCACCGAACATGGCCGCGTGTCCACCGAACATGGCCGCGTGTTCACCGAACATGCCCGCGTGTTCACCGAACATGCCCGCGTGTTCACCGAACATGGCCGCATGTTCACCGAACAAATGCCGCGTGTCGACTGACATTTGTCATTTGCAAGACAACATTTGCCAAATGCCGGGTGGATTTGTCCGGTCTTGATGCGATTTGAGCGATTTATGCCCCATTATGCCCCATATAACACTGAAGATGGAGCCTTTAGATAAAAACCTTGCTAGAGCCCGCCGTTTCAAAGATAATGCCACCGCCATTGGGAACTCTCACGGCTTTATCCAAACTTTCCCTTACTTGAAAGGAGCCTCAAATGGCTAGAGTCAAACTAAATTTCAAACGCTTGTCAGTCCCGGAGAAGATCGCCAAAGCCCGACAGATCGTTGCGTCTTTAACGGGGAACGCAACATTCGCTAATCCGGTGCCGCCGCTGGCGACCCTGGGGGTGGGGCTTGACGCTCTCGACGACGCGTATACGAGCGCCCAGGCCAATAAGCAGGCCTGGCACGGCGCGGTCGACGTCCAGACCGCCAAAGAAGACGCGCTGGATCAACTGATTTCCCAATGCGTGAGTTACGTGGATAGTGTGGCCGGTCTTGACGACTCGGTCATTGCCAGCGCCGGCATGGATGCGAGACCCCCGATAGGTTCGTCGACGTTACCCGAGACTCCAAACGGTCTGGACGTAACCATCGGCGATCACGAAGGTGAGTTGGATCTGAGTTGGGATCCGGTGACGAACGCAATGAGTTACCTGGTCCAGAAGAGCCTCGATCCGAACAACGCGGCCGGCTGGACACAGGCGGGCACTTCAACTAAGTCAACCACGACAATTGACGGCCTGACCAGTGGCACCCGCTTCTGGTTCCGCGTCGCCGCCGTCGCCGCCCTGGGCCAGAGCGGCTGGAGCGATCCGGCCACGAAGATCGCACCGTAGAGGAGCGCACGCATCCTGCGTACGGAGCGCGAGGCATCCCTGCCCGCATTCCACTCATGACTTGAGCGCCGCAGTTTCCGGCGGCCGCTTTTCGAAGGGCAGGCTCAAGCCTGCCCTTCGTTTTAGCTTCATGGCGATTCTGTTGATTAAATTCTAGACTCTGGCCCTATTCTTCGAGACAAATACGGCGGATCTCACTTGCGGCGGACGGCATTTATTAGAGCAGCCAAACCAGTCAGTAACGCGGCAATCGCGCCCACGCCGCCAATTGTCCACCAGACGCTCGGTGATGATGAAGGACCGGCAGATCCTGTGCCAACTGGCGTGGGACTATTAGCCATGTTCTCGTTCCTACTCCGGTCCCCTCTCGAGGCTGACGGCGGTGGGACAACGACCCTACCGCCTGGAGAGAAAGTCATTCGTAGCGGTGGTGCGACCCAGGTCCGTCCGTCAGGTCCAACACACGACGTGTGCCCCGGCGGGATGGTATTGTTGGCCAAACATGGAGTTCGATCAGGCGTTCCTTGTGCTCCTGACGGTGGAACCTGCTCCACAGTCACGGAAAATAGGATGAGGACGGCAGCGGCTAACAGAACGAGACGTAATCGTTTTTTCATGGCAGGAGTCTCCTACGACCGTGAGATCGCCCGGCAGGCTTATATCACCAAACCCAGATACAAGCAAAAAAAGCGAGGAAGTCGGCGAGTCTACGACACCGGTCGCCATACCTATCTGTGGAAAGACTGTTTCACTACTACTCCTACAATCAAAGTCACTTCATGGCGTCCTATCACAAGCGTTCAAACGTCGAGACAACCTTCTCGATGATCAAGGCCAAGTTTGGCGACAGGCTGAGAAGCAAAATGCAAACGGCTCAGATTAACGAAGCGCTGTGCAAGGTCCTTGCTCATAACCTCTGTTGCCTGATACAAAGCATTTACGAACTCGGCATTGAACCTGCCTTCGGGTCTGACGAACCGGAAACCTGTAATTAGGATCGGCTGGTAAACTGTTCAATAAAATCAATGAAAAAGAAGCGGCGAATACATCACCATGCGGCCAATACAGTCCGGCGGTTGTTCTCCAAACAGAAGCCACACGCTAGCGAAGCTGATCAAAGCGCCGCAGTCATAGCAGCAGAGGGCGCACACGAAAGCCAGCCGCCTGCCCTCCAGTCCGCGATAACTGGCGAAGGTCGCAGTAACGGCGGCGAGGATTGCGTAAGCGATGACCAATGCCGTTATCCCAATCCTTACGAACAAGCGCAGTTGCGGCTTACGCGATGGCTGGTCGGTGCGACTGTTGCTATTGCCATCGCCACTGTTTTGTATATGGCCGTTTCTTTGTACCAAGCCTATACCTCCCGAATTTCCGCTAGAGCTGCTGAACAAGCTACCCAGATAGCCAAGGAAGCTAGACGCCCTGTAGTGATTCAAGATATAGATTTGGCGAAACTGACGGACAAAATGGACTTTGAGATCAGGCTGCATAACGACGGCGGCAGCCCAGTGGACGCCATTTTGAAATACTGTTTTATCCCCAGCCAATCTCCAAACATTAATTCCCCCACCCTCACCGACTGCTATCAAATAACAACCAAAGGGCCAATATTTGTTACTCCTGGCAGTCCCAAAACTATCACTGTCCGTTTGTGGAATACGGCTTGGGTTCAGGCAATTCGTCAACGTGAGTTGTATCTGTTTATTGTAACCGCTGTTTCGTATGAAGACTTTGGTGAACATCGGGAGCGGGTTACCTGTAGCGTTTACCGAGAAGACTTCGCGGGAGTAGGAGACTGCTCTGATTTTGTTGACACAAGAAGTAAGAATCCCGCAAGAGACAAGAACCCAAACTAAGACGCACGCAGACTTCGCCACTAAGTTGATTCATAAGTCACGGCACTGACTCATAAGCCACCCCCCGATCTCGATTTTTGAGGCAAAGCCGAATCGTCGAATCGTCGGGCTTTGGACAAGAACCCCTTGCCGGGGCGACTTTTTGTGCAGACTGCCGCAGAGAGACTCTGTTTTACGGGTTTCAGGGGAATGGATCGGTGATAGGCTTGCGGAATGGTCAAATCCAACCCTAAGCCCATCGATCTTTGGCTCGCAATTGGAGGTGTGGTGGTGGGAATAATTCTTTTCCTTCTTGCCAAGACTCCGCTTACTATTGCCACCCTCCTAGGTGTCTGCTTTTTTCTTCTCCTTCATCCGGCTTGGAATTTTTGGTGGATAGAGGTTCGACGGTGGCGACAAGTAACAGTTGTCGCTCTTCTTGCTGGTGCAATCGCAATCTTTGGAGTATGCGTATGGCCTTCCGAACAACCCATCTCAGTAGCGGGATGGCACTGGCTTGTGCGCTGCGCCGCCTATGCTCGCGGCCTGCCTTGGGGCTGGATTGTGTTTAGTCTTACCATCGGTGCCCTTGCTATGGCTGGCTTGAGCTTGATGCTTTTTAGACGGCAGCGTCTGATCGAGAAGCGTCGCATCCTTATCAAGAAAGAATCGTCAAAGGTTGAGATTCTCAGTCCACTTGATTTGTGGACCGTGGGATGGTGTCAGACGGTCAGCGGAAGGGTCTGTCCGGCCGGAAATTTGGTCCAAGTCCTGGTACGACCTCCAGACAGCTCTTGGCATGTTCAAGCTGTCAGGGTGAATGGTGGCCTTTGGACTGCCAGATGTCAGTTTGGTGAAAAAGAGAAGCCGGGCATGTCGTATAAGATCGTGGCAGTTCTTGGCGACCCTCTCAAGCAAGAAAAATATGACGAATTGCCACCGAACCTAACAAGATCGGAGATCATAACAGTTAACCGGAACTCTAATGACGAGATCATAGATTGCCCCGACGAGCAGTTACATAGAACTAGGATAAATGACAAGAATGCGATTAAGAAATTGGTGAAGGTATGCTTTGTCAGATGCGAACCACACATTGATGTGCCAAATGACGAGCGACAATTTGTTGACTTCAGGTTCTGTATCGTGAACTTGTCCCTCTTTGAGGTTTCGATAGAGTCAGTCTTGGGATACATAACATTCATTAAAGTGGCACTCGACGAGGCCATTAAACTAGAAGGCGCTCTAAAGGTCGAAAAGAATGAACGCGCACTTAATCGGGGCTTCAGGTCGGAGGGTTGGTTCACAGTTCGACAGTATGTGCCTGACTATCAGGTTCGCGCAGTCGCCGCCGCGCCAAAGGAAAGCATATTCTATTTTCACAATCTGAGAGTCAGGATCTCAGGAGAAGGGTTTGATCCAGTAGACCTAGATGTCCCCGCCCAAGTACAAGAGGGCATTCCTTGGAACGCGCAGGATGCGGCTGCCGAATACGTCTTTGTTAGTGAAGCTGAACGTCAGGCTAAACTTCGGGAGTTACAAGTCGAGAACGACTTGCTCAAATCTCAGATGGATGAGAACGCATCATTGCGCGAAATCGCACGGATCGACATCAACGACCAGTAGGAGAGAACATGAGCGTATTAACCAATCAAACCAGAGCAATTGTTGCGAGCAATCTTACGACCGCAGTCCACGTTGAGTTCGCAGAGAGAGCGCGGCGCGGAGACGATATCGGGGCGGGTCATTCAGATCCCCACGAAGAGGTTTTCAATACGTATCTCGGCTTCTTAGCAAGGCTTGCTGAATACGATGGCTCGGAGCACATGACAAATGCGGATGTCAGCAAATGAGACTTTTTGTGCAGGCAGTTTCCTTTTGTGCTAACAAGAAGTCGGTTGGCTGCACAAAAAGTCATCTGCTTTTGTAAAGAGCGATAATTGAAACGATGAGTGCGACAAGGGAAAACGTGACCGTCAGAATCGGGGCGACGATGGCAACCCAATCTTTTACAAGATGCCTTCGGGCTTGCGACAGTCGGGCAGAAAATGCGGTTCTTGCCGGGGGAAGAAGATAAGTCTCGATAATCATCCCTTCTCGAATCGTCCTTGTGTCATGTTCCCACTCATCATCTTCTGGGAACGGCACACCGAGCCGGATGGCCTGATCAACGAGGCGTTTAGTTTCAAGCTTCTCTAAGTCGATCTCAGGATAGCTCCGCTCGAAAAGATATTGACTACGAGCGAGGGAAAAGAGTTCGTGATCTTCCTTATTGGCTAATCGCGATTGCCAGCGCCCATCGACTTCATCGATCTGCCGTTCTAACTCACGCCTTCTTTTTCGGTATTCAGACACGAGAATCAAACCTCCAGTCTGTTCTATGTAGCCTCAGCCCAAAACTCCGGCTTGATTTCTAATTCAAACATACTGTGGATCACACAACAGATATTATGACAGAGCCTCTTCCAGAGAACCTCATTCATCTGCGCTGTCCACGTCTTACTTCGGACTTGCTCGCCAAACTTGGCTTTGATCATCGCAAAGGTGGACTCGACGTTGCTCCGCTGATGGTAATGGCGCATGAACTCCTCTTGCTTGCAGGAATACAGATGAAACATGCGCCGCCATGCTGCCAGGCGCTTGTGGTTCGCTTTCGCGTTGGACTTGAAAGCGATGTAAGGCATCGCAGCTTTGGCGAGAACAAGCTGCGTGTACTTGTAAGAGCCTTGACGCGCCTGTTAAGATCGAACCTATTCAGGCTGAATGATCGCTCAGATTCCGGGTGGCCCCAATCTGAAACGGAGCGGCGGGGAAAGCCTCGCCGCTTTTTGTCTGTGGGCAAAATAAAAGTCCTGCGCGTGTCGCAGGACCTTTTGGATGTCTATTCCAAGATGGTTAACAACGGGGCTTTAGTGCTTTCCCCGGCTATTCGAACGCTCACTCTATTCAGAGAGAGCATTAAGTATCCCGCAACTGCGGAGCCAACTACTGAGCGCATTAACGCCGAGTAAAACCATAATGCTGCTGCCACTATCCAAATGAGTCTGTAAATAGGTGAACATTTCCATTCGGCTTCTGTCAATGGCGTTCCTCATATTTTCTCCTCTCATTTGGTTTCTTTGATGTGACGCCGCCCTAGTTTGGTTGGTTTTCGTTTAGCACGTCTGCCAAAAAAACTCTTGAGTGATCCTATTCAAACTCCCCGGATTGGTGATATAAAACCTGCCGTTCTCTAAATTCCCCCATGCCGAAAAAGCTAACAATCAAAGCTTCGGGAAGTCCCGCCTTGACGATCAATCGTAATGCGATTCAGGGATCGCGCCTGGTATACCTTGCTGTAGCAAACAAGCCGATCCGTTACCGATTCGGTCGGCGTTCTCGTATTGTCTATATCGGAACCACCAAAGCCGGAGCCAGCCGTATTGCAGCCAGTGCCGCAGCAAAAGCGTCTCAGATGTTGGCTCTCCACGGGGTCAGGGAGTTGGAATTTCAAGTTGTCACTTGTAAAGCTCGGAGAAATGTAAAGACCTGGACGAAGTTAGAACGAGCCCTTCTTCTTACCTTCCGTTCCGAATTCGGTGAGATTCCCAGATGCAATAAGCAGGGTGCCCGCATCAAGTGGACTGATGAGCTGAAGTACTTCACGGAAGGCCGCCTTAAAGCAATCATCGATAGGTTTTCCTAGCAGCCCCAATTCATTTAGTCCAAAAAGTAACCCGTCTGCCCAAAAACTCAACCCAAAACCCGACTTTTGGGGCAAGCCCCAATCGCCGTAACGCCGTAACGTCGTAACGTCGTAACGTCGGGCCTTGCACATAAAGTACATTTTCAGAGTTCCTTTCTGTGCAGCTTCCAGACTTTTTGTGCAGAAAAGTTTTAGTTCTTTGAAAACGGTGGGAATAATCCAAAAGCGATTATTTTTTCCGAAAGTTTGTTTTCGGATCAAAAAAGCGCGTTCGGAATTGTGTTTGAATAATTGGTGAAAAATCGTCGCTGGCGTTAATTTACCGCGCAACCCTTAATTTAAGTCGCTAGCGATAATTTATCACGCAAAGTTTTTCAGCAAAACAAATCGCGGAGCGCGAACGCTGTTATTTGATCGGAAAATCGCTAAAAAATGCGTTTGGACGATTTATTTCGGAAAGTTACTTGACAACGTATCATGTTGACGAAAACTGAGTCATTGACTTACTATGTCACTGACACGGTTCTCTGGAGTCAAGGGAATTTTGACAATTTGGTTGAATTAATCGCTTTCGCGTGAATTAAACCGATTTCGATTAAATATTTCCAAACGCAATTATTTTGTTCTTTGAAAAGTTTTTGGCCCTCACGGGTCAAAAAAAGCACGGAGGCTATCCGATTCGAACGGATGGAGGGAAGGTGCCGTTAACACCCCCTCGCCGGTTTTTAAGACCGGAGCATTCAGCCACTCTGCCAAGCCTCCGTAAACAAGAACGCCCTTTCAGCTAGTCGCACTCTAGAAATGCGACAGGTGGAATTGATTGACGCGAGCGTTAGCGATAGACGATACCGCGAACGTAACTGGCCTAGTTAAGTCAATCAATTCACCGCTTCACTGAAAGGGCGTGTCTATATTACTCCCAACCATTTGAAAAAGTCTAGATACGAGTCTTCTGAACGGGCGGCTTATGTCTGGTTGTTTTTTTCAAAACCCGTCATTGACTGGCCGTTGCATACATGGCACAATGCCCGCAGCGGGCCCGCTCTCAAAACCCCAAACAGATTATTAGTTGCACGGTGGATCGCCCTGACTAGCGAGACTGTAAGAACGCTACAGGCCGCGCTGCCTTCTGTAATTCTCTGGCCGCGATCTGCCTGAGTCGTTCCCTCACCCAACTAGACAGAGGCACACCGGCCAAATCAGCCGCTTCTCTGAATGCTTCCTTTTCCGGGCCTTCCAGCCGGACTAAAAGCGCCTCACTTCGCAGCTTATCGACATCCTTTGGCGGACGCCCACGCCCTCTTTTCTTTATCATAGGATTTATTGTATCACGCAATAATATACTTGACAAGCGGAATAATTAGATATACAATAATTCTAGTCGATTGACATAGTAAAGGCCCTAAACGGCGCGAACCGCTAGAGCCTCTTTTTGAAAACCAAACGCGATTGCTCGCATCGGAATCCAAGCAAGTCCATTGTGAGCTAGTCGCCTAATGAAAGGCAAGGACACAGTGGAACAACGCGAAATAAAGGCGCTTGAAATAGCAGCTAAGTCGAAACTTCAGCGTAGCGACGACGGGAACAGATGGTTTGTTCCTTCCCAGTCCCGCAAGGGCGGCGATCACTATTACACGGTCGAGCCCGACCCCGCCGATCCGCATTGCACCTGTCCTGACTACACCGCTCGCGGACTGCGATGCAAGCATATCTTCGCCGTTGAATACACGATCCAACGCGAGTACACCAATGATGGTGAGACTGAAACATTAACGGAGACCTTAACCGTCAAGAAAACCTACAAGCAGGAATGGACTGCCTACAACGCGGCCCAGGTAAATGAGAAAGATCAGTTTCAATCTCTCTTGCGCGAGCTGTGCAAAGGCGTAGGCGAGCCGTCGCAGACCAGTGGCCGACCGCGCTTGCCGTTCGAGGATATGATCTTCGCGGTCGCGTTCAAGGTTTACTCCACCGTCTCACAACGCCGGTTCATGTCTGACCTGAGAGACGCACACGCGAAGGGCTACATCTCGAAAGTCCCGCACTTCAACTCAATCTCAAACTACCTTGAGAATGAAGTGTTGACGCCTTATCTCAAGATGCTGATTGAGGAAAGCAGCTTGCCGCTACAGGCCGTCGAATCATCATTCGCCGTAGACTCGTCAGGCTTTTCAACTTGCCGATTTGTTCAGTGGGTTAACGCGAAATACACGAACCCCACGCTGATGACTAAGCGCGAGTGGGTCAAGGTTCATTTGATGTGCGGCGTCAAGACCAACATTGTAACCGCCGTTGAAATCACGAACCGCTATGCTGGCGACAGTCCGCAGTTTGAGGGCTTGGTCAAAACAACCGGGCAGAACTTCACTATGGCCGAAGTCTCAGCCGACAAAGCCTACCTGTCGAGCGATAACTTGCAGACAGTAGTTGACCATAACGCGATGCCGTACATTCCGTTCAAGAGCAATAGCGTGGCGGACAGTTCGACTAACCCCAAAAATGCTTTATGGAAAAGAATGTTCCATTTCTATTCTTACAATCAAACTCGCTTCATGCAGAGCTACCATAAGCGCAGCAACGTGGAAACGACTTTCCATATGATCAAGTCGAAGTTTGGTGACTCGCTACGGAGCAAGACTGAAACCGCACAGATTAACGAAGCCCTCTGCAAGGTCTTGTGTCATAACCTGTGCTGTGTGATCCAGAGTATGTTTGAGCTGGACGTGAAGCCGGAGTTTTGGGCGGAGGCCGCATGATTCAAACGTCGATGTCTATGAACCGCGAAGGGGAAAGTAATTCTGGGGATGGTCGCTCAGGTTTCGGGGAGCCGGATGCCTTACGCTCGCAGTCGCTACATAGCGCGATGAATTGCTTGTCAGGGATCGTTTCCGAAGGCCGTCTATCATCTCTGCGCTTTCTGTGCTCTGAGTTGGTGTTGAGCCACAGGCCGCACAGAGTTAAGAGATCGCTTTGCGCTAAATGGTAAATCGGCTCGCTGGGAGTTACCACATACATGATATGCTGTCAGGTCTGAGGTCGTGATTTTGACAACTAAAGCAAGAGGACAAACCGGCTAATGCCTCTCGCTCGGACGGTTCAAAACGTCCGGGCATCCTCTAGCACGGCGCGCATTCTATATCTGCGCAGATATAGAAGCAAGTCAGGAGGCGACTCCTGATGGCAACTACGCGCCGCCGCCAACCGAAGCGGTTAGCTCGGAAACTGTTTGCTATTCGCGGTCGTTTGGGATTGAGTCAAACGCAGATGGCGAAGGCTCTTGATTTGAAGGTGGCTTATACGGTCGTTTCCGCGTTTGAGAGAGGGAAGCAGGAACCCGACTTGTTGATCCTATTACGGTACGCGAGGCTGGCGCGTGTATCAGTAGAAACCCTAATTGATGACAAACTGCATTTACCGAAATGAAGCCGACTTAGGTTTTGGGCAGAGGGCCGGGTGATATTCGAGCGACCTACTTATGTTGCGCTAGTTGCGCTAGAGCTTTTCAACCCGTTTTGCGACGCGACAGAAACCGCGAGCAGCCGAGCCTAACGCTGCAACGTTTAATACCCATCCGGCATCTTGCGGCCAGTAGGGAGCGACAGCGAACGTCGCCTGATAGAGCTTATAGGAATCGGGATCAGTCTCGTTCCAAATGTGTTTGTAAACCTCAATACTGAGTTCAATCAGTAAATCGACAAAACTAGAGCCACGTAATCCAGTGTTCTCCTTGACAGGCTGAAGCGCAGGTGGTTGCTGAATAAAAACCTGCGCGGGTGGGACTGTGACTTGCTGAGTCGTCGTATATCCCCATGACTTCAGAGCTTTAAAGGCTTCAATCGTTTCGGGCGACAGGGTTTCTCTTATAGGTAACTGCGAAAGTCTTAGCGAACTCGAACGACGAGGCCGGCGGCGACGTTTTATGTGTTTCTTATTAGTCATAGAGATGATCCTTTGCCGTAAGTATCGATCCGGGCAGAGATGTTGTCAACAATGACTAACAGACTTCTTGTGCAGCCGGAATCCTTTTTGTGCAAGACGGGCTTTCTGTGCAAAGCCGTAACGTCGCATACTAAGTTACCACTGCATACCTGGTTACCAGATCAGCCCTATCTTCACGCAGAGTGATCCAGATCACACAAAGATCGCGTCGTTACTTAATCTTTCCTAAGGTTTTCAGTAGATGTTCAGCGCATTGAACTCTGCGGACGCCAGCCTTCTGAATTTTTGCATACTGAGTACTCACTAAACTCGGCTCGCTCATGGTCCTGCTCTGATCATTGTCTCTGACTGTTAAGTCTAATTATTTATCGACTTACTTCCTGCTCACACCGCTGCGAGCTTCATGGCACGGCTGTTGTAATGGTAGAGACGAACGCAGACAATTTAAGCAAGAGACAGAGCAAGGAGCCCCGAAGATGATAAGCATGATTTCAGCCAGCACCGCGACCCCGCAAAATCGGATCAGCACCACTGAGTTGGTGGCCTCGATGATGCACAAACTCTCGCCCGAGCTGATCCATACGATTTGCTCGCTCGGCGTTGATAATCGCTATTCGGCGATGGACAACTACGCGGACTTTTTGACTGGCGCCCCGATGAATCCGACCAGCTCGACCACCGACCTCGGCGTCAGCGCCACTCGCAAATGTATCGAAGAGTGGGGCGGCGACCCTGCGCAGATTGGTTTCCTGATCGCGGCCACCAATACGCCCGACCAGATGCTCCCCTGCCTCGCTTCTGAAGTAATGGCCCGGACTCATGGCCTGCTGCCGCGCTCCCTGAGCACCGTCAGCATGCAGTCCCAGGGTTGCTCAGTGATGCTGAAGTCGGTCGAAGTCGCTCAATGGTATCTGGCAGCCAACCCTGGAAAGATGGCCGTCGTGCTGATGTCCGAAGCGCACACGCCTTATGTAGCTCCGCTGCTCCGCAACGAATATCACGGCTTCCGCGAAATCGCTCGCATGCGCAAGAACGGCACGATCAATGACTCGGAATTCGAGCAACAGCGCACTGAGACCACCCTGGTCATCCAGTCGATGCTGTTCGGCGACGGCGCCGTGGCCCTGCTGCTGGGCACCGATCAGCAAGGCAAACCGACCTTCGGACCAATTTCGCACCTGACTAACGATTCACCTGACGACGTGAACCTATTGTCCATGGTCAGCAACAGCACTCACCCCGCGTTGAATGGCAAGCCGCAGTACTTCATGCGGCCCGCGGTCCCGACCCGCGGCGCGCACTACGCGGTTACGACGGTCAACGACGTTTTGGATAATCCGATGTCGCCGGTTTCCGACATGAGCCAGGTTGATGATTGCCTGATTCACACCGGCAGCAAGAAGATTCTTGACGGCGTCTGCTCGCAGCTTCATCTCGATGCCGATTCGACCAAGGTCGAGAAGTCTTACGACGTGCTGGAAAACTTCGGCAATCTGTCCAGCGCTTCGACCGGGTTCATGCTGGCGGGAAAGAAAGAGTGGGCGGGTCCGGCAATGGTCGTCGGCTTCGGAGTTGGCTTCACGGCCAGCGCAGGCCTGATGAGCGTGAACTAGGTACAGAACCGGGAGCGGCAGCGACCGGGTCAACAGGAAAGACTAAGAACTCAACACGATTCAACTACGAAAGGAAAAAGCAATGACGAACTCAACGACAGCCTCAACGCACCGCATGGTCGGAACCTATAACCGTCCCTCAACAAGACGCTCAGACGAAGCTCCGATGGTCATAACCCGCCTTTCCGGCTGGATCGATGTTGGCGAACTCAAGTCCGCAGCCCCGGCATGGATCGTTCCCACGCGTATGAACGCACCGGCGCGATAATCGCGGAACCAGAGAGCCTGCGTATGGATTTTGATTGTCTCGGAGAAATAATAGCAACCCGTAGGTTTTACTTTGTCGATGAAAGTAATAAGCAGAGAGCCGTCAGTGTGTTCGTGGGCAAGCCTCAACAATCAAATGGTTCATCCGAATATCAATGTCCCTTCCAGGTGATCGGGATCGGAAGTCAGAACACTCAACTGGCACGCGGCAACGATTCCATCCACGCTTTGCAGTCAGCCTTCATACTAATCTCTGCAAGTCTGCATCACCTGAATAACGAACTCGGCGGAAAGCTGGTTTGGGACGGCGGGAATAAAGGCGAGCTCGGTTTTCCCTAATCAAGCCGTTTTCCCGGCTCAGACGTGGACACCCGATCCGTTGCAAACTCGCGCAATAGTTCCCGTCACCTGATCAAAGTCGAACGGCTTGCCGATTATGCCGGCGACCAGATCCTGTTCACCCGAAGGCGGCTGGGCCGTTGCCCCATAACCGGTTACCAGGACGACCGGCAGTCCCGGGCAGCTCTTGCGGATGGCCCGGGCAGTTTCCCAACCGTCCATCTCAGGCATCGCCAGATCAGTAAAGACCAGGTCAAAGTTACCGCTGGAAACTTTCTGCAGTGCCTC
>WNFR01016214.1_pt1 | contig 17667 bp, 12 predicted proteins | sample 5400221 | NCBI WGS metagenome assembly WNFR01 (sample SAMN13153357, study PRJNA577476) | soil metagenome | isolation source: 40 cm soil under Madrone tree | place: USA:California | collected 2016-06-14
CGATCATGGTAAACATCGCCATCAGGGCCCCACCGATCATGCCGACGATGACTCCACGAAGGAGAATTTGGACCAATTGATCAGTATTTCTTGTTGTGGGCGTAGCGTGCCTCCTTCTGCATATCGTCCTCTCTGGTGCTAGTATGACGAGGGCCCGTCATGAAAGCGCCATGAGCGGCGTCATGAACGGGAAGTCCTTCCCCATCAGGCTACCTATCTGCCACTGGAAGCTGGTTCGTACGTCTATGGTTGCGTTTGCCCTGGCGATTGCTGTCCCAAACAGTGCTGTGCAACTGGACACGGCGTGGGAGGAGAGCCGAAAATGTATTCCGTTCCCAGCAAATAACCCACAAAGCAGATGGTGATAAGCAGCGCCATTCCAAGCAGCCAGAAGGCCTGACCCCATGTTAGCTGTGATAACCGACCATCCTACTGCATGATTTAGAGCTACCCCAGGGGAATATTTTTGACAGATTTTACGTTATATATGATGAACTGGATTAAGCCAGCTTCTGGCTCGATCCCTGGTTTCAGTTCAGGTTGCTTTCAGATTCAGAATATGATATAATACCCTCAGAATAGAGGAAACCTTTGAAGAAAAGTGGGTGACCCCCACTTTTCTGCTTGCCAGGGGCTTTTTGCACTCGAAAAAATGATGTTTTGTTAGTGTCTACCTGGGCGACCAGCGGGAGGAGTAAGGCAAATGAGGAGCGAATTTCAGGCTGCTATCGCGCAATTAATTGCCGAGAAAGGACTACCTCGCGAAGTGGTAATGGAAACAGTTGCCACCGCTCTCCTGGCAGCCTATCGCAAGAGTTTCGGCGGCGGAGAGAACATTCGCATCGAGGTAGATAAAAATGGCGAGGTGCGTGTCTGGGCAGCTAAACATGTCGTGGCACAGGTGACCAGCCCCAATGATGAGATTTCCCTGGCAGAGGCGCAGCGCCTGATTCCTCGGGCGGCGCTTGGTCAAACTATAGATGTTGATTCTTCGTTTATCTTCGCGCGTATCCCGGCGCAAACCGCCAAGCAGGTCATCCTGCAGCGCATTCGCGAGGCCGAGCACGAGCACCTCTACGAACAGCTCAAAGATTGGGTCGGCGAGATTCGCCTCGGCACACTCACCCGCAAGGACCCGGTCCGTGGCTGGCTACTCGACTTCGACAAAGCCGAACGCGTAGAAGGCGTCATGCCTCTGGGCGAGGAAGTTCCCACCGAACATTATCGTGTCGGCCAGCGCATACGGGTCTACGTCTATGACGTGCGCCGTATCCAGGGACGCATGCTCCAGATCATGGTTTCGCGTACCCATCGTGACCTCGTGCGCCGCCTGTTTGAGTCCGAAGTACCCGAAATCTACGAAGGTACCGTCGAAGTCAAGGCCATCGCGCGCGAACCCGGCAGCCGCTCCAAGGTTGCGGTTGTCGCACGCCAGGAAGGCCTGGACCCTATCGGCTCATGCGTCGGGGTGCGTGGTTCGCGTATCAATAACATCGTGCATGAACTCAACGAAGAAAAGATAGATATTATCCAGTGGAGCGCCGATCCTGCTAACTTTGTAGCAAATGCGCTCAGCCCGGTGAAGCCGCTGCGCGTCGAACTGCGCGAATCGGATCATACCGCGGTGGTGACCGTTCCTGAGAGACAACTCTCCCTTGCCATCGGCAAGGACGGACAAAACGCCAGGCTCGCGGCCAAACTCACAAGCTGGCGCGTCGACGTCACCAAACCCGTTGAGGGAGAAGTGTACGAAGAGCAATTTGAAGAGCGGCGGGAGCCTGCACCAACCTACAGCGGCGGGCGCCGCGAACGCGGCGACCGTGACCGTTCTCGTTATGACCGCGCCGAGCGCGGCGAACGCGAGGGTGGGCCAAGGCGCTCGCACCAGCAGCGCGGCGGCAGGCATAACTCACAGCCGCTCAATTATGACGACGAGTAAGGAACACGACTATGGCCAGAACTGCAAAGGCCCAAACGAAACGGCCCAAGCATGTTCCTTTGCGCACCTGCGTTTCCTGCCGGGAAACGAAGCCTAAGCGCGAACTGCTGCGTGTCGTTCGTACACCGGACGGACACGTCCTGGTCGATGCCACGGGTAAGAAATCTGGACGCGGCGCCTATCTCTGCGCAAGGCTCTCATGCTGGGAGACCGCCATCAAGAAAAAGCGCCTCGAACAGGAATTCGAAATGACCCTGTCCGATGAAGACCGGGCCGGGTTGGACAGCTTTATCACAACACTCCCCAGGGATTAGGGGCTTTTCAAAGCCCACCCCCTGGGATTACCCGTTGTTGCAATTATCTATAATGTAGGCTATACTAAAGTAAGTATCCATAAGGAAGAGGGCGCATCAATCAACGCCCCGATCCAACGTTTAAAGTTCGGAGTTATTCAATTCAATCACAGTATCAATAGCATCCAACCCGGAAAGTTGGATGAGGATTGAACAAAATGAGTCATTTTTTCTCTACTCTTGATAGAGGCACAGCCCACCGTTTGGAGGGCAGTTTTGGCAATGTTTGCGGAGCGACAGCTATGATCTATTAACCATAGCAACTACGCCGGTGAGCGCAGACGAATATAATGCCTGGCACTGCACCAACGAGAGGGTCTGTCTCTTCCCATAGGGGAAGATGGCAGTCCTTTTTTGTGGCTGTGAAGAGAGATTTCCGCCGCGGCTTGCAACCAATGCACACAACGCCTCACGTTGCGCATTACAACAGGCTCCGTGGCGTATCGTTAGATAGAAGGGGGTCTTCTTCATGAGAAACACATCTGATACCCCAGATGCAAACGAGCAGGTGCAGCCAGCTACACCACGCAGCCGCGCAAACGCCCGCTCAAAGCCAGAGAGTGCCACACCGGGTAGCCAGGCACAGGGAGCGAAACCCACGGCACAGCGCCGCACAGCATCAACTACAAATGCAGCGCCTGCCGCACGCACTCAGCACGCACCAACAACGACACCGTCCACCCCTGAGGCTCGTCCTGCCCCTGCCCAGCGTCCGGCTTATACTCAACGCCCGGCTCCTGCGCAGCGCAACAGCGGCGCAGCTTCACCCGCTCAACGCAACGGCGGCACAACTTCACCCGCTCAACGTCCTGCGCGGCCTGGTACTGGTAGTGCGCCTGGTCGTCCGACTTATACGCCTGCACGGCCTGGCAGCCGCCAGGGCGGCACAACAGCCGGTGGCAACCGTCCAGCGGGACAGTCGCACCCGGCCCCCACTCGTCCTGGAAATCGCCCTGCCACACGCGGACCGAGGCCACAGGAGCGGCGCGTCACCGTAGTCAAGGAGAAACCGACGGGGCCAATCTCGATTCCGCCCCAGATTGTCGTAAAAGACCTGGCCGAATTGTTGCAGACAACATCGAATGAAGTTATTCGTGGCCTTATCAAACACAGTATCTTCGCCAGCATCAACCAGGTCGTTGAGTACGAAAAGGCTGCCCTGGTAGCGAAAGAGCTCGGCTTCGAGCCAACTCAGGGCGCGCTCACAGTGACGCGCGTTAGTGGCGCACTCTCTATTCGTAAAACAAAGGTCGCGGCCAGCGAAGCCGGTGGTATAACTCAACACATCGGCGCATACCAGGTCGAGGTGAATGGCAAGAAAATCACTTTCGTGGACACTCCTGGTCACGAGGCGTTCACCGCCATGCGTGCCCGTGGAGCACAGGTCACCCATATCGCGGTAATCGTGGTAGCAGCTGATGATGGCGTAATGCCACAAACGCGCGAAGCTATTGACCATGCGCGCGCCGCTAAAGTGCCCATCATTATCGCGATCAACAAAATGGACAAGCCCGATGCCAATCCAGATTTCGTCAAACAACAACTATATGACATAGGCGTGGTGATCGAAGAATTCGGCGGAGATGTTATCGCCGTTCCGGTCTCGGCCCGCAAAGGCACGGGCATCGACGATCTGCTGGAAATGATCTTGCTCTTAGCCGAAGTGCAGGATATCCGCGCTAATCCCAATCGCCCTGCGACAGGAGTTATCATCGAAGCAAAACTCGAGAAAAATACCGGTCCAACTGCGACGGTACTCATCCAGCAGGGCACACTCAAAATGGGCGACAACATCGTCGTTGGCTCTATGGCGGGCAAGATACGTGCGATGTTCAACGACCGGGGCAAGCGTATCCAGAAAGCTCCTCCCAGCACTCCCATAAGCATCCTGGGAGTGCCTGAAGTGCCACAAGCCGGTGATCACCTTGAAGTAGTGGCCGATGAGCGCACCGCCAGGCAGATGGCGACGCGAGTAGCTGAGGAGCGGCGCACCGCGAGTATACCACTCGGCCAGGTCAGCCTCGACTCTCTTTATATACAAATGCAGGAGGGCCAGGTTAAAGAGCTAAACATCGTACTCAAGTGCGATGTGCAGGGTTCGGCCGAAGCTATCAAGAATGCTCTCTCCAAGCTCGGTGAAGAGCATATCAAGGTACGCCTGATACACGAAGGTATCGGTAACATCAACGAGACCGATGTACACCTGGCGGAGGCCTCTGGAGCCGTCATTATCGGCTTCAACGTCAAAGCCGACGGGGCTGCGCAGCGCCTGGCACAGAAAGAAAGTGTCGAAATCCGCTACTACAATATCATCTATAAGCTGATTGATGACATCCAGGCCGCTCTTGCAGGTATGCTGGAACCCACCTACCGCGAGGTCATCGAAGGCCACGCCGAGGTGCAGCAGACATTTAAGGCAGGGAAAAACCTGGTCATCGCCGGCTGCCGCGTCCTGGACGGCAAGATTACACGCGCCGACCAGGCACGCATCACGCGCCAAAAAGAGATGGCCTACGACGGAAAAATCGCCTCGCTGCGCCGTGGCAAAGACGACGTGCGCGAGGTCGCCAGCGGCTATGAATGTGGCATCGTTCTCGATGATTTCACCGACTACGAAGTAGGCGATATTATCGAAGTCTACGCCCAGGAGCGCGTCATGCCCGGCGCGTAAAAGGAACGAGGGAGACAAAAAAATTACCGCTCAAAATGAGCGCTAGTTGCACCATTTCTTCGTAACCACTCTGGCGAGGATGCAGGGGACTAGCCCCTAGCGCGAACTCAAGGGATCAGGGCAACGACAAGCAAGGCCCAGGGCGACCGCAAGGGTCGCCCCTACTATACAACGAATCGGCCTGCCAGGCCCGTCTATAGTAGGGGTGGGGCTTGCCCCCACCCAATAGGCATCAACCTAAGAAAGGACAAGAAGGAACACCCGACTCCTGAAGTGATAGACTGAAGAACTGAAATCGAAGTCTAACAGCAACAGGAGGAATGTCATGAGCAGTATATCACAGGTCAGCGATGCGTTGAGGCGCGTGTTGACAACACGCGCCAAGGAGCTAGAGCGCGAGACAGGGTTTGTCGAGCGCAGCACCGCGCAGTTGGATGGGCCGATCTTCGCGCAAACGACGGTCTTTGGCTGGATGGACACGCCAGAGGCGAGCTACCCGCAGTTACGGCATGTAGCGGCGAGTCTGGGCGTGTCGGTGAGTAGTCAGGCGGTCGAGCAACGCTTCGGAGCAGAGTCAGCAGCCTTGCTGCGCGGGCTGTTGCAGGAGGCGGTGGGAGAAGTGCTCAGCAGTGAAGCGAGTGCGCCGGAATTGGTGAGTCGCTTCAACGGGGTGTATGTGCAAGATGGTACGGTCATCAGCCTGCCACCGACATTGCGCGACGAGTGGCGCGGCTGTGGCGGGAGTACGCCGGAAGCGGGACAAAGTAGTATGCGGGGGCAGGTACGGCTAGACCTGGCGCAAGGAGGGATGCAAGGGCCGTGGCTACAAGAGGGACGAGTAGCCGAGCGCAGTGGGCAGGCGCACGAGGCGCCATTACCCGAAGGCTGCCTGTACAATGTGGATGCGGGCTATTTCACGCTCACCGAGATGCGAGCACACGGCAAGGCGGGATGCTATTGGGTGACGGCAGCCAACGCCGGGACGCTGCTCATCGATGAGCGCGGGCAGTGTTGGGATTTGGTGTCGTTCCTGGGTGTACAGAGGGGCGATGAGGTCGATGTGCACGTGTATTTGGGCAAGCGCGAACGGCTACCGGTGCGGCTGATCGCCAGACGGGTCAGTCCTGAGCAAGCCGAGCGGAGACGCAAGAGCGCCACTCGCGAGGTAGCGGGCAAGCCCAAGGGGGTGCGGAGACCGAATGAGCGCACACGACAGGTAGCGGGGGATAAGCGCAAGCGGCACCGCAAACACAAGAAGACGGGCAAGGCGCGCCTGCAGCTGCTGGGCTGGACGATCCTGATCACCAATGTGCCCCGCGCGTTGCTCTCGATCGACGAGGCGCTGGTGCTGGCGCGCTGCCGCTGGCAGATCGAGCTGTGTTGGAAACTGTGGAAACAGGTGGGCAAAGTGGATACGTGGCGTAGTGCCAAGCCGTACCGTATTCTGACGGAGATCTACGCCAAACTGTTGGGCTGTCTGATCACGCATTGGCTCACGCTGCTGGAGTGCTGGCAAGCGCCCAATCGCAGCATGGTCAAAGCGCGACAAGTGATGCAGTGGATGGCTCCGGTGCTGGCCTTGGGCGTGGCGGGAGTCATGCCGTTGGAGACGATGGTGCATCACACGTCGCAGACGATGGCCTCAGGTTGTACCGTCAATGCCCGTCGCAAGAGGCCTGCCGCCTATCAACTCGTCGATAATCCTAAGCTCATCCGTGGCTTAGGTTGATGCCTATTGGGCGACCGCAAGGGTCGCCCCTACTATATACGGGCGTGGCAGGCCACCGTATATAGTAGGGGCATCCCCTTGCGGGTGCCCTGGCTCTTGCGGTCACCCTGGCTCCTGCGGTCGTCCTGCCGCTTTGCACTTTTGTGTCATTCGCCAACAGCGTCGCTCGTGCTGTTCCGCTTGATAGCTCTTCTGTGTTGAGCAGTCAAATGGAGGAAAGAAAGCGGGTATGTGTGAGCTTATTTCCCCAATTTCTTTTGACGCTCCATCTCGCGGAGTTCGACGCGGCGGATCTTGCCTGAGATCGTCTTGGGCAAGCTCTCCACGAACTCGACCTCGCGTGGATACTTGTAGGGAGCGGTGACCTTCTTAACGTGCTCCTGCAGTTCGCTTGCTAGTTCAGGGGAGGCAGTATAGCCCGGTGCCAGGATAACAAAAGCCTTGACGATCTCACCGCGCATTTCATCGGGGCTGGCAACCACCGCAGACTCGGCAACAGCGGGATGTTCTTTCAATGCACTTTCCACCTCAAAGGGGCCGATACGGTAGCCTGCGCTGATAATCACATCGTCGGCACGCCCCACGAACCAGAAGTAGCCATCCTCGTCTTTGTAGGCACGATCCCCGGTGATGTACCAGGCGCCGCGAACACAGGCCTTGGTCGCGTCTGGATTACGCCAGTATTCTTTAAACATCCAGGTAGGACGATGCGGCTTTATTTTTACCGCGATATCGCCCTCTTTGTTCGGAGGAAGTTCGCTGCCGTCGTGATCGATCACACTCACCTCGAAACCAGGCGACGGCTTGCCCATCGAGCCGGGCTTCACTTCCAAAGGGGGGAAATTAGCACAGAGCAGCACTGTTTCGGTCTGGCCATAGCCATCGCGAATAGTCATCCCTGTGCTTTGTTGCCACGCTCTTATTACCTCTGGATTGAGTGGCTCTCCCGCGCCGACACAGTGCCGCAGGGCTTTGGGAGGATTGACTTTCAGATAGGCCAGGGGTTCATCTAATACAAGCATACGGTAGGCGGTAGGAGGCGCACAGAGCGTAGTGATGGGATACTTATGCAGCATCTCCAGTGTTTCGATGTGGTTGAACTTGCCACGCGCGTCCTGCATAAACATCGCCGCCCCCATCACCCACGGTCCAAATAAGTTGCTCCAGGCAGCCTTGGCCCATCCCATCTCGGATAAATTCCAGTGCAAATCATCCTCGTGCAGATCGAGCCAGTATTTGCCTGTAATGGTATGACCGATAGGATAGCTGGCGTGTGTGTGCAGCACCATCTTGGGATAGCCAACGGTACCCGAGGTAAAATAGACCAGGCATGAATCATCGCTGCGCGTTTTGGGTCCGGTAAATTCTGGCGATGCGTCATCGACGACCTGGTGATAGCTGGTCCAGCCTTCGCGTCCGGCAACATCCGCGTTTGGCTCGACCAATACTGCCACCCTAATTGTAGGACATTCACTGCGTACCTGGTCAAATTTGGCTGCGCCTTCGCTATCCGTGATGAAGCCTGAAGCCTCAGAAACCTCTGTTCGGAACTGGATATCTTTGGGCGTCAGCAGGGTGGTACAGGGAATGGGAATGGCGCCAATCTTCATCAATCCCAGGACGCCTTCCCACCACTCAGGGATACGCGGCAACATCACTAGCACGCGGTCATCCTTGTGAATGCCAAGTGCAGCAAAGGCGTTGGCAGCGCGGCTGGAACGCTCGGCAAACTGGGCGAAGGTGATGTGCCGCTCCTCGCCGTTTTGTCCAATCCAGAGCATCGCGAGCCGGTTGGGGTCGCTACGCAAAAGATACACAATGGCGTTGTTTGGTTACTACTTCTGTGTATCATATCATGTAAAGTGCGATAAGTGCAGCCCGAACGTTGGACATCCGATCAATTCAGCAGCTCGGTAGGCAGCTGGAAAAGCAGCTGGCTCAACCTGGGCTATGAGGTGATCAAGCCGATGGCGTCAGCCCTTTCTCTCCGATGGGGAAGGACAACCGAGTATGATGAAGCTCAGCCACAGAAAAGGGCTTCGGGAGGACGTGTTTTCTTTTTCACCGAGGTTTTCAGAGGAAATTTACTGGTAGCCCCTCCAGCTAAAAATGGGAACATCTGCCTTTCTTCTAGCGTCTTCATAATAACGAAACAGGAATCAACTCGGAGATCGATTTTGCTGCCACAATATGGGTAACAGTACCAGAATATGATTCTTGCGCTATCTCGCTGATGCGTATTAACCAGAGGTCTCGGAACGCGCGAGGTTCACAGTATGGTGGACCCCTTTGGGTTTCTTGACAATTTGTAGGGTGTGTACATTTCATAACCTAACATATCAAAGTGGCTCAGAGCAAGCGTTCATACCTCTACGGTATCTCCACGAATTAGGTCCGCGTTCGAGGGAACAAGCCCTCAATTTCTGTTTGAACTCAGGATGGATTCAGATTTCACTTTTCTTTCCCGATTCTCCACCGCTCTCATGAAGTTGGTATAATACGAGTATGAACTTACAAGATGTATTAGATGCATTTAACATCCAAGCCTCCCCTGAGCAGCTTTCGGGAGGCTCACAGCCTACTTTCAAAGTGGGCAACGTCGTCTTAAAACGAGTGAAAGAAACCTCTCTTGAGAATAACCACTCACCAGAACTCGTCCAGTGGATTGCCGAATTTTCACAAACGCTCAAGCAGGATGGTTTTCGCTTTCCCAAGGCCCTTCAAACAAAAGAAGGGAAATGGATCACTAAAGATGGATGGACTGCCTGGACAGTTGTTGAAGGAAGACACTCAACAAAAGAAGATGTCGTAGGAGTTATTGAGGGTATCATTGCGTTTCATAAGGCGCTAGCGGGGATACAAAAGAACCCCTTGATGGATAAGAATCAAACAGCTTGGGGAAAAGCTGATCGGTGGTGTTGGGGAGAAAAACCAGAGCATATCCATCCAGTAGTAGAGCCACTTGTGAACACATTATATGAACTGTGTAGATCAGTAGAAGGATTGAAAGACCAACTTATTCATGGCGATTTAAGCCTGGCGAATATCCTCATTGCGCCTCATCTTCCACCTGCTTTTATTGATCTTTCTCCATTCTGGAGACCCGTTGAATTTGCATTAGGCATGTACGCTAACTGGGTTGGGCCACGCCAGGGCGATATATCGGTATTGAAATACTTTCAGCACATGAAAGCATTTGATCAGATGTTAATTCGAGCAAGTATTCGTATGTTGCTCGTCATGCACGTTCTTGGGGATTTAGAGGATTGGGAAACCTGTTCAGAGAAAAAAGCGGCAGAACTTGTTATCAGCTACGTGCAAGAGAAGAAGAGATAGAAATGAATAATTTGCACCTGAACGTTTTCTTTACTCCCTCGGCAATAATCGCACATGAACCAAGCGCGAATGACATCTATATTGTGATAGATGTCATTCGCGCTACTACGACACTGGCCGTCGTGTTCGACCAGGGGGCGGCGCGAGTATTCGCAGCCGGAACCGTCGAGCAGGCACGGGAAGCCGCTCAGGAGTTTCCGGGAAGGTTGTTGTGCGGTGAGCGCAACGTGCAGCCACTGCCGGGGTTTGACTATGGAAATTCTCCCGTCCAGTTTTCCCAGGTTGACCTGACCGGGCGCGAACTGATTCTGACGACGACCAATGGGACACGCGCTTTCTATGCCTGCCCGCAGGGTTCGACAAGATTGGCGGGAAGCTTCTATAATGCTGAGGCGGTGACGGCGAAGGCGCTGGCGCTCGCTCAAGAGCGCGGAGGGGATATTAGCCTTGTGTGCGCGGGTGAACTCAATTACTTTGCGCTCGACGATGCTGTGTGCGCAGGGTACCTGGCCCTTGAACTGCAAAGGCAGCAAGGGTCAGAGATCCCTCTGCAACTCGATGAGAGCGCGCTGGCAGCTATTGCGCTCTACGAGGCGTATAAGCCGCCCAAAGTCATTGATTACTGCAATTCGGCACGCTCAGTCATAGAGGGTGGCCTGCCGGACGATCCACCTTTCTGTATGCGAACGAGTGTAAGCCGGAGTGTGCCAGCAGTGGTAGGAATGGAGGATGAGACGGGTTTGCTGGTGATTGAGCGAGGTTAATCGATCCTCACAATCAATTTCCCAAAATTCCTGTTCTCCTCCATCACCTTATGCGCCTCCGCTATCTTCTCCAGCGGATATACCTGGTCGATAACCGGCTTGACCTTCCCATTTGCTAACAATGGCAAAACGCTTGTGGCGAAACAGCGTGTTACTGCCAGTTTCTCCTCGAGGGTGCGCGTGCGCATGGTGACACCGCGCAGCAAAATACGCTTGCCCATCAGCATGCCCAGGTTCACATTTGCCTGGACGCCTCCCAGGGTTGCGAGGAATACGAGACGCCCCCACAGGGCAAGCGCCTGGAGGTTCTGTTCCAGGTAGGGCGCGCCGATGAAATCAAGTACGACATGCACGCCTTCTCCATTGGTCAGGCGGTTCACTTCAGCGGCGAAATTGTGGTCAGACAGCCCTACATCCAGCCCTAGCTCTCTGGCTAATTCAAGTTTGTGTGGAGTACGAGACGTGCCAAAGGTGGTAGCTCCCGTGGCATGCGCAAGTTGAATAGCTGCTGTTCCTACACCACTGCCCGCGGCATGGATCAGCACTCGCTCGCCCATCTGCAAACCCGCCTGCGTAAAGAGGGCGTCATGGGCAGTCAAAAAGACTTCCGGGATACCCGCTGCCTGTACGAAATCAAGATTCTGGGGAATTTCAAGCAGCAGGCCCTCGTGCGTCAGGATATACTCAGCCTGCCCTCCTCCGCCTGCGAGGCCCATCACACGCTGGCCGGGCTTCCATGCCTGTACCAGGGGTCCAACGGCATCAACTTCGCCCGCGAATTCGAGGCCGGGAATATTTGAGGGGGATCCTGCTGGTGCCGGATAGCCCCCGGCACGCTGCAACAAGTCGGCGCGATTGATGCCCGAAGCACGCACGCGCACGCGCACCTGGTCGCCGATGGGCTGCGGCGTCTCAACGTCCTGTATTTCTAATACTTCTGGTCCACCTGGCCTGGTAATTATGACTGCTCGCATGAAGTTCTGCTCCTTATAACGTTTTTCATCATAATATCTCACAGAAACGGGCCAGGCAACAAGCGAATAATGCTGGTAAAAGGCGCATAGGGGCTTGGGAGGGAGGGAAGAGCAGGGAGGGGACGCTTGTGGGCCAATGCGTCGCCCTCCCTGAGAATACAAATCACAGAGATAGGTGCTTACTATGCGGTTGCTTGCTGTGCGGCTGCTTGCTGTGTTGTGCCATCATCTTGATAGATGGCCTCCAGGTCGATTTCGATATTCACATCCTCACTCACCAGAACACCGCCTGCCTCGAGCCCTACATTCCAGTTGAGGCCCCAATCTTTGCGATTAATTCTTGCTTTGGCGCTCAAGCCCGCTACCTGGACACCGAAAGGGGTTTTGGCCTGGCCGTGGTACTCGGCTTTGAAAGTAACTGGCTTTGTTACACCACGCATTGTTAGATCGCCGATCACCTTGTACTCGCTGCCACCAGCGTGTTCAACCCTGGTGCTCTTAAAAGTAAGGGTTGGAAAGTTTTGCGCATCGAAGAAATCTGCTGAGCGCAGGTGCTCATCTCTTTTCTCATCATGCGTATCTACGCTCGTTGTATCAACTTGAGCATCAACCCACGAGTTTTCGGGATGCTGTTCATCGATATGAAGGTGACCGCTGAGCACGTTAAAATGCCCTCTGACGGTTGTAAACATCATGTGTTTGACACTAAATGTCGCTTCTGAATGGTGGGGTTCAATTTCCCAGGCCATTGGAAAGTTCCTCCTTGATTCTTCACAAGAAACTAAGTACTTGACTATAAAATTGTTAGTTGCTTTCCTAACAATAGTAACTGTAGCACATGCTACTTCTCTTTGTCAAGTATCTAATATTTAATTAGCAGAGTTATTGAAATTTGTCTCGCGTCTGTTCTGAAAAGAGTGGCTGTCCAAGGTGTGAAATGGTCTCTCTTGCCAGGATGTATCCACTCATCCATGCCATTCGTGTAAGAAACAGCAGCAGGGATGTTACAGTAGTTGAAAAAGTGGACCCTGCCGGGAAGTAAGGCCCTGTCCAGGGCGAGTGGAAGGGGGGTCTCGGCCTGGGCCTCTATATTTGCCAGCAACTGATGAGCAGACAGCAGGGCCAGGTGGGTATCGAGAGCACGCCAGGGCACGGAGCCACCTTCTGGTTCACGCTTCCCCTGCTTTCCTCCCCTCAAGGGTAGGTATGCAGTACAAACCAGCCCCCAAGAGCTAACCGACGAGCTAGCCGCCTTACCAGAAGAGCAAAAGCGACTTATTTATCGCTCGCAAATGACTTAGCCTGTTGAAAAATACAGAAAAGGCTGAGGCGAAGCAACCAGATCAATGTTCCCATCGGGGTGAGATTTGGCAGTTCGGAATGACTGCGTAACGTTTTCGTAACGGGCATATGGTAAAATGAGGCCAGACTGTAAACTCGACGAGTCCTATTTGTTGCTGTCGCTGTCTCTCAGGAGGCAGCGGGAGCCTCTGAACGTCTTTTGGCACGGATGAACTGGTCGAGCTTGATGAACGAGAGAGCATAGTGTAAGGAAGAGCGTGATGCGTGTTCCGGATGCCTCACCGGCTTCAACAACAACACACCTACAGAAGAGCAGGGCCGAGGTCCGCGTAAGGGGACGCTGGCTCTTCATCGCGCGAGTGGCATGTGTAAGCGTGGCGCTTTTGGCGCTCATCATCTGGGGCTGGGGCGTGCCGTTTCGGTATGCGCAGTTGGGGACCGTCTGTACAGTACCACCGTGCGGCGATCAGCAGCCCACTGCGGCGAGTCTCGCTGCCTTCCGGGCAGCCGGAATGACCCTTGACTTCTACGCCGCCTATACCGGCACGCTTGAAGTCCTCTTTACACTGGTGTTTGTGTTGATCGCGGCCTTAGTCTTCTGGCGCAAGTCTGATACCCGCATCGGACTGGTCACCGCGCTGTGCCTGGTCACATTCGGGGTGACTCAGACGAGTGCCGACGCGTTGGCGACTGCCATTCCCGCTTTCGCCATTCCTGTCAATCTGCTGCAACCACTCAGTTACATCTTCCTCGCCCTCTTCCTCTATCTCTTCCCAGATGGGCGCTTCATCCCACGCTGGACGAGCTTCGTGCTGCTGGCGTGGATCGCTCTGTTCCTGGTGAGTATGGCAGTGTTGCCGGTCGGGATATTTGTCCCGTTGCTCTTCGTTTTCATTCTTCTCTCGTTGTCTGTTCAGATCTATCGCTTTCGTTGGGTCTCCACCTACCTTCAACGTCAGCAAACAAAGTGGGCCGTCTTCGGCATTCTCACCGGCACACTTGGGTCTATTGGTATCATCACCATTGCCAATGTCCTGAAGCTCTCGCCGTCGCTTGGCGCTTGGGTCTTCCTGGTGGGCAATACCCTGGTCTACCTCTTCTCAGCTCTCATCCCACTCTCGATAGGTGTAGCCATCGTACGCTCCAAGCTGTGGGAGATTGATGTTCTTATCAATAAAGCGCTGGTTTACGGTGTGCTGACCGCGCTGCTGGCGGCGGTCTATGCTGGTCTGATTATCGGCTTGCAATTCCTCCTGGGTGGGATCATCAAGCAGAATAATGATGTGGTCATTGTCGTCTCGACACTGGTTATTGCGGCGCTCTTCCTGCCCTTGCGCCGTCGTATTCAGCAGATCATCGACCGGCGCTTCTACCGTCTCAAGTATGATGCGGCCAAAACGGTGGAGACTTTCAGTGCTACCCTTCGTAGTGAGGTGGACCTGACGCAGTTGAGCGAGCACCTGATTACGGTTGTGCAGGAAACGATGCAGCCAGCGCATGTTTCGTTGTGGTTGCGTCCACCCGAACACGACGGAAAGCATCGGGCTCCTTGGAGAGCCACTCCTCCGGTTTCCCCTGAGGGAAGATGAAGAGGTGTCATCTTTATTGCTGCTTATTTGAGAACATGAGGGCGAAGAGCGAAGCTACAAGCTTGCGGGGAGATTGTCCTTTTTCAGCATTATCATTATGAACCTGCAACTGATGAGAGGAGGAACAGAGAAGCGGGTAGGTGTATGATATAATCTGCTCAACAGCGATCATAAAAAAGCAGAGGACATTGTAGCATGTTCACCCTCAACGACATACTGCAAGGCAACGAGGGCAAGTTTTGTTTCCATGGTCCGGCAGTACCTGATCCAGCACAGGTATTCCCCGCGGCGCAGCATGACAGCCGCCAGGTCGGCAGGGGGGATCTTTTTGTCGCCATCAAAGGCGCGCATGTTGATGGACACCGCTTTATCCCGGCGGTAGCGTGGGCAGGGGCTGGCGCTGCTCTCTGTAGCGAACCTGCGGATGACGCGCCGCCTGATTTCTTGCAAATCATTGTGCCAGATGTCGTCCAGGCAATACATGCCACAGCCCGCGTGCGCACTCAGCGCCAGGAGAACACCATATTCATCGGCATCACCGGCAGTAATGGTAAAACGAGTACTAAAGAAGCTACAGCTGCCGTTTTGAGCCGGCAGGCCCCTACACTCAAAACCCTTGCGTCTTATAACAACGAGATCGGCTATCCGCTGACCCTGCTACGGCTGGAACCCTGGCATCGCTACGCTGTCCTTGAAATGGGCGCGCAGTGGGTGGGAGAACTGGCCTGGCTGTGTGATACGATAGCCAGGCCCGACTGGTCAATCATCACCAACGTCGGAGCGGCACACCTCGAGTACTTTGGTACGCAGGAGCGCGTGATCATTGCCAAAAGCGAGCTGGTACAGGCGCTCATGCCCGGTGGTATCGCTATCCTCAATTACGATGATGTAAATGTACGCAATATGAGTGCAAAGACGGCTGCGCGGGTGCTTTATTACGGTCTTGGTGAGGGAGCAGCGGTGCGCGGCAGCGACATACGAGGCGATGCCGTGCGAGGGCTCGCCTTTACTCTGAGCTACGCCGGGCAAGCACAGCGCATACAACTACGGCTGCCAGGCGCTCACGGCGTAATAGGGCCAAATGGCAGCACGTTGATCGATGATACCTATAACGCCAACCGTCAATCAATTATCGCCATTACTGCGGCCACAGGTACCGCTGAACTTGCCCCTGGTGGCAAAAGATGGGCGGTGCTGGGCGATATCTTCGAACTTGGTCAATATGCGCGCGAGGAGCACCTGGCGAGTGGCGAAGCCCTGGTCGGTACGATAGATTACCTGGTTGCGCTTGGTGACCAGGCACGCTTCTATGTCGAGGGGGCGGTACAGGCTGGAATGCCAGAGAAATGTGCTTACTACTTTCACGCCGATGTCGAGAATGCTCAAGAGCTAGAGGCAGCCAAACGTGCTGCCGCAGACCTGCTCAAACGCGAGGTACACGGTGATGATCTCGTCTTGATCAAAGGCTCACGGGGTATGCGTATGGAGACAATGCTAGAGATGCTGCGATAAGCGCACCTGGCACCCCTCGCGGGTGCCAGGTTCACGAGACGGATCTGGAAGAGACAACGGCTGTGACGCTGACTGGCGATCCTCGCCTGCGTCGCCTGATACCTGTGGAGAACGGCGAAGAACTGGGCAACAGAGGAGCGTTGGATGTTATTTTACCCGTCTTGCATGGTACCTATGGCGAGGATGGCGCGCTGCAAGGACTGCTGGAAATGGCAAATGTGCCCTATGCCGGCTGTGGCGTACTGGGTTCAGCACTGGGTATGGACAAAGAAAAGATGAAGATGGTGTTCCAGGCGGTCGGTCTGCCTATTGTAGATTACCTGGTATACCGGCGCAATGAGTGGGAACGTTCACCTGAGGTCATCATGGACGCTATTGAACAGCGCTTGAGCTATCCCTGCTTCGTTAAACCTGTTAACCTGGGGTCGAGTGTAGGGGTGAATAAAGCACATGATCGCTCTGAACTGGAACATGCCATCAATGTAGCGGCAGAGTACGACCGCAAAATTATTATTGAGCGCGGCATCGACTGTCGCGAGGTTGAATGCGGCGTGCTGGGGAATGACGAGCCGATAGCCTCGGTTGTCGGCGAGGTCATCTCCAGCAATGAGTTTTACGACTATCGCGCCAAGTACATTGACGGCAAATCACAGGTTGATATTCCAGCCAAAATACCACAGGCAACAGCGGAGGAGATACGCCGCCAGGCCGTGCAGGCCTTCGTCGCCCTGGACCTCAGTGGTCTTGCGCGCGTCGATTTCTTTATTGAGAAGGAGACGGGGCAAGTGTATATTAATGAAGTCAACACCATGCCTGGCTTCACCACGATCAGCATGTATCCCAAATTGTGGGAGGCAAGCGGGCTGCCCTATGCTCAACTACTGGATCGCCTGATCGAACTGGCGATTGAGCGTCACGCGGATAGACAGCGCAACCGCACAAGTTTGTAGGGACGCGATTTATCACTTCCTTACATTTATTCACTATTGCAAAAGGGGGGAATTATGCCACGCACCACCATTCGTTCTGTCACCATCGAGTCGTTACATATTCCCCTGCTGGAGCCATTTACGATTGCTACGGGAAGTGTTTCCGAGGCTCGTAATGTATTGATCACTCTTACACTGGAGGATGGGAGCGTGGGTTATGGTGAGAGCTCTCCTTTCCCACCAAGCACGGGCGAGTCACAAGAGACAGCACTGGTGGCTGCTCGTGGCTGTGCTGCATTGATCGAAGGCAGAGATGCAGCACACTGGCGCGTTCTTTCAAAACTGATGCGCAGTGTCTATTTCAGTCAGTCCACAGCCATCGCGGGTATGGAGATGGCACTGCTTGACGCGCTAACCCGTTCCTATGGTATCCCCCTTTACGTTTTCTTCGGCGGTGCGAGTAACTCGGTCGAGACAGATATGAGCATTCCGCTGGTGACGCTGGAACGTGGTTATGAACTGGCAAAAGACATAGTGGCGCGAGGCATCAGGAGCATCAAGATCAAAGT
>WNFR01002946.1_pt1 | contig 17661 bp, 14 predicted proteins | sample 5400221 | NCBI WGS metagenome assembly WNFR01 (sample SAMN13153357, study PRJNA577476) | soil metagenome | isolation source: 40 cm soil under Madrone tree | place: USA:California | collected 2016-06-14
TCCGCGAGAATTTCCAATGACCCCATCTTGTTCATGCGAAAGTACCGGAGCAGGTCTTCTCGCAGATCGCCGTATCGTACTGACTTCTCTTCAAGTCTCGGAGCGGTTCCCTGTCCAACCTGGCCCAGGTGTATTGCCAGGATTTTCCGTGCCTCTGTCTCGCTTTTCGCATCTGTAGGCTCGCGCCGTTGATTGCCTTGGGCGTCGTAATATTGAACGTACCACTTGTTTACAAGCTTCGTAGTGCCGTCTGGAGCCTTGTATTTCGGCTGATAGACTCTTCCCTGCCCATATTTTCAACGTTTGCTCATTGTTCTTTTCCTCTTCGGCGCATCTGCCTGGTGGCATTACCACCGCTTTCCCGATTGTTCGGGCGACGGTTGGTAGTGGCGAGGACCGCCACTTCTTGATACGTTCACCTAAATATTAGGGCAAAATTAGGAAAAAGTCAAACAAAATCCCCACCAATTGGCATGTTTAGGGAGACCAACAGTCTCTTACCCCTTTCCTCCCGCAAGATCAACATTCACAATGACTTGAGCTTCACTTGCCGGACTGGGCGGTGAGCACTGTACGTTTGGTAGGGGTGTCTCTCGACATTGGCGGAATTTCTTCCAGCTGCAGGCTGGCCACGAACATTGGCGTTGGCGCGACGCGGCCCCAGCGGTTGAGTTCCCAACGGGCGCGAAGGAATTTGACCTCCGGGCGGAAGGAGATGTCGAGAACCATCTTGGTGGTGCCGCGATAGAACTGCTGCGGGAGCCTAAGAAGCGGGCGCTTGCCGAAATCCTGGCCGTCGGGGGAACCCCAGAGGGAGACGTCGAGGGACTCCTGCTCGATCTGCTCGGTGACCGTGAGGGTGCAAAAGAAGGTGCGGGAAACGGTTTCGGAGATGTTGAGCGGCGCGCCGTTGCCGCTCGATTCGAGCCGGGTGTCCGCAGGGATGAGAGAAAATTCGAGGGGCACAGTGGAGTTCCCTTCCTGGTTCAGCGCGAGTTTAACACGCGCCGCTGGGAGGGTTGGAGGTCGGCGCCGCCGGAAAAAACTGCGACACAAAAATTCCGGTGAACGCCGCGCAGGACGTTATTGTAGACGCCAGGGGGAACGCTCGGGCCAGTGACGCATGGCTTCGGTTGCCCAGGCGGTGGTTTTGTCTTTGTGACACTCAGTACACGGGTTGGGGATCTTGTATTTGTCAGTCATGTCCGGCGTGATGAACGCGAATGTGTGGGCGCGAACTTTCACGTCGGCGATGGTGGTCTCGATCTTCGGCATGTGGCAGGCGATGCAGCTGCTGCCCGTTGAACCCTTCTTGTGATGCGTGTGCTCTTCGATCGTGGCGGTGCGAGGGCCATTGAGAGAAAGCGGGCTGTGGCAATCGAGGCAGATTTGATCGCCGGGCTTACGCAGTTGGGCGTAGTTGTCCGTGCCGTGCACATCGTGGCAACTGAAGCAGGTGACGCCGCGGCGGTACATGACGCTTTGCACGAAATCATTGCCCTGCATGCGGTTTTTGTGGGCGGTGCCGTCGGGGAAATGCGTGAAGGTGGCTTCGCCGAGCTTGTGATCCTCGAGCTGCCAATAATCCTCCAGATTTGAACCGGGTTGATAACCGACGGGCCAGTCATAATATTTGCCTTCAATCGGACTGGTGAGAGGGCGGCCCTGGGAATGGCACTGGATGCAGGTGTCGCTGGCCTGGACGTAGTCCATGTGCGCGGGATTTAAGATATTGCCGCGCATTGGATGCGCTACGTGCTCGCTGCCGGGACCGTGGCAGCGTTCGCAGCCGACGTTCCACTCCGCGACTTTTTTGGTGCGGATGTCGTAGCCGACGGAGTGGCAGCCGTCGCAGGTGGGGCCGGTGGGGCGCTGCATGTTGTCGGGAGGATAGAACGGCACCCACCAATCGGCGCCGTTGGGAACGAAATAGGGGCGCCAGACTTTGTTGATGACGTCCCACTGCGCAGGCTCGGGGTAATAGTCGTCGCCGATCTTGGTGAAGTAACGCTGCTTCCAGACGCTGCCGTAGACGAGAGCGACCTGATCCTTCGTGAACTTGGCGATTTTGTTTGTGGAGAGATCGGGGATGATAACGTTCGGAGATTCGCGCGGATCGCGAACGACATTGGCCATGGGCGTTTTGCGCCAGTGCTCGTAGATTTGCGCGTGGCACTTCTGGCATGAGGCGGAGCCGGCGTAGTGCGCTGAACTGCTCATTACGTCGGCCTGCTGCGTGCGCTCCGAGTAAGTTAAGTTGCTCAGGCTGCGGATGTAGAGGACCAGTTTCCAACTGTCGTCGGACTGCTCGTCGTGGGGCTTGGCCCAGCCGGGCATGCCGGTGAGCGGCACCCCGCTGCGAATGATGTAGCGTAGCTGGCCGTCGGTGAGATTTTGGGTTTGCGGCGCTCGCAGGTCGGGAACTCTCGGGTAGAGATTGCCTCCGACATTGGTTTGGCCGGAGCCGTCCGGAGCGTGACAAACCGCACAGCGATCAAAATAACTTTCGCGAGCGTCTTTCAAAACGTCGGGCGTGGGTTTCCACGGATTGGGCTCCAGCCGCGCCTTTCGAGGGATTGCGAAATCGCGCGCAGCACGAGCGACGATGGTTTCGAGGCGCGAAGGTGCGGCGGCGGTAGTGAAGCCGTGCAAGAGGATGCGCACGCCGAAATAACCAGCGACAACAAGTACAGCGATTACCAAGAGAAGAACGGTTTTCCTGAACTTCATGCAGGGCCCCTTTTACCGACAAAGAACATTAGATTCCCCCGCGCGGAAAGGTGGGCACAAAAATTCAGGATAACATTGGAGAGGAGATTGCCAAGTAGCGGGAAATCCGGATGAATTGGAATTTACATTATGGAGATGAGATGTTGACTTCGACCTACTCGTGATCGGTCTTGAGAGGGATTGCCTCGCCGGTTTCGCGGACGTCCTCCAACGGTGAAGCGTGACTAGGCGCTGGATTCTCGGGCACCATCGCACGCGCAGTGGTGTCCAATTGTCAGATACTATTTATGTTAAATATGGATGTCGATTTCCAATTGGCTTGGATGTCTCTTTCCGTAATTAATAAGTCTTTCGTCTTGTTCTTCTGTGGCACCTCTCTGTACACATTTTCCATTTCGCTCCATGCGCTCATCGTGCTTCATTCCGCCAAGAGACAGTCGTCGACAGAAATCACCAGCGATACTGGGTTACCTCTCGGCATTCTGCTCCATCGTTTCGCGAATTTGCGACAACTTCATGTTTTCGCCCTCTATTTGTTTGGGTTCTGCATTGCGATCCAGGTTCCCAGCGCCTTTCATACGATCGACAATTCCATACAGTATCCGCTTCGCGCCATCACTGCCGGTCTGACGTTCCTCTTCTACTTTGACGCTTTAGTTTTTCTTGGCTTCCTGCTGCTTCACACTACGCAATGGATTGTCTCTGCACGATTGCATTCTTTTGCCAGCCGGCAGAGTTGAGTGACTACCGCATTCGCGGCTAGGCGCGCAAGTTGGCGAGGCGGGCTTCGGCGGCGGCTAGGGTTTCTTCTTTTTTGCAGAAGGTGAAGCGGACCTGGGAGGCGCCGTCCTGGGCGTCGTTGTAGAAGCTGGAGCCGGGGACGCAGGCTACGCCGATTTTTTCGACGAGGTATTTGGCAAAAGAGACGTCGCGGGAATCGGCGGGATATTTGGCTTCGTCGAAATGGAAGCGGGAGATGTCGGTCATGATGTAATAGGCGCCGCGGGGTTTGTAGACGGTGAAGCCGGAGGCGGTGAGGATTTTGAGGAGGCGCTCGCGCTTGGTGGCGTAGGTGGAGGCGAGTTTATCGTAGTAGGACTGCGGCGATTTGAGGGCGAGGGCGCCGGCTTGCTGCAGGGGAGCGGCGGCGCCGACGGTGAGGAAGTCGTGGACCTTGCGGATGGCTTGCGTGGTCTCGGGAGGAGCGAGGGCCCAGCCGACGCGCCAGCCGGTGACGCTGTAGGTTTTGGACATGCCGTTGATGACGATGGTGCGGTCGCGCATGCCGTCGATGCGGGCCATCGAGATGTGTTCGGTCCCATCATAGAGAATGTGCTCGTAAATTTCGTCGGTGATGCAGAAGGCGTTCCAGGGGACGCAGAGATCGCGGATAAATTCGAGTTCCTGGCGAGTGAAAACTTTTCCCGTAGGGTTATTCGGTGTGTTGAGGATGATCGCTTTGGTGTGCGGACCGAAGGCGGCGGCCAATTCCCTTTCGTCAAATGACCACGTTGAGTCTTCGTTGGCCGGCGGCCGCATTTTGACGAAGCGCGGCGCGGCGCCGGAGAGGATCGCGTCGGGACCGTAATTTTCATAGAAGGGTTCGAAGACGACGATTTCGTCGCCGGGATTGATGATGGCCATCATGGCGGACATCATGGCTTCGGTGGAGCCGCAGCAGATGGTGATTTCGCGCTCGGGATCATAGGTGACGTGCTGGGTGCGGGCAAATTTTTCCACGACGGCGTCGCGCAGCGGCTTGGCGCCCCAGGTGATGGCGTATTGATTGATGTCGTCGGAGATGGCCTGGCGCGCAGCTTCTTTTATTACTTCGGGGGCGGCGAAATCGGGAAAACCCTGGGAGAGATTGACGGCGTTGTGCTTCATGGCCAGGCGGGTCATTTCGCGAATGACTGATTCGGTGAATTGTTCGGCCTTGGCGGAGAGCATGCGGCGCGCGATTTGCGTCATGTTGGCTTCAGGAGAAGACATTGGAAGATTGTAGCAAAGGCGGGGCATTTGTTTAGCGGCGGATCGATGTAAAGAAATAAAAAAGATTTAACACAGAGAGCACAGAGGCGCCACAGAGTTCACAGAGAGAAAAGAGCGGCCTAACGGGATTGGGCTGATAAATAGGATGTGGGCTTTGGGGTGGCCGCGGAGACTGTGCTCTTGGGCGTCTCGCCATAGAGGGCGCGGTACATGTCGGTGTTGCGCAGAACGATTTGGACGTACTCGCGCGTTTCAGTGAACGGAATCGATTCGACGAGTTCGGGAACTTCATCGTAAGTGCGCTCGGATTTCCAGAGGGCAATCCGGTCTTCGCCCGCGTTATAAGCCGCGGCGGCGTATTCGGGCCCGCCAGTGGCGCGGGTGAGGTTGGCGATGTAGAGCATGCCGAGTTCGATGTTGATGTTGGGGTCGAAGAGTGTATTTTTCGTGTAACGAATCTTCCGCTGTTTCGCGAGCAGCCGACCGGTTTTCGGAAGAATCTGCATCAGTCCGATGGCGTCGGCGTGGGAAACGGCGTCGGCTTGGAACGTGGACTCCTGGCGGATCAGGCCGGCGGCGAACATGGGATCAAAATTGTTGCGCTCTGCTTCGCGGCGAATTGTTGCTTCGTAGGGAAACGGAAACAAAACTTTCCAGACGTTTGACGGAACTTCATTCAATTTGCGCGAATCGAAATTCGGAACGGCCAGGCGGCCATAGGCCATGCCCGTGGCGAAATGGCCCTGATCAAAGGCGGCTTGCGCAGCCTCGACAAGATAACGCGGCGACGCGGTTGCGGCGTATGCGGCTTTCAACTCAAGTTCCGCGGAGGCGTCGAAGGCGATGGCGCGCAAAGCCTGGGCGCGATTCCAGCGATCGGCGACTATCGGCGCGATGGGCTCGTCGAACGGACGCAGCGGCGGGGTCGCGGGAATTTCCGCGAGCGCATCGGCGGGGTCAGAATCGCCGGGAACGAGCTTCGAGAGACGCTGATCCGCGGCGTGAGCAAAATAGGTGGACGGAAAACGATCCGTGGCCTTTTCATAGAACGCCCGGGCACGGGCAGGATTTCCGCTCCGTTCGGCGTTGCGGCCAAGCCAATAGAGCGCATTCACCGCTGCGCCGGTGGAAGGATATTTGCGCAGGAAATTGATCATCTTCTCGTCAGCAAACGGTTGGCGCTGGATGTAAGCGATCCACGCGAGCCGCCATTCCGCGTTCTGGACATGCCTTCCGCTTGGAAAGCTGTCGAGAACGCGCTGGTAGTAGTTCCCCGCTTTCGTGCGATCGAGTTCCACCCAGTAGTAGTTGCCGGCGGCCATCAGCGAATCTTCGGTCCAACGGCTCTGCGGATATTTCTCGGCGTTTTTTTCGATCGCCGTGAGCATTTCGGTTTCTTTTTTGTCGGAGCGCCAGGCTTGCGATAGATCGTAGAGGCGCTCGGCATCCGCTTCGGGATCGGTGACGGAAAGCTTTACAAAAAGGCCGGGAGCGGGTTTGGGATGCTGGCGGCATTCGGCTGCACGAAGCAGAGCGCGCTGGCGGATGGGATTCGTGGGGTCTTTCAGAATCGTCGCGAGCTTTTCATATTCGGTGCGGGCTTCGTGCCACTTGTGCGCATCGTAAAAAATCTGCGCGCGCTGATCCTGCATCTCGCCTGTAGCATAAGGAAATTCGCTGTGCAGTTGTTTGTTGAGGCGAGTCAGCGCGATGGCCGCGTCCTTCGATTCATCGCCGAGCGGATACTTGTAAAAAAGCGTCTGATAATCTTTTGTGGCCGGAGTAAACTTGCGCGCAGCTTCTTCGGCACGGGCGCGCGCGAGGAGAAGGTTAGACTTAGAACCAGCGGCGGGGTATGTGGCCAACGCATCGAGAGCATCCTGCGAGCGGCCAATGGCGATGGCGGCTGGAACGTAGGCTTCAAGAACCTGATCCTTGAACGCCGCGCCGGGATAATCCTTCAGGATTTGCGCGAAGTCCTGCGCGGCCGCGGCGTTTTTGCCCAGGGCTCGTTCGCTCTGCGCGGTCCAGAAAAGCGTGTATTCATAAAGCAGCGTATCGGGCTTGGCTTTCTGCAGCCAGCTGAGGGCCTGCTGCGCGTGGCTTTTCGAATAATCATCGTAGCCAAGTGCGAGCGCGGCGCGTTGGCCCCAGACACTGGAAATGTTTTTGTTGGCGAAGGCGGCGAGCTTTTCGTAGGCGCCGGGCGTGCCGCGATGGAGGTCGCGAGCGAGCAGGGCGAGCTCTTTTTGCGCGGCTGCGTCTTCCGGAGTCGAGGAATCGAGAGTTGGAGAAGTCGTGTCCGGCTTGCAGCCGGTCGCGCACGCGGGAGCTTTCGGATGCGTGGGTTTCTTCTTTTTCTTTTTGGTCTGGGCGGAGAGATCTCCGGCACAGAGCAGCGAGAGGCAGAGAAAGAGAACGGAAAGAATCGCGCCCCAGGATCGCGGCGCGCCGGATAGTTTTGTAGTACAAGCGTGAAAAGCCTCAGGCCTGAAGGCCTGAGCTACAGGGCGGATGAACTTACCGCGATTTGCCGGCGGTGGCGTAAGGATATTCACCGAGCGCGCCAGAATCCCCGTCGGCAAGAATTTCCACCATCCACCGGTAAAAGTAATCCACCGGGTGGTCCATGATGGGTTTGAATCTACGATCGTATTCTCGATGAGCTTTCTCAATGTCGTCTTTCAGTCTGATGCAGATATCTCTGTTTTCGCGGCCCAGTCTAACCTGTTCCGGTCTTAACATTTTAATATCCTGCATGGATACTTTCGCAACGCGATTTGCGCGGCGATGAAGCTCTTGTTCCTCAGGAGTCAACTGGTTGATATCGAATTCGGCGTCCGAAACGGGGCCGACTTCGGTGACGTGCAGCTCCGTTTCGACGTGACGTTCGGGAACCGGCTGGCTGCGGGGAGCGTGCGCCGGGGCGGCGGCCTTTGGTTCCGGATAGCTGGGGGCCGGGCGCGCTGGCGCCGCGGGAGGTTCGGGAGCAACGCGGCTGATTGCTTCAGTGATCTTGTCTTCGAGAGGGCTTCTCGGGCCGGGCTGGAGGGCCATGGCCGTGAAACGTGTCAGAACTTCGAGAGCAGCGGCGAGCGACGCTGCGGCGGTTTGCGCGCGAAGCATCGGGGGAAGCGCGTTGGTTGGCTTGCTGCTGGAACAAGCAGCGACGATATCGTTGATGGACTGCTGAAGCTCCTCGCTGGTGCGCTGAATGCGCTCGAGGTTGTCCCGCAGAGCGCGAGCAACGGCTTGTTCGACCGCGTTGGATTCAGGTGCCATACCCGTTAGACGGGGCGTTTTGCCCGATGTTCTCCCGTTTTGCCATTGTGCGATGTGGGCGCGGGAGCGTCAACGGCCAGGGGGTACTGGTGTGCCTAAACGAGTTATGAGGATTTGGAGCGTGGGGGAGCGAGTGGATGGCTGAGCCGGAGTTTAAAAACAGCCTAGGAGACAAGCGACGAAGCGTGCCTCCCAGGTGAAGATTGAAGATTAAAAAGTGATGCGTCAGGCGGAGACGCTGAAGTTTACGCCTGAGGGTGCGGAAGGCGCTCCGGAGGAAGTGGCAGAATTGTTTGGCACGAATTGTTGGAGGTCCTGCTGCAATGTGGAATAAGCCTGTTGGGCACCAGATAGACTGCCCGACTGGAGTTGCTGGCCGAGTTGGCCGAACAGCGTGGAGATGGCGTTCTGTTGGCTGGAGGACTGGCTGGATTCGCCGCCGCCGTGATGATGGTGGTGGTGCGTCGAGCCGGCGCCCTGTTGCTGGCCGAGTTGCTGGACATCCTGCTGGACGATGGCGAGATCCGATTGGGTAGCCGTCATGTTGCCCGATTTCAGATCCTGCGCCAGTTGTGAAACAGCGGTAGCCAACGGATTGCTGCTCTGCGCGCCTGAGGCAGGCGAGAGCAGAGAGCTTTGTTGTCCGCCGGGAAGTAATTGCTGAAGCGAAGAGAAATCGCTTTGCGCCCGGGGCAAGTTTCCCGATTGCAAATCCTGTCCGAGCAGCTGAAAGCCCTGCTTAATTTGTTGCTTGTGTGGATTCGGAGTGGTGGCCGAACTAATCTGGCCGAGTATGGTGCTGGCAATCCCAAAGATGCCCATGTGTGTTTCCTCTTTTCAGGCGGCTTGGAATTTTGTGAATCTGCAGGAACGATTGCCCGGTCCGAAGCCAGCCCGGAAGAGTAAAGGCAAGGCAGAGGCCAACCGGGTTGAGGAAAGCCGGGTTATAAGTGATTAGCTGTAAGTGAGTTAGAAACGGCAAACCGGAATTGGAAGCGCAGGACGAAGATTACCCGCCAGGGTTTGCCCAACCAGGTCATGGGCGCGGCAAAGACTGCCGTGAACGCCGGGACCCCCAACATGCACTTGCGTGGTAAAATAGGACTCAGGGGGCGACCCGGTTTCGACGGAAGCTGTCGCGTCCCGGAGGCATGCCGGGGGCCAACCACCCGTAATCGGCTGGAAACTAGAACTGCCAACAACAACTTGGCACTTGCTGCTTAATTAATTAAGCGCACGCTTCCCCGGGCTTTGCTCATGGGCCCGGCAAGAAGCGTCAAACAGTGAGCTGGCCCGAGCCTTTCGGTCCGTAAGGCTTGGGCGAGAAACATCGGACTAGCCAGCTGCGTTTCTTGCTCGTTCTAAGCGCGGAGGGCGAAACAAACGGAACTGAGATAAGCATGTAGGCTCCGTGGCGTAGCGCTTTTCGGACGGGGGTTCGACTCCCCCCGCCTCCACCAGATTGAGAGACCCGCGATGGAACGATCGCGGGTTTCCGCAATAAATCCACTCCCGACGAATCTTTGGTAGCCATTCTTCACTCACGAATTGAGTGAGGATGTGCGCTACTTCTGTGCAGGTTGGACGTGTTGGGAGGGATAAGTCGCGATGGGAGGGCCGATGCGTGTTTCTAATGCAGCGTACAGCGCGATGATTGGGTTGGAACTACGCGCCAACCTGTCCAACATCCATGCCTTCTCCTTCGGATCCTCGGAAAAGCGCGCCGTGTATAGCATGTGGCGGAACATCGTGAACCAAAGGTTGCGATTCTGGATCGAAGAATAGTTCTGTTCTAAGAATTCCCTGTACTCGTCCATTGCTCGCTCGCGTGCTGGCCCCGGCGGAGCTAACACCGCCAACAAGTTGAGCGCATCCGACTTCGTGCAAAAGAATGCTTCGAGCGAGTTTTCGTCCTTTTCCTTCAAGTCGTATACCAATTTCACCGCGTCGTCATAATGTGCGAGCCAATCCTGCGTAGAGCGTTCTTCCAGTGTCCAGCGGAGCATTTTTCCATCACGTTCGCGTTCCCCGTGAGTGAGCCATCTCAGTGCGTCTTGGATCGCCTGCGACCGCGGGGACTGCCCGGTTAAATCTTCTTGGTAAGAACCATCGTCCGCCAGGGGTTTTGCTTCTTCTGCCGAAATAGGTTTGTAGCGATCCCCTGCCGGATCGAACTTGGCGGCCAGGACGTTGAAACCCTCGGCTGATTTTGCAATCTTTCCGGAAGGAGGGATGTTATCCGTGCACCGCCGCCCGCTGACGTGCCTCACGACATAAGACCGCAGAGAAGGAAGTAGGACGCCCGCTTCGGATGGCTGTAGGCGATCCGGCGCGACCGCAGATACCAGCGCCGTTTCCGTCGCACCATATTCCCGGTCGGAGCGGGAGATGCCTTGAAGTTCTACTGCAAATAAGGACAACAGATCCAGGCGCTGCGTTGGCGAGACCTTCACGGCAAAGATCATCTCTAACGCAGGGGACACCTGCGACGGTGATTGGACGGACGCAATCAACCGCTGGAGGAAACGAATGTCATCTCCTTGCTTTCGTTGTTTGGGCGTGAATCCGCTCTCGAAAACAAACACGGCGGTCTGGTAATAATCCAAAACGACTGGAGTAAAAACAGTCGAACACTCGAGCTTTGGAAGCATTGGTGCCTGGATTTGCTCGTACAGCCGGAGCGCTTTTTGTGGATCGAGCGCCAGCATCGCGTGCACCGCCCTGATCTGCAACGTTAAAGCTTCGAGCCGGTTCTGCCGGACTGCGTTTTCAGCGACGGAGTCAGAGCGGCGGTCAGCCCATTGCGGGTATGGCAGGGAGGCGTGTGCGCCGGACCAAAAGGCTTCTTCGATCAATTCTTGCTTCCAAGTTGTTTCTGTAACTAGCGCGGAGTCCGAAAGCCGGAGGAGAGTATCAGCGCGGAATTCCGGTGGCAAGGCACGCACCTGGTCTACGAGCGCCAAAACCTCCTGGGTCCGTTGGGGCTGGACTGAGGCCTGGGTCGAAAGGCCTTGTAGCAGAGTGAAAATCAACGCCAGCATGCGCCAAGTTTGAAACAGGAAATTTAACGCCGCAATCGATTAATTACGCTTATCGCTGCCAGCGTGCTCTCTACGTACTCCTGATGTTACTAACACTTGGAGCGCACACTCTCTTCTTGACAGTTCTTGCGCACAAATACTCGGTTGCAATTATTCTTCTACGAACGATTGCAGATGTGCGCAATTACGCCGATATTCCCTGGGAGCTTCGCCCATCTCTCGACTAAAAACACGACTGAAAGAACTTGCCGATCCGTATCCGACGGCTGACGCCACTTCAGAGAACGACGGATTATTCGAGCGAATCATGGCGCCTGCTTTGTACATCCGCCATTGGGTAAGGTATTCGAGAGGCGTCTGGCCCAAAACGGCCCTGAATTTTAGGGCAAAGGCAGACCTCGACATGCGCGCTTCGCGCGCAAGTGACCCGACAGACCAGCTCCGATCAAGGCTCGAATGCATTGCCTGCATAGCTTTGCTGAGATGCTTGTCTGACATGGCAGCCAACCACCCCTTTGGCGGAGCCTCGGGGCCGCTTGCGTACGCCCGAATTGCAAAGACAAACAGTAATTCATAAAGACTGATCAGGCACGATGGAGATATATCTGGCTGAGCAATTTCCGACGCCAAGAGATCGAGTACGGCCTGGAAGGCCTGACTTCGATTCTGTCCGAGCCGCAAGTGCAGAAAACGAGGCAGAATCGTGGAGATTAGCGGGGCCTCGTGTTCACTCATGCCAAACGACCCGCTGACCATCGTGGTGAGCGAACCGCCGCCGCCGAAGCGAATCACGCCATCGACTTCTAATTTTCTGACGTCGCGAAAATCGCCAATCGGCGAACGCGGATGATCCGTCAATGTGAAGGGCTCATTATTAAGAATGAAAATGCCCAAATCTCCGCTGGAGAGGGGGACGGTCCGTCGCTGATTCTTAAATTTCAGGAACGCCGCTCCGCGAACCACTAACCCAAAGCGCACCCGTAAACCTTTATCCCCCGAGTAACGAATTCCCCAGGGAGAGGTCGCCTCCACGCGCCGGTGAATCGCATCCTGAATTCCCATGGATCCGAACAAGTCAGCCAGCGGGTCCGGATGAAGTTTGATTGCTGGACGAACGGTCATGTTTCTTGGACGGATGCCCCTACGAGTCCCGATTCTACCGCATCTATCCCCTCATCTTCCAATTCGCAGTTGAGGGAAAACGGTTGACTGAAACGAAACGCAATTTGAGGCGAACCGTTTCCCTCGGGGTTTCTGACCGCACCTGCGCATCGGAGCGATTCTCGTCTCGGGCCCAATCTTCAGAATCGGAGAAAACATGACTGGAAGAACGTACCGCTTTAAAGATTTAATTCGCATGGCCGGAATCGCGCTGTGCCTTACCGCTGCGTATTCGCACGTTGTTGCCTCGCAGGAAGCGACCAAGGAATCTCATCTCGGTTGCAGTTCTTCAGAGACGAATTCACCTTGCCCTTCCGTGCCGGCTAAGAAAGAAACTCAGGAAATACGGGGCCAGCAGGCAGCCAACCTGCCTGACAGTCCAGAACCTCAAGAGCAAGGCAATCTGCCAAAGTCGCCATTCCGTCCACAAGATGGAAGCAATGCCGTCCTGTATCTGCCTGTCGCGACTTCTCAGCGGCTTACCTTCGGCGATAAATTTACAATCTACGCCCATCAAACGTTTGGGCCGCCCGCGCTTATCCTCCCGGCGTTCGCAGCCGGCAGAGACATGGCGAATCCGAAAAGCCACTACCCTCGCGAGTGGAAGGACGGCGGCGGAGCGTTCGGCAGGCTCTACGGAGACACCATCGCCACAGCCACTTCCGAACGAACAGCGCGTTTTTTGACGGGAGTCGCCTTGCATGAAGATCCGCGGTACGTGCGGTCCTCAAGTAAGAATGCTCTTGCGCGAACCATGCACGCCGTCGCGCTTACTTTCATCGACAAGACCGACTCCGGCAGAAACACGATTGCGTTTTCGAATTTTGCGGGAGCGGCAGCGGGCGGCTTTGTGGGAAACGCGTATCTTCCGCATGGATTCAACGATCTTACCCACGCCGAACAAAGAATGGCATTCCAGTTCGGCGGTCTTGCAATTCAAAATATCGCCGCTGAATTTCAACCACAGTGGGGACCGATTGCGCGGAAACTGCGCATCCAGAAAATCATTCCCGAGTGGTGGGTGCCGCAGCACGTAAAGTGAGCGCCTGCGGAAATGCCTTTCAGGTGCCGCAAGTCGCGCTCTCCAGCGGTAACGCGGCCGCGGCCAGGGTACCTTCCAGCGTTATTGTTGCAGCCGGAGCAGTTAATAGGGCAACCGAGGAGCCTCTTCCTTAAGGGTTGTGCCGCTGCGCTTCAGGGCCATCATTTGTTCTGCAAGGTGCGTGATTCGGCCTGCGGCATCCTCCGGGCTGACTCCGCGCGAATGAATGTTGGAGACGAGGTTTCTGTCCGCGTCCGTGTTTCCCGGGCGGGGAGAATAGGCCATGTACGCCGAGAGACTCTCCGCGGTGGCAAGACCCGGCCGCTCCCCGATCAACAATACGATCACACGGGGCGCAAGAAGCTCGCCGATATCGTTCATGATGCCGACGCGGGAGTACCGCACGACAAACGATTGTCCGATGGACAAACCGCGGGCTCGAACCTGTTGCTGGAGGAGTTGAAAAAGAAGAGGCACCTGTGCGGAGACCGCGGCGCTGGAAAGGCCGTCTCCGACCACGATCTGGATGTCGGGGGATTTCGGGCAGCGCTGGGTGATCGCGCTCTTTGCACTTTCGCTGAGAGCGCGGCCAAGGTCCGGGCGCAGCAAAAACTGCGATTTCGATTGCGCTTTGCTTGAAACCTGGAAGAGGCCCCACTGCGTCGCGAACTCAGGCGGGAAATCTTTTTGCAGGTCAAACTCGGTCCACACCGCATCCATCGCGCTCGCGTGCGCGCCGCGAAGCTCCAGCGCCATCTGTGTGGAATAGGCGAGGCCTCGCTCCACAAAAATGCGCGCCGGGGTGCGTGCGCGAATTTTTCGCACAATCTCCGGCCATGCGGGGGGCGAAGCAAGCTTGTAGTCGTCGTCCATACTTGCGGCTACGGCGAATGCCTAGTGTCAAGGCCTGTGCCCGGACTCTATTTCTCTTAAATCAGCCCGAATCAAGACAGAATCTAGTACGCGTACGCCTTGAGGAACGCGAAAACCACCACTCCGGTGATCGAAACGTAGAGCCAGATGGGGAACGTCCAGCGCGCGATTCGGCGGTGCATCGCGAACCGGCCGGTCAGCGAGAAAAAGAACGTCGTCAGCACCATCGGCAGCGCGACGACGGAAAGAATTACGTGGCTGGCCAAAATGGAAAGGTATAGCGTGCGTACCTGGCCGTGACCGGGAAATATCGTGTCGCCGTGCAGCGCGTGGTTCACGATGTAGCTGATGAGAAAAACGGAAGAGAACGCGAAAGCCAGAAGCATGCTCGTGCGATGCGCTTCCTTCTTGTGATGTTTGATGAAATACAATCCAACGCAAAGCGCAATCGCGCACAATCCGTTCAGAAGCGCGTTGAGGGCCGGCAAAAACGTCCAGCGCCCGGTGAAATCGGCCGACGCATGATGCACATACAGCAGCCAGAGCAGGAATGAGACGGCAAGGCCGCTTACCACGACGATCGCCCCAACCACGGGGCGCGGACTTATTTCAGCCTGTTCCATCTTGACATTACACCACAAAAATCCCATCTCAGGCGGGTGAAGCGGGCGCCGACAATATTCCTTCGAGGCCGCTTAAGAGTTTTTGCCTCTTGCTGGAATCGAGTGCGATCGGTTCGCTATTTCGATAAATCCCATTCTGCTGCAGCCAGGCGAGGAATTCCGGCGCGGGACGCAGGCCGAAGATTTTGCGGACAGCCAAAGCGTCGTGAAAACTGGTGGACTGGTAGTTGAGCATCACGTCGTCGGCACCAGGAACGCCCATGAAATAATTGCAGCCGGCGGCGGCAAGAAGGAGCATCAGGTTGTCGGCGGAGTTCTGATCGGCGACGGCGTGATTGGTGTAGCAGACGTCGCAGCCCATCGGGAGTCCCAGCAATTTTCCCATGAAGTGATCTTCCAGGCCGGCGCGAATGATCTGGCGCTCGTCGTAGAGATATTCCGGGCCGATGAAGCCGACAACGGTGTTGACGAGGAAAGGATCGAACGCACGGGCAACGCCATAGGCGCGCGCTTCCAGCGTCAGTTGGTCGACGCCGTGATGCGCGTCGGCGGAGAGCGCGCTTCCCTGCCCCGTTTCGAAATACATCACGTTGTCGCCGCCCCAGGCCACATCGCGCGTCCGGTGATGATCCAGAACGCGCTCGCGGCCCTCCCGCAACATCGCGAGATTAATGCCGAAGCTTTTGTTCGCTGCCTGCGTGCCGGCGACGGACTGAAACAACAAATCGATCGGCGCGCCGTGATCCAAACACGCCAGCTGGGTGGTGATGTGCGCGAGGCAACATGCTTGCGTCGGGATGGCAAACGCCGTGATGAGGCGATCGATTGCTTTCAAGATGGCGCCGACCGCTTCGACGGAATCGGTGGCGGGATTCACTCCGATGACGGCGTCTCCGCACCCGTACATCAGGCCGTCAAACGCCGCCAGCAAAATGCCACCGATATCGTCGGAGGGGTGGTTGGGCTGCAATCGGATGCCCAGGACGCCGCGCTCGCCGATGGTATTCCGGCAACGTGTGACGTTGCGAATCTTTGCCGCCGCGAGCACCAGATCCTTGTTGCTCATCAATTTCGCGGCAGCCGCGGCCATTTCCGGCGTAATCCCCCATTTGAGGGACTTTAATTCATTCTCGGTGGTCTGGTTATCGAGGAGAAATTCTCGAAACTGGCCGACGGTCATGCTGCGGAGCGGTCCGAACACGGCGGGATCGTGAGAATCGAGAATCAGCCGCGAGACTTCGTCGGTCTCTGGCGAAATCAGCGGATTGTTCAGCAGATCGATCAGTGGAAGGTCGGCGAGCGCGCTTTTTGCAGCGACTCGCTCGCGTTCCGAGGCGGCCGCGATTCCCGCGAGTTGATCGCCTGATTTTTCTTCGTTAGCCTTTGCGAGCAACTCCCGCAAGTCGGAGAAGCGATAATGTACGCTCATAGCCGGTCCCGCTAGTATGTCTTCACGCGAACGCGAAGGAAAGCAGAAGAAGTTTGTCGGCGAACGATGATCAGTTTTTGTCGAGGGTTGCAGCTAGTGTGATATCGCTTCCGGTGAGCACGTTGACTTGGCGCGACCAGTCGGCGCGTCCCGCGGCGTGAACGCGGAACGCGTGTTTTCCCGGCGCGACCACAAGGATCGAAGGCGTGGAGCCAACAAGGTTTTCATCCAGATAGATTTCCGCACCGGCGGGGTCCGACTGAACGGCAACTTTCGCACCGCCTGCCCCCGAGGTTTCGAACGATTCCAGTTTGTTGTCTTTCAGTACCGCCACAAACCCCGGGTAGATCATCCATTCTTGCGGTTCAAAATGAATGTCACGCTCGGGGGTTCCCATAACTTGCAGGATTTGTTCGCGCGTCATTCCCGGAGCCAAGGTGGAATCGCGCGGCGCGGCAGGTCTGGTTGCGGCAATCGGTTGCGGCGCAGCCTCTGCCACCGGCGCGGCGGCGGGAGAGGCGGTCATCGCTGGTGCGGCGGGCGGCGCTGCAGAAGCGGCGGAAGTGGCGTGGCCCTCGGGCATGAACCACTGGTCAAACTCGCGGAAGACCGTCTCCTTGTCGGCAGTCGCAAGTACGTTGGCCGGAAATTTGAAGGAGAGGGTGGTCCACATGCGGCCCGTGCCCACTTGCGTGGAAATGCTGCGGGTAGAAATCAATGCGACGAGAACCGTGTCCGAGCCCACAGCAATGGCGGTTACGTAGTAGCGTTCGCCGGCGGGCACTTCGTAATCCTGGTGTCCGCGAAACAGCTTGTACTGAACTCCGTCGATGGCGCTGGAGGCAGGCTCCGTGTGCAGAAGCGAGCCGAAAAGGCCGGGGCGCTGGATCACCACGATTGTGCCGGCGCGGCGGATGTCGGTTTCTCCACCAATGCCCATTAGTTGCTTGCCGACCTGCGAAGGCTGGTAGGTTTGCGTCAGGATCTGTTCGAGGACGATACGATCGTTTTGTTCGGCAGGTTTCTTTTGCGGTGCGGCGCCCGCGGAGAAAAACGTGAAGGCTAAGGCGAGGAGGGACAGACGTTTTAGCAAATCGTGTCTCCTGGGGCGCGAACTAAAGAGTGAGTATAGGTCGCGGGCCAATGCCGCGACAAGTCGGCGAATTCACCTAATCAGCGCCGCGGGCGGATCTAGCGGTTGGCGAGCGGCTCTCGGAACACGGAAACTTCGTTGGTGTCCGGCAGCGCCAGCCAGATCGTGCGGTCGGGATAATAGCGGAGAAGCTGGTCGTTGATTTCACCGGGGAGATCGCGCGCCCAGATCACTTTGGAGGCGTCGATATCCGCTGCGTTGAAGACCCACTCTTCATGGACGCTGTGTTCCGGGCCATAGCGAACGAGGACAACATGTTTTCCCGGCTTGGATTCGAGATCGTGCAACAAATCGGCGCGGTCGGAAAGTCCCCAACCGCCCCAACCTTGCGAATC
>WNFR01009071.1_pt1 | contig 17656 bp, 10 predicted proteins | sample 5400221 | NCBI WGS metagenome assembly WNFR01 (sample SAMN13153357, study PRJNA577476) | soil metagenome | isolation source: 40 cm soil under Madrone tree | place: USA:California | collected 2016-06-14
TACGTCCTTCATTCTATATCCGCAAAATTAGTATTTTGAATCCGAAGCTTTTGAAAATTTCGTTAGACAGCGCGCCATGCGAGGCTTAGAAACACTGCCAAATTCAATCACGCCCTTCCTAATTGGTTAGAGTGGGCAACGTCGAGGAGGAAAACGGATCAGGCCGAACGGTGCTGGCGTGAGACCCCCGGGTGGGTGTGCGTGAATCGGCCGACCGAGGTGCTTCGCGGCCGAGACAGGGGATTAAAATGACATTCTCGGGCAGGAGGAAGTCGGTCCTTGCGCTTTTGCTGGCGGCTCTGGCGGCATGCGGATTTACGTCCGGTCCGGCGATGGCGCAGGGCGGCGCAACTGGGGCACTGACGGGGACCGTACTCGACCCCACCGGTGGTGGGATTCCCGATGCTTCTATTCGAATCATCGACACTGCGACGGGGCAGGCCGCGCGCAGCGTAACGACGAACTCCCTCGGGAGCTTTACTGCTGCGCTTTTGCCGCCCGGCAACTACGTCGTTATCGTGAATGCGGCGGGCTTCGGTGAGGGCCGCATTGGCGCGGTCAGGGTTCGCGTAACCGAAACCACGACCCTGGATGTCACTTTGAAGCCCAGTGGAGTTTCGGAAAAAGTGGAGGTTTCCGCCGAGGTCGTCACGGTCAACACCCAGAACGCCACCACCGGCCAGACCATCGAACAACAAGTTATAAACGGCTTGCCCCTGGCCACGCAGAATTTCCAGCAACTTTTGACTCTGTCCACCGGCGCTTCCAGCAGTTTGAATAATTCCGAGCAGCTTGGCCGAGGCAACGTCCGCATTAACGTAAACGGCCAGCGCGAGGACAATAACAACTATCTCATCGAAGGTGTTAGCGCCACCGATTACAACATCGGTGAACTGACAAACACTCCGCTTCCGAGCCCAGACGTCGTCCAGGAGTTCAAGGTCCAGACCAGCCTCTACGATGCAAGCCAGGGTCGCAATGGCGGCGGAAACATCAACGCCGTCCTGCGAACTGGCACGAACGAATGGCACGGGGATGCTTTCGAGTTTTTCCGAAACGACGTGCTTAATGCCAACGACTTCTTCGTCAACCGGGCTGGCCAATCCAGGCCAGAACTGAAACAGAATATCTTTGGCGGGAGCGTCGGCGGCCCTTTGATGGGCGCCGGAAAACTGGGATATATCTTCGGAAACTATCAGGGGACGCGTCAGCGCAGTGGCGCGGACCTCGGCACTCTGATCAGCACCACGATCCCGGTTCTTCCCGCGGACCGCTCCGCGCCATCGCTGGTCCAGACGTTCTTTCCAAACAATCCCAATGCCCAGATCGATCCGGTCGTTTTGAAATTGCTGAATGCGAAGGGCAACCAGTTTTGCTCTGGCGCCAGCGGATACCTGATTCCTTCCATCGCCGGCACTCCCGGACAGACGGGTAGTTTCACGTGCAGCAATCCCGGGAAATTTACAGACGATCAATTCACGACGAACTGGGACCGAAACTTCCACGAGAACAAAGAGAAGATTGCGGTGCGCTTCTTTTTCAGCAACTCGGACTCTCTTAAGCCATTCGGCGCCGGAGGACTCACGACAACATTCGGTGCTCCGCCCAGCAAGACGGATCTGAATTTTCCGCTGGATGTCCCGGTGCACACGCGCTTCCTGAGCACCTCCTGGACGCATACGTTCTCGAATACGAAGATTAACCAATTGACGTTCGGCTATGTGCGCATCAACAATTCTTATACCAATGTGCCGATCATCACCGCGACCGATTTAGGCATCAACCGACCGATGAATGCCATCACGCAAGCGATCTACAAATTCACGTTCAACACTTCGGGTTTCCAGATCGGTCCGAGTGACGGCGACCAGTTCCAGACGCAAAACAACTTCGTCTACAGCGATGTGTTTAGCTGGGTTCGCGGGAAACATGAATTGCGCTTCGGCGGAGAGTTTAACCAGATCAACCTGCACAAACTCTTCCCGCAGATTTTCAACGGCCAACTCTTTTTTACCAATACGGGTTCAGCGACCGCGCCGCCGGCGTACACCGATTTTCAGAATTTTCTGCAGGGCGCGGTGCAGTTCAGCTTTGGGCAAAGCGGCGTCTACAATCATGACTATCATCACAAGAACTTCTCCTTCTTTGCCCAGGACGACTGGAAGGCGACGCACAACTTGACAGTTAACGTCGGCTTACGCATCGAGAGCTTTGGAGCCTGGCACGACGACCTATGTCACATCGGAAACTTCGACGCCTCGCTTCTTCTGAAGGGCGGGTCTCCGTATATCTATCCAAGCTGCGTGAATAAGTTTGCAGTCCCGGGACTTACCGGTACAGCGAATTCAACTACGCTGGGCAATACGTACGCGACCGGCCTCGGGCCGCGCCTGGGTTTCGCGTACGACCTTTTCGGACACCACACCACCACGCTACGCGGCGGCTACGCGATCTACTACGTGCAGCAAGATGTCGGCAACGTAGACCAGCTTTCGTTTGCGGCGCCATTTCTCAACTCTGTGTTTTCTCCCGGGCCGGCCGGCTGCATGGCTAACTTCTTCGAACCGGTGACTCCAGCGGGTTGTCTGAATCCCAATCCCAATGGTCTACCGCTCGTCAATACCATCTCTCCGGCGTTCGTGCCCGTGCTCTCCCAAGTCACCGGATTTGTGGACGCTAGCGGCAACCCGACGACCGACACTTCCCAGATCCCCGTATACAACAACAATTCGATCAACCTCTTCGCGCTGCAGGTCCCTAAACACTTCGTATCGCCTAACGTGCAGCAGTGGAACTTGACGGTACAGCGCGCACTCTGGAAGGGCTGGATTCTGGAAGCAGGTTACGTGGGCAGCCATACCGTCCATCTCAGGGAGACCCACGACGCCCTGCAATCGATTTTAGTAAGTCCGCAAAATCCTCTCACCGTCAAGGGCGCGAACGGCCAGCAATTCGTCATTACCACCAATACGATTACCAATGCCGTGACCCGAAGTCTGTTCCAGGGCATTAACGGTTACTCTGGTTTCGAAGTCTTTGCCGATGATGCCTACGCACACTATCATGCGCTTCAAACCACCCTCTCCCGTCACTGGGCCAACAGTTACTTCCAGGCCGCATATACCTTTTCGCGTTCCACAGACGCGACATCCAGCTTCAATACGGCCTTCAACACCGTATTTAACAATCAATTGACCCTAAGCGGTTCCCGCGGGCTTTCTGATTTCGATCGCCCCCATCGCTTGGTCGCCAGCTATCTCTATGCCCTTCCTTTTTTTGCAAAGGAAACTGGGTGGAAGAAGCAACTGCTGAGTGGCTGGGGCATATCCGGAATAAGCGTTTTTCAATCAGGTCTCCCATTTTCCATTATGGATTCGAATGCGGGGTCCGCCTATGCGGCGCTTACGACTATCCAGACCACCGCGAATCTCGCTCCGGGCGCAACGATTGCCTCCGGCTATAGCAGCGGCAGTATAGGTTCGCGCCTCAACGGGTACGTGAACATCGCTGCTTTCAAGCCTGCCCCGGTTATCGGCGACGACGGAGCCGCCACGGGCTTCGGCACACTGGGCCGCAACATCTATCGGGGCCCCTTTGAGCAGAATTGGGACGTGTCCATCATCAAGAATTTCTCGCTCAGCGAGCGCCAGAAGATTCGCTTTACGGCCGATATGTTTGATATCTGGAATCACCCTGTTTTCAGTTCTCCCGCGTTTACCGATGTGCAGAATCCTGCCGCCTTTGGACAAATTATCTCGACGGAAAATAACCCGCGCATCATTCAGTTCTCGCTGAAATGGTCATTTTGAGAACCCGCGAAATCTGCGAAGATCCGGAGCAAATGAACCCGGGAGAGCCGGCGCTCCGAGCCTGCAGCCGGCAGAACAACGACTGTGGGGTCGCCCAAGTTTGCCACACTTCATTAGGAGGAATTGTTGAATGCTAGTGCGAACAAAGCGGTCATCTGTGGTGTCAGCGATAATTCTGTGTGTTTGTTGCCCCGCAGCTCGTCCTCAGGCGCGCGCTGTGCCTGAAAAAGACGCGTCCGCGATTTATCAACGGCTTCTGTCTCAGGTCGAGAAAATTCCGATCGTGGATATGCACGCGCATCCCGGGTATTGGGACGACACCGACGTGGACGCGATGGCCGTCACGACGACAGACTTGGATCCTCTCCGAACGCGCACGACGAACCCGGAGTGGCTGGCCGCCTTCAAAGCCCTCTACGGTTATCCTTATTCCGATTTTTCGCCGGAGCATCTACGTTGGCTCGACGAGAAAGACGATGAGTTGCGCAAACAGTGGGGCAAGGAATATCTCTCGAAGATGCTCGATAAAGTGGGTATTCAGGTTTCCGTGGCCAACCGCGTGGCCATGGACTACCTCGAGAACAACCCGCGATTCCGCTTTGTTTTCTTCGTCGATCCGTTTATGTTCCCGTTCGACAACAAAGACCTGACGATCAACCCGGACCGTGCGGTGTTTTTCCCCATTCAGGAAAAGGCCTTGCACCGTTATTTGGCGCAGGCTGGCCTCCAGGAGTTGCCTGCCGACCTTGCAGGCTATGAGGCCTGCATCCGCCGGGTTCTTGAGCTGGATAAGCAGCAGAATGGGGTGGCGATAAAGTTCGAAGCACCGTATTTTCGGTCGCTCGTCAACATCACGGATCCGCCGCGCGAGCAGGCCGAGGCGATCTACAACAAATATCACGCGGGCGGTTCCGCTTCCGCACAAGACTATCTGCTGTTTCAGGACTACATCTTCCGCTACCTGATCACCCAGGCTGGCGCCTTACGCCTTCAGGTTCACATCCATAGCGCGGTAGGCAGCGGCAACTATTACCGCCTTTCCGAAGGCAACGCCATGGATTTGGAGAATATCCTGCGGGATCCGCGCTACAAGGATACGACTTTCGTTTTGATTCACGGCGGTTATCCTTATGACCAGCAATCGATCTGGCTCGCCGCGCTGCCGAACGTTTACCTCGACTCCTCGGAATTCATCCTGCTCGTCTTCCCCACCGAGTACAGCCACATCCTGAAACGCTGGCTGGAAGTCTTCCCGGAGAAAATTGTGTTTGGCTCCGACGCCTTCCCTTATTCGAGAGAGGTCAACGTTCCGGCGACATACTGGCTGGGCGTGCAGACCGCGCGGACAGCGGTAGCAACAGCCCTCGCGGAAATGGTTTTCGCAGGGGAGATAACGGAAACAAAAGCTCTCGCGATCGCCCGCGGATATTTCCACGACAACACCGCGAAGCTGTTCGGCCTTCCGACTCTTCCTGGCCCGAACTAGGGACGGTTATTCGCGCCGAGTTTGTAACGTAGCCCACTCGTAGCCCGAGAGCTTGCCTTCCATCGTGGAGAGGTCCGAAAGGTCCTTACTCGAACGCCAACACAACAATTTCGGGATTCGATCCCAACCGCAGCGGCGGTCCCCACGTTCCTGCTCCGCTCGAAGTGAAAACCTGCATCTTGCCGATTCGGCTTAAGCCATACACAAACTGGCGGTAAATGCGACGCGCCATCCAACTCCAAGGTATGAACTGTCCAAGGTGCGTATGCCCGGATAGCTGCAGCGAAACGCCCGCGGCCTCCGCGATCTCCGGATGGTCGGGCGCATGGGTCAACAGAATGCTCGCGCGATCCTGATCCAATCCGATGCCGCGTAGCACCGACGCAAAGTGGCCATTGTGCACCGCGTGCCGGTACGGCACGCCAATAATCTGCAAACCGTCTACTTCCACCTTCTCGTTGCTGAGCACGCGGACTCCGGCCGCCGCGACGGCGTGCAGATACTTACTGTCGTCCCCAAATTGCTCATGATTTCCCGCCACGAAATACACGCCGTGTGGCGCCACGAGTTTGCTTAATGGCTCCGCTGCTCGCCGCGCGTCGATGGCCGTCCCATCATACAGATCTCCAGCGATAAAAATCGCGTCCGGCTCTTCCTTCAAAATCCTAGCAACCATGCGCCGCAAAAAATTTCCGTTTCGCACATGCCCAAGGTGCAAATCGCTGATCAGCACCGCTTTTCGCCCGCGCCACGCCGCTGGCAAGTTCGTGAGCCGCACCGTCGTTCGCGTGATCCGCGTCCAGCTTGCGTTGAAAAGCCCGTAGAGTCCTATCACTACTGCGGCACCGAACAGCAGTTCCACGGTCCGATGGAAGTTCACGTCCAGCCCCGCCAGCCGCGTAACACCGAAAATAATCCAGGAGGAAACCGCAGCGACGAAGAGAAAGGTCAGCATGCCCACCCAAACGGCAGCAGCGCTGTAAAACACGCGCAGAGCAGCGTTCGTATAACGAAATGCGAGTAGCGAAGCAGCGGTAAAGCTCACCGACAAAAAGCAAAGTACAAGTTTGATCCAGAACGCCCCGGGGGCAGCGCTCCCTACGGGCGAAAATGTCCACGTCTCATAGAGGAAAAGATGCGTCAAAAAAAGAACGGACTGAATCACTGCAATGAAACCGATTAAACCTTTTCGTGTCATTGGATTCCTCAACCCGCCACTCTAAGTATACCAAATATCCTATTGTGGTATACTTAGTCTGATTGGATGTAATGTGGATGAAAAAGGTTAAAAAAAGAAGCGCCGGAGCCAAAGGGAGTTCGGCCAAGCCAAATGCGATCGTGCTGGCGGCACTGGAGCTCTTTACCCGGTACGGATATCGCAAGACTTCTATCGATGACCTTGCCCAGGCGGCGCAGGTGGCCAAGCGCACGGTATACCTGCACTTTGAGAACAAGGCGGCGGTCTTTCTGGCCATCCTTGAATATCTCGGCGACCAGGTGCGGCAGCGGTGCGTCGCCGCCGAGAGCATAGATGGCGCGGCAGTGGATCGATTGACCGCTCTTCTCGATGCCTACTTTGGAATGGCGTTTGAGCTCTTCAGCAAGTCTGCGCACATGCCGGAGCTGGAAGAGACTTTCTCAAAGCTCGCGCGAGCGAGGATCGGCAGCCTCAATACGGAGTACGAAGCTCGACTCGCGAGATTCTTGCGATCGCTTGAGAGAACGGGCAAGATCGGAGGGCCTCCGCGAGGGCTTACCGTGGAGCAACTCGTCCATATCCTGGTGCGGGCGGCAGAGGGGGCCAAACGCGATCCCAGAGTGCAGGGTGACCGGAAGGCACTGGAGCGGCGCCTGCGGGAGTTAGCAATACTTGCCATCGCGGCAATGAAAAAATAATCGGAACGCGAAACATCGCTAGGGGAGTTTGAGCCGGTACCTACCCGAGTATCTCCGCCGCCCCACGTCGCTTTCCCCACTTCTTTGCTGGTTATCCAATCTGGATGTCGCGCCACCTACCCACAACAGCAGTACCCCGTCAAACGCAAGCCTTCACCGCAATCGCTTTTGTCGAATCCTGTAAAGTTACGACAAGAAATCCCTTACGGCATCATGGGCCGTGACCCACGCTAAGCCCCATGGTGGCCGCGGCCCGAAAATTCTTGATATATGTAGAGAACGCCCGATTTGATCCGACTATTTCATGAAAACGCACCAACCCGGTGCCACAATCGAAAGGAGCAAAAAGCCATGAAATACATTCTGATGATGAACGGCACGAAGGCCAATTTTGCCGAATACGCCAAATGGTCGAAAAAAGACATGGAGGCCAACGTCGCTTTCATGCACGCTTTCAACAAGCAACTCAAGGACGAAGGCGTATACGTTGCCACCGAAGGCCTGGGCTGGCCCGACCAAGCCAAGCTCGTTCGCGCAGGCAAGGACGGCCCTCCGATCACGGACGGAGTCTTCCCGGAGTCCAAAGAGTTTCTCGCCGGATACTGGATCATTGACGTGGAGAGCCCGGAGCAGGCGTACAATGCCATTCTGATTTGGGACTCTGAGATTCTGGACAGGAAATCTCCTGTGACGGCACAGACAGCACAGCCTTCACACCCTCCGATCGAGCACCTGTTGCGCGAGCTGACGCCGCAGGTGCTCGGCATCGTTGTCAGAAGATTCCACGACTTCGCTGCCGCCGAGGATGCAGTTCAGGAGGCATCGCTCGCTGCGGCGATGCAGTGGCCCCGCGATGGCCTGCCGGAAAATCCGCGCGCGTGGTTGACGCAAGTCGCTTTCCGTCGCATGACCGACCACATTCGCAGCGAATCAGCCCGCCGTCGTCGCGAAACGGAAGCAGCGCTCGAGATGGACCAGCTCGCGCCTCCGGTCGACGCCGCTCGCGAATCCGATCAGGACGATACGCTCATCCTGCTATTCATGTGCTGCCATCCCGCATTGACTCCAGCTTCGGCGATTGCGCTGACGTTGCGCGCGGTGGGCGGCTTGACCACGGCGGAGATTGCCCACGCCTTTCTTGTTCCTGAACCAACGATGGCTCAGCGGATCAGCCGGGCCAAACAAAGCATCAAGGATTCCGGCATTCCATTCCAACTGCCGACTGCCGGGGAGCGCGCGCAGCGCCTGCGCGCAGTTCTACACGTGCAGTACCTCATTTTCAACGAGGGCTACACGAGCAGCATCGGACCCCATCTGCGCCGAGCCGATCTGTCGCATGAGGCGATGCGCCTGACTCGGATCGTCCGCCATCTGCAACCGGACGACACGGAGGTCGCCGGGTTGCTCTCCCTCATGTTGCTGACCGACGCTCGCGCGAACGGGCGCCGAGGGCGAGTTGATCCCACTCGCGCAGCAAGACCGGGCGCTCTGGGATCGGCAACAGATCACCGAGGGAGTCGCGCTTCTCTCGGCCACGCTACCCAAAGGCGCCGTCGGCCCATACCAATTGCAAGCCGCCATTGCCGCCGTTCACGACGAGGCTGCCCGCGCCGAGGACACGGATTGGCCGCAGATCCTGGCGCTTTATGATCTGCTCGAGCGCATGTCCGACAACCCAATGGTCGCGCTGAATCGCGCCATCGCGGCGGCCATGGTGCACGGCGCGACGAAGGGCCTGGAACTGCTGGATGCGCTTAAAGACGATGCGCGCGTCGCGGAACATCACCGCCTGGACGCGGTGCGCGCCCATTTGCTGGAACTCGCGGGGAACCTCGAAGCTGCAGTCCGGCACTATCGGGCAGCGGCGGCCAAGACCGCGAACTTGCCGGAGCGCAACTACCTGCTCACCCAAGCTGCGCGACTCTCGAGCTGAAACACTCGCGTGCTGACGGAGTGGAATAGCCCATATAGAAAACGAAGGTTCGCTACCACGTGAGAGCAGCTGGGGAGGTTATATATGGGCCGCGACCGTGGCGGGCAGGGTGAACTGAAAAGTTGCGCCGCGCGGAGAATTGTCGGCAGCCCACAAGCGGCCCCCATGCGACTCAATGATGGACCGGCTGATCCGCAGTCCCATGCCCGTGCCGTGAGTCTTGGTGGTAAAGAACGAATTAAAGATCTTGTCCGCCTGCTGCGGTGGAAGCCCCACGCCGGTATCGCTGACCGAGATCAGCACCTGACCATCCTCACCGCGCTGCGAGTTGACGGCTAGCTCCCGCGTCCCATCCACGTCCTTCATTGCATCGATGCTGTTGAGCATAAGGTTCATGAGCACCTGCTGCAATTGCACACGATCTCCGTTAACACGGGGAAGATCTGCGGCCAGCTCCACCCGGACCGATATGGTGTATCGTGTTGCCTCGCCGCGCAGGAGTATGATCATCTCTTCGATAACTTCGTTCACATTTACCAATTCCCGTTCCGAAGTACCCTTCTTGAAGAGCAGACGGATGCGGCTAATGATTTCCCCAGCACGCGTTCCGTCTTTCACGATTCTCATGGCAGCCGCGCGGGCTTCTTCGACATTGGGCTGGTCGCGCGTAAGCCAGCGCAAACACGTGTTGGCGTTGGTGACGGCAGCGGCGATCGGTTGATTCACTTCGTGGGCCAGGGAGGCAGTCAGCTCTCCCATGGTGGTCACCCGCGCTATGTGCGCGAGATCTGCTTGCGCCTGACGCAGCGCTTCTGCGGCGCGCTTGCGCTCGGTGACATCGTTGTTCGTTTCCAAGATCGCAAGCGGCTGGTGCCGCCGATCGCGCTGCAAAGACCACCGGCTCGCCACAATCACCCGGGTTCCATCTGCCTTCGTGCGAACAAGTTCGCCTTCCCAACGGCCGGTGCGCAGCAACTCCTCGAGGATCTCATCCATCGGCACCGGGAAGACCGTCCGCAGCAATTGATGAGAGACCTTGCCGACCGCCTTCTCTGCCGTCCACCCGTACAGTTCCTCGGCGGCGTGATTCCAGTAGGTGATGACGAAATGCATGTCACGCACAAAAATGCTGTCGTGCGTGAGATTGAGGAGGCTGCCTTGCTCGCGCAGCGCCTCTTCCGCCCGCTTGCGCTCGGTGATGTCCATCGAGCTACCCACGAATTGCACCACATCCCCGGCTGCGTTCAAAACAGGATGGCCGACGGTGAGGATATATTTGACAGTGCCGTCCGGAAGAAGGACGCGGACTTCAACTTCATAATCCGACTTTTTACCGATTGCTCTATTGGTTGCCTCTTGCCACTTGGCTCGATCCTCCGGATGAATGCGCTGCAGCCGTTTTTCCCAAGCCGACAAGCCCTCTTCTGGATCGAAGCCATATATGCGATACCATTCCTCCGAGAGATGCAAGGCGTTTCCTCCCGCTAGCCGCCAGGCCCAACTTCCCATATGCGCGAGCCTCTGCGCTTCCGCCAGATAACTCTCGCTTCGCTGCAGCTTCTCTTCCTGCAGTTCCAAGGTCTGGACCGCGAATCGTCTATCCGCCCAGGACGTCAGCAGAGCCAGCCCGAGGACAATAAAGGTGACGGCTGTAATTCCGGCGGTGCCGAGTGTCGAGATGCTTACCGCGTGAGACAGGTCCGCTGGCATGCTGGAGGGCGTGAAACTGGCGGCGGCCATGCCGGTGTAATGCATGACGGGGATCGCGGCGCCCATCACAATGGCTCCGGCTAACTTTTCCCTGCCGATCGCCTTTTTCTCATCTCGGAAGTGAAAGGTAATCCAAAGCGCGGCGAGAGAAATCAGAACCGCGAACATGACGGAAACGACGACGAGAAAAAAATTAAACTGGCGTACGGCAGGTAAACGCATGGCGGCCATGCCGATGTAATGCATGCTCGCAATACCCGCACCCATCAGGACGCTTCCGGCAAGCGCTGGGAACGCACCCATTTTCGGTCGGCTCACTACGCCCAGGGCAACGACCGCAGCGAGAATGGCCGCAAGCAGCGACAGCAGAACGGTCGGCCAATGGTAAGCCACGGGAATCGGCAGCATGAACGCCAACATCCCAATGTAGTGCATGGACCAAATGCCAGTCCCCATCGCACCGGCCCCGCCCAGCAGCCAAACCGCTCGAGTCCAACCGCCCGCGGCCGTTACGCGACCTGCCAGATCCAGAGCAGCGTACGACGCAAACATGGCGATCAACACCGAAAGAGCCACGAGCGCGTAGTTGTACGAGCCAATCAAGTTCACGCCAGCCATCTGACTCCATCCCGTTGCCACGCGGAACAGTCGCAGCGCGCTTCAATTAAAGATTAACCGCCTCCCTAGCACCAGCGCCAATTCTTGCCGCGTTCGAACGAACGGTCGCGCAGTTCTTCCCCACTTTTGGCTTTCCCGCATCGTCGCTGGTTGTTCAGATTTTGGGGAGGTCATGCGTGCGCAGCATCCATAGCGGGCAGCGTGAACTGAAATCTTGCGCCGCACGGAGAATTGTCGGCAGCCCACAAGCGGCCCCCATGCGACTCAATGATGGACCGGCTGATCCGCAGTCCCATGCCCGTGCCGTGAGTCTTGGTGGTAAAGAAGGCAGTAAAGATCTTGTCCGTCTGCTGCGGTGGCAGCCCCACGCCCGTATCGCTCACCGAGATCAGCACCTGGCCATCCTCGCCGCCCTGCGACTGGATGGTGAGCTCGCGCGTCCCATCCACATCCTTCATCGCGTCGATGCCGTTCATCATCAGGTTCATAAGCACCTGTTGCAGTTGCACGCGATCTCCCATGACCTGAGGAAGGTCCGCAGCGAGTTCCGTCAGAACTAATACGGCGAATTTCGTTGCTTCGTTGTGCAGGATAAGCATCATCTCTCGAATAATCTCGTTTAGATCGACCGACTCCCGTTGCAGGGTATCCTTTTTGAAGAGCAGGCGCACTCGGTTGACGATCTCACTTGCACGCCTTCCGTCTTGTACCATTCTTGACGCCGCAGCGCGCGCCTCCTCCAAATCGGGTTGATCCCGGGATAGCCAGCGCAAGCAAGTATTGGCGTTGGTGATGGCTGCCGCAATCGGTTGCTTCACTTCGTGCGCCAGGGACGCCGTCAGCTCTCCCATACTGCTCACCCGGCTCGCGTGTGTGAGATCCGCCTGCGCCTGCCGCAGCGCTTCTTCCGCCTGCTTTCGCTCCGCGATTTGCGCCCCCAATTTCGCGTTAATCAAAGCCAGTTGCTCCGAACGCTGCTGCACGCTGCGCACGCGCAATTTATAGAGCATCCACAGCAATACGGCCAAAGCGGCCACGCTCGACACGCGGAGCCAGAGCGTCTCCCAATAGGCGGCCTCGACTTCGAAGTTCATCGTGGTTTCGTTCCCGCTCCAGATACCGTCCGGATTACGAGCCATCACGTGAAACCGGAATAGTCCCGGAGGGATATTTGTATAGTCAATTTCCCGCAACCCGGTCGGCTCGCTCCAATCGGAATCGACGTTGTCCAGCCGATACCGATATCTCACGCCGTCGGGGTTCGATACGTTTACGCCCCCGTACCGAAACGTCAAGCGGTGCCGGCCAGCAGGAATGCGGATCTGGCTGGCAAGAGCGATGAGCCTTCCGTCGACAAGAATCCCGTCCACGCGAGTCGTCACTGGAAACGCCGGCGCCGCAAACGCGGACGGCTCCAGAACCGAGATTCCTTGATTCAGCGAGAACCAAATTCGGCCGCGATTGTCTTCAACAACCGACCGGCTGCGTTTCACACCCTCGGCACTCGGCAGGCCTTCCGTCATTCCAAACTCCCGGTAATCGCCTTCCCCGAACGATTGCTTCAGCAACGCAGCGCGCCTCACCCGCACAACGTGATCGCGAGTCGTAACCCACACCCAGCCGTTGCTCTCAGCGATGCCGAGAATTTCTCCATAAAGCGCGTTAGGCGCCCCAACCGGTACGTGTACCGTGCCGGACTGGAGGAACGAAATGCCCTTTGTGGTACCGATCCAAAGCGTGTTCGCGTCATCGAGAAACAGGCTTTCAACTGGGCCCGGAGGCAGTCCGTCGTGGGCTGTATAGGCGATCCAATGGTCATTCTTGAGTACAGCGAGACCATTCGGTGTGCCCACAAAGATATTTCCTGCAGCGTTCCCGGTGATCACCGAAATTCTGTTGGAAGGTAGCCCGTCTTTGGTCGTGAATGTGCGCCATTTGCCGCCGTGGAAGCGGCTGAGGCCCTCATCAAGTGTCCCGGCCCAAACGGTGCCATCCGCCGCTCGATAGATGGTGTCAACGGCGTCCTGGGCGAGTCCGCTTCGCCGTGTGTATGTAGAAGCCTGTAGCGCGTCACCTTGAAGCCGGAGGCGAGTAACACCGCCGTACTTCCGAGCCACCCACACTTCATCTCCTGCACCTCCCGCAATCGAATAAACCGTGTCGTTCTTCAGACCCATGACTTCAATCTGCTGGATCCTGCCCTGCGAAAGCTGGAACAATCCGCCATCCCAAGGTGCAAACCAAACGCGCTCCTGAGGGTCAACGTAAATCGCTCCACAATTGTTAGAGGGCAAGCCTTCTGAGCTCAGATAAGTGGTAAACCCAACGTCGCGGTGACGCTCAATTGTTTCAGGCCCGCCAATCCACAGGTTGCCTTCGCGGTCCTCAAATAGTGAGGTGACCGTCCCGTGCACGGCCAAGTGATCCAGCGAATTGATTCTTCCGTCCGCATGGATATCCTTCGCGTGCACTTTAAAAAGATGGCCGTCGGTGCCGATCCACACGTCGCCTTTCCGCCCGCTCGCCAGTGCGAGGATCTCAAGATTGCCAAGCTCCGAATTCGCATTCTGAATTAAATGGCCGTTATGAAGGGTCAGGAGTCCCTTGTCTGTGCCGATTAACAGTGTCGAAGGCCCAATCGGCAGGAGGCAGTTGATCTTTGCACGTTCAAGGCCTGCGACATGCTGAATTTCCCGGGCCCCCCGCCTCACGTCGAGGCGGAATAAACCCGTTTCGATAGTGCCAATCCAGAAGGCGCCGTCCGCCGTTTGCGCCACTGCCGTGGGCCAGTTGGGAATATTGGTCGGATCCAGCAGGACGCGAGCTGTCCCTCGCTCGTACTCAATCAGTCCCTGTACGGTAGAAACAAACAGCAGCCATCCATCGCTGCTTTTGTTAATTGGAGCGGCTACAAACTGGTGCCTGCCGTTGTCAGGCAGCGGTCCCTCAAGGCGCCCGGCACTGTAGCGGAAGAGATGGGTGTGGTCATCTGCAGCCCACAACTGATCAGCCGAATCTGTGACTAGACCCAAAACCGGGAACCCGGCGCTGGACTCGCTCGCGCGAATAGATACAAAGGTCAGACCGTCATACCTGAGCAGCCCTTTGCTGGTTCCGATCCAGAGATATCCATCCGCGGTTTGCGTTATTGAGTAGACGTACCCGCCCGGAAAACCGGCCGCTGCATCCCAAATGTCGTGGCCGTGGCTGGGCACGATATCGTCCTGGACCCCAGCCAAGGCCGCACTGGACATTAGTAAGAACAACGCAAACGAGAGAGAACGGGCCATCGGACGACCGAGACCTCCAAAAAGCTACGGCAAGAACTCGAACCGGTCCACAACAACTTCCGCGCGATGCTGAAGGCCCGGCGACTTGCCGTTAGGGTTCCCGTAAACATATAAGGTCATCCGGGCTGTTTCAGAACCGGGCGTCGGAACTTCGGACGTAAATACATGCCGCGATACCACAGTGCCCCCAGCCGGTCCAGACACTCGCATGGTAATCATTGTGATCTTGCCAGGCCGCCACTCGAGCGTGTGCTGTAGCTTGCCGGGAGGCGCCACAAAACGTGAAATGTTGACCGGCACGAATGGAGGCTGGACTACAAACTCCGCATTCCTATTGTTGGGATCGCCCCAACGGCTAATATTGATATCGAATTCACGGTAGTTCTCTCGATCCGTCGCATAATCCCAGGTGAACATGCCGAACACGACCGGCGGCTCAAGGCCGGAAATATCTTCGACGGTAAATGAATATGTGCCATAACCCAGGCTGCGCGTCAGATTCACCTCGGAGCACGTCCAACTCTGATCTCGCTTAACAATCTGAAGATGAAGCGCCCCCGCCTTGTCTGTGTATACATTCTCGGGCCTATAGGGATTGCTTGTGCCGCCGCGGTCGCTCGGTTTCCAGCGGACCCGCCACGTGAAGCCGCTGAAATCGACGAAAAAGGATGACGATTTCTCCTGCCCGCGGGCAGCTGCCACTGCGGCAATGCCCTGTCCACGCTTCGGAAGCTCACTCAAGATTGCTGCTGGGTGAAATGAAGGATCTACTAGCAGAACTGCATATTCCGTGCCGAGATGTGTTTCGTTCCGCCAGACTTGGTCCGGCAAAATGGCCGTAAACGGAGAGGTCAGCAAGGGCTGCAACCACCATAATCCCGCGGACTTGGAATAGATGACCAGCCGCTGCCCCTCTCGTGCCCCGCTCACCGTCCCTTCAATAACGTCTTGCTGATTCCGATCTCCGGGATTCCATTGCGGCACTTGTGTGAACGAGATTTTCGCCTCAACGTCTTGGTTTGTACCCTGATGGCAACCAGATAGGGAAAGGCACAGCGTGACTAGGAGCACAATGGCCACGAAACCCAGTCGCGTATTCATGCCACCTTCAATTTCGTACGACTTGTGTTGGTTCCCTTCAACCTCCTCGGGGATTTCGATGAATTTGACTTGATAGGCCGTCGCGCGTTCCGTCAGGTAATCCCTGACACGCGTGAAGAGCTGCAAGGGTGTGGCGCCTGGAGCCATCCATGCCTCCGTGCTAAAGCATAATGGACCCCACCGTTGAGAACAATCGGCTCCCGCCGTGCCTCGCAGTACGCCCTCGCAGTAGCATCCGACTCTGACCGCCACTCACACCGAATGCTTTTGATCCCCCAAATAGGAACACTGTCGGCGCGGATTGCTCAAATTGTCCGGGCTGCCATCCGCAGTTGTTCACGGAACCATCTGTGAGCAGGTTCAGTGCTGAGGCGTGGGTGCCATGCCATGAAATACGGACAAGCCTTGATTTCGCGAGGCGGTTCCATGACCCGTACATCAGCCATCCCAGCGGCAATCTTTGCCAATCCGCGGGGCACAGTGAGGACTAAATCGGTTTGAGCAATGGCATAAATGGCTGGTACAAAGAATGGAAGGCTGAGCACGACACGCCGCTTCGCACCAAGCTGCGCCAGAGGGCGATCCACCAAGGTTTGTTGACCAGCCAACGTTTCGACCAGCGCGTGCGGAAATTGCAGATATTGCTTCAGCGTAAAACGATGGGTGCGAACGCGCAAACCGGAGCCTATGAGACAAACAAAATCTAAATGGAAGATCACTTCACTCTCCAAAGCAGGAGGCGCTTCTTCTGCACTGAGGGCCGTATCGATTCTTCCTGCCTCGACGTCCTCATAGGCCTGGCTGCGCCACCCGGATACTTCCACCTTTACCTGAGTCGCCGCGCTCCTTACCCGAGCCACGAGCGACGGTAGCAGAATTGTGGCTGCGTGGTCGGTTAACGCCACGCGAAAGCGTTCCTGGCTTCGGGCAGGATCGAACTCGACTCCTCCCACCATAGCCTGAAGCCTTGGTACGAGCGTTTCCAGCTCCCGCAGCACACGTTCGCCGCGAACTGTGCGCTCATAGGTGCGGCCGCTCCGAACCAGCAGGGGATCTCCTAACATCTCGCGCAGCCGCTCAAGCGCTCGGCTCATGGCCGGCTGACTCAAGAAACTTCGTTTCGCCGCGCGCGTGACGTGCCGTTCCTCCAACAGGGCGTGGAGCGGGGCTAACAAATTGAGGTCAAGGTTCCGTAGATGCACTTCACGCATGGACAACATTCTAACAATGCATGGTGCAAATGGCACGTCGGCGTATCTAACCAAATGTGAACGAACTCGGACAAATCGGAAAGCCGAGGAAGGAGAACAATCATGACCAAGACAGCGATCATCACAGGAGCATCTGGAGGACTCGGTAGCGCAGTGGCAAGAAGGCTGGCAAAGGACGGGTTTGCAATCGCCGTGAACTATTCCGGCAACTCTGGCCCGGCTGAAAAGCTAGTGGCCGAACTCAAGGCCGCACGCGGACAAGCCACCGCAGTGCAAGCGGACGTCACGAACCCCGCGGAGGTGGAGAGTCTCTTCAAGCAGACGCTCGCCACCTTTGGTAGCATCGATGTTGTTGTCCACTCTGCAGGAATCATGCCTCTTTTTCCCATCGCTGCGGGCGACGTCGCGACTTTTGACAAAGTAATTGCGACCAACTTGCGTGGAACCTTCCTGGTGCTGGCGCAGGCGGCGCAACACATCGCTTCGGGTGGCCGGATTATCGCTTTTTCAAGCAGCGTTTTGGCGAAGTCTTTCCCCACGTACGGCCCGTACATTGCATCGAAAGCGGGTGTGGAAGGTCTGGTTCACGTCCTTGCCAATGA
>WNFR01002949.1_pt1 | contig 17654 bp, 14 predicted proteins | sample 5400221 | NCBI WGS metagenome assembly WNFR01 (sample SAMN13153357, study PRJNA577476) | soil metagenome | isolation source: 40 cm soil under Madrone tree | place: USA:California | collected 2016-06-14
ATGGCTGGTAAGATGGCGCGCTGGGATTGTTGGTAGGCCTTGGAACTCGAGAGGAAACGAACAGCGGCACATTTCAGCGCCCTTGGCGCACCCGCCTCTCGCAAACCGTGACGCGATGCTCTCGCACAGTTCCTGTTAGACCTTCTGTTCCCAATGGGGCGGTGAACCGAAGGCCGCGCGAAGGTGCTGCGCCAGCGCGCGGAGCTTGGGCGATGTTCCACTCTTCCAGATAGGCAATGAAGACAAATTCCTCCTCGGTGAGCGCCAATTTCGATCACGCTCAGCTTTCCTGCCCGGACTGCCGCTCCTGCGACGAACATCGGCAGGAGGGCAATCCCAAGTCCAGCGACGGCAGCATCGCGAAGCAAGTCGCAGTTGTTGACAGTGACCTAGGCGCCGATCGGATTGGCGCTGTCACCGGGCTTGCGTGCCGGCGCATTGTACCGGCCCGATTGGCTCGTCAGAACCGAGATGGTGTCGGTCGCCGTGCGACCGTCCGCGCATCGGGCGAGAACCGTAATGCCGTGGGGGCCGTCCGCGGCCTGCGATGAATCCCAGGTGCAGGAGCACATCGCGCCAGTCCCGATCTGCCACATGGGCTGCCATGACCCGTCATCAATGCGACAATTGGCAGAAACGATGCCTTCGGCGTCCCAGGCCTTGGCACGCACCTCCGTCATGCCGCGGACGACCTGATCGGGTTGTGTCGGATCGATGATGAAAGCCTGATCGGCGGGCGTCGTGATCATGACGAGCGACCACTCGCCGAGCGGCTTGAACTTCCAGCTCACAACGCAGCGATCGAGGTTGGCGATGGAAAATCCGACCGGGCCTTCCTCGATCTGTCCGCCGATAGCCGCAAGCTCGGCCTGGTCGAGTCCGCCGGCATTCTGAACCGGCTCGCTCCGGGGTTCGATAGCGGCTCGCTCGAGCCCCCGCTGGTCCGCTCCATACTACCGCTGGACCGCAGCGTTGAGGCTTATCAGACCGTCGCGTCGGGCGCGGAGGGACGCATCGTGATTAGGCCATAATCGCGCCACGACCAGCCTGATCAAGCGCGACGCCGCGTTGTGTCTGATGGGATCCGCAAAGCATCGCCGAATTGACCCGTGCGCGTCGCCCGGACTCAGGCGGTCATATCGCCGATGCGTGAATGTGATCGACTTGGGCATTTCGACATGCCCCATCGCGAGATCCTGCGGCACATGCACGCCAACCAGGCTGGGGTCAGGACCTATCCACTTCGATCCCGGTATCCTCGTGAGACGGTTGCTGCACAACGCCGGGCGTGACCAATGGTTCTCGGTGGCGGCGCAATGCCGCTCGAATCAGATCGCGGTTCATCGTTCCGATGAACTCAAGGGGTATCTTCTTGGGGCACACCGCTTCACACTCACCATGATTCGTGCAACTGCCGAAGTGTTCGTTCATCATAGTGACGACCATGCTGAGAGTGCGCTGGTCGCGTTGGGGCTGACCCTGCGGAAGGGCGTTGAGGTGGGTAATTTTGGCGGAAGTGAAAAGCATGGCGGCTGCATTCGGACAGGCGGCGACACAGGCTCCACAGCCGATGCATGCAGCTGCGTCAAACGCGGTATCCGCGGCTTCTTTTCGAACCAGGATTGCATTGGCATCGGGAGCACTTCCCGTGGGCGCGCTGATAAAGCCGCCCGCTTGAATGATTCGGTCAAAGGCTGACCGATTCACAATAAGGTCGCGGATCACCGGGAAGGCGCGGGCGCGCCACGGTTCGAGCGTAAGCGATTCGCCATCCCTGAAGAAGCGCATCGAGAGTTGGCACACGGTAGTGCCCCGCTGGCCTCCGTGCGCCACGCCGTTGATCAGGAATCCGCACGAGCCGCAGATACCCTCCCGACAGTCGTGTTCGAAGGCAACGGGAGGCGCCTTTTGACTGAGGAGGTCCTCGTTGAGGGCGTCGAGCATTTCAAGGAATGACATGTCCCGTGTCACGTCCTTCACTTGATAGGTGACGAACCTCCCCGATGCGTTTGCGCTTTGTTGCCGCCAAATCCTGAGAGTGAAATTCATGACTATTTGTAACTCCTTTGTGAAAGGGGTACATACTTGAACGTGAGCGGTTCCTTATGAAGAGCCGGCGCCTGACCTGAACCTTTCCACTCCCAGGCTGCCGTATAGCTGAAATTCGCGTCGTCTCGTTTCGCCTCACCCTCTGGTGTTTGGCTCTCCACGCGGAAGTGGCCTCCGCACGACTCTGTGCGGTGTAGCGCATCTATACACATGAGCTCGGCAGTTTCGAGAAAGTCGGAAATGCGGTTCGCCTTCTCGAGAGTCTGGTTCAACTCATCGTCCCCGCCGACAACACGGAGGTTGCGCCAGAACTCCTCACGTAACTCCGGGATTCGAGCGAGGGCCTTTCGCAGACCTGCATCCGAGCGAGCCATGCCACAGTTATCCCACATAATCTTGCCGAGTTCTCGGTGGAACGAATCGGGGCTACGTTTCCCTTTGACAGCAACGAGTGCTTCAAACCGGCTCTTGACCTCTGCCTTGGCGGCTGTGAATGGGGGAAGCGAGACGTCAACTGGGTCAAGAGCGATTGAGGCAATGTAGTCGGGCACGGTATACGGCAGAATGAAGTAGCCGTCGGCGAGGCCCTGCATGAGCGCACTGGCGCCGAGGCGGTTGGCGCCGTGGTCGGAGAAGTTCGCTTCACCACCGACGAACAGTCCTGGGATGGTCGACATCAGGTGGTAATCAACCCACAGCCCTCCCATAGTGTAGTGGGGAGCGGGATAGATCCGCATCGGCACGGTATACGCATTCTCTCCCGTGATCCGCGCATAAATGTCGAACAGGTTTCCGTACTTATCACGGACCGTTTCCAGACCGAGCCGGTGAATGGCATCCGCGAAATCCAGATACACGCCCTGCCCGCGCGGTCCGACGCCGCGTCCTTCATCGCACACTTCCTTGGCGTTTCTCGACGCGACGTCGCGGGGTACGAGGTTGCCAAAGCTGGGGTAGCGCCTCTCCAGATAATAGTCGCGCTCATTTTCCGGGATGTCGTTCGCAACGCGCGTTTCACCCTTCTTCTTCGGCACCCATACCCGTCCGTCATTCCGCAGCGACTCGGACATCAGCGTCAGTTTGGACTGATGCTCGCTGCTTAATGGAATACATGTCGGATGAATTTGCGTGAAGCAAGGGTTTCCGAATAGGGCGCCGCGGCGATGGGCGCGCCATATGGCAGTGCAGTTGGACGCCTTGGCGTTAGTCGAGAGGTAGAAGACATTTGAGTATCCTCCGGTTGCGAGCACGATCACGTCCGCGGCATGACACTCTATTTGGCCGGTTACCAGGTCTCGCGTCACAATGCCGCGCGCTCTTCCGTTGACGATCACGACGTCGAGCAGCTCCCTTCGGATATGCATTGTCACCGTCCCGGCTGCCACCTGCTCTTCCAGGGCCTGATAAGCCCCGAGCAGCAGCTGCTGTCCGGTCTGACCTCGCGCGTAAAATGTTCGTTGGACCTGCACGCCGCCAAACGATCGAGTATCGAGAAATCCGCCATATTCCCTGGCAAACGGCACGCCTTGGGCGACGCACTGGTCGATGATATTGAGGCTGATTTGGGCGAGTCGATACACGTTGGCCTCGCGCGCGCGGAAGTCGCCGCCTTTGACTGTGTCCTTAAACAGGCGGAAAATGCTGTCGCCGTCGTTGCGATAGTTCTTGGCGGCATTAATCCCCCCTTGGGCTGCGATCGAGTGCGCACGACGCGGGGTGTCATGATAGGAAAAGCATTGTACGCGGTAGCCTTGCTGGCCGAGAGTGGCGGCGGCCGCGGCCCCAGCAAGCCCGGCGCCTACGACGATGATCGCGTGCTTGCGGCGGTTAGCAGGACTGACCAGCTTCATCTCGAAGCGACACTTGTCCCACTGCTGCTCAATCGGACCTGACGGAATCTTTGCGTTCAGCATTTTTGGTTCCTTTAGCGCAGCCAGCCTGCCATCACCGCGACCGGAACCGACGTGAACCCAACAAACACCAGGATGGCTACGGCACGCGAAAGAATCTTGAGCGCAGCCGTGCTTTGGGCGGTGCTCCAGCCGAGCGTTTGCAGCAAACTCCAGATTCCGTGGCTGAGGTGCAGGCATAATGCGCCCATCGCCACGATGTAGAAGAGCGCGACGGGCCAAGCGGAGAAGGCCGTCACCACGTTCTGGTAAACGTCGAGATGCTTGAACTGCCCCACCCCGAACCCGACGACGCCTCCGGTCAAGTGCAGAAGGTGGAAAATGATGAAGGCAAGCAAAAGCATGCCGCCCCAGCGCATCAGCCGTGCGTCGAATGTCGTCTCGATATCTCGCTTGACGGCGTATCTGATGGGCCGCGCAGCCCGGCTCATGCGAGTGAGTTGGATCGCGGCAGTGACGTGAAGAGTCACACTTACGAACAGAATGATCCGGACAAGCCACAGTAGTTGTCCGTAGCTGAGCACAGGAAAACCCACTTCCCGGAAGAACCGCGAGTAAGCGTTGATCTCGTTCGGACCAGAGAATATTTTGAGATTGCCTAGCATGTGGACGATCACGAAGCCGACAAAAACCACGCCGGTGACCGCCATGACGACCTTCTTGCCGATCATCGTGCGCCAGAGGGCCAATATGGGATTGCGGGTGATCATGTCTCTTGTCGTCGCAGCAACATCGCGATCGACCACCGAATTCAAATTCCTCGCATCGTTCATACCGGAGACTTGGGCTTCGACTTGGGTCATGATCCGGATCCTCCGTTTTCAGTCCGCCCAAAACGGAATACGATCTGTTGCCCGCGACGTCCGCGTGCCGGGCCAAAAGCGCGTTGGATCGAGCGTCGCGGACCGAAAATTCTCTCTCCCTTCGGCACCTCCTCCAGCACCCTTCCGCACCTCCTCCGCGCATGCTTCTGCTGCGCCGGATAGAATCCCGAGAAAGTTGTCGGATCGCAGTTGTCCTGCATTTTCCTTCTACCGGTGCTTATCGGACCCGGACATGTCCGAAGCGGCCTGGTAGTAAAGCATGACAAGTCAAATCCACCGCGTGAGGATAGCGGGCGTTTCATAATGGTCGTTAATTATCAAAACGCGGAAACCACCGCTCGAGTTTCGCCAAGGCCGGCCAATATATCTTCACAATGATTTCCGCGGACTCATGCAACCTACTGCAGAGTCTCTCGTTTGGCGCCGACGATGCTCAAAGAGAAAAAGTGCCACCGAAGGATATCCCGCAACTGCTGGAGTGATATTGTTTGGAGAGTTCCGCTTGGTACGGCGACCCGCTGCCAGGCCGGCGGAGCGGCTCACGCCGCTGGGACGGCATTCGGGCGCCGAATTCAGACTTGCTTTCACCTTTGCGAGAAAGGGGCCTTAAGTTCGTTGTACCTGACGCCTCCCTCGGGTGAAGCTGCGGCAGCGCTTCGGCGTGCCTCGCTTGCAGACAGGCCGGTGATCCGCACGCGCCCGCCCGCCTTGCGCACGCTGCCCTCGAGGGGCTTTAGCGGCAAAGACGCGATCGGGCGGAGGCGGTACTAGCGGTGTTGGTGGCGCCAACGTCCTGGGCGAGTGAGGGCGCGGCTACCGCGATAGGGTGAGACGCGACTCCGAGAACCCCCGTTCCGAGAAAAACGGCGGCGATGTTCATTGATTTCGTCTGACGTGAAAGCCCTCAATGCCGAAGTGAAATCCATTGGGCTCCGGACGCCCTGGACGCCTGCCCGCACCGGCATGGTGGGAACTTTCCGGACATGGCGACGTTGACTGTTCAGCGCGTTCGTAGCCAGCGCGCATGTTTTCTGCTCTCTTCATGATCCCCGCGACCATCGGAGCTTTTGTTGGCCGCGCGACAAGTTATGCCAATGACCGGAAATCGATCCGCCGCGGAGCCGGACATCGTCCTCGCGGGCGCCGGCATCATGAGCGCCACGCTCGGCGTGCTCCTAAAGGAACTCGAGCCTTCGCTCAACATCGAGATGTTCGAGACACTGGGCGGCGCCGCTCAAGAGAGTTCCGATGCCTGGAACAACGCCGGCACCGGCCATGCGGCGAATTGCGAGCTCAACTACACGCCCGAGCGCAGCGACGGGACGATCGACATTTCCAAGGCGCTGGACGTCAACGTCGAGTTCGACCTGTCGCGCCAATTCTGGTCCTATCTGGTGAAGAAGGGGGCGATCGTCGACCCGCGAAGCTTCATCCATCCGGTCCCGCATATGAGCTTCGTGCACGGACCTGAGAACGTCGCGTTTCTCAAGAAGCGCTTTGCGGCGATGTCGGCGCATCACTGCTACCACGGCATGGAATACACCGAGGATCAGCGCAAGCTCGCCGAGTGGGTGCCGCTCGTTATGGAGGGCCGCGCCGCCGATCAGCAAGTGGCCGCCACGCGCATCGTCACTGGCGCGGACGTTGACTACGGCTCGCTCACCCGCAGCCTCGTCAGCCATCTCGGGGGACTGAAAGGGTTTGCGGTCCACTATGGGCATCAGATCACCAATCTTGGTCGCGAGCCGGGCGGCCGCTGGCGCCTCGACGGGAAGGATACCCGGAGCGGCGATGTGCGTTCGACCACGGCCAAGTTCGTGTATCTCGGCGCCGGCGGCGGCGCACTACCACTGCTGCAGAAATCCGGCATCCCGGAGGGAAAGGGTTACGGCGGATTTCCTGTCAGCGGCATCTGGCTGCGCTGCGATGATCCTGAGATCAACAAGCGGCATCACGCGAAGGTCTACGGCAAGGCCTCGGTCGGTTCTCCGCCGATGTCAGTTCCCCATCTCGATACCCGCGTGATCGGCGGTAAGCATTCTATTTTGTTCGGACCCTATGCGGGTTTTTCCACCAAGTTTCTCAAACATGGCTCGCTTATGGACCTCTTCGAGTCAATCCAGCTGGCCAATATCGGACCGCTGCTGGCGGTTGCGCGCGACAACTTCGATTTGACCAAATATCTGATCGGCCAAGTGCTGCAGACCTCGCATCGCCGCTTCGCAGCCTTGCAGGAGTACTATCCGCGCGCGAAGTCCAGCGACTGGGAGCTAGAGGTCGCCGGACAGCGCGTCCAGATCATCAAGCCGGATCCTCACCACGGGGGGCTTCTGGAGTTCGGGACCGAATTGGTTCCGGCCCACGATAATTCGCTAGTCGCGCTGCTGGGGGCATCACCCGGCGCATCGACGGCGGTGTTCATCGCGCTCGGCGTGCTGGAGAAATGCTTCAAGAACGAGTTGAGGGCTAACGGCTGGCTTCCCAAGCTGAAGGAGATAATCCCGTCCTACGGCGAATCGCTGATCGAGGACGCGGAGCTGTCTCGGCGCGTGCGCGCGGAGACGGCGGCCGTCCTGCACCTGGAAAACGTTTGAACATTTATCTCAGGCCGCCCCGAGGCCTGCGCACCCTTTGCAGCGGATGCGACAGAAGGGAACGGACTATGGCACAAAAGGTAGCGGACCAATTTGCTGATGTTCTCGTCGCAGCTGGCGTCAAACGGATTTACGGCATCGTCGGCGATAGCCTCAATGGGCTGACCGACTCGCTACGTCGCCAAGGTAAGATCGAATGGATTCATGTCCGGCACGAAGAGGCGGCGGCTTTTGCCGCCGCCGGCGAAGCCCATCTCACCGGCGAGCTTGCGGTCTGCGCCGGCAGCTGTGGACCCGGGAACCTGCATCTCATCAATGGATTATTTGATGCTCATCGCTCTCGCGTGCCAGTGCTGGGCATCGCGGCACAGATCCCATCAGCGGAAATCGGCTCTGGTTATTTCCAGGAAACGCACCCGCAGGACACCTTCAAAGAATGCAGTCACTTTTGCGAGCTGATCTCAAGCGCCAACCAAATGCCACGCACCTTGGAGATGGCGATTCATGCGGCGGTGTCCAAGCGTGGTGTCGCGGTGGTGGTCATCCCAGGCGACGTCGCGCTTCAGTCTGCATCGGAGACACCGCTACCGAAAGCCCCAGGCCTGCTCCCAGCAGAGCCGGCAGTCGCTCCGGCGGACGCCGATCTCGACCGATTGGCCGCCCTTCTGAACGGCGACGCTCGAGTGACAATGCTATGCGGCTCCGGATGCCAAGGCGCGCATGAGCAACTCCTTTCTCTCGCCGAACGCCTTAAAGCTCCGATCGTCCATGCCCTCAAAGGCAAGGAACATGTCGAGTGGGATAATCCCTATGACGTCGGCATGACCGGGCTGATCGGATTTTCGTCGGGCTACTACGCTATGCTCGATTGCGACGTCCTGCTGATGCTAGGAACGGATTTCCCGTACCGACAGTTCTATCCGCGCGGCGACGCGGTACGGGTCGCCCAAGTCGATCAACGAGGTGAAGTCATCGGGCGACGGACGCCAGTCGATATTGGCGTAGTAGGCGATGTGCGCGCGACGATCGATGCCCTACTCCCGCGTCTTAAAGAGAAGCGCGATGGCCGACATCTTGACCACGCGCGTGAGCACTATCGCAAGGCGCGAAAAGGGCTCGATGAGCTCGCGGTCGGTCGGCGCGGCAAACCGCCAATCCACCCACAGCAAGTCGCCAAGGCGATCAGCGATTCTGCATCCGATGATGCGGTGTTTACTTGCGACGTGGGCCTACCGACCGTATGGGCGGCCCGATATTTGGCAATGAACGGCAAGCGACGGCTGATCGGGTCGTTCTGGCACGGCTCGATGGCCAACGCGATGCCGCAGGCGATCGGCGCCCAGGCTACATTTCCAAAGCGGCAGGTGATCTCCTTATCGGGTGACGGTGGATTCTCGATGCTGATGGGCGACTTCCTGACCCTTATCCAGCAGAACTTGCCGGTGAAGGTCGTCGTTTTCAACAACGGCGCGCTTGGATTTATCGAGATTGAGCAGAAGTCGTCCGGATTTATCGACTTTGGCACCAGGTTCAAGAATCCGAATTTCGCCTCGATGGCGGAAGCCGTGGGCGTGCGCGGAATCCGGATCGAGGATCCGGGTGACGTCGAGAGTGGCATCGCCCAGGCACTTGCCCATGACGGACCGGTTCTGGTCGACGCGGTCGTCAGCCGGATGGTGCTTCCCATTCCGCCCGGCATCACGGTCGAGATGGCCAAGGGCTTCACGCTCTACATGGTGAAGGCCGTGATGAGCGGCCGCGGCGACGACCTGATCGATCTCGCCAAGGCGAACCTCTGGCAGTGACAGAAGACCTTGCAATGGACGCTTTGCCCCTTCTGCTGTCCCGGCTTCAGTTCGCCTTCACGATCTCGTTTCACATCATCTTTCCGTCGTTTTCGATTGGGCTAGCAGCCTGGCTAACGGTTCTCGAGGCGCTGCACCTCACGACCGGTCGCCCGGCGTATCGCGTCGTGTTCGAATTTTGGCTGAAAATATTCGGCGTGGCCTTCGGCCTTGGGGTGGTGTCCGGAATCGTGATGGCGTTCCAATTCGGCACGAACTGGAGCGTGCTGTCCAGGATGTCCGGACCGATCCAAGGCCCGCTCCTTTCATACGAGACATTTACGGCGTTTGCGTTGGAAGCCAGCTTCTTTGGCGTCCTTATTTTCGGCCGGGCGCGCGTGCCGCCTTGGTTCTATTTGTTTTCGACCGCCATGGTGGCGTTTGGGACCGCGCTTTCCGCGTTCTGGATCACAACCAATAACAGCTGGATGCAGGCGCCGGTTGGCTACGTCATGACAAACGGCGCCTTCGTCCCCGACGACTGGACCAAAATCATCTTTAATCGCGTGGTCTGGGTGCGCTTTCCGCACATGCTACTTGCTGCGTTCCTGACCGGCGCCTTCTGCGTTGCTGCAACCGGGGCTTGGTACCTGCTGCGCGAGAGGTACAACGCCGAAGCACACACTATGCTGAGCATGGGCCTTGGGCTCGCTGCGGTGCTGGTCCCCATCCAGATTTTCTTCGGACATCTCACCGGTGACTACGTGCACGACTATCAGCCAGCGAAATTCGCCGCAATCGAAGCGCGCTGGCACGATGAGCAGCCAGCTGGCGAGGTCCTGATCGCAATCCCCGATGAGGCGACAGAGAGGAATAATTACGAGATCAAGATCCCCATCCTGGGCAGTCTGATCGGGAGCCTGAGCCTGAACTCCAAAGAGGTTGGCTTGACCGACTTTCCACCGCAGGACCGCCCACCGGTTCTGATCCCGTTCTTTGCGTTTCGGATCATGGTCGGTTGTGGCCTGATCATGCTGGCACTTGCGTGGTTTGGGTCCTACTTGGCCCTTAGAGACCGCATTGAGGAAAACCGTTGGCTGCTTTGGCTGGTCTTCCTTAGTTTTCCGCTGCCTTTTATCGCCATCCTCACTGGCTGGTTCACCGCGGAGGTTGGTCGTCAGCCCTGGGTCGTCTACGGGGTGCTGCGAACCGCAGATGCGGTCACTCCCTTTCTAACGGCACGCGAGGCAACTATTTCGCTCGCGGTCTTTTGTACGATCTACACTCTCATCTTCGCGTTCGGCATCTTCTACATCTACCGGCTCCTTCATGTCGGCCCCGTCGGGCATCTAATCAAACCGGCGATTGCCGCAGTTCCCAATCGGCCCATGTCGCTCGTCGGCCACGGTTTGATTTCAGATGCCGGCTATATCGGTGGGGAAGAACAGCGATGATTGCGTTTTGGGTTACCCTGTTAGCAGTCAGCATTCTGCTCTACGTGCTGCTCGACGGTTTCGACCTCGGCGTCGGCATGCTGTTCGGCTTGACACGCGGCGAGACAAAGCGGAACGCCATGATGGCGGCCGTCGCTCCGATTTGGGACGGAAACGAGACTTGGCTGGTCGTGACCGCGGTCATTCTGTGGGGAGCCTTTCCGACCGCCTACTCGATACTATTATCTGCCTTTTACCTGCCACTCCTGGTGATGTTGGCAGGCCTGATCCTACGCGGCGTCGCGTTTGAATATCGCAATAAGACGGAACGAATGCGATGGGTCTGGGACTGGAGTTTCATCGTCGGATCGTTTGCAGCATCGTTCATCCAGGGCCTGACAGTCGGCGCGCTGGTCGAAGGGCTGCCGATTGTCAACGGGCAATATGCTGGCGGTGATTTCGGCTGGTTCAGTCCCTTCGCCTCCCTCTGCGGCCTGGGGCTGTGTCTTGGCTACGCACTTCTCGGTGCCTGTTGGTTGGTCAAGAAATGCGAAGGCGAGCTGCGCGAACAGGCCTACCGCCTCCTGCCGTATCTGGCCATTGGCCTGCTCGTATTTCTTGTTACGGTTTTTGCCTATGCGCTCGCCGAAAATCTTCAAGTGATAAGCCGATGGCTAGAGCGTCAGTACTTGTTCGTGTTCCCAGTGATCGGCGCGCTTTCGGCCATCGTGCTCGCATTCAGCGTTCGCTACCGCCACGACGATCTCCCCTTTCCAATGGTCGTCCTAATCTTCGTCGCGGCCTTTGGCACGTTGGCGATCTCGTTCTGGCCGTACATCATTCCCTTCACCCTCACGATCGACGACGCTGCAGCACCGCAATCGAGCCTTGCATTCATGTTCTGGGGAGAAGGCCTGTTCGTATTCCCACTCTTACTGCTCTACAGCGTGATCAATTACAGCATCTTCAGAGGTAAGGTCCAGTCAATTGCCGACCACTATTGAACCAGTCAAGGAGTCACAGCGGTGGCGACCCGCGTGATCCGAGTCGACAACCAGCCGCGCAGGACAATGCCCGCGTTCTCGATGAGTCGCGGGCTCGGGCGTCGATGTCTTCTCCCGAACGCTCAACAGAGCGTTCGGATAGACTGCACTTCAAGACGCGTACTTGGGTTAGCAAACGAACTACAGAGGAAAAGGGAAAATGATGAGAGCGTTCAAGCTGTACACTGGACCCGACAATGCGTCACACGTTCTTGAAGGCACTATCGATGAAAAGGATCGCACTGATGTGATTGCCATCCATTTCAAGGAAACGCCAGCGCATTCCTCCTACGATTGGCACCCTGACCCGGAGCCGCAGTTCGTGATCACGCTGTCGGGTACACTTGAATTCGCTACCCCGGACGGTGAGACATTTGTAGTGCGACCCGGCGATGTACTGGTTGCCGAGGACCATATCGGCAAAGGTCACAAATGGCGTCTGATCGACGATCAGCCGTGGCGGCGCGCATATGTGGTGCTGAAGCCAGGTGCCAAGGACTCGTTCGTACCGAGTACCGGCACTTGAGGCGCCCGAGTGTGCCGCCATTTCTCGCCGCAATGCCATGAACCGGGGCGCCGGTATTCTCCTGGCCGCCGGTCGCAGTGACGGTAGTCGCCGAACAGATGAGCGCACGGAGAGGTCACATGGCTGATATGAGAAAAGAAACAGATAGTCTCGGTGTGGTTGAAGTGCCTGCTAACAAGCTGTGGGGTGCTCAAACCCAGCGCTCGCTTGAGCATTTTAGCATCGGCAGGGATTTAATTCCACGCGAGATGATCACCGCATACGCCATCCTGAAGAAAGCCGCTGTCACCGCGAACCACGCCGGCGGACGGCTCGACGATCAGCGTTACAATTTAATCGTTCAGGCTTGCGACGAAATCCTGTCTGGCCAGCACCACGACATGTTTCCCTTGCATGTGTGGATGACCGGCAGCGGCACCCAGTTCAACATGAATGTCAATGAGGTGATCTCCAACCGGTGCTGCCAGCTCGCAGGCACGCCGCTTGGGAGCAAGACGCCAGTCCACCCAAACGATCATGTCAATATGGCGCAATCATCCAACGACTCATTTCCGTCGGCCATGTATATCGCGACAGCGGTCAACGTGACCCAGCGCCTCGTCCCTGCGGTAGCCGGCTTGCGTGATGCGATCGGCGCGAAAGCACAAGCGTGGAATGACATCGTCAAGATTGGGCGTACGCACATGCAGGACGCCACCCCACTCACGTTGGGTCAAGAATGGTCCGGATATGCCGGGATGCTGTTGGACAATCTCGGTCGAATCGAAGCAGCCCTGCAGGGGGTATACCGCTTGGCACTGGGTGGTACGGCAGTCGGGACGGGCATTAACTCGGCACCTGGCTTTGCCGAAGCGGCAGCCGCCGAGATCGCTAAACTCACAGGTCTGCCCTTTGTCACCGCGCCAAACAAATTCACGGTGCAGGGCGCGCACGACGCCCTGGTTCAACTATCTGGTACGCTTCGGACCCTAGCGGTATCGCTTTACAAGATTGGCAATGACATTCGTCTGATGTCGTGCGGACCTCGCGCGGGCTTTGCCGAATTGTTGATCCCGGAAAACGAGCCGGGTTCCTCGATCATGCCTGGCAAGGTCAATCCAACCCAGTGCGAAGCTCTCACGATGATTGCTGTGCAGGTGATGGCCGATGATGTCGCGGTGGGTTTTGGGGGTGCCAGTGGCTACCTCGAAATGAACGTCTATAAGCCACTGATCATCTTTAACATCACCCATTCCATAACCATCATGACTGACGGCTGCGTAAATTTCCGGAAGTTCCTGGTCGAGGGTACCAAGCCCAATATGAAGAAGATCAACGAATACGTCGAGCGTTCGCTGATGCTCGTGACGGCCCTCTCGCCGGTCATCGGCTACGACCGGGCGTCAAAAATCGCCCACTACGCCATGGATAACGATCTCACGCTGAAGGACGCCGCGTTAAAGCTGGGCTTTGTTACAGAGGCCGAATTCGATCGTGTCGTCGATCCGACAAAGATGGTGAGGTCCTACGTGGCGACGGGCGCATCGACTGCGGCCTCCCTTTAGGCACCGACATTGCCGAGGCTGGACCCGGCTCGGGCTGTTCAGGCCGGCTCCTTAATGAGGCCTCTACTCCGAGTGAGTGGGAGTGATCCTCACATGACATTGAGGGAGCTTTGCAATCTTATCCTCGCCTTCGCCCGGGTTGTCTACGTAAACGGCCAAGCCACGGACCAGACCGTGGGTGCGGCCGAGCGGCTTGGTCATACGCTGGGACTGCATGTCAAGATCATGCCGCGCTGGGGAGAACTGCAACTCCAGTGCGAGGAAAAGGACGACATAGTCACCGCACAAATCGCCGCCGATCCTGTCGGCGTGAACATGGATCGCGTGGCTTCCGCGATGCGGGCGATCGAGGACGTCGAGGCCGGTCGGCTTGCGCCGGATGCAGCATCGGATGCAATCGCGGCGATCTCACGCGCGCCTCCAGCTCCGACATGGCTTTTCACGCTTTCAGCAGCGGCAGGTGCTGCAGCGCTGGCTGTCATCTTTGGGGTCGAGCATTTCTTCCCTGCGGTTCTGATATTCGTGAGTGCCGGTGCCGGGGCTATTCTGCGTCGCGCCTTGACGCAGTTGAGTGCAAACATCTTCATCCAACCATTCTGCGCGGCGCTGCTCGCAGGAATCATCGGCGCGCTCGCGGTTCGGTACGAGCTGAGTTCGTCACTGCGTCTCGTCGCCGTCTGCCCATGCATGGTCCTGGTGCCGGGACCACACGTCCTCAATAGCGCGTTGGACTTTGTCGGTGGCCGCATCCACCTCGGCGCCGCCCGCCTCATCTATGCGGGGCTTGTCATCGCGGCGATTTCGACGGGATTGCTGCTTGGACTGGCGCTTCTCGGCGTCTCCCTGCCGCTTGATCAAGCCGGCAGAGCCGTCCCCTTGTGGCAAGACGTGATCGCCGCAGGCATCGCGGTCGCCTCTTACGGCGTCTTCTTCTCCATGCCGATGAACATGCTGCTTTGGCCGGTGGCGGTGGGCATGCTGGCCCACGCGGTACGGTGGGCCGCACTCACCGTCCTTGGTTTCAGCGTCGCCATCGGCGCCCTTGTCGCTTGTCTCGTCGTCGGACTGATCCTCACCCCAGTCTCCCGCCGTCAGCACATGCCGTTTGCGGCCATCGGCTTCGCCTCCGTGGTATCAATGATGCCAGGCGTCTACATTTTCAGGATGACGAGCGGCCTGGTGCAAATTGCTGGCGGCAGGCTGACGACGTTGGAACTGCTTAGCGCGACGATCGGCGACGGCATGACCGCAATTATGATTATTGGCGCGATGAGCTTCGGCCTCATCGTTCCGAAATTGGTCATCGATTACCTGGGCGATAGATCGATGCAGAGGAGGTAGTCAAGGCAAAATTGCAACTATTGTCGTTCGTTTGCTCGAGAGATAGCCAACCCGCAAGATTCACTTTTGGCGAAATTTCTCCCTAAGCTCGGCGTAGCGGTGCACTGAAATCCCCTAATAGCAGTGCACCATCTCTAAGCGCCGGACATGCACAAACATCCTCTGTCGGCTTCACGGACTGCCTTCGTGACTCCGTCAGCACCACGACCAGTTTACTCCAGATCGCCGCCGCTTTGCTGTATTCCCAAATTCGACAAGGTCGTGCACAACACCAGACATCCAAACACATGCGAGGCGGACCCTGAATGCGAGCACCAAGTCACCGCGAGCGGATGGGTCATTCGACCGGTGAAGGCTTTGCGGGTGGAGTTTTAGGGACTGCTGATACAGCCCGAAAATTTCGTTGAGAGGGACACTGCGGTAACGGCGGACCCGAAGGTGCATTTCAGTTTATCAGGCATCTCGGGCTTCCGGGGCGCGCCCCCTGGCGGCAGCACCGGGGATGACGGAACCTGGATTGTGGACACAGCGGCGTATCCGGCCGGTTTATTAAGTCGGTCTCCCAGACCTCGGTCGATCAAGTTGGCGACAGTGGTGACGCGGATCATGTCGGGAACTCATCAGCGATTGCGCTGTTAGCTTTCCGAAGTGTCGCTAGCGGGCTGGGGTCAAAGCGACGCAAGCAGAGAGCACCTCATGGCTGCACAAACTGCAAATCCCACTCCCCGCCCAAGCCGCAGAAGATTTCTCACGGCAACTGCATCATCCGCGGTAGTGCCGGCCATCGCACACGCCTTGTCGTCCGAGTCGGCGCACGCCGAGGGGTTCCGAAATCCCGGCGGAGCTGTGAACATGTCGCTCCGCGTGAACGGCAAGGAACACCGTGTCTCTCTCGACCTGCGCACCACGCTGCTTGATGCATTACGCGAGCATCTCCACCTCACCGGGTCGAAAAAGGGCTGCGATCACGGTCAATGCGGTGCATGTACGGTTTTGATCGACGGTCGGCGCGTGCTTGCCTGCCTGACGCTCGCGGCCTCAGTCGAGGGTCGCGCCATCACCACGATCGAGGGCCTCGCGGCGGCCGACGGCACGTTGCATCCGATGCAAGAGGCCTTCATCAATCATGACGGGCTTCAATGCGGCTACTGCACGCCCGGGCAGATCATCTCGGCGATCGGCTGTGTTTGGGAGGGGCATGCGCGCGATCACGCGGAGATTCGCGAATTCATGAGCGGAAACCTGTGCCGGTGCGCGGCTTATCCGAACATCGTAGATGCCGTCAATCAAGGCAAGCGCTCAATGCAGGGAGTCTGACATGCGGCCTTTTGTGTTCGAACGAGCCGATTCGCCGGCGGCTGCAGTTCTTGCGGCCGCCGGGCAAGCGGAGGGGGACGAGGAGGCCCAATTTCTTGCCGGAGGCACGACGCTCATTGATCTGATGAAGCTCGACGTCATGCGGCCCGAGATGGTGATCGATATCAACGCGCTTGAGCGCACCGCGCTTGGACGCATTGATGCCGACGCCAGCCGCTTGCGGCTCGGCGCGCTGGTCCGTATGGCAGACGCTGCCGATCATCCTGTTGTTCGCCGCGATTATCCGGTGATCGCGCAGTCGCTGTTGCTCGCCGCAAGCGCGCAGCTTCGAAACATGGGGAGCCTTGGAGGCAACGTCCTCCAGCGGACCCGCTGCACCTATTTTCGCGACGTGTCATATTCGGCCTGCAACAAGCGCAATCCTGGGTCCGGCTGCGCCGCCATGGGCGGGGTCAATCGCATGCACGCGGTGCTGGGAACAAGCGATCAATGCATCGCTGCCTATCCGGGAGATTTCGCCCAAGCCTTGATTGCGCTCGATGCAGCCGTGGAAATTATCGGCCCCGCCGGGGTGCGTAGTCTGCCGTTCTCGGCTCTTCACCGCATGCCGGGCGACGCACCGGACATCGAGACCACGTTGCGGCCCGGAGAACTGATCTCGTCATTCTTCGTTCCGGCCACGTCCTGGGCGCAACGGTCGCTCTTCGTGAAGGTACGTGACCGCGAATCCTACGAGTTCGCGGTTGCTTCGGCAGCCGTCGCCCTCGACCTGGTGGACGGTCTGGTGCGTACATCGCGCATCGCTCTCGGCGGGGTCGCGACCGTGCCATGGCGGGCGGAGCGGGCCGAAGACGCGTTGGGCGGCAAACCGGTCAACGAGGACACTGCGCGTGCCGCCGCGGAGGCGGCCTTCGCGGGGGCTCTTCCTCGCCAGCACAACGCCTTCAAGATCGAGCTCGGAAAACGCACGCTGGTGCGCGCCCTGCAAGGTGCGGCCGCCCTGCCGGTCTGATGCCCGGATGGAGAATTTGACATGGCGAACGCCGCAGCACCTACGCCCCAGGCCAACATGGGAGAACCCGCGGTCAGGCTCGACGCGCGCCTGAAGGTCACCGGCGAGGCCCGCTACCCTTCCGACATGCCGGTCGGCAATCCAGCCTATGCGTATCTGGTGACGAGCACGATCGCGCGAGGCCGCATCGAGCGATTGGCTCTTGATGCCGCATTTGCGGTACCGGGCGTCCTCGACATCCTGACGCAGGACAATGCGGGCGAACTCAAAAACATTG